>Ga0209700_100139_pt1 | contig 111040 bp, 50 predicted proteins | sample SiratroredBW_FD_187528 | JGI IMG/M metagenome (GOLD analysis project Ga0209700, IMG submission 187528) | Root nodule microbial communities of legume samples collected from California, USA - Siratro red BW (SPAdes) (version 2) | ecosystem: Host-associated > Plants > Roots > Nodule | place: USA...
CCAAATACACGTAATTTTGAGAGGTAATTTGACTTGTTAGTTTGAACGTAAAAAAAGGTCATGTTAAATAGATTTTTAAATTAGCAGACTTGATTTGTTTTTGTTTATGATTATAAAAAAAAAAAAACTTTACTAAATACAAGTGTTTATTGTTTAGGTATGAATAATCTAGAACTGTTTTTTTTTTTTTTTTTTTTTTCTGCAACGAAGTTTCGTTAAAGATAAACACTTCTAAAGTAACATCATTGTCTAAATGTACTTTTCGTGAATACTAAAATTGTAATGTGACTTCCAAATGTAATTAAATGTTTTTTAAAAACACTATAGCATAAACAATTCAGTAGGTTTTTTCTGAAAAAATTATATTACATATTTTTATATTAACAAATACTTCATAATACTAAAAAGTTATATTAATTAGATTTTCAATGGGATTTCAAAATACTTTCTCACAAATTTTTTCAGATTTCAAAAATTTGTAAGAATGAAATGAGTTTTGAAAAGAATTTTATGATTAGGATTTTATAATTTAAATTTTAAAGGATTTATAAAATACAAAATCATAAATTTGAAAGGATTTCATGAATTTAAAAAAAAGTTAAAGGATTTGTGCTTTATCCTAAATTTTTGAGATATCCTATTAGATACTTAGAGGAATCGTATAATGATTTCGTAAAATGATTCACAAAGGTTTTCTAGAATATTTTAAGGACAATCAAGATATACATTCCATAAAAAATAGAGAGCGAATATTTTATTTTATTTTTATACTATTTCATCTTTAGTCAATATTATATATAACTATTATAAGTATTTTTCAATGTTAGTTCAAAGAACACATAAAACCTTTCTAGGCAAAAACAAAGAGTTGTTTACAAGGTTTCATTGTGAATATGAAATGCAAGCATTCGTAGTTTAAAGTTTAATTTTACACAAATGTGAAGGATGCACATATTAAGCACTCTCTTTTACAAATTGTCTAAAAGATGATATTTATCAATATTAGAAGCTTTAAAGAATGAAATAAATAAGAGCTTAGGTATGCATTGATTATAATATTTTAAGTTTGTTATTCTTTTCTCTAGTTTCATATTTGCACTTTATGATTATAATTTATCTTTCCAACTTTGAAAATCAAATTAAGAATTGATTGAATCTTGATTTGATAAATATATATAAATTTCAGTGAATGATATTTTGATTTGTATAACTGGTTTGATTAATTAATTGGACTATTAATTATTCAATTTTGGATTTGAATCTTTAGATAATTATGATAAGAGAATTTGTTTGATTATTAACTTTGTGAATTGATCTTTCAGTTCTCTTAATTCATCTTCAATCACTATTTGTTTTTGAATTTGATTCAATTTTTGTTTTACATTTTTCAATCCTTGAAATCCCAATTATTTTTAAGCTAATTTTTTTAATTTTCAACTAACTTTGCTAAATATAACTTAAATTGAATTATGAGGCTTAACATAACTTAATATTATGTTCAAAGTATGTTGAATTTAATATCAAAATTTGAATACATCAAAACCAACCTTGAATTGCATGGCTTAAGTCATGCTCACCCATAATTATATATAGCATAAGGGATAGTGAACATGTCATGAATGTAGACTTGCAAATCATTACTTTGTAATGACCACAATATAGGAAGATTTGGAATGGTGTTCCTTGACTTTTGAATAGTCTTAAGAGAAATATTATTTTCTTTCACTCTCTAAGCATCTCAGCACCAGGATTCCAATAACCTCCCCCAAAGTCATTACTTCCAAGTCCTTAGGCACTCTTATCCCTCTTTCTTGGATCCTCCATTGAGGTGAAAGGGTACTCAACACTTTGTTAATAACATCGTATGAATCAACACTTCTCCCAAGAAACTTCAAACCATTGATGATTTTGTAACCTTCTAGTCATGAACTGGATGGTTTCATTCTCCTTCAGAGAAAAGATTTCATATTTATGCTTCAACAACGTTAATTTGTTTCTCCTTACCTTCTTAAAGTCTTCATAGGCTAAAGTTAGGGTATCCTACATCTCTTTCGCCACATCATGGAATGAACTTTCAAAAGTTCTTCTTGGAATAAGGAATATAATACAATGTGTGGCTTTAGCATTCAACTGATATTTGTACTCTTGATTTTCAGTCCACAACTTCATAATATTAAAATACTTATCATAATTAACTATATTCTACTTAACGTCACTCTTCTTAATTTTGTAAAAAAGTCTATAAACTCTAAATAATTTGCTTTTTTTTTTCAATATAAGTGTCTCTTCCTTATCCTTTTCCCTTTATTTTCTTTCATCTTCCACACTTTCTCATTCTTAGAAAACTCATCCTTATATTCTACTTTTGGCTTGTCTCTATTTTATGCATTGAGATTATCTAATGACAATACCTAATTTTAGAGCATTTGATGGTTAGATGTTCCCCGATAAAGTGTATCGGCTTGAAAATGTTATTAGATGATTGTCTTATTTACTTAGTTAAAGTTTTATTTTTCTTTTTTTTATTAGACTTTTGCTAACATTTATAACGCCCAATAATGTAGGAAATCTACTATGAGAGGTTGAAGGTCATCCAAGGAGACAGTTCTGAATGGTCAACTTCTAACCTTCAATAGATAAACACAAAAATAATTTTTCAATGTTGGAATGATATTGTTGAAGGCAAGAGTAGAGGTAGATGTTATGGCACTATGAATTTGGCTGTCATTAGCCATGGAGTGTCATCCCTCACTCAATCCTCATTATTAGCTCTTACCACTAATCAAAATCAATAGTTAATTGAGAATGAACAACTTTTTCAACAAGTCCAAGAAGTAACTAAAAGTGCTAATGCAACAACAACATTCTAGCTTGAAGAAAATCAAAGTATGCAATTTGGAGAACAAAGTACAATTTGATGCAAGAGCAATTAGCTATGACGATGGAATGACAAATTGGTGCCACTTCAACATGTAAGAGTCAAGTTCACTCACATTATGTTGAGGACATTGAATACCGACCTTAAGTTAAAGTTCACTTTCACTCTAAGTTAAATGAATTGTTATCAGTTTTATCGTACTATGTGTTCAAAGTTCACATTCTCATTTTTTATTATTATTGGATTCATTAGTTACATACAAATGTTGTATTTATTTTGTTTGTTTTCATTGTTATCTAAAGAAAACCTAACCTCATGTATGATCTTTCCAACAATATCTATAGAAGGATTGACAAAATAGAAAATGTGGAATAGATCAAAGATAATGAAAATCCAATCTACCTTGATTGACACCACAATCAAGAGAAATTGATATGTAAAGAAAAATATACCACTTTGAATTGGGAATTCAAAGATAAGGACCAAAAGTTCTAATGAAGAATACAAAGATAATTCATACAAAAGAAAATTATTCAAATTTCACACTAAACAATTCTTAGTACAAAAGTCTACAAATGGTCATATATATTATATATTCTGTACTCATGAATCCAAACACTACTAAGACTCGTCCAAAAAACCTCTTAAAAGTTAGAGTCTAGAAAGTCTCTAATTATAAAAAATATAGAGAACAAATAGAAGATCCAATACAAATAGATAGAAAACAATTATAAAGCTCAATAAAGACTCAAAATAAAAAAATTATAAAAAAGAATACAAAAATCCTATTATAGTTTCAAGTTTCATTGGTGGTTATTTAGGAGGTTCCATTCGTGATATCATCATTTTCACAGGTACTTCAAATTGACCATGCACTTTGATTTTTTAGCCAATCCTCTTTACTTTTGAATTACACGATACTTTCCTTCGTAAGTATAATATTTATATTCATATATTGTTTATTACAACTTTTACTAATTTTTTTTAAGGTTACCATACATTCTGATTAAATAGTTAGGTTTTTCTTACTATATTATATAATTTTGTATATACATATAAAACTGTATCCATTTCCCCTGTTTAATGATGATTTTTAGTCTATTTTTTTTAATGTTTTGAACATAAACAGTTTGTTAAAATATTAAAAACTAGGGAAAAAAGGTATTGGTCAAGCAAGTCCAATGTGGATATTAGAATCATAACCTATAAACTATGTTAAGTAATATCAAGAAGTGTCAAATATTGAAATTGGAATTTCATTTCAAATTTCATAATAGACAATAGACAATCTATTGAAATTGGATTTCGATTTGAAATTGAAATTTACAAACATAGATAATTGGAATTTCATTTAGTTTAGAGTTGAAATTGAAATTGATTAGGTGTTATATTCATATTGGATTTTGATTTGAAATTGCAATTCATAAGCAAGTGGTATATACTTAATTTGGTTTTGATTTAAAATTGAAATTAAATTGATTACAAGGTGCTATATTCAAATTCATTTTTTATTTGAAATGGATTTTGATTTGAGATTTGAGTTTGATTTCAAACTCTAGATGGTACATTGAAATTAGATTTTGATCTACAATTGATATTTTATTTGGAAATAAATACGTCCTTGAATTTTTTTTTCTTTCTTGACCTTACTCAAGAGTAGGCTACATGGTTGTAACTACATCCTGAAAAAGAAAAAAAGTTTCCTTTAACATAGGCTAGATTAACATTAAATATTCTAGATTATTAATCTTACAATCATAACATCAACCTAACCGGAGCCAAGTTAATATAGCCAAGTTAATATTAGTTATTATTTGGTTAGTTTGGAGTGGCTGTATAAATCTCATATTTTAATAAACACTTAATTTTCATATAATTTATTTCAATTTTAGTCTATGCTAACATTAATTAATAAATTAATATTTTCTATGAAGCATTTACTTTAGCGTCATTTAAGCTAACATGATGGAATTAATAAATTCATGCAGGATTGTTTGTGACAATTTTTATCAAATGATTACAAAACAGAAAATGCAAAAGGATTGGAGATGAAAAAACTACAATATACCTAATAAGTAGAGGAAATCTGTCACTTTAAATTGAAAATTCAAAGATAACAATAAAAAAGTTCTAATAAACTAAGAAAGATTTCTAACTTTAGAAAATGATTCAAATTTCACAATGAACAATTTTAAATACAAGAATCTAGGAAACAACCTTACATTAAATGAATCGTGTACTCATGAACACAAATACTAATAAAGTTCATCCAAAAAGCCTCTTAAAAGCTAGAATCTAAAAGGTATCTAATTACAATAAATATACAAAAATAAATACAAAATTCAATAAATGCAATATAGAAAAACAAATTAAAAACAATTACAAAATCCGATAAAAGTTAAAAACCAAAAGTTACAACAAAAATACAAAAATCTTATTCTAGCTTGATACCTTCTTCGTGGTCATCTAGGAGCTGCCATCATGCTACTCATTTTCCCAGCTGCCTTCAAACTTTTTCTTAGTCCACTCTTACACGAACGGAATGCGAACACTAAATATAACTTAATGTCAAGTTTTGTTATTTGTATTGATTTTCAATATACACTGAAACTAACTTTTCTTGATAAGAGATTTGAGTATAATTTATTTTAAGTTGCAGTGGTGCAATTTGTACTTTAACAATTTATATAAATTATTTAATAGACAAAATCAATTGCAGTTATTTAACAAAGAGCAACAGTTCCAAAGATGGGGTTAAGATGAAGAAGAGATGAACATGCCAATTAGTAGTTGTTACTGCATATAATGATTATTAACTCCTCACAAGATCCTGAAATCAATCACATTGTTTGTTCTCCATAACTACATGACTTTTCATCGATTTTCTTTGCTCTTTTGAAAATATGATTGATGGTCTTCTTGGCTCCTTTTGATTAAATGTTAGTGGATGATGGAAAATGCTCTAGATTGCTTTCACCTTTCATTCTTCTCCACTATGTAATCCACTTGAGGGTTTGATATTGATAATGACAATTACAATAGTAACAATACTTATCATATGATAAAATGGTTTCAATACATTGATCTTATTGGTATGGTAGTTTAGTGGGTCTCTTTCTTCACAACTCTATCGTAGACTGTCTTTTCATCCAACAAAAAATGGATTTAACTATTCGGGTCATCTTCTTCTATTCTCTATTCTCTATCACTTACAAGAGAATCCCACATTCACTTGCATTATCTTCAAAGTTTTGTTAGGCAGCAAGAGCAAATCTCGATCGCATAAATACTATTCTCAAGGATCACACACTTTGATTCGTTAGGTTTAATTTTAAAGAAAACTTTTGTTAATTTATAGTTTTGTAAAATGATATTTTAATTGATGTAAATTAAAGTAAAATATTAAAATAACCGAGCTTTAAAAGTTAAACGGAGTGATTTTAAAAATTTAATTAAACGAGAGAAAGGGGACACAGAGATTGTAGATTAGATAGGAAAATGTTGGAATAAGTTAGTGAAGAAAATAGGTTGATGAAGACAAGTTTTGTTAGTGGTGGAGACTGTGGCAGAGACGACTATACGCGAGATATGTCAAAATCTTTTTGACACTAATTTTGAATCTCTTTACCAGTGAAAATGACTCCACTGCTATAATTTTAGACCAATTATCAATACATATTAACCTAAGTTATATACTTTTATTTGTTTCTAAATAATTAAAAACTTTATATATTTTTTTATTTATGTTACTATCAAAACTATAATCCATCATTAGTTTTAGTCCAAAGTTAAATGTAAATGTACATATGCTTTGTATAAGTCATGAGTAATCTCCAAAATTGTTAAATGTAATTGGGTTAAGAAAAAAATTATTCCTCTCTATTTTTCATAATATTTTAATTTATATGTATTTAGGAATCATTTCCATATAATAAATCCATGATGGAACTAAGTGATCCTATAGATTTATTTTTTCCTTTGATTAAAAAGGAATCTTCTGATCATGGAAATCTGGCAGAACAAACTTTGGTTTGACTCCAATACAGAGCCTCCACTGTGATGAATTGAGATAATTATATATTATAAGAGTAGTAAAATAATTTAATAAAAATTAATATAGTGTCTTATCCACAAATTGAATCTGTTCCTTCATATTATTTTATCTTATATTCATATTAAAATTTAGGTCATTCTAATTTATCATATTTTAGTATGTAGAAAGATTTGATTAAGTGGAGGAACCGAATAAGATGCCAGGGCAAGAATAAGGAGAAGAGAACAAATTAATGAATAGAGATAAATCGACTATACGAAGAATAAGTATTCCATCAATCACAGAAGATTACAAGAGAGACCAAACATCATAGGAGCAGTTTTTTATACTCATTCACTCTAAACATTTTTAAAAAGAACATTTGAGAATTTTTCTTTTTTCCTGTAAGATGTTATATTCATTCAGTCGTTTTATAATCTTATCAAATATAATAAAAAGTCTAATCATTATAACTTTAACGTTGACGTGATAATAATTTTCTGAGTAAATTACACTCTTCATCTTTAATGGATGAGAATATTATATTTCTCTCCAATCTAGTATCTTCCAATTAGAGTTTTTAGTTTTAGTTTATGATTATGTATTTTTGGGTTTAATGTACTTATGACATCACGTTTCTATTAAGATTGGTATAGAGATTTATGTTTTAAATTCTATCTAAATTACGATGTTTTTTTTTTTTTTTAAAGTTTGTCATATCCTGTAAATATAACTGAAGTAAGTATTTTCTAGATATCAAATTACTAATCGAAAATTATGCTTTTATAATGTGTTATTTACATACGCTATAAAGTATAAAGTATGTAAACAAAATTATTGTAACTAAAAAAATATTTATATTATTTATTAATATAAAATATTTTATCAATTTAATCATCATGATAAGTACTTTTGATATCAATTATAAAGATAATTGATGTAAAAGTTAAGAACTTAACATAATGAATTAGATTTGAGCTGGCCGTGATCAACAAAGATATAGGGCCATGTTTATTTGAATAACATTTTACATCATTAACATCTATCTCAAGTAAATAACATATATAGAATATATATTTTAATTGATGTAAATGTGTATTTTGTATTATAATAACTAATAATTTAAATGAGTATCAATTTAAGAAGATAATGATCATTTAAAAAGATAATGATATAATTTTTAGGAGCATTAAGATCAATCACTTTCAAGTAACTTGCAACCATAAAATCAAATCATCAAATCATGGATCTTTTAAGAGGTGAATTTAGTCAAAATTATTGGGTATGAGATTAAAAACTTTCACAACATATAAACACATCATTACAAAGCTAAGGTAAGAGCATAAACTAACCTTGTAAATTTATGCTATTTTTATTTTTATTTTATTGAGCTATAATTGTTTTGATTTAATGAAGCATTCATATTCTTCTTCTTTTTCTTCATCGTCCCCTTCCGTTAATATAACTACTTCAATCTTTTTATTTGTATGGAATGACACTCAATACTTATAGTTAATAGAGAATTAACTATTTGTATAGGTAATTCCTTAATTAGAAGTTTGACATTGCCTTTTAAACATACAACCAATTGATTTGATTGATTTAATTCTCTATTATATTAAGGATAGTCTTAGTACTTTATTGAAATTTCATGTTCTTCATATTTGTTTGCCTCATAAGCTCCTCTAAATGTAGTTGTGGTTGTTCAAAATTGGGAGTAGTATATATGTAAGAGTGAACAAATTGTTTGTGTTGTGGCATTGAATGCTCTTGAAAGCACATGATTAGACATTCATAATGCATTTGACTATTAAATTGTTAAACATGTTGAAATGAAGAATAAATTTCATATGAATCTATTATTGTAAAATTACTTTGTGCATATGTCATTTGATTAATCATAAAAGTCAAATCCAAATTAAAGAAATGAAAGCCAAAAAGAAAGAAAGAAAAAATTGCAAATTTTGGAAAATTCTAAGGAAAAGAAAAACATAAGCTAGTAGAATAAATTTACTGAGTACATGAAAAGTTGATTCATACTTCATACTATATAATTCACTTTAGTAATTATGAAATATGTAAAACTATGTGATGTTAACTAAGTGAGTGGTAAGTTAATATAAAGTAAATGAACTTATCATTAAACATTTTATAAGTGGTATTTCAAAATCAATAAAAAGAAATCGTATCTTAGCAAGTTTTACCAATATCACTTTTAAATAATTATTTTTTTTCTCATATAAACTTATTTTAAGTCTATAGTAAGCTCTTATGACACATTTTGGGGAACAATCTATCATAAAGAGGAAGAAAATATATCATTCATTCTTTAACCCCTTCAAGTATCAAAAGATATTACATTAGCATAAAAGAATTAACAATAAAAAATATTATTAGGAGTAAACTTTGATAACCATTCATCTCTATCATTCTATGTACACCAACTAATTTAAATCATAGACTATTCAATTATACCACCATTTGTTGGTGTAGAAATAATGACCAAATTTGAATCAGGTGAAGGTGGAGGTGGTTCATTCTTGAGCAAAGCAATATCATCTTGGGATATATCTAGCACTTCATGCTTGTCCTTACACTTTCCATCACTTCTTATATCCTCGAGTCTATCCAACACTTCTGCCATAGTGGGTCTAGCATCTTTAGAACTCTGCAAGCACTGAAATGCCAACTCAGCCACTCCATTGATCATTTTCCTAACCTTGAAGTCTGACTCAAACCCAAGAGTGGGATCCACAATCTCATGCAATGCACCGCTTTGGATCTTCTTGATGGCCATGTTAGACAAGTTGATCTCATGCCTACGCCTTGAGATATCAACCGCATGCATGGATGATATAAGCTCAATGAGCACCACCCCAAAGCTATAAACATCACTCTTATCAGTGAGGTGGTAGTACTCATGATACTCTGGATCCACATAACCAGGAGTCCCTTGTGGGGCAGTGGAAATATGTGTGGCATGGGTTGGAAAGAGACGTGAAAGGCCAAAATCTGCTACTTTGACACTGAAGTGGTTGTCAAGGAGAATGTTGTTGGTTTTGACGTCTCTATGGATGATGTCAGAAGCGTGGAGATATACCAATGCACTAGCAGTCTCAATGGCAATGTTCATTCTGATGTGCCAAGGGAGTGTGCCAGGCTTTGCTCTTTGACCATGAAGATGATCAGCAACAGTTCCATTTGGAATGTATTCGTACACCAACATGAGTTCTCTACTGTGGCGAGGAGTGCATCCGTATAGAGACACAAGGTTTTGGTGGTGTAGGCCAGTTAAAATCTCCACTTCATTCACGAATTGCTCCCTTTTCAAACTGTTCTCGTACATTCTCTTCACTGCAACTAATCTTCCATCTTGAAGTTTCCCTACACAAAAAATTAATATATCACAATTCAAACCACACAAATATTTCTTTCTAGTGTGGCAACAATAGATCTTTTTAAGATGTTTTAAAATTACTCAAATTTTGTTTTGGATTGACTCCCTTTTATACATAACATATTTTAAGAATTATTTAAACATAAAAAAAACTTACTAAGTTAGTAAAGGGTGATTACATTCTAAAAGAATACTTGAATTCTAGCTAGGAATGATTAAGTTTTAAAAGAATACTCAATAGGTTACTTAGGTGTGACCATGTTAAGAAAAATACTCGACGGGTTAGCCAATAATGGTTACCTTTCTAAGAAATACTCAGTTTGTAACTTGTAGTAATAATCTGTATAGTAAAATTTAATCAGTTGATTAAACACTATATGTAATTTATACTATTACACAAATCAATATAAAAATCTGAGGGTAATTTTTTTTTCTTATGTTGTTAAGATTGCATGTTATTAATTGTACTAACTTAAGGAGATTTTTTTAAACTAAGCTTTTGAAGGTTTTGAGAGAATATTTGTCAAGTTAAAAACTATCATCTAACTGTGCATCATTAGACGATAATTATGCATAACCAAACTCTACACAACTCAATCTCATCATAACTTGGGTTAGACCCAACCTAATTCAACCTGACATGGACCCAACCTAATTCAACCTGACATGGACCCAACCCAATCGAACTTGATTTAGGGTCAACCTTACCCAAACATCTTGGGCTCAACTTGACCCAACCTAACTTGGGCTTGGCCAAACCCAACATTGCATGACTTGGGCCCAACTCAAGTTGACCTTTCCTAATTGGGGTCTAACCTAAACTAGGCCCAACCAACTTGGTCTGATATGTGCTAGGCCAACTTGTCTTGAACTTGGTCTAACTAAAATGGGTCGACTAAACCAAACTTAAGTCTGATCCAAAATGGATCCGACTCAACTAAGCACAACGTGGACCAAACCCAACTTAGACTGACCTAGACTTGACCAGTTTGACATTGTCTTAAACCAACCTAACTTGACTTGAACCAAACTCGACTCTGCCCATACTAACTTAGGCACGGCCTAACTCAATGTGAACTAGGACCAATCCGATTCGACTTAACTTAAACCTAACTTAACATGACTAGACATGGTCTAACCCAACTTGGTCCAACTTGAGTCAACTTGTCTTGGCCCAAACTCGACTCGACCCAACCTAGACTCAACTCAGGACAACTTGGGCTCATCCCAACTCAACCAAAGCTAGACCAACCAGACTTGACTTGACATGGGCCAATCTCAATCAATTTGACATGGTCCTAACCTAACTCGACCTGACCTATACACATCTATACAAGTTTGATATGGTCTTGTTATGACCTAACTTGACCTAAGCTTGACCCAACCCTACTCATATTGACTTGGGTTTGAATTTGGATTGAATAAATGTTTTTCATGCATATAAATATTCTTTTAGGTAATTTTTTTTAATCTTTTAATTTTTATTTTTAAATAAGATTTTTTACTTTAAAAATGGCTAATGGGTTGGTCGTATAGTTCATGGGGCATTTGAAGACATTTTGACCTATAGTATTTTTCTTATGTGAACTTGTTGGCCTTGTACACTTTTTTTGGCCTCATGGATTGGGTCAAATTGACAAGTCTAATTGGATGGAAGGCTATTTATGAAGAAATTGAAGTAATTGAAAAGAACGAGACATGTGACCTAATTGAGAAGCTAAATGGTGAAGTTATTAGGAGAAATGAGTGCATGAAGTGAAATTATGGTTAAATTCAAAAGAATAAACAAGAATTGCTGCAAAAGACTATTCACAACAAGCCAATCTTATTTTTTAATAAAATTTTGCCTTTAGCAGGTTTAAACACTGTTAAAGCATTAATTTTCCTTCCAACTCAAAAGGAGTATAAATTATTTTAATATGATGTGAAGACAGGACTTTTAAATAGTGATTTGAAAGAAAGTCCTTTATGGGTTGAAACAAATTACAAAAGCATGTTAAATAATATTGACAACTATTTCATTGAGAAAGACTTTAAAAAGAGCAAGAATGAGCCTTTCTATGTCAAACAACAAAGTATAACTAATATTTTAATTGTTACACTATATTGTAGATTACTTAGTTTTTTTGGAAAATAGTATAAAGTTGGTTGAAGATTTTAGAAAAAAATGATGGAGAGATATGAAATGAAAAAATTAGACTTATTGTATCATTTTCTTTGATTAAAAAATGACAGTCTATACTTATAAAAAAATATAGTAAGAAAAATATTGAAATTTGGAATTTTTGGGCACAATCCAACTAATATGCTACTATAGTTGTGAATGTACAGTTGAAGAAAGAAGATAAAAGAGAGTTTATCCTAACAAGTATATAATCTTGGTAATTTAATTTATTTCATTCAAAGCTTGGGTAATGTGTTTCCAGACTAAAGAAAGTTAGTTGACTTTTGTGATAGTGATTGAGTAGATGGATGAAAGATATAAAAAGCACTGGTGGGTATTTGTTTTTACTTAGAAGCATTTTTATGGTGTGCAAAACAACCCAGCTTTTGGAAGAAACTTGGTATATTTCAGTTTAAATAACATCCTAGCAAGTAATTTAGACAAAGAGAATACTTAAAAATTTTGGTAATTATTTATTATGATAATAAATGAGCAATTGTGAGTAAAAAACAAATTTTAAGATGTACTTAGATGTGCTATAGAATATACAAGTAAAACATAAAGAAAAGCAATTAAAACAAAGAACAATCCATGCTCTCACATTTTTACAGAAATTAAGTTACTTAATTGTTAGATACCAATATTGCCTATACCAACAAAAAGATTCAAACTTGATTTTTAGTAAGAAAGGATGATGAGTTTTACCAAAATATACTTTTCCAAATCCTCCGTCTCCTAGTTCTCTGCCAGGATCAAAGAAGTTTGTGGCTTCTTCAAGTTCACCATAGGTGAAGAAGTGGACTCCAAAGTATTTACTTCCCTTCTCTGAGTCTTCTAAAGAAGAACTATGTGGGATTCCTTTAAATGATGTTACTGTAAGCAGATGATTCTTCTTCCTTTGACGACCATAATAGATGTAAAACCCAAACCCAACTACAATTGCACTCATCACAGCAGCACCAACACCTACCAAGAATCATTCAAATTTTCAATCAATATAAATATATTAATTAAATATTGTGATTTATTTTCAAGGATAATTGAATATATATATTACCTATAACGAGCTTCCATTGCCACTTCCATTTATTGCCTGAGACGGTCAACATAGAAGACAAAGAGGGATGATAATTTATAAGCAACATATAGTCAAAGTCAACAAACCAAAAACAGTTTCACACAGAATTATAAAATCTGGATTTAGACGCCAAAGGGAGAAAAGAAAAGAAAAAACAAAATCAAAGAGTGGAATTTATGATTAGACCATTATTGACAAATTCAGAGGAAAATATAACATCACTTTTGCAATACTTGTGAAGACCAAATTAGCACCATTAAAGGATAAGATAAACATAAGAAAATAAATGCCTAAACACAACCTAATCATATTATTCACTGTGTTGATAGAAAATTAATAAGAGGAGGATTTGTGTGAAGCTTCCTAAACCAGATGCAACGAATTGTTTGCCACCCATAACCCACAAAAGATTCAACAATTTTGAAGATTCAGCAGCCACCTAAATCCTAATCACAGATTCCTGTAACATCTTTGAACACCAGCAATATTTTCATCTAATTAGCTACGACAAAATTGTTTTCTGAGTGGTTCAATCTCTAAAACAACCATTGGCACAAGCTAGCGATGGTCCAATCACTTAGTCAGTTTACAACAAAACAAATTTATTCTCAAAAAATTCATATCTGTATGTGCATGCAGGACACATGAATGAAGAGGAGAGAAGAGAAAGAAGGCATACTGTGATGATGAGAGCAATTTAAACCTTCAGTTCCATTAGGGCAAAAACATGAAAACTGAGAATCATTATCAGCCCCACATGTTCCATTAGTTGAAATGCATCCTATGCACTGTTGAACTTGTGCATCTGAAATAATATGTACTTCAAACCCTTCACTCAAGGCTTCGTTGAGCCCTTGAATTCCCCCATCAGGATCAAGTTCCTGTGCTACTTGCACTTGAATCCTAGCTCCTTCACAGCCTTGGACTTTCCCAGTTGCAGGGTCCCCATAGAAAGCACCCTTGTCGCCACCTTCCTTGCATGGAAAAGAGCGTGTGCTATTTGAAACAAGGGAGTAGGGACAACCATAGTAGATGGTGATGTTCCTAACGTTAAAGTAACTAAAGAGATTTGAATCAAAGGAATTGTTAGTTAGGGCCGAGGAAGAGCAGTTATCATATACAAGGCCTGTTCGAACCATTTTCACGGTGTCTTGAACTGGATCAAAGTGAAGCACTTGGAAAGTTTCTGAGCCAAGTTGAATAGTGGTGTTTTGATTACCCTCACACTTGAGCTTCAATTGGGGGTTGCTGGAGCAATAACTGGGTCTGCTCCCTCCCCAGAAAGGGTAGTAGATGGACAATATTCCGCAGCTGAATGGCTTGCTACACTCTTCGTGTTTGTTGTCTTCTTGGGAACTAATGGAGGCTACCAAGATCAAGAACATTGATGCAAGGAAGAAGAAGGTGATTGGAGGATTATCATTATTGTGCATTACCAAATTAGCCATAGAAGAAAAGAAGATGAGAAATGAAAGAAGGGCTGGTCTACGATGAGTTATTAATGTCTTTTCATTGTTCTTTTTTAATATTCACATTATGCATTGACCTTCTGATTTTTCAATAGCGGCTGAATTGGACAATGTTTCTGTTTCTTGTTCCAGTCCTGGTCTTCGTTATCACCTCAACAGCTATTACAAGACACGAGTACAATTATGATGATCACGATTCACGAAACCGTATTTAAGATTATAATAAAAAATATATATAGTTTAATTAGATTTTTCAATTAGTATGAACACGGTATGATATAAATATGTTTCAATTTTTGAATATCTGATGGTCATACCCCAAGAGCTTGATTGGAAATTTTATCATGTTTTATTAAGAAATATTTAAAAGCTCTATTTTCTTTAGAGTATTGAATTGCACATGTGACTACTTGATGTTGATCTAAACAGTTTGATCGGATATTGACTTTTCAAATTAAGGAAATGGTGGGGTATTCCAATGTTTTAGATATTGTTTTCTGAAGTTTGACATTTCATTATAATATTAGGCTGACAAGACAGATCTTACCAATTTTATATATTATAAAATAACGCATGATTGTGTGCGTGGTTTGACAAAGTCAAATAAATATATTAACTAAGCAAATGAAAAAAAAAAAGTAAAAAAGTAAATATATTAACTAAGCAAATGACAAAGTCAATTCTTCAAGCTCTATCAATTTTTTTCTCTCTTGGGAGCTTGTGGAGTCTGATAATGAGCTCTTCTTTATTTGAGGTTATATTGTCGCTCTTAATATAAAGTCTGAAATAATTCAGTTATCGAAATCTGACTTTTTCCCACATCTTTTCAAACCTGCATGCATGTAAAGAGGGAACATGCTCTTTTAGGAAGGTTTCTCCATCTTCGTTTACCATGAACCCTAACCTATTCTCTGAGGATTTTGTCTTCCTGAGTTCTCTAATTATCTCTACTCAACTCTTCTTTCACTACAAGAAAAATTAAATATATATATATATATATATATATATATATATATGAAGTTATATTTAACATTTGATTCATAAACAAAATGAACAAAACTTAAATTAAAAGTTGAATTCATTAAAGGAATTTAACTTCAACTATGATTAGTTTTACTTGATTGATTCATATTTTAATTATATATATATATATATATATATATATATATTACTAATTTTACATAATCATTTTTAATTAATATTTTTTATAAAATAAATAAGCAATAATATGTAAAATAAATATAATTTAAATGAAATTTAATTAACAAGTTAAATCAAATCATTTGCAATAAATTAAATTCAAAGTTAAAAAATTTCGAGTAAAAATCAATTTTTATCTAACCAACTAAATCAAAGTCAATTCTTAACTTATGTGATATTTGATAATTAATTTTAGTGATTCATTTTAATAAAGTTGCACGAGTTCAAATAGTCCATATTGATTTTTATTTACTTATGGATAACAATAATTCTAAAAGATAAATATAAAACTAAAATTGAATAAAAAATATAAAATAATTTATTTTACTCAGTTATTGTACTATCTTATTAAGTGAGTATATGTCTAATTCAACTTCCACCAAAGCAATGTATAGATAATGTTCTTTTAGGTATGTTGTTTTTTTTTTTTGTGGCACGAATATTGAATGTGATGACTGATAAAACTTTACTTGTACAAATTCAACAAAACTAATAGTACGACATAAACAATCACATTGTTTAGTCAGGTATTATCTATAAAATCTATCCAATTTAAAAGATGATGTTCATGTCTTTTTTTGTTTATGATTCTAGAGATGATCTCATGCACTCTCAAGATTCCTAAAAGCTTATCAATGTGAGTTTCTTCAGATCTGTGCCTCTTGGACAACAATGGTCTTAGGTGCCCAAACCTTTGCCATGTTATCCAACAACTTTAATTTGATTTAAGCTTTAGATAAGTTTTGTCCTATTACTTCAAATCCATTTAGAAGAATATGCATACAAACATGTCATCTATTCTCTCACCATCATTCATGGTGAAATACTCATATTGGCATGTGAGGGTGATACGTTTTCTCAACTAGACATCCTTGTTTCCTTCATAATTGATTTTAAAGGAATCCCAAATGTTCTGGGAGGTTTTTAGCTTACAAACCTTTTTATATTCATTTTTAGATAATTCACAAATTAAAGTATAACTTGCTTTGTTATTCAACTACACTTGATTGAACTCATCTTACATCTAGTCTACCTCTGGAGCTTTAATGATGACATCACCTTTTGTGATGATGGTTTATAATTGATAATGTGTGGACTTCATGTACATCTCTCCATGTGACGCTTCCAATAAGGGTGGTCTTCCCTAAGTCATGTAAGTGACCTTTTGAGGAATGCTCTCTTGGTGACGAGGTGTCCTTTTATACCCGTCAATTTCTTCTGGTTGTTGTAAAACACTCAACCCTTTAAAGGTTGATCTCAAATACAAACTATGGAAAATAGGCAAAATACACAAGAAAGGAGTGTTGATGTATTTGAAACTTTTTTGCTAATCTTCACAGGTCAACGTCTAATAAACAAGGTCAAATGAAGTTTTAACTTCACAAGCACACAATCAAGTAGTTTTTCATAAGAGTAACATTTAATGAAGATCGTCAATTTCAAGTTAATCGACATATTGTTAAAAATATTCTCAAAACTCATTTAAGCACAACTCTCCTTCATTTAGTTATAGATTAATAAAATAATAATAATTCAAAGAGATAATGGTAAGAGAGATTTGCACTAGATGCTTTTTTATACTAATTTGTCTGAAAACTCAAATTATGTACAATTTTTAATTCACACAATCAAGTTCCACCAGCATACTAATATTGTAAGATACAATATGAATATTTTTTGTACTTGAGTCACTTTTGACTAAATAAAATATTATTTGAATTATAACCTCAATATTGATTATTCTTTGAACACATATTCACTTTTAACTAAATAGTGAATATTTAAATACAAAACCACATTTTACTAAACACTTTAATTATATATAAGGTTTAATCTAAACAATCTCAACATTAAACACTAAAATAAAAAAAATAATAAGACATATATGAGTTTATTTGTCCTCTTAAAGATATACAATGGCTTTTCCATTTTCTAGTATTTAAAGTTAGATATATATGTTTTTTTTCTAATCTTTGATTGATTTTACATTCTTATAAACCAAGGTTATTTAGAAATTATATTTGGATAATTTTTTCACAACAATATTTCCATGGGACGAGGGAAAAATAATTTTCCAAAGTTAAAATAAAATTTCATTGAAGAATATGCTATTTTACTTTTTTTAAATTATTTAATGTGATAAAAAAATTAAAAATTTTGATTAAAATAACACGTTACGTTTTGATTTTTCAAAAATCTTTGATAAATATTTTCAAAAATACTTTTCATCAAATAAATAAATTTTAATCATTTCTAGAAATCACACTTGTCCAAGATTTATGACTGTCGGACATAAAACAATTTTTTCTCCTACCCAAAGCTCCTTAAAATGAAAAATTAATATACATATTTAAAATGCATTACAAATTTAAAGACTTGCTTAAACTTTAGGGGTAGAACAACTGAAATTTAATTAAAAATAAAGATTAAATAATTATTAAATGCGAATAGGAGAAAGAATTCTAAAAAAATATATATCTTTTCTTACTTTCAATTTTTTAACTGATAAAGAAAATTATCTAGAGTTAACTTTTGAAAATAAAGTGATTTGTTTAGAAAAAGGGCTATGATCCATTATTTCCTCAGTATTTAAAGATACAAAACAATTATATTTAAGAAACTTAAAAATAAATAAATCTTAACTAAATTATATTTAATTTCACAAATATCATTATATTTAAACTTGAATATCATTTCAATAAATATGATTACAGAAAATTTATAAAATATAAATTTTTTACATGAAATAAAAAAATAATGCAACCCTATCTAATATTTTCAATCAGTATAAAGTTAAATTATTATATTTATATTGAGAGGTAGGTAGTATTGATCCATTGAGGTTGAGCCAAAAATAAACACGAGTCAATGAAGAGTTAGCAGCAATGTAAGGTCATCAAGAGTGGCCCGGCAGCTGACACGTGTCCAAAATTTGTCATTATTTTATTTATCGAATTTAAAATATTTAGTGATGATAATAACGAAGACTCTTTCAGTCTCTTGCACAAAGTCCAACTAATTCAACAAACACCCCAAAATTTCAATGAATTAGTTAAAAGCCCCAGGAAAACGAAAATGACAGAATCTCCACCAACCTTGCTATGCACTCGTTCCTCTCTCTTTGCAAAAGAGAGTGTTGAAGTTTTTCTTTTCTTCTCTCTATTGTCTTCTTCCCTTTGCCTTCACCCTTTCCTTTCGACCTCTTTCTTTTCTTCCTCGTCTATTTTCGATTCCGATTCGGTACTCTTTCTTCCCTCTTTCTTTGTTGATCCTCTGCGATAACGAATTTTCTCATCCGATACTTTCCTCCGTTTTCTCCGCGTGCAAACGGAGGACAACACTGTTCTGAAAACGATTGGAAAATGCTGGGAACTGCACTGCAATTTGGCGGAGTTCGCGGCGAGGATCGCTTTTACATTCCGGTGAAGGCGAGGAAGAACCAGAATCAGCGCAAACAAGGCCAAAGAGCCAAGAACGGCGAACTTGGAAACGCCGATTTAGCTTTGAAGAGCAAACACGATGTCTCTGAGAATAGCACTAGCAATAGCAATAGCAATCTCAGCCAATCATTGAATCCAACTCTTTCTCCGTCTGTAGAGTCTGTTAGTAATATCGATAGGTTCTTGGACTCCACGATGCCGTTAGTTCCGGCTCAGTATTTCTCCAAGGTTGATCTTAATTTCTCAATTCACTTTCTTATTTGCTTTTTTTGGCCTCTATTTTTGCCTGTGAGACGTTGAGACAGTTGTCACCAATGTTTTATGCTTAGTTATTGTCGGAATTCTTGTTATGATTTTATGTGGTTTATGAGAAACTCAAATTTGATTGTGTTGTGGATGTAGACAACGATGAGAGGTTGGAAGTTTTGCGATGTGGAGTATCAGTCTTACTTTTCCCTGAGTGATCTCTGGGAATCTTTTAAGGAGTGGAGTGTGTATGGAGCTGGAGTGCCTTTGGTTTTTGATCAAAGTGAATCTGTTGTTCAGTATTATGTTCCGTATTTGTCAGCTATTCAACTCTATGGCCAATCTGCTGAGAAGCCAAGTGCAAAGCCTAGGTATCACCATTTCACGTGCATAATAAGAATTGCTAACTTTAAGACTGGAAACACAGTACAATTATGGATGGATGCTGCTCTTTTACTCATCTCTGTTAAATTTGTTTGTTTATATTTGTGTGTGTGCGTCTGTGTTAGTGCAATCAATTGATACAACGTGTTAAACTTTTTATGTCATAACCTCCTTTTTTCCCTTCTTATGCTCAGATTTCCCTCTGGTTCTGCATTAGATCATGTAGTATCGGTGGACCAAAATCAGTTTTACCCCTCAACACCGCATTATTGAACCTGGTTGTACTCTTTCTGAGCAAAACATAGAATGAAAGTTGAAACAGGGCACACTATGTAGCTTACGACAAAATTTTGTTGAAAGTAAATATTACATTAAGCAATAAGCATTGCATATAGAATAATTGGAAAGCATTTCTTAGTTCTCATTATCAACCATATAAAAAGTAGGGAAACATGTGTATGCTTTCTAGGTTCTGGTTGAATGGCAGCAGTAAAAATTTGAGTAGTAAATGCATTAGAAATACAAGTGTAGAGTTCAGAAACATGCATGCTTCTCAGATATTGAAACTGCAGGAGTTCATAATGTAGAATTCAGAAAGATGATGTTGTTATCTGTTCGTAGTAGTAAATTAGTTGGTTTTTACTCTGTTTTCAATCAAAATTTGTTTATAACTATTTTTTAAAATTAGTTGGTTTGTCTCTGTAAAGAGAATGTTCAAATCTATTAGTTTATAGCCATTTGATTTTTTTAAGGGTGATCCTTGATGTAATGGTGATAAGGTTGCTGCCTTGTTACTTATTACCTGGAAATTGTGGGCTCATATCATGGAAGTGATTTCTCTCTTTGGTGGCTGTCTTGTGCACTGCATCGCTTTTTTATATAAACTATAGTAATTTTACTTTGTTGTTTTGTAACTCTTTACTAATTTTCCCTTCTCTTCCAATGATTTTTGGAACAAATTTAATCACCAATTTTGATCCTCCCTCGTTTCCTTCCTTGTAAAGAGTAACAAATAACATTTTATTCATTACTCTTGATTTTCCTTGAGGGTTTAATGTATAGATCATGTTATTGAAGGCATAAAATGATATAATTATAGGATTTTACTTACAGAAAAAAAACATCTAATTTTACTTTAAACCACTTTTGAGGGAAGCGTCTGGAATGGTGCTTTAATGCGCTGATTTTGTTGAAGTTACACTTGATGAAGTGCTATCATGCTTTTACTTTTAGACTGTGTTGTTAGAATCTGGACAAAATTGCTGAGGGTACTGGACTGTATGTGTGCAGCAATTTTTTAATGATCATTGATCCTTTACATTTTTATTTAAAAATTTTCAAGTTATTACACACGAGGACATCTTTTGCTAATATTTTGTGTGCTTGTTGTGTTTACTTCACTTCTTTTGAGTGAATTATTTGATGTCACGCTGTTAATGAAATGCAGGTTTTTGTTGTAATGGAGTCATTTATATGTAGCATTTTTGTTGGCTTATAGCATTAGCAAGTTACTTTTGAATTAGATTTGATGTCTTTAAGTGTGAAATTATTCACTACTCTAATAATTTATTTACGAGTTAATGTGTTAAGTGGTTGGAGAGTCACAAAACATTGTTTTTGTTTATTGATATGTAGTTTTTTTTTTTTTGCAGCATCTCTTGTTTTGTTTTGTATTTTAATTATTTTAGACATTGTTGATTGCAAAATTAGGCTGTCAGTTGTAAGAGTGAATAAAATGTTTGTGAGGGGTGGTGTTAGAGATCTCACATCGACTAAAGATATAACTTAATTATGGTAAATAAGTGGGTGAAAACTTTATCTTATTCAGCCGATTTTGTGAGGTTGAGTTAGACACAAATTCTATTTTCTTAATATCATATTAGAGTCATTCAAAGTTTAGCTTATTCAAATTTGTTGGGTTTATCGTGTCAACCTTTGTTGGATTCCCCTCTTAGTTTCACACTCGAGATGCCCAGCCTTCAACATGAGCAGGTGCGTTGAAGATCCAACATTGACTAGAAATATGACCAAATTATAATATATTAATATGTGTAAGATCTTACCTAAGTTTGTTGGGTCTATTGTGTCACTTGCTATTGAGTTATCTCCTAGTCCTATGCTCGAGAAGTCCAGTCTTTAATGCGAGAGGATATATTGGAGATCCCACGTCGACTAAAGATATAACTAAATTATAGTGCAAACCTTACCTGATCAAGTCGGTTTTGTGGGGTTGAAATAGGCTTAAATATTACTATCTTAATATGATATTTGTTAGTTGGAAGAGTGAATAAAATTTTGTGAGAGGTGTGATAATTTGGAACACAGTATTTGAGACTATGAAGTATGGAGAATCCTCTTGTTATTTTTGATGTGGTGTTTATTTGATCGATATTTATTATGATTACTTGTGTTACCTCAATGATATCTTTATATTGAGATTGGTAGAAGTGAAACCTTGATAAATGGAACAAATATACTGCAGATGAGTGATATATCTAGATGTTAGATATGTCTCTGTCTGATATCTTGTCAAATCTCACTTCCTTCTCTTCATTCCCTCATTTTCCTTCCTTACTCAACACAAGTGTTATCAGAACGTGACCAGTCATTGACTTGGTCAAAATACCAGGTCATTGGGCGATCCAATAAGTCATTAATTGTACTACATGAATTAGTATTTACTGAAAGCGTTTTATACAAGTTAAACTTTGTTTAAGTTTTCACAAATATTTCGTTGGTCTGGTGGTCAAGTGTCTGTCCCCATCCAAAAGAACAAGCTTTGAGCCCTTGTGACATCAATTTTTGAACTCTTCTTTGCTCTTCCCAAATGGACATGCACACACTGGTTTACCAGTTTGATAGAAAACCAGTCAGTTCAGACTGGTTTAATTCTAGTCACATCTAATCTCCAAAGTAGTTCCAACTGGTAACAACAGTGGTTTTGGTCTGACCGGTTGGACCATCTGATCTGAGCCAGTTTGATAACAGCTCAACGCATTTTAAATTTTAAAAATGTTAGTTTATTTTTTCAATTTTGATGTTGTATATAGGATCTGTTTGGAGAAGCTTTTCCATAAACCCTTCTACGAGAGAAAATGAAGAAAAAGTGAAATTAATTTCTTCATAAGCTAAAACTAGTTGATGCATAAGCTAATTTGTATAAACTCTCTTATAGCTTCTCTAAATTCTTATTTTTAACTTGTGCATAAGCTATTTTTAGCTTATGGAGATGCTCATTTTTTCTCTCTTTATTTTTCTCTTTTAGAAGTGTTTACGGAGAAACTTGTCCAAATACGTCCACTATCAATTGATTTTGAATTTTGGTGGATTAACGAATCATTATGGATCTCAATATATTGGATATGTTTTTCATTTTTTTATTTATACTCTCACCTTTTGGCTGCTTCTTCTTTTATGCAGTCAATGTAATAATAAATTTTAATTTAGTTTGCTATTTTCGTAATTTGTTGTTTAATTATAACTTACAAGTGCTATGGGAGTGTGCACTTTTGTTATTTAGCTTGTACTAATCAGATATGAATTTCTTAATTTCTTATGTCATTAGGTACACCAGTGAAGATAGTGATGGTGATTACTACAGAGATTCATGTAGTGATGGAAGTAGTGATTATGAATATGGAAAAAGGAGTGAGTTTCCAACACAAAGTAGTCAATATCTAACAGGTGGTGTCTCACTGCAAATGAACAGACTATCTATAAACGACAAACGCAGTTCAGTGCAAGAAGGATTTTCTAGTGATGATAGTGAAACTGGGAATCCTCAAGATGTGCTTTTTGAGTATTTTGAACAAGATCCTCCTTATAGCCGGGAACCGTTGGCTGATAAGGCAATTACTGATCTGTAGTCAATGTGTGGCTTATTTACCCAGAATCTGAACCATGGATCTTATACTTTCTAATATTTTGACAGATACAAGATCTTGCACGCTATTATCCTGCCCTCAAGTCATTGAGAAGCTGTGACTTATTTCCAGACAGTTGGATGTCTGTGGCATGGTAATCTAATGTGTCATCACTTCTTTCCCATTCTTCATTTTTCACAAGATTAACTTCATCTAATGTCGTAATACTGTTTTTTTTTTGTCCATTAACATATTTTAATGTCATGTTCTAGGTATCCTATATATCGAATACCTACAGGTCCCACTTTAAAAGATTTAGATGCGTGCTTTTTAACATACCATAAACTCCATACACCCTTGACAGGTAATCATGGAACCTTAAGCCTATGTTTGATCACTCAGTGTTACTTATACATCACTCATTTTGGTTAGTGCTAGATTAAACGTACCTGTGCATTTTGAGTAAAAATCCCCATTTTTGAGACTCTGTCATTGTTTAATTTCCTTTACAATGCAAAATGTCATTGATTTAGTCTCTCAAAGTGGTGCAAAATGTTATCACCTAAATCAGGACTTATTGCTATCATTTCTGTCTCAAACGAAGGATCAATCCTATGATACTTTACAGAAGATTTACAAAACAAATGATTCCATTTTTGTCAACTAATATGAAAGATGGCATCCGCTCCACTAGCATGTATTCAATGAACTGCATTTTTTTTTCACCTTCCTAACAATTATTTGCTCAGCAGTCAGCACACATCATAACCGTAAATGCAATATCTTATTCTGCTGTATTTTCCCATGTGTTACAAGCTCATTAAAGAGAAATGAAAATTTTCCAAAAACTAACAATGGACTTGAACAGTTAAGTGCATGTCTGGATTGGTTAAAAAAAAAACTCATGTACTATCATTTTCATGTCCAAATGCACGAGTAATGCAACAGCTAGCTAGTATTATATGCACTGAAATGATGCGCATACATTTTTGCTGATGAGCAACCAAACACATTAAATATCCAAGAATAGAAGAACAGATCTTCCAACAAATGCTTCCTCTTTCCTTACAAACTTTCTAATTGTGTGAATGAATCTTTCTCTCCTTATTTCTCCCCTATTTATCTAACAGATAAACTAATCACTCTTCCCTCTTCAACAATCCCTAACTACAGTATGTGTATTTTTTAAATGAAATAGACATTCTAAATTTAAGACGGATGGCATGTTATTGGTTACTTTGACAAACAAAGTATGAGCTGGGGTAGTAGAGAAAGAGATTATTTGTTAATCGTAATTCTTCTTATTAACAAGTTAGGTGATTGTCCTCTCTTTTTTTTTTTTTGTCAAAACCAAATTTAAAATACCTAGATTGTTCATAGAGCTTTTTAATACGCCATGTCATTGGTGTGGAGTATCCACCAGTTTTTGCTTATAGCTAATCTCCTCTAGGAAACCTAGTTGACCGCCTTGAGCAAGGTCTACCCAACAAAACAATTTTTTTCTCATAATTCTCGAACTTGAGACCTTGTTTAAGGGACTAAGTCCAGTACCACTTAGACTAATGACTTGTTTTCATAGGCTTCAATGCTATGCACATTGAATTTTCTTCTTAGATCACCATCTATTTTTCTTTGTCATTTTTCTATGATGAGCGCTAGATACTGTGCAATTTGTGATAATTCCCTCCAATTTTTCCTGAACTTTACAGTCCATTCTTCGTACAAAGTTTATTTGGATTTTTATAGATCCAAATTTAAAATCAAAATCCAAATAATTGGGTCGGATTTAAAATCCAAATCCATACTTAAAATAATAGTTTAAATGTTTATAAAATCAGTTTCATACCTATTTTGAAATTGGTATTTTTTTCACTATAGTTTTGTGTCCAAAATAATTTGAAATTATTATATATTTTCCAAGAATATATTTTTAGGATGAAAATTTTGGAATTTTTCATATTTCGTAAAATGTGCAATTGATAAATAAAAAACAAACCTGATTTTTATATTCGGTACATGTTCCCCTATAGAGCTAGGTAACAATAATACTTATTGTACAATAATACTTAACTTGCAGGTTGATGTTGTATCAACTTATAGCAAAGACAGTGCTTTCTCCCAGAAACATAAAATAATTGTTGCTTGATCACTTTGATGAAATACTGACTAATTTATTTTAAAAAAATTCTTTTTATTTCACTTTGCAGGAAGTGGTCGTACTCATGATCCAACACTTGTTTATCCTAGTGAGATAGATGCTGCACCAAAGATTTCTATACCTACTTTTGCAATGGCTTCCTATAAGTTAAAGGGGTCGATTTGGATGAAAAAGGGAGTTGGTGAGACTCAACAAGTGAGTTCCTTCTTGCAGGCCGCCGATAAATGGTTAAGGCTTGTTCAGGTTAATCACCCGGATTTTCAGTTCTTTAAATCACATGGCACCTATCATAGATGAACTGAATAAGACGACATGCCATTCCTGCTTTTGGCTAAAATTGAGCCTTAATTTCTGTTCATTGCTTAGTGCAAACTTGATAAAAGTCTATCCATCTGTGGAGGTTGTGATGGCGTGATGACTGCCTAATTGTGGATTTTTGTGATATGCCTAAGCAGTACAAAAGATGAAGCCGATATCAAGCAATGAACTTAGAGATTTCTTACGTGAAAAGAAAAAGAAAAGATGTTTTATACAAAGGAAAAACTATCAGATAAGTTGAGGATCCTAATGAAACGAGAGAGAAACTAGAATATGGCAAACTAGTTCACAGGAAGGATATGTGGGATTAAGCCAAACTGTACAAGCCTTTCGGTTCAATAGTGGTTGAGATCCCTTTAATTTCTAGAGATAAATATTTACAGATGTTGCGATTTAGAAGAAAATGGGTGAAATGCTAAGATTTTGCTGCGTTACGTGGCCCAATTTTGGCACTATATCTGATGATCATGATGTTATTCTGGTGATGGGAGAGATGGTACTGTAAGTGTAAAATACTGTTTTAAAGTAAGTTTTAGATATACGATGTTTAACTGTCTGGCTTACGCCAGCTACTGGCCTAAACTTGTCTTGTAGACTTAAAGATGTTCATAGTTAGCTCCATATTGGAGGAATACTCGGTAGAGAACGTATGATATTAATGTAGTTATCAGTTTTCACACCGGTGAATCTGAACTAGTTGTATTGAGAAACAGTATGAAATTTATTTTTAGGGTTCCTTGCTTTAAAATTGCGGAGTATAGGGTATAATAAATGATCCATGGGCCACACAGAGTTACACAGCATGCCTCTTGACATTCCGAATTTGTTTCTGTGTTGTAGAATTGTGCAAGGTGCCTAAAAGTACAGCTTCAGAGAAGCCAAACTCAGTAAGGTGTATGATATCTAACTAGGTGCAACCAAAAAGTATTATGTTTTATATTGGAATTCTCTAACCATGGTTTTGGACTATACAAATTCATATAAAATTTTACCCAAATTGTAGTTTGGGACTTTAAAACTTGAAACCGAACGTATCATAGACTATTTACTATACTAAATACTACACATTATACATTCCGGGATCCGAACTCATTGATACATCCTTAGTGGGGCCAGGAGGTCCTTCACAATCATAACCTTATGGCCTGCTCAGATGATGATGCCCTGTGAATCTTTGTGGTCTGTCTACATGCTTACAAATTGAGTAACTAAAAGGAAAATACATTCTTTTACGGTTAAATATGTTTTTCATACCATACAATTTACCTATTTGATCTTTATAGTTTTAGATAAGTGAAATAATGGCTCTTGTTGATACACAGCGTTAATGTTTAGTCTACATGGCTAATAATATCCCTCTTTAGACTTACACATATACGCTTAAGGTATAAATATTTTGTTTGCAGTATGTAGAAAATCCCTTTAAACCGTGTGTATGTTATGAGTATATGTGTAAGTTAGTAGAAAATCGTTAGTCACAAAGCAAAATGTTAATGTTGTTTGTCAACAATTTAACCTGTTTTTTTTTTATAACTGAAAGGACATAAATAAATACTATTTTGTGTTAAGGCTGTGTTTGAATTAGTGAAAAATTATGGATTGAAGTGACATGAAATGAAATTTTAATACTTGATTTTGTTAAATTTGAATAAAATGGAATGATAAACAACGAAGGAGTGAAATAACTCGATCGAATCTAAGTCTACTTTTAGAATTTTGCAAATTTTATCGCCCACTGATTTTCTTAATTTTGGAGATAGAATAACTTAATTAGGTGAAACAAAAAATCGAAGTATCAAAATCACTCAGTTTAAATTATCGAAATCAACAGCGCAAAATTTAAGTCTAATTTCTAAAATTTACTGTATTTCCATGTCCATATGAGGAATCGATTACACATAGTTGTTGTTGTGGATAGGAACTAACTACTCATTCCACAAGAAATCTTCATGGATGGTTGTTATTGTAATATTTAACTCTCATAGTTGTTACAGTTGCACATCTTATTTTTCATCCACAAGCTCATCAGTGGTTATTCTTCATTTCTTACGCAGTTCTCTAACCTTCTGATTAACTTGTACATCTATGCTTTTCCAGATTCTTGTGTTGGCGTAAACATCTCTATCATCTGTGCATAGTTTAATAAACATGTCAATAATGAAGGTAGCATATACAAAAAGTCATTACATGTCACATAAGTACGATTAAGACTCTACCCTCCGCGTTCAAAAGAACAAATTCGATTAATCGGAATATACACAATTTTTATAGGAATGTACAAAATAAAAAAAATTCGGAAAAACATCATTTTCTTCATTCTGGCCAGAAGAATTGAGATTAATGGTGAACTTTTGGCTTTAAAATTCTGAAAGATTGAGCAGACACAAGTTGGTTTTATGTCTCTTGCATGCCCTGTGATGCAAGAACACTTTTGTGCCTGTAAGGTGGACTAGCACAGTCCCACTATACAAATTCAATTGAATTTGAAGAATATGACTAAGATCAAACTCTAGACCATTAACGCATAGTTCCTTAAAGTATTCTTAGCCTATGATACTTACACCAGAGAGCACCTAACATATATTAGGAACTATGCGATTATCTAGTCATATTGTACCAGAAAATCACAACTTACAATGCAATGTTGTCCCAGTGAAGAAATCCACCATGTCCCCTAGCGTTTGAGAACTTATAAGTGGGACCTGAAACTGTTCAAGAGAAATACTACGTGTGATCAGATTGCAAAGATATCATTCAAACCAATATTTACAAGAAAACTTAAAATTTATATGAAAATTAGGCAGGTGTACCTTCATAGCCTTCAAGAACTGGATCATCCGACAGCAGAAGTGGTGTGTCTAAGTCAATGAACCTACAAGAGTTTAGATTAATAAACTAGTAGGTGGACAAAACTTCTCTAAAACACTTCTAAGAGAAGAAAAAGATGAAATGAATTAAGATTCTCTTACAAGTGAAAAATCAACTTATACAATTATGATTTAATTTACATAGAAATTTTTCATCTTATATTTCTCTAAAAGGTGATGTATACAAAACTTATATAGAAGTTTATGAATGAAAAAATGGCTTATACATACTTAAAACACCCAAGGCCAGCAGCAAGTTGGCCAGCAAAACCCATAGCAAGTCTGGTCTCAACCATACCACCAATCATCAAATCTAATCCTGCTGCTTTTGCCTTTTCAATAATTTCAAGGGCACCCATAACCCCAACTTTGGCAAGCTTAATGTTAATGACATCTACAACATTCCCTTCCACAATTTTGTAAATATCAACTATACTTCTGCAACTCTCATCAGCAGCAACAGATACACCATATCTCTCTCTTGCTATGCTACTCACATACCGAAGACCATCCCAATCATCTCTGTGAACTGGTTGCTCAAATAGAATAGGAGTCAACCCCATATCTGCAGTACAAAATATATCTAAGTTCAATGCCTAAAATATTGCAACAAAGTTTCATGAGTATATTAGTGCATGTGTGCTAGCAATATTTGGATGGAGAAAAAACTTAAACTATGTAGTGGTTTTTAACCGTGTAATTTCTCAAGAACTTCCACTGCTTCCTCAGAGTTATACCCTTCATTAGCATCAAGAATAAACTGACACTCGGGGTGGGCAACACGTATAGCTTGGAGAACTTCTATATCTGCATTCAGATTCTTGCCCACTTTCAGCTTTAAAGTCTTAAAACCTTCTTTATAGTACTTTGAAGCCAATTCAGATGCTTCAGCTGGAGAAACAATTGGGATCTGCAAATATAAGCTGGATTAGATTTCTTCTTTTCTCATATTTTTGAAAAATTATTTTCATCATAAGCATTTTGTTTGAGATTGAATCAGAACTTAACTGTTATGTCAGTGGTTATGGTATTAGAAGCCCCACCAAAAAGCCTCCACAATGGCACACGAATACTATTTGCTGCAGCATCAATTATTGCCATCTCCACCCCAGCCCTAACCTTCAATCGGAGAGGGGACCCCCATGAGAATGTAAAAAGTTTTACAAACACATTTACTATGAAAGTGAGCTGCATTAACCGGCTATTCCTTCAAGAGCAATAAAATCGTATAAGGAGAAAATAAAAAAGAAAAAAACATGAACAAGGCCTGCACTTGTGTATCTCAGTGTCCATATCAAGCCCCATATATGCTTCAAATATTCTGCCACCTGTCCCCATTTTTTGCATTATAATACAGGAATCTACTTCTATCTTTGTGCTTCTAGATTTGCAAAGCCATTATAGATCTCCTTATATCTTCAAACTTCTGTTATTAAGGAAAGATCTTAATGGCAGATCTGATGTACAAAAATCCATGCATGTAATGCAAGTCTACGTACACAAGACCTCACTTATTTATCACTGCCATTACTCATCCTGGCAAATGAACCCTATATGCATATACTGGTTGAGTGTAACCTCACTGATGCTCACACCCTTGTCAAATCAAGCATGCCGTACAAAACTCTCAGTAATAGAAAGATCTAACATCTGGACTCTATATTCTTTTTCCACTCTCCTCACTTCACGGCAAGATTATGCTTTATCTCTCTTTCATGGTAAAAGTAAAAAGAAAATGCATTAATCTGAAAAGAGGGTACGATCGATCAAAGAGGGGACTAAGAAAAGACTCTTTTCCCTTCTTTCTCTTGAATAATCTTAATATAGACTCCACAAAAGAAAAAAGCTATCAAATTTTAAGCAAAGAAGGATGTAACAAAATACTTTCTTAAAATCAAGGAGAGCAAGAGAAAAGAAAGAGACCAGTGGTCCGAAATAGATGTTATGTCACACAAGGGAAAAGCCAAGAAAGTAAAGATTACAAAATACAATCTCAAAGGAATATTCAAATTTTCTCAAAGTATGCTACTCTCCTTTCATGTCCTCAGTGATCAAATAGAAAACAAAAACTGTTATTCAAAACTCAAGGAATTTGCTTAAAAATAGGTTCAAAGACACCATTTCAAAAGCATAAAGGTGAAACAGCAAGTGATAAAACCAATAGAGGATTATTAGAATGATTAACAACAACACAAGCAGTAGAGAAACATGAACACAGATTATTCTCACTCACTGAAGCAAATTGATGCCCGGGAAGAATACCTCCAATCTCCCCCAGCATGGAACCCAAAGTGAGTGCAGGGCATCTCCTCAAGAAGGCGCATGCCTCAGAAGCCTTGGCCATGGCGGTGGTTTGGTCCTCTGCAGTAACAAAAGGCAAAATCGGTGCTTCACCCCACCCCACCGCACCATTGCTCAACTCAACTCTTATGGCCACGTTCTCCACCTTGTCCAGTCTAGAGGTAGCAATGGTAAAAGGAGCAATTAAGGGCACGTTCAGTTGCCTATTCTCTGCTCTATGCACATCAACAGTGAATGTTTCCAACAAATTCCTAAATCCAAAGGTGATGGGGGCAGCAGTAGGTGTAGCAGAAGCCATGATCTTGGCAGACGGACCAGAATTTTTGGCAAAGCACTTGATGAGTGTGGAAGAATTGGAGTTCTTTGGGTTGTGGGACAGTGACTTCATCGAAGTTGAGTCCATTGGGTGTTGTATTATGCAACTTAGTGTTTGAGACATGTTGGATCTTACGATTGGCAGCATATGATTAGGTTCTGATAAACTCTCTTTTAGTTGCAATTTGTAACTCTTTGATGTTCTTCCTATGTGGGGAATTTCAATATTTAATTCTAACCAAGGTCATTTTTGTCTGCTATGTTGTTGTTCTTTTCTTCCAAACATCACTACACCTTTATGCTCATTTTTAAAGGTTGTCTTTCAAATAATTGGTATTTTGAACTGTAAAAATAGTACCACGTTAAGTTCTGTCATACTAAAATAATGACTTAATAGAACTGATACAGAAGTTCACTCCTGAGCCTGATTCCTTTAGGTTTGACCGTACTATTGCATACTTTTAGTCTGATTTTTTCAACAAATCTACATTCATTCAGACAGCTAATTAATTTTATTGTTGGCATTAAATCTATCGACAATTTGTGTTGTTCTTCCAAAAGTATCCTTAATGCTTTTTAATCACATTCTCTAAACTTAATTGTTTCTTAATTAATTAAAGTTTGAGGAGACAATAATAATATTTAAGTTTAATACCATTTTTTTTCCAATATAAAAAAGACAAAAATCAATTTCGTCTTTTGTGTTGATGTTGGCTGACCCAATAATAGAAGGGAGATATAACACATATGTGACATTTAGGATTTACATCACATGTATGTGACACGTATATGACATTTTTAAGTTGACATGAAAATGTGTAATTTTATTTATATTTTATGAGATAGAAAAATTTTAATCTTTTGAACATTGAAGAGAAAATGAAATTGGGCTTTCATCGCTAACCTCTTTAATGTATCATTTGAAGAAATTGCACCCGATTACTTTTTTATTGTCACTTTTTTTTTTCACAAAATCAAACAAATCATTTAGTTACACAAAACAAATGTAGATTTAACAAAATAAAATTTTATAACTCTAACCTTGTATTTAGGATAATCCCAAAATTGTTTTCCAACATTTTCACACTATTTTTTCCAATCAAAAGATAAACCTTCATGGTCAACTAAGTTAAAGAGGCCATTATATTGGAAAAATCTTCAATAAGCCTCCTTTAGTACCCCCACTAGACCGATAAAGCTTGTGACGTGATAGTAATATTTTTAAAATGTTCTACTATAAAACAACTTTCACTTTAAGAGGATTTATTGATATCCTTTAAGTCAAGATAACATGTCCCATAGTATCTAAAACTCGCTTTGACAACTTTGCATAAAGTTGTTTTTCTCTTAAAATATGCAAGACAATTCTAAGGTGATCTGCATGTTCCTTCGAATTATGTGAGCAAATCCAAATGTCATCTATGAATACCACTAAAAACTTGTCAAGAAAGGGTCTTAAGGATTTGATTCATGTATTCCAAGAGTATTGTTGGAGCACTGGCCACTCCAAACGATTAACCATAAACTCGTAATGACTATTCCTTGATATGAAAGTTGTCTTTGGAATATCTTCCACTTTATCAATATTTAATGATTACCTAATCTCATATCTATCTTGGAAAAGACAGCAATCCCATACAATTGTTCCATCAGATTATCAATCATGGGAAGAGGATATTCGTTCTTGATCGTTAACTTGTTCAACTATCTATAGTCTATACACAAGGGAAACCATCTTTCTTCTTTACCAATAACACAAGATTGTCATATATTAGTTCTAATGAATTGTTTCTCCAATAACTTTTCCACTTGCTTCTTTAACTCAACCAAAATAGATAATGTCATTCTATATGGAGCAATATATACCAAACCCACTATGGGGATCAAATCCATACTTAATTATACTTCTCTTAGATGGTAGTCCTGAAACCACTTTAGGGAACACATCCATAAATTCTTCAACTATAAGTATATTCTTTTCTTTTCTTTCTCTAGTTTCAGTACAAGCCAACAACATGAAATACTTTGCTCCCATTTATACCTCATTTTCCATTTGCTAAGCCAAGATGAACTATGCTTCCTCAGACTCGGGAAAAAACTAACTTCTTCTCGTCCAATCTATAAGGATGTGGTTGGTAGACAATCAATCGATTCCTAAAATGACCTCTAGATCCTTTGAAGGTAAACATATCAGATTGATCTTATACCTTAGTCTAGCCACAACTATTGGATACTTTGCACACACAAATGAAGTTATTATAGCCCTTGTTGTTGTTGTAGAGAGTACTAGCTCAATGTCTTACTTTTTAACTAATAACTTAAGGATTTTGATACAAGCATATGATATGAAAGAATGGATTACCCCAAAATCAAACAACATAAATAATTGTGCCTTAGATATGGAACATATACCTATAACCAGATTATCAGATTGTGAGGCTTCACCTTCATTAAGGATGAACACTCTATCAGTTTCCTTAAGCCTCTGATTGACACCCTGTTATACCTACTACACTCTAGCAGAAAGGGTCTCTCCCAACTTCACTCTATAATTCTTGGTTGCATGACTATTGCATCTAGTGCAGGTAGCTTTTGGACCTAACTAAGGACAAAACCTTACCATGTGAGGTCCACCACACTAAAAGCATTTGATGATGGATCGTGACTGAGAGCTAAAGCTCCCACCTCTATGAGATTGAGCTCTCAAGTAAGGTTTTCACTAATCCTTATGTCTGGTTTTACTCCTTTAAGATCTAGTTTCACCGCTTCTTTAAGCTTTGGTTTCAGTCCATATTTAAACTTTTTGCACCTCCAAGCTTTAGTCATCAATGGGTATAGAATCTACCTAAGTGTTTGAACCGAGTAGCATATTCAGTGACAATAAGATTCCCTTATTCCAATTGCATTAACTCAATCTTGTTTGCATATCAGAAGCTACTCGAAAAGTACTCCTCCAAAAGTCTCATTTTGAAGCTCTCCTAAGATACAATTTCTTCCCTTTCTTTCATCATCTGCCTGATGCCTCAGAAATCCATAAATTCTAAGTTTGTACAACTTAACACTAAAATACATAATCACACCCAATCCATCATATATATTCATCAAGCACATACAAACATACATATAGATCCACTTATCCAAGATATTCACATAGAATATCTATTGAAGCCTTCCAGAAGACCTGTATTAAGGATTCTCCATTAGAGACTTAACACTTGACCCATTTTCACACCTTAGTTATGTAAACTTGGTATATTGAAGTTCAATAGACTATTTGTTTGGTTTGATTAAGTGTTTAATCAACAAAGTATAAACCATGAAATTGCTTTGTCTGATGATTAGATGTAAGCCACATATGTTTTCTCTTTGCTTTGTCTGAGAAGCGGAAGATTCAATTAAACGATATGTATAACATCCCAAAAATAGTAGATACTATCATTTATAATATAAATTTTTTTAGATATATGGATACTCTAATAGATGCTCTCTACAAATATACATAAACTATTAGACAATAGTCTAGCAGATATTTTCCACGATGATTTATCTTTCCATATTAGATTTAACTAGAACTCAAGTTTTAAGAATAATTGAGTGTAACTATGGAAATATAAGAAATTCTATGTTGTCATTTTTCGTCTATTTCCTAACATGAAGACCATATCATTTATAAAAATCATATGTCATATCATCTAGTCTGTTGTATATTGAAATCGTCTGGTTTGTTAAATGTTAAATTTCGTCCATCTATTTGAAATAGTCTACGATATGACAATCATCTATCAAAATCTTATATTTTATATTGTCTAATCTAGCGAAATTAGATGTGGATCATCATATGATAGCATCTAGTACACTTAATTCTTTGCAAACAACCAATAGGTATTTCATCAAAAGAACATATAACACATGTATATAGCTCGTCTCATGAAGACCTTTTAGTATGATCATGTTCTATAGGTTTTGTCTAGCATGCCATTTTGAACAATCTTCTACTGATGAATCGTCTATCATATTTTATATCATCTAATATGCTCTTTACTACATTCAGGTAAGTCTACATTTGTTCTGCATTATTCATTTTCACTAAGATAATTTCATCTGACCTTAAATTAATTCCAAAACAAAATCAAAGATTTAATTTATATCTAAATGACTCTTGAAATCTATTAATATTTTTAATCTGATTAATTGTATATCAGATTCACAGTTTTTTAATTCGAAATAGTTTCTTAGAGATGACTAATAATTCTAAATTAAAAATCACTACAATGATTATATCTCTGCATAATTTATTAACTAATGCAAGAAGCAAGACTTCTTATACTAAGAAAACGCGAATAAAGGAAAAAGTATGAGTAGTATATGATAAGGGTAAAATGAGTATAAGTAAATATGTGAGAAAGTAAATTTCTCCAAGCATATGCACAACTGTCATTTTTCAAAATTGTCTTCATCTTTAGTTTCTACAACAACAAATTATATTCTCATTGAACTTCTCTATCTTATATTTGGTTACCTTGGCTTTGAAACGAACTTATGAACTTCTTGCTATGAATATTAGAACAATGACCATAGATTGTAACTAGTACACCATGTAAGTTCCTAAAAAAGAAAAATGGGTTACCAATGGATGCACTTAAATATCAAGTCTTTCCTAATAAAATTTTTTCTAAACATGTACTTTCACACTATCACATTCTATGTCTAGTAATAAGAATAATTCATTTTTGATGTAAAAGATCATACTAGCTACAATCATAAAACATACTCAAATTTTTCTACATCATTATTCAGTAACGGAATATAATCAGCTCTAATACTACTATTGGATACCAAAGTAATAACACAAAAACTCACAACTAAAATAAAAGACAAAAAAGGGAAATAAAATAAATAATAAGCTATAATGAAATTCTACTAAAAGAAAGAAAATTACATACTCTCTCTCTAACCCTAAGAAGAAAATAATAACACCCTTTCTTGAAAATAGGAAAAACAATTATAAGGAAAAACTAATTTCCTCTCTTAATTTACCTCTCAAGCACTAAAGCAATAAAAAAGAAAAACAAAAAATTTTAGTGTCTTCTTTGTGAAACATTGTTCTCCTTCTATAACATGAAAAATAATCACTAAAATAAATTTCCCTCACAAATTATGATATTAATAACATAAAGAAACCAAGTACACCTTCTCTCCGAGAGTAAAATTTCGCAATAAATTTTTTAAATTAAGATTATTTATTTAATTGAATTTACACATAAATAGATTCACTGTATAAATACTGTTACTATAACATCCTATCCAAATCTAATCTATTCCCATCCCTACAAGAGCATTGTAAGAATTGACACTTTAAATGTGTAAAAGATGTAATAAGTATTCAAGTCTGATATTTTAAAAGAGTATTCGGTTTAAAAATGTAGAATGAATTAGGTAAAACCTAATTACGTCAAGGTTTTTTTAATATACATTATGGATTTTTCTTTTCTTCATTACTAGAATAGTCTCACCAACTTTGAATAAATCCCATTAATCTTAGATGACTAGATCTAACTCTAGGTATTGAATAAAGTTAATGTATCATTTTAACTAAACTCAAATAATTAGAAAGAAAAGGAGAAGTAACAAAATAAAAAATTACCTTTATTAGTATATTTTAGTGTAGTTAGACAATGATTATATTTGTTTAATTAATAAATAAAAACTCACACTAGACGTCAATGATTCTGGTCCACCATCATCGATGAGTAATGACATTAACTTTTGATTATTTCTTTACCTCCACTCCACATGCATATAATCAATCATCAATTTAAAATTTAATTTCACAGTGGTTGGTGTCTTTTGGCAATGCCAAAAGGACACAGAGTGAAAAGGGTTCAACGTCCATCCTTTTCTTTTTCAGAAAATGGTGCCGAATTCATTAAACTAAAAAAATTAAATTAAAAAAATTAGATAAGTTTCGTATTAGATAAAACAATATTATGTTGTTTTGCTTTTAACCTACTTTAATTTTAGAATAAAAGCATCTCACTTCAACATTTTTCAAAATCAATTTATAAAGACTCATCAAACACATATGTAAACCGGTTGATCTTTATATTCATCTAATTTTAAATTTTAAATTTTAAAGTGGTTATTTATTTAAATTTAAATTTTATTGAGTAAAAGCTCTATAATATAAGACCAGTTAAAGTGTAGATAAATTATAAAAAATCATATTTTATCATAAATAATATCCATTTAAATATAAAGAAAAATAGGATGTGCATCTATAAGATAAAGGTTTTATACTACCATTCAATCATGAGTTACTTAACATAATAAGTTTATCGACTCAATCATAACTAATTCAAAAAACATACTAAATATGATTTTTAATTGGTCATAAAAATATATATTAACATGGTTCTTGCGTACTATTATTCAATCATAAATTACCAAGTATAATAAGTCTATTTTATCAAGTTTTTCTTCAAGGTGTTTCATGTATTTTTGTTTCTCTTTGAATATCAAATGTTCATAACGATGAATCTGGTTTCAGTTAACTCCATCTCAAGAGCTAAGTCTTCTTGAAGATGTTTCAAACATTACGTCACTATCTTCAAATATCTCCAACTATAAATAAATTTATATATTTTTATAAGTTAAAATATAGTTTTGAAATTGGCTAGGTATCTTTGAAAGATGTTCAAAATGTATTTTCCATTTATACCTCATTCTTTAAAAATTTTGAAAGTCGGTATGTTCTCAAGATCTCAAAAAGATTATTTATCTACCTCAATCATACTCCTCAGTCTTTCCTATATTGGCAAAGACCTTACAAGTTTAAATCAAAGATTGAATATCTTCTTAATGCCAAGGATAGAATAGATATTGAGATCTTAAAGAACCATCCAAGGCTCCTAAGCAGCGATGATCTCTTAACGTGTTTCTTGTTGAGATTTCACTTTTCTTTTTTGGGTAGACTCTCATTTTTTGACTATTTTATTTGAAAGCTTGCAGTTGGCTTACCTTTGTTGTCTTCAAGCATATTTCATGAGTAAAGATTATGATTACAAAAGAAAATATTGAGCTAAAGCATGTATCCCTACTCTTGAGAAGGATTTCTTGACCGACTCCTATAAGCCTGCCAAAAAGAACAAGGGTGAGTCAGACGTAATACGTTGGAGCTTCACTATCGCCTCCAACTCAATAACGGTTGTCATTGCTAACATTCGAGCTCAGACTATTAAGGTCAAATGCCTCCTCAAGGTTCTTTTCAATGCATTCCTCAGCCACCATTGTTGCCCTAGAATAATATGCAGTTCCTACCTAGCTTGCTTATTAGAAGTAAAGAGGGCCCTTAACTCGTGTCGACCATGTTTCAACCTTTCCAAATTCAAATTTCCTATAACACATAAATATGAAGGCCAACTAGGTAAGGACCTCTAGGACTAGTGGTTTCTTCGTTCCTTATGTCGTTGAACTTCTGAAGATAGTGGAATATGCAGGTTGTATAAACTCTAATGAAAGTGAGGTGTATGACCAACATTAATTATCGAAAGGGAGTTGTTGTTGATAATGCTCAATCTTTTGTCAAAGCTCAAGAGTTAGAGCAAAAATTCAAGATCTTGAAGGAGAAGGTCGAGTACGACTTGACTCTCTTTACCAAATCTCTGGAAATTGCTCAATTTCAAGAAAAATCAAAGAATATTGAGGTTGGGTTGAGGTTGTTAAAAGCAAGTTTAGAAGCCTCCAATGAACTTAAAATAAATTAAAAGAGGTTAAGGTAAAGGGCAATCGCCTTCAATAGGAGCTCGAGCATATGCGTTAAAGAGAATAAAGGTCTAAAGGCGAAACATGTCAAGCTTGCTAATGTTGGGTTAGAGGGATCGATAAGGGTTTTAAGAAGGCTATGTGTCAAGCCTTGTATTTTCCCTTCTATTGATAAATGAGTTTAGTTTAGAAAAAAGATTATGTCAATCTAGCGACATTTCCAATATGTATTTGTATTTTAAAGAATCGTTAGTCGACCGACTTATATTTTCATGGGTCGGTCGATATCCATACACCTCGATCGGCAGTAGAAACCTTCCTAATGACGTGTTATTGACAAAAAATATGTGGCGATTGTCATCCAAAACATGCAAAAAAAATACTTTGAAAGCCCTTAATAAGTTGGACTTCTGGCCTACTCACCAAAAACCCATTTAAAAGTTTATAAATAGAGAGATAATTTCAAGATATAAGATATATTTATTCTAATCCTATACACTCTATGATACTCATACTGACTTGAGTTCATATTGACTTGAGTTCATACTGACTTGAGTTCATACTGACTTGAGTGTTGAAGTACTTAGAAAAATAACTCCTTACGAGACCAAAAATTGAATTTAGAATAAAAAAAAACTACAACAGAAACTTAAAAATATTTGAAACCGACCGAACTTGTTGATCATCAAGTTAACTGTGTCATAGTAACATATTTATTTATAAGTTGATCAAACTAAATTGAATCTTAAGTTTGATAAATTTATTATGAAATTAATTTTAATTAAATAAAGCAGATTAGACGCAACTTAATCGAATCACTTAACAGTAAAAGAATATATATTGAGTTACAAGAAGTTGGTTGCCGAGAACCCTAGTTTCCACGTCCGTGATTGCCCTCTCACTAAAATATGAGTGCCACATTTGGGGTGAAAGATACTATTTTAATATTTTAATATTAACAAATAAACCCCAACTCGCTATCGGCCAGGATTGAGAAATTCTATTTTAATTGAAATTTGATACCGACCAAGGTAGCCTTGTTTCATGGTTGGTGACTTTGAGTGGTGTTCTCAATTTTGTAATCCACCTTTTTCAAAATTAAAAATTAAAATCAAAATAATTTAGAAAAGTTAATTATTTTTATTATTTTATTTGAAGATGCAAATATGTAACAATATATTAACTAAATTATTAACACTCATAAATTAAATTTTAATTATTAATTATAATAGAACAATTTAATCTATAAAATTAATAATTATTTTTATTTATTAAATTAAAAATATCAATTAATCAATTAAAAATATAAAAAATATTTATATAATTAATGTATTTTTACTACAGGTCTATTTGTCCTATTCTATCTTTGACGGAATAACGACGAATCGTGTTAAAATGGACTGAATTAACTATGTTATCTATTGTTCAATTTTAAAGTTTGATAATTTTCTTGTGAAACTATGAGTAAATAAAAATTATTTAGCCTAAAGCGTAATTTCTAAATCTAAATAAAAACACTAATTAACCATTTAAATGGGTGTCCATTTTTAACGTATGCCCTACATAATAATGAGTGGAGTGTCCGTGAGAAGAAAAGAAGACACAGCAAAAGCACTAAAATCAAACTCGGAAAGCACTGTGCGTATGAAAAATTACAAACAAAATTAGAAAGAAATAGAGAGGGTCACTTCAATAATTTCAAACTTCACCATCAAATTCCAAATCAAATTGTATGTGGCGCAAAGGAAAGTTAGCAAGACAAAACCTGACCCTACATAAATGTTTGGATCACAACTCGATTGAAGAGAGATAACAAAAGTAAAATAATAAATGTACTACGTAAGTTGTAATAATTAATAGAAATAAGGCAGAAAGAAACAATTGAAGACATTTTTCTCCATTTATTTGGTTAAACGGAAGAGACAGCAGTACATAAACAATTATAGGAAAAATATTTCAGTTTGTCACACAAAAATAAAAATTATACTCACTTCGTTAATTTTCAATTTCCATTCATTGTTAGAGTACTTTTTTTACTTCATCAACAACTAAAAATTATTTTAACCACGAATTTTAAAATAATAATTATAAAAATTAAAAAACTTACAGTGCATATTGATTAAATGGTAACATAAAATACTATTTATTTTTAATGAAATAAAATTAAAAAAAATAGAGATTTAGTTTAGGGAGTGGATTGTGGAGGATATTGATTTGGAGTGATTTGGAGAGAGGGTTGGAAAGTGAGATAGTTTTATTCAATGAAAAGACAGTAAATTTAAATAAAAAGTGTATTAGTACATTTTTTTCCCTAGGTATATTTTTTAAAATATAAATTTTTTGATTAAAAAATTATTTTAGTAAATGAAAATAAATTATCTATTAAAATATTATTATTTAAAATTATAATTTTTTAATTTCCAATAATAATTATAAAAAATCAAAAAAAGAGTCAAATAAATATAATTATTTTTAAAAATATAAAAATATTATTCGATATAGGTGTAAATTAATAATTTATGAAACAATCTCCCACAAAAATTCACTACTTTCTCTCTTCATTCTCCTTTTTAAAACTTTGCGGACAAAAATCATCACAAATCGATCAATCATACAAATAACACATCATCCATACCAAAAAAAATGAGTAATATTATTATAGGTCCTATAATTTTTTTATTTCTCATAAAATAAATAATAAAAATAATGGTGAATTACTAACATAGGATAAAGAGAAGGTGACGGGTTTGAAAATTCAAAACATATTCATGTTTATAAATTAAAACTTTGCTACTTAGTATACAAATGTCAAGATGGCCGAGTTGGTCTAAGGCGCCAGTTTCAGGTACTGGTCCGAAAGGGCATGGGTTCGAATCCCATTCTTGACAATTTCAATTTTTCTTCTGTCATGTTTTAACTTTCACACCATTAATAAAAAATTATTATTTTTATTGGATTTTTACAGCGAGGGAATATTTCAGCTGTACTAATGATTAATTGAATATTTAGTGCTAAGTGGTTGAAGCGTCACAGCAAAAGACTTTTTGTGTGATTAGTATAGACACTGAGTTATGCGGCATCTCTTCTTTTCATTTGTCTAAATTATTTAGATGTGATTGGTTGAAATAAAAAAACCACAAAAGTTGTCAGCTGAATAATTATTCATTTTATATGTCCATTATCAATGGGTACTGTAAGAGTGTCTTTTTCACTATTCTCGTCAATAAAAATCCATACTTCATAATCATTTCTTTATCCCATATTCAACTACTATCAAATTTGTCTCATTCCAATTATAAAAGAAAACTCTACTTCTTTTAAAAAGAAATAAAATAAAAAATTATAACTATATCAATTTTAAATATCATATCAAATAAACTAAAAATATATTAATAATTTAAAATAAAATAGATTTATATATATATATATATATATTCTTAAGTTAAACAGTAGTAAGTATTTTCGTCTGATTAGGCCCATCAGATTAAAGAGCATATATTAGTTTAATTGAAAACTCTAATTAGATTTATAGGCTTAATTGTAAAAATCTAAAGTAAAATAAGGGTAATTAAATCTGTATGATTCTCTTACAAAAATTCAGCAAATCTTTTTTTCTAAAAAATCATAGAAAATGACAGAACCATAAGTCCATTTTGAAGTAGATAACAGGACTTCTTTCTCCCCCAACAAATAAAATGAGAAGAAAGTCAAGTCTTTAGATGTCATTGCTTTTGATTAAGGAGGAAATAGATAACAGGGTTCATAATGGATGATACTTATACTCAACAAATCGTGTGAAGCAATAATTTTTAGCAAATCAATGAACCAAATCTGACATTAATTTTAAATCGGTGTAATAAAACATTTAATTTTCAATTTCACTGTTGGAATGTAAACCTCCATAAAATTCTGAATTTTCTGGAATGTAAATAATACATTCCAGTAGCCCTTTCCAGAAATAAAACAGAGGCGCCCAAAAATTGTACAAGGTGTAAGAAGAAGCATCCCATTTTCTTTTACCAACGATCAATTGTTCATTAATCATAATTCTGTCTTATGACAGACTGAGACGAATATTCTCCCTGTTCTGTGGAAATAGAATTGGTCGATGTATTGTGGTTAAAGGTATAAAATGTCATAAATCCTTGCTTCAATTGGAGGTCATCCAGCTTATCTATGATCAGTGTTACTCCTCAAAAGCATAACACTAGCATACAATATCTGATACAAGTAAATATTATACGTTATTCAAGCACTAAATACGAGAGATATGACAGATATCAGCCAGTGCATGGGTCTCCTACCGTTGTGGGTCTATGAAGGATCACTATGAAGCCTCATCTAGGCAGAGAACTTGTTTCCGCAACTGGAACCGTTGACAAGACTCGAATATTAAAAATAAAGATAATAATCATGAAAAAACCTAAAATCTGGGAGCAATACAAAATTATGACAGGTGAATGTTCAAAAATTCACACACCAGACCTGAAAGCTTCAAGCAGTAACCTGATTAGATTCACGCAACCTCAGGCACTTCGCATGCAACCTCTCCATGAATGCCGGATTGGCACGGAGCCTCTCCTTTACATATGAAGCCCGGGCGTCATCTACTAATTTATTAGCTTTTCCTGCCTCCTCAATGAGAGAGAGAAGTGTCCTTAAGCAGTCTTTTCTGTTTTCTTCTCGATGTTCAAACCTTAAAAATTATAGAAAAGAGAAGTTTAAACACAATTGTCGCTGATTCAAATGAACTAAGATCCATACCCAAGTCCTCAAGATCAAAAAATACATGAATGAATTTTTTCGAAGATACGACTTTACCTCTCACTAGTTATTGTAAGCTCGTCTCTCCCTGGATGATAACGCTTTCCAACCAATTCTCTGAGACGGCGAAATTGGTATTTTGAAAGCCCAAGCTCCTTCACAGTAACAGAGAGTTTCACTTTCCTGTTTTTCGGATGCCAAGCATCACCACCAGGAGCAAAGACCACCCGAGTTTGCCACCGCAAAATTGGGCCTTCACCTGGTGGATCATCTGAGTCCTTTTTCTTATCTGGCACAGCAGTATCATCAAACTGTGTGACCTCCTCCTCTTTTTCCATTATCTTCATGTATTCCGCTACCATCTCATCCTCAAACTTCTTAAATTGTTCATATGCTGCTTCAGGTTCAAGTTCTCCTCTTTCACACATGTCCCCTAGCTCATTAAATTTTATTTCCACCTTCTGTTTTATATCATCTATCATAAGACATTAAGCCAAAGAAAATCAGCGGAAATAACACATGAACCACTTCTAAACCTAACTATTTACGAACACGTTTAAATTAATCATCTCAAATGCAAACAGAAATTCACGGTCTTGATAATTCTGCTAGAACTTGCAAAAAATGTCAAGCACAAAACATAACAAAATCTAGCATTCTAGAGAAATCTACAAATCCTTTAAAAGACTAGCCAACAACAGAGTAACAGTGACGGGAGAGACTTACATAGTACACTCCCTTACATTTTTCTGTACCCTTAATTACTGTTCACTACGCAAGGGTATATCACTAATAGTCAAATACAGTAACATGAAAAAAGCTGAGACATGTCAACAAGCAACTGAGGTAAAAGGACATGATTCACCCAACTTCGATTTAGATAAAATTTAAACACAATTACTCAAGTGTTCTTGCCAAGTTTTCCAGTCCAAATTAGAGTTCACCTCGATAGATTATGCCAATTTTAATGCAAACTTTCAATATATGGATTAATAATCCATTTATAGTAGGAAAACACCATGATAAGAACATAAGAAACTATATTAAGGTTTAGTCCATTCGATTTATCATTATATATTTAATATACTTAATATCATTTCATAAGAAACTATATTAGATATTATTTCATAGTTATTTTATCAATTTAGTTATATAGAGCTTAGTATTTCAAAAAAGATAAATAAATAAAAATATTATTTTAAGATTTATTAAAATTTAAATATAACACAAAATATTAATATATCAATTGTTTAAAATTCTAAACTGTCCCTGTGCATATATGTACTTAAAAATTGCAACAATTGATTTACTTCTTTTTAAGTAACTTATACTGATATATACCTATTTGTGTTCTTAAGCGAAGGATTATCTTTTGTGATGGCAACCCATCCATCCAGCCCCAACATTAACATAATAAAGAGATCGAAGATCTAGAGCCATGATCAAGAGCTTACAAGTAGATTGAGCCTGTTTGGGCCTCCCAACCTTCCTTTTGGGCCCAAGATCATCTTTGACAAAAATCAACTCTAGAGGACACATAGAACATGGCAGAAGACCTCTGATCCACAGAAAACAACAACTAGAATTATGGCCAAGAGAACACAGGAGAATTGGGCTTCAACTGACTTCGATAGAAACAAGTCTTGTCCTCATGTGTCAAGCTTTAGTTCTCATGTGTCAAGCTTTAGTTTGTACATTTGTATAGAGTAGATTAGGATTTTGTGGGCCATGTATTGGGCAAGTAGTATAGAATAATTGAGTCTTGTATTTGGGTCAAGTAGAATAGGGTTTTGGGGTTGTATTTCTCGAATAGACGGGTTAGAATTGGGCTTCTTCAAGCCCAAAAGAAATCCTAGGACGTCCCATACCAAGAAAGGAGTGCATTACACATGTGAAGGAAGCATTTTAGGCATGAACAAGCATGGAAGGTGAGTGGACATACCTTAATCCGCCAATGGGAGCTAGGGTTTGAATTCTTTTGAATTCAAATTTTCCCACTGGCTTGCCCCTCCTCTTGGAGGTCCACTTTAACTATATATAGGAGTGTTTGGTGCTTGTAATTTTAACATTGAATGAGTATTGAAGTGTTTCCAAAGTTGAGCCTCTACTTGTTATTATGTTCTCTCTAGGTTAGTCTCCTTTCTAAGACTCTAGCCTAGACTTCTACTAGTTGAGTTGGTCTAACCTCTCACTAGACATAATCCTCCTCTTCCACTTCACTTTGCCGAATCAAAATCTACTATCTTCATGCTTCTGCAAGCTTCACTCATCCTACATTCATAAAGAAACTCTAAACAGCAACAGGAAGAAGGAGCTAGTCTATCATTTTGGGTGCTGGATCTTACCACATATTAATTGAGCATCTTCCTATATTTACACCTCAAGGTCCGGATTTAATTGAGCACTTGAAACTTTACCTTTGTCTAGATTTATGACTATAGCATTTAGATGTCGGGTTTAATGTTTCATACCTAGGTCTAAAATTGGCTATGATGGGAGGTGAATCAAGAAAGATGACTCATCTTACAGATGTTCCAACACCCATCAAAATGCTCAGTATGAAGCTGCACGTGTTGAGGATCCAAACTAGTAATCGCTACATGTTACCAATCAGGAGCACACAAACAGGGTGATCAGCTTACTTGCTTATGGGATTGAGGTTGAAAAATGAATCACAATGGCAGGGGATGTGACTGGTAGTGTACTTGAAATGAATCAGAATGCCAAAGTGACAGACATTCTTGACATGGAACAAGAACTAGAGACAGTTGAGACTTTGAATAAGCAAGCAGATGAATGTAGCCAGCAGATAAGGAGAGGGAGTTGACGGAAATTTGGTATTATGTTTTGCTCCTACCAGAGTGTACTGCCAAACATCCAGCTTAATTACAACGGCAGTGAGGTGCTAAACTATCACGAAGAAACATAAAAACATCAACATTTCTACTTCCACACTGCCTAATCGCCATACTTAGGTCTCTGCATTATTCACAATCACAAAGAATAAGAGCAACGAAATTGAGAATGGTGAACGGACCAGGGAGGAGTTTGTCCCAGCTGAGCATGTCCTCTAGAATCTCCTCGCACTCCTTGGTGTCCTTAAGAAAACCGTGCTTGACCCCATCCTCAACCATGTCATCCCACTTTTTATCATCCATGTTGAAGTACTCGTCCTGCACCATCCTCTTCATCACCACATCCCTGGCGTTGTACAAATCATCGATCTCCTCGTCGGTTTCGTGCATCTCCTCGAAATCGGACTCGAACTCCTCGTCGTCGACGTCGTCGAGGGGGCGCATGCGGAGCTCCTCCATCAGCTCGTCGTCCGTCTCCTCGTGCTTCCCCGACAGCTTCCGCAGCAGAATCGCCTCCATGATCGACGGCAGCACCTGCTCGTCGTCCTTAATGTAGCTCTCGATCCGCCTCTTCAGCTCTGCGAACGCAAATCCAATGAGTGAAACGGCGCCGCTAGAATGCCACGATTGACGAGAGAGGGGGATACGTACCTTTGTTGTCGATGTCGTCGGGGGTTTGGGGAACCGGCGGCGGAGTTTCATTGGAACAGAAAAGTTTTGGCCGCAGAGGAGTTGAAGCGGCGAGTGCAGGAGCGGAGTGAAGAAGGTTGCGAGTAAACAGAGTTGCATTTCTCAGAACAGTTCTTCTCATGGCTCTCTCTTTCTCTGTCTCACTCTAGGGTTTCTACTACTCCTTTGCCCCTTTCTTTCACTTTACTTCTCTCTTCATTTTTCTTTTTCTTTCACCCTATTGTTCTAATTACATTTTATTATTACCTTTTTAAGCACTAGAGATATTTACATCCATATGAAAAGTAGATAATGTAAGATTAAAAATGTAATAAAAATATCAAATAAAATATATAGTAAATTCAATATGTCTTAATTAACTATTTCAAATTCTAAAAAAATCTTACTAGATATCATTTGGAGTACTTAGCATTTCTGAAATCTTCAAAACCAATACATAAATTTATCCTTAAAATATATGAGCATATAGTTGTTCGCTTAAAAAAAAAAAATTATGAAAATTGTTGCAGTTTCTTTTCTCAAATTTCTTGGAGTCTTGATTAAAGAAATTGAAACATAACTAGTTGTGTTTGGTTAGTATATCATTGTTTTCTTACTAAGTTAAGAGTTTTTATTGTTTTATTATATAATTAGTTATAACATAATTAGTCTATAGTAGTCATACTAATATTCTAGATACCGAGACTTCAGATTTACTGCGTGTTTATAATTCGCACACTGAATTTTTTTTTTTTTTAATTCGTCTAGTTTGAATGTGTATTTTTTATAATTTTGTGAATTTTTATATAGGATTGTTGAATATGTTCATAAAAAATTATTAACAGATATATTGTTATTTTTTATCACATTGTATGTTTATCTTTTTTTTATTGATTTTTGTGTTTTGGGTATATATGATTTAGTAATCTTACATGTTTATGACAACTTTAGTATAAAAATGTTAAAATATTAAATGTAAAAATTTATAATGTAAAATTTACTTTTTTATAAAATATTTTGTAAAAATTGAGTTAAGTATTTTTTTTTTCAACTAATCTTACAAATTGAGAAAAGAATGTGGAATTATAAGAGATAGATAGTCATTCCAAAATTATCATAAGACAATTAACTTTTATACGAGATAATTGATGTTACTTACAATAATTTTCTTTTTAACAATTGTTCTATTTCTTTTTAACAATTGTTCTATTAGGAATCGAATTCATGATCTTAGCTATGATACCAATTGTTGGATTGAAGACTTATCATTAAACTAAAAGGTATAGTCAATACTCAATGCACAACTCTTTATACTTAAGAGCGTAGTAGTTCAAACATCACGATTGTATTGTGACTAAGCTCACCTAACCTCTACCACAGGACAATGGATGACACTCACAACATAACATAGGATACATTCACAAATTATAATTGCTAGTTTAGAGTACAACATGAATGCATGTAGTTTGAAATGGTTTTTGCTTATCAAACTTGAAACACAAACATATAGTCTCACATGATTTGTTGTACAATCATTTCCTCTTACATCTAAAGCATTTATGCTTGAAACTTTGTTGTTTGAAAAGCATTTAATGAAAACATATAGGGTCTCATGGATTTTTCTCTAATAATATGCAATTCATATTTTATAATAGTTTTTAGACCATGACAAGTATGGGTGAACCTCTTATTCTAGTGTAGAACACATCTCAACTATAAAGGTAGTAGTTGACATTAGAGATTTTTCTTTGTCTGGCCTAATTTAATTTGGAGTTGGAGTTTGTGGATTTTTTATGATCTGATAGAGTTTTATGTTTTTTTTTTATTTTATTGGGACGAGGAAGATAATTGTAATACTTGTTTTATTTTGAGTTGTATAATAAAATCTATAACCTTTTGATTACAAAATTTGTATCTATACGATAGATATATTTTTCTTATCTTTTTTTTTTCTTAATACTTATGTACATATGATTTTTTAATACTCATGTAATTATGTATAAGTCATTTGTGTTAGTATGATATAAAACGTTTATTTAGTCAAACAAAAAATAATCACTTTTTCATCAAGATATTTGTTATTTGAATCATTCAAATTTCTTACACAACCTTTTAATTTCAATTTTCTTTCTTTAAATAAAATTCCATAGTTTCTTATGCTGAAGAAGAAGATTTTATGATAAAAAAAAAGTAGGGTGTGTGTTTTAAATAAAGCAATTTATCTCGAAAAAGTTTAGTAAATTTGGAATAAAATTTTCAAAATTAATCTAAAATAAGATGCTTATCAATAAATTCATATTTTAAAAAATAATGAGAAATAATAGTATTGAGTTACATTGGCCAATCTAACAGGAGAGAAATATTGAAAAAATCTTCACTAATAAGTCACACATAAATAATACAAAATAAATTAAATTCATTTTCAATCCACAAACAAATATGTTTGTGGGTCTTTTTCCTTTGTTATTCAAGTTATTTATTTTTATACAACATGAGACTTTAATATTACATTTGAACTCTAATGATCTTCCCCTTAATAATAAGTCTTTTCCTTATACTTTAATTCTACAAAATTATTCAATATAAATGCATATTGTTGTTATTTGATTTATAAATATATAGGGATAAAATCACATATCTATTGGTGTTCAAAATACTAATTTATGGAATTTGACTTTTATGAACAAAAGATAGGAAAATGCATATTTTTTACAAATAACAAGTGCTTCATCTTTCCTTTTAATAAAGTGGTTTCATTCAAATAAGTTGTTTTTATGTCTATCATTCAAGCAAGGCATAAAAAAATTCTCCTAATCAAAGAATTTTGGTGCCACTTTGAGGGGAGATGTCAAAATAACTAAATAACATTGCAATAAGTAGCGAAATAATTTTTCCTTCAATTTGTAAAAATTTGTGAGAAGTATTATCGAAATTATGATACAAAAGAAAAATCTCAACATCAAGAGACACAAAGATCTTTAATGTGAAAAATTCATCAATTTAAGAGTAAAAACACAAGTTATTTAGACCAAAGAACATATATAAGATATGATCAATAAAGGGTAGAAGATGGTATAAAAGAATGCACTGACAATGAATGCAATTGGCAAAAAAAAAAATATAAAATAACACTCACAAGTAATAAAAAAATGAAAATTTTTAAAAAGATTATTTATCCCTTGTTTGACTAAAAGTCTTCCTATACAAGTATGAACATATCTTTTGAATCTTATCTTATATTTCTTACATTGAAGTGACAATTTTACTTTGGAATAACTTAATTTTGTTACCGTTGTGTTCATCATTTTATAGTCTTTTATAGATTTTAATTTCTTTGTTGCTTGTTCTATATTGGCCTAGAGGTTTTGGAACCAAAATGAGTTACATACTCATTCATGTGATTTGTTTTCTTACATTTATATGGTTCATTTTGTTAATTCTGTATAGTTGGCTCAAATATAGGTTTTTATCCATTTTTAAGTTCTTGTATTCTTATGAAACTTTTATAATCCAATTGGTTGAATTCTAATCCTACATCTTTCTTTTTATTTTATTCTTTTGATTTTGTTCTCATAGACTTAGTTTGATAAATACAAATACTCACACTTCTTATTTGGGTATACATCAAAGTCTATTTATATCAAATATGTTGGAATATTTTAGGGAAAGAAGCACTATAAAAGCTTCATCAATAGATCATGAGACAAAGAGAAAACAATAAGAGAGAATTTGATATTTTCTTTAAAATAAATTCTAAGATAATAGATTTGTGGATATTTTTAACTTATTTATTCCTATATCATATAAAATTCTCACTCACAATTGAATTCCAACAATCTCCTAAAGAGACTTTTCTACATCAATATGCTCTCTCTCACATGAAATTGTTTTATTATTTATGGATATCTCTCATTCACCTCATTGAGATACACTTATCTAAATATTTAAGAAAAAAGCTTTGAGTATTACTCAAGTCGATTGTCAAAACAAACATCAACCTTAATACTACTGTTGTGCTATCCAAGAAGTTTTAAAACAAAAAGATCTTTAACAACCAATTACAAACTTACAAGATAACTTAGTATTAACATTTTCTTAAAAAAATAATGTACTACTCAATCTCATTTAAACTTCACCTACTTTTTGTTTATCTTACTCTATATTCTCCTTTTTACTAAACTTTTTCAACTCCGTTCAACTCTATGTTTCTACTATTTATCCAGTATTTATAGACTTTGAAATAACTGTTTTGATTTATTTTCCATTCCTCTGCCAGACCCTAGAATGTTGAGGAGCAAATCCAATATACATAAGATAGCAGTAAACTTAGTGGCTACGAAGCGATTTAAGTCACTTTGTTGGTGGTTTAGATCACTTTGTTGTGCTTTTGATAGAGCAGTGTTCATGGGACAGAAAGCTCGTTTGTAAAATGACATAGAACTTGTAAAACAAAATTCTTAGGTATAAGAAAAGAGACAAAATTTGGTGTTTACCATTCATATATGCACATGACAAGAAAAATTATTGAGAAGGTACATTCAAACCTACAAGTGTGAACAGATTTCTCATAGAGAATCAAACAGTGAAGTGTGAATAGATCCCTCAAGGAACTCAACACCAACCTTATGAAAAGCAAAGCATTTAGTTGGAGCATTGGAAAATGAGAATACTTAATTTCTTTCCATTTCTGACTTGTAAATATTAATTAAAGAATAAGAATTCACTAGCCTGGATGGGCATTCCTAGCCTAAGTAATCCCTCACACTATGTACATCTCCATAGAGTTCACACCAGCTACTTACATTACAAAAAGAATAACAGCACAGTAAATAGTACAAATATAATGAGCCTAACCTAACCCTCCCGCATTGGACGTTTCCCTTTGGGGTCTGCTTCAACATTAGCCGAGCTGGTCCCTGTGGCACTAGTAGTAACAGTCGTACAATTATTACTTGAATCAGAAGTGTGTGAATCGGAGGCACCAGAGGTACCCAATGTGGAAGACAATGCAGAGTGTCTTCTTGGTCTTCTGTATCTTGAACCAGGCACTCCTGGTCTCGTTGGTTCTTGCATCTGCCCTGGCTTCCTCGACAGCATCACCACCACACGCCTCATTGTGGGTCGTAGCTGTGGATCCCCTTGAGTGCATAACAAACCCATCTGAATGCACATAGCTACCTCCTCACCTACCATTGAACCTGCTAAAGTGGAATCCACAATTTCTAAGCTCTTCCCTTTCTTGTACATCTTGTATGCCTGTTATAACCACACAAAACCAAACCACTCTTCATCAATTCTAAATGCAACTTGGTTATGTTAGGTTCGAGGGAGTTGGTGGGGAGAGTTAATTTTTTTAAGACACCGTTGCTATTAATCAATCAATTGATCAAATAAAAAGTCCTCAAAACTTGCGGGAATGTCAAGGAGAATGAGAAATTTGGTGATAATAAAGTGATGGAAGCAAAAAATAATAGTAATAAAGAGTGTTACCCAATCAAGCATGTGGAGTGCGTCCACATCCAAATTGAACGAGGAGTTTCTTTGGCCCGTGATCAATTCCAATACCAAAACTCCATAACTAAATACATCTGCCTTCACCGATAGATTTCCATGCATGACATATTCCGGAGCCATGTATCCACTGAAAAATTACCATGTACAAGTTATTAGTTAAAAGCTAAAAATTGCACGCCACAAATAAACGCTCACAACGGGTCAAAACACTTGACTTGACTAGTCAGTCATATCATCAACCAGATGCAATGCAAGATGTGTCGTACCTAATACGCAAGTTTCTTAATACCGTGATTTGATGTATGAGAATATCCCGGGTTGATGCCGAAAAGATTGGATTAAGGTAAAAAGCTTTTTTATATATATTTTAGTCATAAAAATGTAAAAGTCATATTATGAGGGCTGAAAATATACTGTTTAATGTTGATTACTTTTAAAACTAAGTGAAATGCACTAAGATTTCATAATTGAGATTGTAACTTATAAAATAGTATTAAATGCGCAAAATTACCAAGATTAATGCTTGGCGTATGAAAGAGGATCGAATTTGTTCTAAAACAAAATTAACTTTTCCTTTCCCTAATAAAAAACATCGCTCGCAATGTAAAATAGTTTACTGTGACCAAATGAAAGAAACATTTATTTTCAAAAAAATATATGATTGACCGTTAAATTTTAACTTGATGTGACGATTCAAATTAAATTGTTTAGCAAAATAAAAAAAGTAAAAAAAAAAATACTTAAATTCAGATTTGAAGAAGATTTTAATGAAAGTATATTTCCATTAATTATTTATATCAGTGGATAAATGATTGATGAAATAAATACTTTTGTGTAATATCTAAAAGAGAAATTAGAGAGAAGACTCTAGGGTTAAGAAAAATAAGTTTGCAATAATATTATATTTCTTTCATTTTAAACTAGCGAGAATATATGGACTAATGTGCATCTGTCCGAATTTTTATCATATTATTTTATTTTAATAAGCTAAAATTTAATTATTATTAACATGTAAAATAATAAAAATTATTATGAGTACATTAATTTATATTTTTTAATATATTTATCTATATAACTTATTTACTGTTTTTTGTTTAAAGTTAATATATTATTAAGAAATTTAAATTTAAGATAAAAATTTGAAGTCATCAGTCGGATTTCAAGAGAACAAATAAGAACTTAGAAGATATAAAAAGAAAAGATAAGCGCTGTGAGGGAATCAGTTTTTCAAGTTACTTGGAAGAGATAACACAGAAAATAAATAAATAAATAAATAAATAAATAAAGTGATTTGTGAAATTAAAGGGTGCATTAAAAATTAAAATATATAAAAAATCAATTAACTTTATTTATAGTCATAAATATTAATTTTACCTTATCTCCTTCAATTGGACGAATTAACTTATCTCCTCTAAACCGCTACTAATGATATTTTCAATTAGTTTTTCGTATTATTTTTTTCAGGCTGGCGTAGTTTTCATATTGTTAGCTTGTATGCTTAATTTTTTTCTTTACTTGAGTTTTTCTAGTTACCTCTAATATATTCTCATTATGCTATACCCTATTTTTTATGCCATTTTAAATATAATTAAATTTATTATTTTTATTTAATAGTTACTTTTTCTCATTCAAATTTTTCTGAGTTGGATCCTCCGCAAAAATAATTATCATTAAATTTTACCCATCTTTCAACCAAATCAGATGAGGATAATTAAGACGAAATAAGTCGGTTATCCTAAATAAAACGTGAAAAGGGTCCAAAGTAGTGTGAATGCGAATGAAGAAGTATTTAATTTTATTTTGGTTTATTTGATTATTTAAAAAGAAATAAAAGTAAAGGCTTACTTGGTTCCAGCCACACGTGTGTTGACTTGGGTTTGGTCTTCGGGGAAGAGCCGTGCCATGCCGAAATCTGCAATCTTGGGCGTCCATTTGTCATCAAGCAAGATATTACTGGCCTTGATGTCGCGATGGATGATGCAATTGTGTGAGTCTTCGTGCAGATAAAGCAAACCCTTTGCCACGCCTGTGATTATGCCCAACCTACGTTTCCAATCCAGCTTCTCTCTCTTTTGTGATTCTGCATCCATTTCAACTTACGTACTGTTATAAAAATCACAATTCAGTAACCTTGAACAACAACAACAACCTCAAATTTTTTAACCATAATATGATGTTTGTTGGGAATTTGAGACCATTCCTCCACAACAAAATCATAAGACTTTGTCTCCATACACTACCTTCCTAGAAACTGGATGCCTAATCCAAACTTCAATGTTCCTCTACTAACTCCCAACAACTGCTCCCACCTTTCATTCATTATCACATGTTCATCATTCATTCAAAATGCTAGGATGCTTCATGCAGCAAAAAGTATGCCATGCCATGTCATGGTAAACATTCTGTTGTCTTCGAGAAAGTTATCCTATGAATCAAATAAATAACTACGGAAAAGTCAAGGTCTCTTCTAGAATGTCTTTCAGGTCCAGCCATCTTGGGCCACAAAAAGTTTCTTCACTAAATTCAAATCAGTTTTGTTTCTGGTGAAGAACATAACCGATACTAATTGGGAAAATTAAGGAATTGAGGATATGGGTTGTGGTGATTTGATGAATGATGAAGGAGTGGCATTATTGAAGAAGGACTTACTGAAAAGAAACTTGTCTAGGCTTTCGTGAGCAACATACTCGTAAACAAGAAGCTTTTCGTTGCCATGGACACAATAGCCCACCAAATTCACCACATTCCGATGCTGCACACGAGCCAACAACTTCGCCTCGTTCATAAACTCTCTCTTCCCTTGATTTGAAGTGTGTGATAACTTCTTCACAGCGATCTCTCTACCATCATTCAACTTCCCCTGCGAACAAACCCAAAACCTAAATTCAGTAATTACAAAATGCTTATAAGCTTCTTATTTTAACGAATTTTCGCAAAAGGGGAACAACCAAATACTAGAAAAGCATCAAGTCATTGAATCCAACCATTAATTTGGAAGAAATTTCAGAGAAAACATGTACCAGAACCAATTAAGAGCTTCTCGATTTTGATCATACCTTGTAGACAGGTCCAAAACCTCCCTCGCCTAGCTTGTGAATATCACTGAAATTCTTGGTGACAGCAGCCAAGGTTTCGTAGGGAAACATCTTCTGCTCTTGTGCAGCCATTTTCTGTATGTCAGCTTCATCGTTTCGCTCTGACCAAACACAACAAAGCAGAAACACAATCCTGGTAAAATCAGACAACTCGTCTACCAGAAAATAAGCGTTTTAAGCAGAGATTGAAGAAGATAGAGGGGAGTAACCTTTACTAGAACCGAATTTGAAGTGTTTGACAAAACTGTGAAAAAAACTGTTAGTGTGAGACTTGTCCTTGTCCTTGTCCTTGTCCATGGCGGTGTCTGATGAATATCTATGGTTCCCGATTTCAAGAGATGCCCATGAATCGAAAACAGGAACGGAAAAGGAGGAAGTGTAGATTGAAGCAAAAGTTGTGATCTTTTTGGAAAATGAAAAATGGGTTCGTGGGGAAACGAGAGTAGGAGGAGAAAATTGAGCTTTTCGTTGGTACAGGAAGAACGGCAAATAAACAATGGCAAGAGAAGAGAAAAGCGTGTTGTACTTGTGGAACTTGTGTCGTTGGATTGACTGTTAAATCTGAATTGTTTCTTCAATAAACCCAAAAAAATTAAATTTCCTTCAATAATATTCATCACACTAGATCTATTTGCTGGTCATGGCTGTTTTAAATATTTTGTTGCTTTTCCTGCTCGAAATACATGGGCTATCTTGTGTATAGAGTTTTCTTTTTTATTATTTATTTAATAAATTTAAAACAATGAATTTAAAATAAGAATTTTCATAATTAAATTTACTTACATAATAAATATTTTTTAAGATTATTAAAAAAATATGTAAATTAATTTCAATATAAAATATTAAATTAGTGAATATTTTTTTTAAGAAATTTTGGACATTTTTATTAATTTTAGCAATTAAAATAATTTTTCATATAAAATGTTAAAATTTTAATGTGAGAATTTAAAATATCAATAGCATGAATACTTACTTTTTTTACCTAGTTATTTACTAAGTTTTTTAATTTAAAATTATGACATATTTTTCACAAAAAAAGTTAAAATATTTTTAAAATATTTATTTGAAAAGATTTATATAAATTATTAAACTAAATTAATGGATGAGTTGCATGACGTTAGTGTTTATGCATGTGGTGCTAAAAAGTTTAAATTTTGATGTTTTTATATTGTCCATCTTTTGTATTTTCAATTTACAATAATTTTACTTTATAAATTTTGATATTTTAAAATATATTAAAAAAAACTTAATGTTAAGTGTTTTATTTATTATAGTATAAAGAATAAGATAGCATAAAAAAGAGGTTAATATTACATTGATTAGTATGTATCTCTTTAATGCAATGATTAATTTTATATTATATTGATTAGTGGGTAGGTCTTTAATGTAGTGATTAATTTGATATTATTTTTTATGTGTGAGTAATCTTAGTAGGATGCAAGAATCTATATTTATTATATTGTATTGACTAAAATGATCATTAGTACATATGTTATTGTGATAATTATTTTTATGTCAAGAATTTTACATTGAATCATCTTTTTTCATAGTACAAATGAATGATTTTATATTGTCTCCACTAACTCAACTATCATATTTGTATTGACAATATTGTCCACATTATCTTACTTCCTATAAATAGATCATGAATCTAGTTAATACATACTAAAATGTTCAAATTCAACACACTTTCTCATTCTCTCTCAATATCATAATTGATGGAAAACTTTTCTTGCAACCCAATTTTACCACATAAACCGAAGCAAAAATATAATTTGGTGGTTATATTTAAGATGCAACCATTAGTGAGAGACTGAATATGGTGACAATTGTTATGGCAAAAATGAGTTAAATTCATGTAAGATAAAAGTCTTAAATACCTTAAGTATTATCATTTGACACCCAAGGTTTGATAATAATAATCAAGACAATTCTAGTGCTTATAAACATCATCTATCTAGTATACAATGAGCATAAATGAAAAACTTGAGATTCTTAATCATGACCAAATAGAAAATATTTGTTAAAGGTACAACTCACAATTAAAGTACAAAAAACAAAAGATAAATGATGTTGTGACAAATGATATCCACAAGGGAATAGATGTGTGCCACAAAGATCAAACAAAGTTTTCAAGAAGTATTAAACACTACTACAATGAAAACAAGAAGCGTCAAACGTATAATATGAAAAAACAAAATAGTGTCAAACAACCATATCATCTATAAATAACCATATTCTTCATGACTTCAAAAGCTTATCCTTACGACATGATGTATAAGTCCTTAAAGGCAAAATGTTACAAAAGTCGTGATGAAGCAACCTTCCACCAAGAAGCTAAAGAAGTAAGAAGAAAATAAAGAGAAGATGTTTTGAAGTATATATATGAATGTAGCACTACACACTAAGATATGGAGAATAAATGACTCTTTAAAAAGGATCAAGACTAAACAACTTCATTGTAGCACCTAAGAATAAACAACTCTTATACAAGTGTCAATCTTTAAATGACTTAAGTAAAGTAGAATAAATGCTACCTAAAAAGTGCTCTACACTAGACATATCATTGAGATGTCATATCATCTATTATCTAAAATTGACCTACAATGACAATCTTATGAAAATGTTGACACAAGTACTAACTATAAACATGTGAAAGCCCTTTTTGATTTGTTAGTAATACAAAGACATTCAAAAAGATAAATAAGTTTATTTCAACAATCTTAAAGTATCACAACTTAGAAGATGTTAGTAGAAAGTCATGGCCTTCTAAGAAAGCTCTAACAAGTGACGACTCTAAAGTACACAACCTTCAATGGTCCCTTTTGGACACCCATATAAGGAATACACCACCATGCAAGAAAATAAGAAGTTTCTAAAAATTTTATCAATTTTGCATGTGCATGAGCAAAAGTGCTTAGGCCTTAAGTGTTGGAATGGTAAGTTATATAGAGAGATTGAATTGTAAATCCTTCATGAGTGTATAAGATTTTTCTATAAAGCAAAGAAAGTTGATATTTCACATCTACTCTAGAGAGTGTGAACCTTATATTTAAAATAATCTATTATTGCATAACCTAGAAATGATTGATATACTTAGCTTACAAAGACATTATATACTCGTAACTAAACTTAGGGGGAGTTTAGTGGATAACCTAAACCATAAACCCTTTATCATAACAAATGATATTACATTTTGATAAAGTGATGATTTCATCTAAGTATATTAAAAAAAAACAAGACGATTTTATAGTCATTAGACTATCAAACATTAAAACATCTGTACAAGATCTTTAAACCATGCAAACATAAGAAGACTCATCAAATTGAGTTACTATGTGCAAGAAGTGAATTCATTTGAAGTTGTTAGACCATCTACAACACTTAAAATCTGACTCATGAATATTACAAAGACATTATATACTCGTAACTAAACTTAGGGGGAGTTTAGTGGATAACCTAAACCATAAACCCTTTATCATAACAAATGATATTACATTTTGATAAAGTGATGATTTCATCTAAGTGTATTAAAAAAAAACAAGACGATTTTATAGTCATTAGACTATCAAACATTAAAACATCTGTACAAGATCTTTAAACCATGCAAACATAAGAAGACTCATCAAATTGAGTTACTATGTGCAAGAAGTGAATTCATTTGAAGTTGTTAGACCATCTACAACACTTAAAATCTGACTCATGAATATTAATAAAGATATGAGAATGGAAATTTCTTTATTGAAAAGTTGAGTGCAACAAAAAATATGTTAGCTAAAAGACTATTCACTCTTTATTGAGCTTTGGCATTACGGTAAAATAAAAAATATGTAACAAGCAATATAGTCATTTGTCCAACAGATATAAATAGAAGAACCTTTTTATGTAGAATAAAAAATATCTTATTTAAATATATAAGTTGTAATTCTTGAATGTCATCTTACGATATCAAAGTGGTGTAAAATCATTATACTGTCTATCAAAAATTTAGAATGAATCTTCTTTGTAGATTTTTCACTTTTGTGAAGTTATCTCATCGAAGGAAAGCTTAGAATCCATATTCTGTCATAGAAAATTTTCCTTGCAATCAACATTTTTCTTTTTTTGTTGTAGCTATAAGTAATAGTTTGAGAATAATCGTGAAATTCTAAGTAGTTTAGTGCTATAAAGAATAATTGTGTTATTTATCTTAAATTGAAAGAAAGGTGATATCCAAGAGTAATCTTGTGTATTCATGTAAGTCCGTCATAGGTAACAGTGAGATTACTTATAATATGTTTAATTATAATGGAATTCTTTTAAGTTTTTTTAAAAAATAATTAGATGTATCTCAATTTGAGTGAACTATTAGAAAAAAAAATAACTCTTCATTATCGTTTACATTATACATTTATATTATTTTTCATATTCTAGCATATATTTTTGTGAAATCTTCTCAAAGTGTTGTACTGACTATTCATATATATATATATATATATATATATATATATATATATATATATATATATATATATATATATATATTTTGAAAAATCTTGAAAAAAGTTTTAAATGTTCTATTTATTGATCTAGGTATACAAAGTTTAAAGACTCATTTGTTTAATAATTGTAATTTGATGATAACAACTTAATATATTTCGTAATATTGCTTTCATGTGTAATTAAGTGTAATTCACTTATTTGTTAGACTATGTATCATATTATAAATTGTCTTTAATTTAAATTAAACTTTATAAAAAAACCTTTCTAAAACTTCTTTAAGAACTTATAAATCATTTATTATAACATAATTATTATAAGTGATTTAGTTGAGTGTCAATAATAATAATTGATTATTAGAAATCTGCTTTTAATACTTAACTCTGTTAGCAATTGACTATCACCTAAATATGTAAATAATTAATTAGATATTTATTTTGGATTTTCAAATTCAACATGAAAAAAAAATCAGTTAATCTTATAATTAATTATCTCAAACTTGTTGGAGATACAAAGTTTATATTAAATTAATTATTTCTCGTAATAATTAATTAGATGGTTCAAGTTGTGTTTTAAGAAAAAAAATCTTTATAAATAGTATATTAAGACAACACATAATATTTTTTTATGAAATGCTTTAAATGTTTTTTTAAGGTATCAATTGCACTTGCTCAAAATATTCTATAGACTCTTTTGCTTCAAGAAACATTCTAAGAACTTTTGAAAGAAACTATGATCATTCTTTTTGTGAAAATTTTTCATAGACATCCTGATAACGTTTTTGAATTTTCTAATTGCTCTTAATCTTTTGGAAGATTTGTCATTTCAAGTGATCACTTTCCAGCTATTCTGTAATATTTTCTATATCTAGATTTGTTGTTTATTTTCAATAGATTTTCGCATATTAGTTTATATATCTCTTGATAGGTAGTTTATATCATAAGTGATTACATCTTTCACATGTGAAATGTTATTATAATAAAATTTTATCAAAACAATGAAACCATTGCCTATGTGAAACGTTATTATAATAAAATTTTATCAAAACAATGAAACCAATGCCTTTCAGAATGAGGTAACAAGAAAAGAATCAAATTATTATAATTAGAAATTATTGGAACATTCTTCTCATTCTTATATTTTGTTTTTAGTCTTGATTATTTATTTTTCTAGACTAAAATCTTCACAATCGATTCATTCAAGAAAAAATGTTAAGTATCTTACTCTTTACAAAAATTTTAAAACATCAACTCATGCCTTCGAAACTATTTCTCTCTATACTATTCAACCCTTTTTAAAAACTCAAATTATTTTAGTCAATCGGTTGTATACGAGAAAGAGATTGTCAAAATATCATTCTAAATTTTGATACTCTATATTCAACAACTAAACATTTATCCTACAAAGATGGATAATTGTAAACAGTTTTTTAATAAGAAGAAAAGTTAAATTTAGTCCATAATAAGAATAATATGTAAATACTGAAAAAGATTTATTTATAATTTTTTAAATCAATTATAATAGCCAACACAAATATGCATAAGATGTCCTACAAATATTTAATCTATTTTAGTGTAGTACTTCAATTTTTTTTTTTTAAACATGTAAATTTTCATTTCATTCCTTCAAAATTTTTTATTTTATAAGTATTTATTTTTTAGTACCTATAAATATTTTATTTTTAATTACAAAAAGTATGTCATTTTTTTTAATTCTAGTCCTACAAATAAAATATTTTTTATTTCAATTTTTATGAATATATTAATTTTATGATAATATTATTCTTATGATAGTATCTGATAACGTCATATGCTATCGTGACATTTTGAGGACAGCAACAACATAATTAATTGAAAATTTTGTTAATTTGTTAGGTGATGATACCATCATACCCGTTATGACACTTTTAAGGACCACAACAATAATGAGCTCAAAATCTTATTAATTTGTAATGAGATGAAACCATCATACCTGTTGGAATGAACAGAGGAAGTAAAATAAAACAAATTTAAAAGAAATCGAAAACAAAAAAACAATAGTGACCAAAATTAAAACACCCTTCTATTATGTGGATCATTAAGTTAATTAAGCTTAATAATAATAATTAATGACAAAAAAAATTATATCAATTTTAAAAACTTTAAATTATCAATTAATCAAAATAATTATTGATACTATATTTAAAATAATTATTATTGAAATTAAAAACTCATTATATCATAATTGAATGATAATATAAAATAGCATATATTATTGACTTTAATAGTGATGATATTGTGTTGTCATATATATTGTTAAAGTATTAATACAATATATTAAGCATTACCATCATTAAAAATGAAAAAGTAAATATAAAAATACTTTTAACGTGATAAAATATTATTTTAATAACTTTTACTGTCACCTTAAAACTTTATCTAATCGTTTTTTATGGAATTCTGAATTAGGATAAGTTTCAAAATTTTAAATATACAATTCAATCATTTTCTTTTTCTTTTCACAATAACATTTACTTCTTTAATTTCTTTTATATTTCTATCAACATCTTCTTTTATACTTTTAACAATATAAAAATAAATATACAAACTCAAGAATTAGGTAATATGTCAAAATCATCTTTAGGAAACTTCTTTTAAGATTAAAAAATCGTATTTTTTTTTCTCAAAATATGTCCACTTATTTATATCATTTACACGTTTTTAACCGCTTGATAACGAAAAAGTTACAATAAAAATATGTTAAAACTAAATTTAATAAGATATATTAAACCTTAGACCCTAAACTTGTTAACTTTTTCACATGTTGTGTTCCATTAGGTGATTAACTTTAATTTAGGAGAAAGAGTTATATCACTTTCTGAACAAAATTAAATTAAATAAAACAGTAAAACTAAATGGAAAATAAATAAATAAAAAGATAAAATAAAATATTTAACCTACTTTTTATATGTGCTCATATTTTTTTTTATAGATTACTAGTTATTAAAAATTATTCTATTAAAATAAAAATAAAGTATAATTTTAATTTGAGTTGTTAATTTTATATTAAAATTTTATCATATTTCTAATTACTCAATTAAAAATTAATTTTTTTTTCTAAACATTTTTCTAAATTAGAAAGTCTTAATCGAGTAATTAAATTCTCTAAAAATTCTTGCTAAAGCATTTTTCCCCCCACCGTGAGTAATTAAAATTGTTTCCACTTCACAAATATGATTCCTTTCTAATGAATTGAAATTCGATGGATGTCCTGAAGTAATAAAAGGAAAAAGCTTGGCAGAAGGCCCACGAAGCTAAGAAAGATCAAGAACAATTTCATAAAAAGAACAATAAGTTGCAACAATCACTTTGACTCTGAGAAAAATTATAATATAGAGCCTTAGATCCATCAACAAGACTTCCAATCGTTCTTTATCAAGCTTATGAATGAACCATTCTCAATTCATTACATAGTTCAAAAAATTGATTAGCTTATAAAAGACTTGTTGTCTCATTTGAAAATCTTCCAAGAACAAGAACAACTACAAATAAGAGGATATATTGAATTAAGAATAACTTTTAACAAGAGGGAGTGAGAAAAAATTATGTTTATCAAGAACCTAATGTTGAATGCTCACTTTTCATATAATATGTTATTGATCTTCACTCCTTAAATAAATTAGTTTCCACTTCCTATCTTAAAGTCAAATATCAAACCTTTCATTGAGACACAGAAATTATATTATGTTGTTAAAAAATGCATGCTAATAGAGAGTTTGCGTATACACCTTCTCAATATCATCAAGAAGTAAATGTCCTGAACCTAGATTCAAGAATTATGTTTAAACTTTAAAGCTTATAAATAGACTCTTAGGATCACCATTAGAACTTACAATGTGTTGAAAAAACACCAAATCTAAAAGGGTTGTTGGAAAAAGAATACGTATAGCATTTGATTTCTTTAAAAGACCATGCATTATTTGTTTCCCTTTTGCCTCAAAAGTCAATAGAAAAGAAGATCATCATAACGTGAAATTCTATACGATTTTAACATGCACGTGCCCCTGGATAAGAGTCTTCGTGTTTTAGTTCAGATGGACTAAACATTGATAAACTGACCATGCATTTTAAACTTGTTTTGTAGTTTAATTTTATAAAGAACAACTTCAACAACACAAAATTAATTTGTCCACCAAATTGGAAGAAATGTGTTCACTCATTCAAATTTATTTTTTCATCTTTTCCATGTTAAAATTTAGTTTTTCATGAAAATAAAAAAATCAATGTACGTTTTTATCCAAAATCTTTAAGATAATAGATTTATAAATATTTTCTTTTTATATGTTATTTTTTTCCCATTTCTATTAATGTGAAATTTTAACTTACACTTCACTCCAAAACACATAAAGTTAAGTTAATTAATTCATTACTAAAGAGGAGAGACAGTAAATTGAACTGTGATATTGTCATTAATCAAGGAGATAACTATTTAGCTTGACCTGAACATATTTGATATCATTTCAAATTGATTAATATTGTAAATTTTTACCGATTTCACCAATTTTTAAATAGTTTCATGGTGTTCAGTTACTTAGTTATAGGTTATTAATTTTTTATTAGATCAGCCACCAAAGTAAATCACTGAACTTTAGTATTTTGTTTTTTCATTAACATCAGTTCATTTAAATACAACTGAAAATGCAAACATTCACTTTACAGTCAATTGGTCCAATCTGATTTTTAAAATGATCATTTACAATGAACAATTTAAATTATGGGACAAGGTTATTTTTAACTATCCACAACCTTTTTTTTTTTAATAAACTTTGAAATTTTCCCTTATATTCGTATCAATCTTTAAATGGTCGTATCAAATGCTCTCACTTTCAAAGTACTTTTCTTAAAACAATTGTGAAAGTAATAATATAGAGACAAGCTTCTCTTACAATTTTAATAAAATAAAATAAAAATTAGATGAAAGACTTTCCTTACAAAAACAATAAACTCTATGAAAGACTTCCCTTACCTTATTTTTAGTATTTGAACTATAATTTCGTCCATTTTCCTTCTTGATCAAAACTTACTACTTTCTCTATTTCCCTTTAACATTTTTTCTCAATTTATAAGGATGTTTAGCTAGAATAATTCCGATGCGCATTTACTCTTATTAGCCCCATTTTTAATAAGGAAATTACAGTTTCATTCTTATTATTTCTCTTATTTGTCATTGATGAGTACTTATATTAATTTAAAATTCTTTTTAATTGTCATTAGTAGAATAAAATTTTCATTAGTAGAGTAAAAATGTCCACTTATAAACTTTATTTCTCTTTTGAAAATAACTATATTTGATTAAATAAATAATTTTAATGAATTTACTATTCAATTTTTTTAACTATAAACAACTTACAAAAATAAACAAACAAAAAAATAAATAAGCAAAATAAAAAACTATATATATTCATATAAACATAATTTATTATTTTTAAAAAATATAGGCCCTTATAAGTTTCGCAAAATTGTTGGTGTTTTTAAGGAGATGCATCTAAAATATAACTTATTTAATTGTGACTATAAGGAGAAAAAAATATTATGTATGATGGTTTTGGAGTACAAGAAGATACACATATTAATTAATTAATGATTGTTTATTTTACAAAAATGAGTTTGATGTATTAAGATTATGTTTAATATGTGAGTTATCACAATGTAATAAGAAACATAATGCAAGTAGTGGTGAGGAAGAAACAGAGAGTCTCTTTACTAAGATGTTATGGTACTTTTAAAATATTGTTTGTCATTAAAGAGGATGTAAAAAACTTGACATGACATGCAAATGGTAGAAAACATGACAAACATCTTCCACATGCAGCTAATTATTGAGACTTGGACTAGTTATTGGTGAGGACTAGTTATAAGAGAATCTGTTATTGAGGATGATAAGATGGCAGAAGCTCAATGATCATATATCTAAGCTTTTGACTATATTAGGGAGGTTGAGGAGGAAACCCTTGCACCTACAGTGGGATAAAACTCCATGTTAAATATTTCAGTGATACAACTATGAATGGTGTATGTCATATTTTCAGTTATTTCTGTTTAGGAATTAGTTATCTACGCAAATGATGTTTTTTTATATTGTAATATTTATATTTAACTTATAATTCAATGTGTTAGGAACATAAACAAATTTAGTGTGGAGCAATGAAAATCAGAAATATATGATTTTTTTTATTATTAGTCCATCCAGAAATTTGGAGAATACAAAAGTCCAGATCGAACAATATTTCCAAACATTGACAACTACTTGTAATTATACTTAAGGATTACAAAGTAATGTATATTTGTTTGCTTCAAAGAAAGAAAATCCAACAAAAAGATGAAAAGCTAATTAGAATGGTATAACGTTTTTTTCTTTATATTGGACAAGTACAAGTGTTTTTAGACAAACATATGTCTCATTGTAATTAAGTTATCCTTGACATAAATATTTTAAGTAGAAGGAAAAAGTAAGGTCATTGTAATTCATGTAGCAACTTTTAACACACAATACTTATTTTATTTATAGGTTTCATGAAAATAATTTTATCACTTATTTCTCATTTTTAGTAAAATAAGCAAGTGAATTCATTTAAATGTCACTACTAGCTAATGTATTTGATGACAACCATCATTTGTATATATAACTAATTCCTAAACAAAAATAACATATTTTAAAATTTGATAAAGTGTATTTTATTTTTATGAATATTATAATATGAATAAAATGATTTTAGGTCTTTAATAATTAATCTTCATTGTGCTAATACAACATGTAATAAATAAGAAAATAATTGACAACCATTCTTCTCTAACATAAATAATGTAGTCTGATTTGATCTATTATTTTATTTAGCTAGTTTAGCTATTTTTAAGTAAGATTAAATATTTTTGTTTATTAAACTTTTATCCAAATTTTTTATTATATATATATATATATATATATATATATATATATATATATATATATATATATATATATATATATATATAGATAGATAGATTTTACATATCAGTTGTGTTTTAAGCCAAAACCAAAAATTCGACATAAAATTACATCTTTCATATCAAAATAAAAATGTTATGTGACATAATTAGTCCTTAAACTCTACTCAATTTCATAGATCAATAAAACTCTTATATCTTAAAACATGGGTCTTACTAAACCTAAATTAGTCAAACTTTTGGTCAATCGTTAGGAGAAGGAAGAGAAATCTCATATCCAAACTTTTAGTCAATCTTTAGGAGAAGGAAGAGAAATCTCATTCCAACTATAATATTAAGATGGTGCTAAGTACAATATTTTCTCAATAAAAACAGTGAATATAAACATAATTTCTAAATGATATTATAACGTTTTAAAATAAATACAAAACCTCATTCCTGAAACTTAAATTTGCATAGAGATGAGAAACTGCAAAAGATTTTGGAGATTGGGCTTTTGTTCTCATAGGAGAAACAAAGGACAAAGGTTGGCGAAAATATATACCTGACCATTGATGGAGATATTGGTTTAATGCATGTTCATTGCAAAATGGACCTCTCATTTCAGCATTTGGTTTGGAATAACTCTAAAAAGTTAGCGTAACCTAAAGGGCACAAGGTCAGCTGAATTATTTTTTCTCTTTTCTTACATTATACCAAATAAAATAATTGATTTTTGCAAAAATTACAAATTACTGTTAAATACTTTTTATATTTTGACGAAAGGAAATACATCACAATTTCTATGCATTTATTCCTTTAGAATTTGAAGCTTAAGATTTATAGCAACTGGTGAAAAGACAAAAAGTTCAGAATTATTAGTATTGTATCTCTTTTTTTTTTTTTTGTTCTTCATGATGTCAATATCAAATTTTGTATTAAATCACTCTTGCTCTCAGGAAAATTTAGCAAATTTCACTAAAGGCTTACACCCAATTTTATTAATATACATATTCTGATATTTTTCTTTCATGACATTAACTATTATATTTCTTGTTATAGTATATTAATTAAATTTAATAAAATAATGACATTGCATATTAAACATATAATTTTTAATTGATATTAAGAAATTAGTATTCAATAAAAAGAAATTATAACAATTTAAAGTGCATTTACATGGTAAACATTCAAATTTTTTCAGATAACTAATAAAGAAATATTATATAGGAAAAATAATTAATTTAAAATAAGAGAAAATTAGAATATATTAAAATAAAATATAAAATAAAAGAATGATAGCTTATTAAGAACTTAAGGAAAATACTAGAGAATTTTGTATTTTCATAAGAAGCAAAAATTTACTTTCAAATTTAATTTTTATGTTGCCTAAAGTCCGAGTAGAAGAAGCTTAAGTTATGTTTTAAAATAACCATATGTAGGCTTTAATATAGCTTAATATCACTGAGGAGTAGGTTGTCTTTTTTCTTTAGATTAATCCAAACCAAATCTTTTTTTAAAATGACAAATCTTTTGTATTTTTTGGCATGATTTTGTAATGACATGATATTTTTTTTGTCTTATGTTCTCATAGAGTTTCTTGATTTATTCAACACATTCATCAACATTTAAACTATTTTAAGAGAGTTAGTAGTGAAGGAATGTCTAACGAACTCTAAGAATGATGACCACAAACCATTTCAAATGAGTATTTATCTGTTTTTTGACTGACAAATTTATTATATGAAATTCTGGCTTGTGCCATTACAAGATCTTACTAACAATATGTTTGCCAACAAAACTTCTTAACAAATTCCTCAAACTTTTATTGATCACGTTTGACTGTTTATTTATAGATGATTGGCAGAACTAAACTACACATAAATTCTTATTTTGTTCCATAAAATTCATCAGAAGTAGCTCATGAATTTCACATCTCAGTTTGAAGTAATTGTTTAAATTTTTTATTGCACAATTATTATTACACAAAAATTTACTATTGTATATAACTTATTATATCATTTTCATTCATATAAATTAAAAATTCAAGATTTGTAATTAAAAAAAAACGAATAAATCATATTTATTTATAAATAAAATAAATTTATAGATTTATTCTCACGAAAACACTTTGTTCCACTACATCTTATTTTGGCAGCTCTTGTATGTGAGCATACCGTTTTGGTGTTTGACCCGTACTTGACTCCAGCTAACAAACTGCCGAATGAGGTAACCCGTGAGCGAGACATTTCTTCAAACACCCTGTATGCAACCAAACGCGAAATTCAAGTATGAGCAAATTCAGAATAGTCAAAGGTTAAAATGGAACCTTTAATTAACAACAAAACCATTGCACAATGGATTCTAAAACTTTTGAAATACAAAACTGGTTCTTCCCAAGGGGAGCTCCTTCTAACCAAATATATATAAATGCTTCTGATCACACTCACCTATTACTCAGAACAAAACTTAAATAGAATGAAATTGCAAATACTAAAATCAGTTTTAAAATAAATAAAAAAGTTAAATTAAATTAACTGCAAACGAAAAATACAATTAAACAAAGTTATTTTGTCTCTTATGAATTATTGAAAATGACAACCATATATATTCGATCTTCCATATTTATTTTTTGCAAATATGCCCCCACATGCAGCAATGATAATACATGGATTCATAAAATTATTACATTCCGTTTTTTAATAATGTTATTTCCCCACGAAGAGAGATAAAAAGAGTATGAAATAATATACGAGAAAAACGATAACAGCAATTATAAAAGAAATTATTGAGAGAATATTATTATTCCTCCATTTTATATTAAAATTTGAAAGAAAAAAAACATGGGTAATGGGGCATGTCTCTGAATTATATAGTATAGTCTTTATTAAGTTAGGCCACCCCGAAATTCGGCTTGTGTGATTTATTTATTTTACAAGTATGAATTCTATAAATAGATATCTTTAGGCAAAACAGTAACTTTAAAAGATATAAATAAACAACAAAAAGCAAAAGAAATAAAAATTACTTAAAATAATTGCTACAACGTCCGTTTCAGTCTTTTCGCAGGAAAACATTTGCTTTTTGTGGCAGCTGTTGCGTCGCTATTCATACTTATAAAGCATTCGCAAACGTTCTTACTTTATCAACCAATAAATAAATAAAGGAAAATGATACTTTGATACTGTATTTTTTTTTTATTTCTGTTTGATACTCTGATGTGAAATGTGTTGTCTTGCATAATAATTAAAGAGAAAACACAGTTATTTTGAAACACATGTGTCTCAGGATGGAATGTCTAAGTGGTTAGCTCAGTTCAAATAAGTGGTTCGCTATGTGTAATTTTGAAACACACACATGTGTCTCAGGGGTGGTAGGTCTAAGTGGTTAGCTCAGTTCACCTAAGTGGTTCGCTGTGTGTAGTTTTGAAACACACATGTGTCTCAGGAGTGGAAGGTCTAAGTGGTTAGCTCAGTTCAAATAAGTGGTTCGCTGTGTGTAGTTTTCGAACACACACGTGTCTAAGGGGTGAAAACACTAAGTGGTTAGCTCAGTTCAAATAAGTGGTTCGTTGTGTGTAATTTTGGAACACACACATGTGTTTCAAGGGTGGAATGTTTAAGTGGTTAGTTCAGTTCAAATAAGTGGTTCGCTGTGTGTAATTCTGGAACACACACATGTGTCTCAGGGGTGATAGGTCTAAGTGGTTAGCTCAGTTCACCTAAGTGGTTCGCTGTGTGTAGTTTTGGAACACACACATGTGACTCAGGAGTGGAAGGTCTAAGTGGTTAGCTCAGTTCAAATAAGTGGTTCGCTGTGTGTAGTTTTGGAACACACACGTGTCTGAGGGGTGAAAACACTAAGTGGTTAGCTGAATTTAAATAAGTGGTTCGCTGTGTGTAATTTTAGAACACACACATGTGTCTCAGGGTTAGAATGTCTAAGTGGTTAGCTCAGTTCAAATAAGTGGTTCGTTATGTGTAATTTTGGAACACACACATGTGTCTCAGGGGTGGAATGTCTAAGTGGTTAGCTCAGTTCAAATAAGTGGTTCGTTGTATGTAGTTTTGGAACACACACGTGTCTGAGGGATGAAAACACTAAGTGGTTAGCTCAGTTCACCTAAGTGGTTCGCTGTGTGTAGTTTTGAAACACACACATGTGTCTCAGGAGTGGAAGGTCTAAGTGGTTAGCTCAGTTCAAATAAGTGATTCGCTGTGTGTAGTTTTGGAACACACACGTGTCTGAGGGGTGAAAACACTAAGTTGTTAGCTCCGTTCAAATAAGTGGTTCGTTGTGTGTAGTTGTAGTTTTGGAACACACACGTGTCTGAGGGCTGAAAACAGTAAGTGGTTAGCTCAGTTCAAATAAGTGGTTCGCTGTTTGTAATTTTGGAACACACACATGTGTCTCACGGGTGGAATGCCAAAAAGAACTGCGTTTTCTTTTTCATTGTCACGCGGGACGGTACATGCTACGTCGAAGTGTCAAACAGAAGTAAGAGAAAATGCGGTGTCAAAGTATCATTTTCCATAAATAAATACGCTTATGTAACTTGTATCTCCTTTCTATTATTTTCAGTGCAGTATATTATATTGTTTTCAACCTAATCAAACAAGAAGTTGGATTTTGCTTAAAGCACAATCAAAAATTCGAACGTGAAAGCAGCGTAAGGTTTAAACTACAAATATTCTATTAACCGCTTTTAGTGGTGAACAAAGCTTGTATCTCATGTTATTTCCAAGCAGTATAAACAAACACTCACTTTTTTTTTTTATATAATTACAAATGAATAATACATGATGTAGTATACAAGTGACTCAGTTTTTTTTCCCCCCTCAGAAATAAACAAACTCAAAGATGCAAGTGAAAAAATGAAAGAAATGACAAAACTAGTGGCCCTAATTCTGTCTCTCTATGAAACTAGTGCTATTTTTACCTGGCACTGGAATCTTTTTTGGATGTCTCCAGCTTTGCAAGCCAGGTCCATGCTCACAAAATACAAGTGACAGGGTGGCTTCACCTCACTAGCCTACACACACATATGCTCATCATCCTCCTTTTCCCACAAAAGGTGATGATGGACACAACCCTCCAAAAATTTGGGCTTACTTGGACAAAAAAAACATCAAAGACAATGGCAGACTTCTGTTTTCTTGTCCACCATTTCATCAGACAGACAGCACCAGGATTCTCCCCTCTCCATCAGGGAACTCCTTCTCAACCTTTTTTCTTCAAATTCAACTCATGCATTCATTGGTGTCCCCTCCTATATATGTACACCACAGTGGTGCTCATGCATGCTTCATTTCCTGCTTCTAGACCAACTCAACTCCAATGTAACAAATCTACATTATCATAAGTGCATAAATCAAAGAGTTTAGTTTCTACATGCTTGCTGATTTGTAAAAGGCTTCATACATATAATTCATTAATTGAATGTGTTTACCTATTTTGAGCTTGTGGACTTCTTACACTGCAAGGTCTCCCATGTTCCTGACCCTGAGTTCCACATTCCTCAGATCACGAAGATGTTGTAAAATTTCTTGGAGAAGATCTAACCCTTTGTCCCCTTTTCTCAAGGAGCTGATACAATGCTTTAGAAACTCCCTATCTGCCTCCAGCACCTGTAGTCTCTCGTAAACATTATCCACTTCCTCTTCTAAAGCAACCTTTTTCTTCACCATGTTAACCTTTTCAACCGAGTTGTTTTGCAAGTGGGGGAAATCTAACTCGTCTCCACTCAACTCCACATCTTCTGCTTCTGAACTCATTGCATCGAAAAGTGGGAGAAGTCTCTTGGCTTTTGCACCCATCATTTTCCTCCCCTGATGATGTTTTCCATTTATTTCCTTTGCATGACCATTAGCAAATCCATTTACCTCACCTTCGTGATCATCATCATGGTATCCGTTCCCATTCTCCTCGCAAAGTTCTACTGATTTAGCATCATCTGAGCAGTGCTCTTCCTCATAATTCAATATAACTAGCCTTTCTTCCAGTACCTTGAGCTGTTCTAGAATTTGTAACCTCTCTTCCTCAAAGTTTGACAGTGACTCCTCCAAATATAAGACCGCATCTACCGGGGTGTTCTGATTGCTGCATTCTTGTTGACTATAAAACCCGTTTTCTTCCTTTGCTTCATGATTCAAGTCAATGGACAATCCATCACTATCTTCAGCATTGCTACAAGAGGGAGACGAAGTTCTGCTCCTCATGCTACCATCTCTTCTTGACATCACCATCTTTTCTCTTACCTCATATTCATGAACCCTTTTTCTAAATATTTCAAGCTCCTTTTCTAGCTCTTGCTTCTCCTTTTCCCTCTTCATCATGAGCTCATTCAGTAGTTGCAAAGCCTCCTGGTCATACTCGGATTGCTCTTCCATCATTCTCTGATACTGCAAGGCTTCCATCTGCATTGCTGCTTTCTCTTCCTGAAGCCTATTTATCATCGCCATTGTTTGATTGGCAGCTATAGCAGATGCACTTCTCTCTTCTTCTAGTTCTGCATACAGAGTGCTCAAAGCTTTCCTTTCAGATTTCAATGCTGCTTTTAACTTTTCCATGGTTACCTCTCCACTTTCTATATCACTTATCACACTTCCATCCAATGACTCTTCTGTTCCTGATTCTTTCCTCTCAAGAAGAAGCAATTTCTTGTGTAGCTGATGTAGACTCTCCACAGAAGTGGGTGTGTCAGGAACTTTTTCTTCCTCGTTCTCGTTAAGCTCCAATAAAGATGGCAAGTGGTTATTTACTGTTGGCATTCTCACTTCGATTGACAAGGTTTTAAATTCTACAAACTCTTCAACTTTGCCATCACCTAGTTATAAATTGCAATTGAAAGAAAATTGAATTATTAGAAAGTTTTAAGAATGAACTTGAGGAAAATGGAAGATAAGAAGTTGAGGTCTACCACTTTCATCTTGCACATTAAATCTGACAGTGGAAGTAGATGGATCTTCTTCTATTTGTTGATCTGTATCCAAAAGAACATCCTGGCTTTGATACTCATCCACTTGCTCCTGCTCAGGAATTTCAGTCCCTATTGAGACTTCTGCTTCATATTCCTCACCTTGCATTTCTGATGCATCTTCAGATGCTGCTGGAATTAAGAAAGCATTAGAGATAATTGCATTTAGAAAACCAAGAAGAAAAAGGTATAACAACTGAAAGGGCTTATTAAGGAGGAAAATAATTAGAACCTATAGAAACATCTGAACATTGTTCTGCATCTCTTCTTTCCATGTCTGCTTCAACGTTCTCATCCTTGGTCAAGTCATCAGCAGGTTGAAAAAATCTCACATCTTCACAATTCTGCTTCAAATTTTCTTCTTCTACCTGTGACAACAGTGAGGACTGCCCTCTGGCCCTTGACTGAACTGGTTCAGCCCCATTTTCATTCTCCTGGCATGAAAATTCTGCCACAATATCCCCAGAAATGTGCCAATTCTCAACAACCGGTTCAGCTTCTGCATCAGCACTCTTATCGAAGTCCAGAATAAAATCTTCACTGCTGTTGAGTCCTTCACCTCCCACCTTATACCTGCTGTGAGTCCTATTTTCTGTAGCAGGGGAATCAACCAATTCAACCGGAATCAATCTGCAATCAGCACCATGAATGAAAAATTCCAGATGTTTGGGTGGAGTGTCCACAGTTATCTCTCTGGTACAATCAACTTGAGCAGCGGATTTCTCACAAGTTTGATCACCATCCTTAGTCTTACCGGCATTCAAACTTTCCTCTTCAATTGTTTCTTTCCCTTTCTCCACACCCAAATCCAACTTGCAAATTTCATCACAAAGAATATCCACGCTAGCATCACATACAGAACAATCACAACTCTTCTCTGCCTCCTCATCTTTTCTATCCAAACCCTGATCAACCTCAACCACCATGTGGCTTCCCTTGTTTTCTTCATTCCCCTGTCCATCCTCATGATGATCAAGCACAATATCCGATCTGGTGTGATCTTCATCAATCTCTACACCAACCCCGCGTTCTGTCACCAAATTCTGCTTCTGGTCGTACTCCAAAACATTGAGAGAAGGCCTGATCAAAATGCAAGGAGGGTAGAATCTGTTGTCCAAGTTTACACCACAGCAAGAACACCTCATATCCTCTTCCACCTTCACAATTGCTTTGTCACCGGCATCAGCACTCTCATCCTGAATCATACCTATCTGCTTCATCCATGGAAAGAAACCGAAATTCCGTGAGAGTTTGACATAATCGGGTTGGGACGAGGATGAGCAATCCTCACACATGTCTTGTGACTCAGCCAGTTTTTGATGATTGGAGCAGAACCCCAGTTTGGAAATCTCAGAGGCATGAGCTTCACACACAAGATCTCTGCAAGAAGTCTTGTTCTTTCCAGACTCTATGATGTGATCGATTCTGGTGCACCATATGCAGGGCCTTTTGAGGCCAAAGTAATCGGCAAACTTTATGATTAGATAAGAGAACAGAGAATTGAGGAGCAGGAGGATGATCAGAATCCATTCTAGGATGGCATACACAAGAACAAGGGTGATTTTGTTGGTGTTTCTGTGTAACATGGTTGCAAACTTGTTGGCAGCCATGGCTGGTGTTCTGTTTTTTGATATGTACAAAGAAAGGTTTACCTGGAATATGAGATTGGAACCTAAGCAAGTATTGCAATGAGAGCCAGAGAAAAAGTTTTAAGAGAAAGTGAGTTTTCAGACAAGATGTCAAAACTGTATTTGTGTAATGTATGAGAGAGAGTAGAAGTGAAGTAGATAGCTACTGGTTTTATTTCCACTGAATCAGAAATAGGCGGTTTGAATTGAATGAAATGATCATCAAAGGAGGCTAAGGCTAAGGGGTTTGGGGGGAATGAAATGTTCTTGAGTCAAAGAAAATCAAAGAATTTTGTGAATTTTTATCTAAGCATTGTTTATGGAGTGCTTTTTGACAAAATGGAGCATCACACTTCAACAGTTAAATGCTTTTCACTACATCAATTAAATAAGAGTTGTATCATGTCTAACAGTCATAAACTAGTTTCTCAAAACAATAAAATTCATTTCAAGAAGTAATACTTTTCAATAAATGCTCTTTTATACACACAAAAGAAATATGATTATACCATATTGATAATTTTACATTTGTTCCTTAAATGTGAAACTGTCCTTGTGTAATATCTGGTTATGTATTTTGTAGTGAATTTCTGCAAGGTGTAGAATTTTCTGTGAGTGAAAAATGTTATTTTTATTTTGATAATCCTGCCAGCTCCTCTTCAATTTTTTTATTGAGGCAACAAATGAAAGGACCCACCAAACCACACACGAGTTGGTGGACCAGACCCACAGCAAGGGTGGGGCCAGTTATGGCTGCAGATGCTTGAGTCATTATGTGGGTATGCTTCCTAAGAAACTTTGTTTTCTTTATATCAATATTAATATACCCTCCTTCCAACCAATGAAATCATCTACAAAATCAAACTCTGTTTCACAACATAGCTGCTTAAAACTTAAATTTCACTTATTTTACTTTGTCCACAAGCCTCTTGTGTGCCAAAAATCTTATTAACTTCAACAGATAAAAAAAATATCAGAAAAAGTTTGTCGTTTTCCCCTCAATCAAGAATACTAGTTAGCTTATCTCAGGTTCAGAACCTGTATATAAATCTTAGAAGTAACTGTTACAAAAAAATAAACGGTAATTCAAACTAGATAAGAATGTAATGTTGAATCATGTGTCTTTTTCTACTTTAAATTGATGAACTTGTTTGATGAAATGGAAAATAATGAGTTGAATTATTTGAGTTTTATGGTATTATTGTCCTGATTGAATTAAATTGATGTTGGATGGAGAATGAAAAAGGTGAGTAATTTAGGTGATCCAATTGAAACCCAGAAAGAGAAAGGTAGGCTTAAGAAGTAGGAAGTGTTTGAGTGATGAATCTGGCTATTGCGGGGTTGTGGGCTGCACCGCCACTCACCGACTAATTGCCATGGCACCATTCAAAATTTTGTTCCCATACGTTATCAAATCCATGTGTACTTTCCAAAATAATATCCACATTTTCATATTTCTTTCATAAAAGGAATCTATTGCTACCTTGGTGAATATATGTTATGTTCTGCTTTGGCCCTCCAACAATTTGCTTTTGCTTTAGTCAAGTCTCCATAAGTTTTTCACTTGGCCCTACTGCTTATAATTCAGCACATACCTCTCCCTCCCCCACCCACTGCTAATATAATTAACCTAAATTGGCTCCCATTATAAAATCTATTTAGTACATATTTGCCAGCTAAAACCAAATATGCATCATCCCTCTTTTCCTCTGTTCAACATCATATTTCAATGTAGATCCCATCCAAACATTCACAACTACAAGTTAAACAACATTAACATAGGTGCTTTGTTATTTTTCATATGGGTTCAGCACACAACAAACACAGTGTGAGAAAATGAGTGCAGACCAAGTGTTTGAGCAAAGTTCAGTTCATGGAATGCTTTGTAGCAAATGTTAATTTGATTTATGTTTTCCCATAAGATATTTGTGCTAATGGGTTACATTATGAGCGTTTGTGTATTTGAAAGTTGAAAAGAAAGGTGTTAGAGTATGTGCTAAATGAAGGTTGAATGCCAAGATGGGGCCATTTATGATGCATTGTTGAACAGGCAAAAAAAGGGGCAAAGAAGTAAACAAAATGGAAAAAAATAAAAGGGTTTTAAATTCAAAGATAGACCATCTTTCTTGGAAGGAACATCAAAGCAAAACTCTCTTTTTAAAGTTAATTACTGATGGAAGCCCTTAATCCTAATTTCCCCCTTTTCTGACCAAAGAACCATAACTATTTGAAAATGTGAAACAAAGAAAAAGGATAAAAATATTACATTGTTTTTCTGTTGGAAGCCCTCAGAATTGCTCCAACTTATTTTGATCAAAAGAGTATGCATCAGCCATCTAGAATGGAAAGAAGCAAAAGTAGGGTCAAATCCACCGAAAAAAATAATCCAAAAAACTGAAAACTAATCAAAATTAATTTTACTTTTAGATTTTTTAGAAATATATTTTACTTAACAGTTTCATTTCGATTTGAAATTAAAAAATAAATTTTTTATTATATTATATGTTTTGAGTTCACTGACAATTAATGAATATACATTAATTTAATTCTTTGAAATTACTTCACAGTTTAATTCTATTATACTTGCATTATATTTACATTTCTCAATAATACTAAATTTGTATTATACTTTTTAATCACAAAACTATTTAATTCATTTATAATAAATATAAATAAAAGTTGAAATTATAGCAATTATATAAAAAGTAACAATAATTCTCTTTGTTTAATTTTTTTCTCATATATTATTTAACAACTTTGTAGTAATTACAGTAAAAAATTTATATAATAAAAATTACAAAATTAATCCAAATCAAACCGTACAACATATTTAGCTTCCTTCAGATAAATTAAAATCAAACTAAACTAAATTCAATTGTATTCAATTCATGTAATTGCTTAATAGAAATTCAAACCTAACCAACACCTACTAAAAAAAGTAGAGTTTAGAAATGATATTTTTCTTCAACTTTGCAATTCAAGAGGCTAATGAATCCCATACTTCTAACACATGACATGATCCAGAAATTTGATGAAAAAATAACCATGTGAACAAGAATAATAAACACAAAAGGTTGGCTACGTTGGTCCACTCATTTGTTGAAATAGTCTTAAAAAGTTTTATTCAAAATTTCAATTTTGGCGATTGTAGCTAAAAAAGAACTCACGAATTGCATTTGTTGTCTAATTTATCAACTAGAATGGGACCCCTAGGCCTCATCTTGAACGGTTTGCGTGGGTACAAAGACATCACACACCAAAATTAAATTAATAAAACATAATGAAACCATTGTTGAAGCATTTTGCTTAATCTTCCATTTTAATCATAAAAATGGACCCTATTTTCCAATTTCAATGATAACTATTGAAACCTTATTTAAGTTATATCATGGAAATAATGTCTTTTGAAGTAGACTCCACCTTGGATTTTAAGAGGGGTACTTGAAAAAAAAAAATGTAGTGAAAATGGTACATAGTAGAAGAAGATTATGGGTGACATGATGGGGGATATAAAATACCCAACAAATTACTATTACATTCAATCTTAGATATTAGGTTAAATCATTTTCTAAGTTGCTAAATATAATGGTTTTTTTTTTTTTTGTCCTTGTATAGTAAGAGTGAGTTGGAAAGGTTAAATGGCCTACAAAAATGGGAGTGCTACATATCTCATTCATTCTATATTAACTAGTTTTATGATAAAGTGTGAGATCCTATTGTAGATGAGATAAGAATGAAGGTGACGGTTAGAATGTCTAAATCTTTGTTTCGTGGACATTAAGAGGGATTTTTTTTGTTTCAAGAAAAAACCATTACACTTAGAATGAATAAAATTTATTTTAATTAAAAACTAAATCGTATACCCTGAAGGAAACTAATTTATGGACTTGATGATTCATTTTTATCGAATATTAATGTTTTAAAATAAAGATTGTAGTACAACCCAAATTCTTAAAAAAATAAGTTATGAGGGATTTAATAAACACAATTTTAAGTATGCTAAAAAAGTTTAAATAGGTATCTAAATTAAATAATAATAATAATAATAAAGTGGTACAAAAGAGGAAACATAATAAAAGATACAATACTTTCATAATTTTAAAAATAAATGCGAAAATAAATTCATAAAATACGATGATAAATAATATGTAGGTGTAATTTAGCCAGTAACTTCTAAAATCATAATGTTTAAATTTAATAAAATCATTAACATTGATTGAGATAAGTGATCACGAATTGCGTGTATGCTATATTTTGCATCTGAAATAAATTATATTTAGAAGAAATACATATGTACGCCAAATTCTATATTAGTCATTACTTCCATATTGTGTTAGTAATTATTCCTGGTGATAAAGAAATGAAAAAAAAAATTATTGCTACTTTTCATAGATTGTAATATTAGTGAATTATTATAAAGGGAAAAATAAATTAAAATTTGCACAAAATTTTAGATTAAACGAAACTTTTAGTTGATTACTTTTACGTTTCTGTTTTTTTTTAAGTTTATAAATCAAGAAAGTAATTAATATTACTAGAAGTAAATTCTCAAATTCTGTATTAAATTAATATTTAAAAAATTGAAATAAAAAATAAAAAAAAATTTACAGTTACGTCTCACTATTCAATTAAAGAATATCATTAAATATCAATTAATTAATACAATAGTTTAAAAAAAATTCGAAGTTCATTATTATTATTATTATTATTATTATTATTACTATTATTATTATTACTATTATTATTATATGTATTAAGATTTTCACTTTCCAATAATGTGATCCTGAGTTTACACGTTTAGACATTTGTGTATAAAAAACTTCACTGAAGAAAAAAAAGAGAGTCTATTTTTAAGTGAACAAATTCTTATTTATTTTTAATATTTTGAGTTTCAAAATAGAACGTTTGTTATATGAATAATTTTCATATCATCTCATCTTAATATTTTAAATTATAAAAAAATATTCATGTACAAAAGGTCAACTAAATTTAGCAAGTATAAGAATGTGACTATCAGCAAACATCACAATAAATTAAAGGAAAATTATAAGAAAAAAAAGAGCATAAAATACACAAAATTAATATAGCTTAACTAAAATATTAATTAACTTTAAACTACATGTACGAGTAATTTATTATAAAATAAGTTTTTGGTCCATCCATAAACAGTTACAATTCAGATATTATCTCTCTCATATGAAAGCTCGGTTACTATTGATACTATGTTATATATATATATATATATATATATATATATAATTTTTAAAAATTATTTATTTTTTAAAATTATAATTAGTTTTATTAAGTTAATTATATAATATTTGAAATAAATATTATTAATCTAACTATTTAGATTAATGTTTTAAAATTTTATAAATAAATTTAAATTAATGATTAAAATAAATATTAATAAATTTAAATATGTGAACGTCTTCTTATTAATTTTAGGATTTTGACAACTTCATTCAAATTAAAAACAATCAGTTCAATAAGAACATGATATGTGGTGTTTCACACTTAAAACAAACAATGAACATGCAGGTTGTCTACTAGATCTCATAAGTCTACTTCTCACAAAACAATTTGTACCAAACAATCTTCTCAAACCTAAACACTTGATGATTAACTAAACAGTAGGCAACCTTGTATAAATCTTTACCATGATTCAGAAAAAAAATAAATTCTAAGCATAACTCATAACCAATGTCACTAAATCATCACAGACAGGCTTAATCACTAATACATTTAATTAAATTTAAACAATGAAATAACTTGTTAATAGTAGAACTTTTATAATCATATCAAAGAGATTATAATGATACCTTCATCACCGTAAAGAGAAAAACTCTCTACTAATCTTCTCTGTTCGATGTCATTATATTTGATTGTAAATTTAGCATTTTAACAAGTTTATGACACTATTATTATTGTAGTAGAGGGTGAGAAAGTAACCCTGCAATCATAACTACTGTCATATTTCCCTTCTCTATAAAGCTTTATTCTCATTTTTTTTTTCCATAACAATCTCAACTTTAGTGTATGCTTATAATAATACATTTGCTGCATGGACTATTTTATTTTTATATACATATATTAAGATTATCAGTTTCTATGTAATCCTAAGTTTATATTTTTAGATATTTGGGTATACGAAACACCACTGAAAGAGTCTACTTTTTATGTGGACAAACATTTATTTATTATTAATATTTTGAGTGTCAAATAGAAAGTCATTGATAAAAAATATGTTGATGCTATGGACTATGTACAAAAATATCCATAATACAATTTTTGGTTTGGTTAGGGAAAGATGGCCTGCAGTTATCTGTGTTTATCCACATTATCAATATATATCCCAACCAATAAAGTGAATTAACACTATATATCACGTTGATGGATATATATTTCTTTTTCTTATATTTTATCTATTTTTTTATTTCGATTTTAGGCACCGAATTGTATCGATTTGAATGATCCCGACATCATGTCTATACAAACATCGCAAGGGCATCTGTCATGGACTGAGACTTCTTTCAGTGCTTTGTATTTCTAAATTAATATCATTTTAACCTATTTCTAAAACATATATGGAAATGAAATGAAATTAGATAGCCACTTGATCATTTCAAATCAAAATTTACTCATACAAATGGAACAAAAGAGATGATAATTGAGGTGTTTAGTGGTAGAAATGAAAATGCAATCAAAACAATGTCAATTTTAAAAATAAACTGAATTCAATTACGAATAAACTTAAATGAGTTTTAGGTTTTTAATATATTATTACTTAACGCCAAAACTAATTGGATAACTTATAAGTTTTTTATATAAGTTTTTTAAAACATATTTTTTAATTTATAATAATTGATAGAGGTAACAAAATATTTAAAACCAAAATGGGTAATAGTCTGGAAAGAACCCCAAATACAAGATGAGTTAAAGAAAAAATTGAAAAGAGTCATTTATTAAAACTATGAGAAAAAGAGGGACAAATATTTTTTTTTCTATTTGACATGACTTATAATGTAAAGTAGAAAAATATTTTAAATTTAATACTATCTTCTATAATTTTGTTAAATCAAAATGAATTATTATTGGAGAGATTATTGTTACATATTGCGATTATGATAAAATATAATAAAACCTAATTTGAGTTATATTATTTATATAATAACACATAATTTGATATTAAAATTAATTATAATATTATATGTCAATTTTTTAAATTATAAGTGTATTAGTAAATTAAATTATTTTTAATAAAAATATAATATTAAAATTAAATTATTGATTGAAACTATAAAATAGGGTATATATTTATCTTATTCATATTAAATAAAAATATATTATTTAATTAAATTACTGAGGGAAAAATTAATTATTTTAATTTAAATTATTATTCATTATCTTAATTTTATTAATTATTATTTTCATTTTTTAAGCGTTAAACTATTCATAATTACGGATAAGGAGTGGAAAACATAGTTAGAAAATATTAAAGATTTAAAAATTACAATTTTTTTTCAGAAACTAAAAAGACGGAGTCTTATATTTACAAAACTAAAAACATATTTAAATTTATTTTAAATTAACTTTAAAAGAATATTAATTATAATTTTATTATTCAAAAAATAAAAACTAGAAATAAAATTTAATATTCACTCATTAAAACACTGTTTCAATTGCTGTTATACATTTATTGTATGTTCGTACCCATATTTATTATAATAAACACATCTTATCATATCTTATAATTGTAATAAAACATTTTATCATTTGTTATAATTATAACAAAACATTCTTGATTAAAAAGCTTCTTATATAATTATGGACAAGTGATATAAATAGTCCATTTTTAATATCATAAGTAAAAATTTGAACTCCTCATAAATAACCTTTATTAAATATTACCGATATCTATTATTCAGTAAATTAAATAGCTACTTGCATTCAACCTTATCATTTGTTATAATTATAATAAAACATTCTTGATTTAAAAGCCTCTTATGTATTGCGAAAAAGTAACTTAAATAGTCGTCTATGATTATATATACTCACAAAATAAAAAATTTAAGTGATGATTTCAAAAATGTTTCTTATCAAGTTAAATGTTTATTCACGTGATACCATGATGATCGTGTAAATAGAAAATTTTACAATTTAGACAACTATTTATTTATATTTTAAATAACATATCATAAGTATCAATTAAATTTTGAATTGCATTATATATATATATATATATATATATATATATATATATATTACAAATTACGCTCTCATTGTTAAAGAATAATGTTTTTAAGAATTCTATTATATCTTAATCATATAACTTCTTCTACGTTGAATATACAATTTCGGATATTTATTTACGAATATCTTTTATTCCTTTCAAATAGTACTATGAAAATATAACTTTGAATTGTGAATTGTTATCCAATACTATATTTAAGGTTTTTTTTTTTTTTTGAAAGAAAAAACTGAGTTTTAAAACTATTTTCATTTACATTTAGTTCTCAATTTTGTATGTATTAATTATACCAATCCAAAAAAAAGTGTTGATTCAGCTATAACTTTAAATTGTTTCTTAATTTTAAACATTCATCTCTTTAATTTATTTAATAAACAAAAATACCACTAATAATAATTAAAGTACATACTATTTTAATTTATTTTTTATATATAAGTTTCAATTAAGGTTAAAAAATATGTATATTATACACTAGATAATTATTAATCTCTATAAACTTTATGGTGGCTTTAGGCTTCCACAGCTAGTTACTTGTATATTCAACATTAAAAATATAATGTGTACCTTTTAAATCCAAAAGATAAAAAACATTGCATCTAAGTAAGTTGCCCTGGCATTTAAATAATATCATGGTCTAAATGTCCACTTTTTGAAAATGATCATAACACATGTTTGTTTGGTGATATTAAAATATTTCGTATTCTTTTTCATCATTTCTTTATATTTTAATTTCAAATGATAGTATATTAACATATTTTAAAAATTCAATTTTTAAAAATTAACATATTTACTTTGTACTAAAAAGAGGCATTTTGTCTCCATGCAGTTGAAAATTTTAAAAATAATAAAAGTGAGTCATTTGCATAATGCAATTATGATATGAATGGTTTGAATAGTGAAATAATTATAGGAATGGATTAGAGAACTAGGGAGGGAGTTATATAGGTAAAATAAAATAAAATGTGGCTACCAAAATTTCATATTTCTTTATATATAGTGATAATCATAAACTGTGATTAGACAACAACGTTAAAATCTTTACAACGATAATAATAATAAAAAATATAAATTAAAGAGCAATACCCTTTGTTATGTATGGATGAATGAACCTACAAAAAGCAAATATATTGTTTATGCAAGATTCGAAACAGTTGCATTTTTCACCTTTAGGCAGCAAAGGTAGATCAGAAATGGTGGCTTTTTTCTTTAGTGTAATTTAAAAACTTAGGATTCTGTTATGGTACCATTATTAGTGATGGTTCCTTAACCAAGAAATGAAAAGAGTAATGAACAGAAGTAGGGGGAAAAGGACAGAAATGGAAGCTGCATATGGTAGCAATGATGATGAGTTGAAAGTGGGAGAATGTGTGGGACAAGCTCTTACTTTTCACCCTTCTAAGTTGTTCTACCTACCTATCCTCCTTTCTTTTGGAATTATCTTTCTCACTCTCTTCTCCCATTCCCACATCATGACATGTATATACCACACGTACACACTCACACAACTACTCATATCCATCTCTTCATGCTCAAACTCTTTCATCATTCAACTTCACATAACACTTTCCTTTTTATCTTTTCCTTATAGCCACTGATGGGGACATTTTTCTTTTTCTAGTATATATCCTGCAATTTGTTAACTAGTCATGTTCATAAGTGTATCGAATGAATTGAAATTAGAATAGATACAGATAAAACAATATACGGGCTAATATATGCTCTAAAGTTGGCGATTTGGAATGGTGCATTTATAGAAAAAGTGAATTGTTAAATAGTAAGACGTAAAACAAAGATAAGTTTCCAATGTACAGTTCACTATACAAAGTACACCACTTAATCCAAGGAGAACAAATATCAAATCTAAGATATAGATTTGGAATTCAAATGTTGAAAAAAGTGAGAATCATTGGCATTGATTAGATATGACAAAAAGAAACATCCAAGTTCAGTTCCCTCCCCCTAATTACAAACAAGAAACTTCATTTGCAGCAGTTAAATACTTTAACAGTATGAGACTGGATTATATGAACATGTGTAAAAGTATTCCATTCAAATTACTTGAGTTGGGAAATGTTCAAAGAAAGCGATCCCACCATTATGTATATCATCATAAAATGATCAATACATTGTGCTATCTCGATTTTACAAGGCACAACACCTCCCATTCCAGAAAACATCTATATCTAGCAACAAATGAGAAACCCCTGTTACAATTTACTCAAAACCAACCCAACAATGATTGATTAAATACATCCTCGTATGTCCAAAAAGGCATGGATTCTTATATCAAGCCTGTGCTTCCAAATGGATTGTTCTGTGGGTGAGAAACAGGATTGGGGGGAAATGCTCCAAATCCTGCATCCCCAAAGGGATTTGCTGGGTTCATCAACATATGCTGCTGCTGCTGTGGCTGTGTCTGAGGCTGAAATGGTTGGTAAGGTCCAAAAGGATTTGGTTGATGGTGCATTGCTGCCATTTGGACAGCAGGAGGGGGAGGGACGCTGCTTGATAAAGCAAATGGATCCTGCACTTCAAATGGATTTGGGGCTGGTGCTCCGTATACTGGTTGTTGAGAAGATCTATATGCCGCTTCATCGTATAAGCTATTAAGAGTCAGAGAGTCCAATCCACCAGCCTGACATTCAATCATCAAATCATTTGAGATACCATTAGGTTTATCCATGGTAAATAGTTAAAATATTATAGCTTAGAAATCATATAATACATTAACTTTGGGAGCAAATATGAGTGGAAACTAATTTTTTTATGATATGAAAGTTCCTTGTCGGCTAATAATCAATTGCGAAACTTTTGACAATAATAATAATCTAGAAAAGGTCACGTGAAGGTCCTACCAATTGTCTCTCATTTGCTGCAGATATATCAGTACTTGGAGTGCTGACCAGGGCAAGCTCCCATCCAGTTGGATCAAAATCTTTTGTTTGAGCAGCAGTTGAGTTAAAAGCTGATGTAGTGCCTATGAGCACAAAACAGTCACATTTAGTAGGATGAGCAAAACAATCCACTAAATGTTGCCAAGCAGCAGAGCCTTTGAGAAGAAGCCAAAAACAAAACTCACCGGTTTCAGTGGGGACTATGGCTAGGGCAAGAGCATTTCTTTCCTCTATGAGTGAAGCATCAGGTGCAGTGTCATTCAGTCCCTGCAACAAGGACAGAATAAGGAAAATAAATCATAAAAAAACATATATCTTGGGGATCCAAAAGCCTACCAGCAGGTCTCCAGTTTCAAAATTGTTATGAGATGGCGGTGGTGGAGGAGGTGCAGGCGCAGGTTCAGAATCAGAGACGACATTATTATCAACAGGAACTGGTGGCTCCTGTTCTTCAACAGATGGTTTGGTATCTTCAATTGCAAGAACTTCTGGTCTGTAAGTCAATTGTAGCTGTTGGTACAACACAATAAATTAGTGGCTAGAATTTGAATGTAAAAGAAAACATGGAAAAATATAAACAAAAAAGGAACTGTGACACCTACACTCAGCATAAATTAAATAAACGATACTAACCAATGGTTCACTTGGAACTGTAACCACTCGTGGTGCCTCCTTAATGTACTCTTCCATGGTTGTAAGAAAAGATTGTGGAGGCTAAAGAATCAACAATGCAAACCATTGGAACTTCAAATAAAAAGTGAACAGGAAAAGCTATTTAAATCAAACCATGAGATGCAGTAAGAGTAGAGACATACCTCTCTTAAGGCAGGAAACTGAAAATTCCTAGCAAGTTCCAACCCTTTGCAAACATCATAGAAATCAGATAGACTTGCTGCCTGCAACAATTTGGGTGTTTTAATACAATCATGAAAGTAAAATGAAAAGGCCAAGTGTTTAGCTTAAAGCAATATAAGCAGCAAAATATCACCTGTTGACCCGCACGTTTGTAAGCTTCAAGGGCTTTGATAGCTTCATGTCTGGGCATCTCAAAAAACTACAAGGAAATTATTATTTTTCAGTACATAACACGTTATCTAACTTTGATACTCGTTGCATAAATAAGGATAAGCAAATTTACCTTATCAACAAGATTGATAATGCCATCATTAATAGCACAATAAATCTTAAAGCTCTCTTTCAGTACCTAGAATGAACAAAAGAAGCAAGATCAATATCAAGTTGGTCATCAGTTACATCAGCCCCAAATTAACAACTATTTACTAAAATCGAATCGTTTAACAATGATGACAAATTGTCGCAATACTGTTGTTCCTTTCCTAAACAGAGTTTATTAGGAAACAATTGAAATTAGTTCCAACTATCAACAACCTAATATTTATGATAGTCTCGATCCCAATCAAACATCAAATTCTAACCCAACATTCAAAAGTTTATTCCATATAAATAGAAATCAAAGAAAAAAAATCCATAACCTCAAGATCAATGTACTAAGAAAAAATTAATATAACATTCTGAAACGTTATTTTATCTGTAAATTCTAAATCCCTGGCTCGATTACAAAGAGGAAATTTAGATTAAAACACAAAAATGCACATACCAGAGCCAAAGCATATTGTATCACATAATTGCTAACAGCTGCTCCTTCTGGCTGTAAAATCAAGCACATAATCACTGTTTTATCCGAAAAAGTACTATTATAACAATCATTAAAACAAACTGATATAAACTGGTCAACTTAAAAAATATAATAATATATACACAATTTTACCCGGCAACCAACAAGACGATGCAGCAGCTGCTGCAAAGCAGGCAAGTGCTCCAATAGCTCCTCACTATCCAAATCCCTGGTCTTGCTGTACCCCTGCTTGAAAGAACAATTAAACATGAAGACCTTCAAAAACAAACACTATATAAAATATCCAATAAATCCATTACTAAACCTTCAGAAGTTTTTAACGTCAATCAGCAATGCAAGACAATCTAAATAAAAATGTGCACAATTCCAATAATGTAAATAAAAGTATTCTATTGAATATCTTCCACTCCTTTTACAAAGAAAACTAAAAACCAGAGATATACAGATAGCTAGTTAATCCAAGGTCCTTATACATACTGTTTGGAGATTTCTAAAAGAACTTTATTTATCTATGAAGCACCACTCTAACACCGATAAAGGTACATGACAAATAAAAAATATAATATTCTACAACTCCGTGTGTGTGTATATGTTGACTATTGAATTAACAATCGCCTTATAAAAGTAAAGTTGTTAACAGTTTTCACATGATAATAATCCTTACACAGAATATGAAGAGGGAAATAGGGGTCATTTTACAATGCATGCTTCACAAAATAATCTCAACATAAAATTTGTTAAAAGACACATTTTGTATATGGGCTTGGTATGTAATGCTTTGTATGATATATGTATATATGTTTCTCAGTTGTGCATATAAACACAAGGGGATTCTATCACTTGAATGTATATCATTTCTCTCTACATGATATCAAAGTGATGGCTTCTGCCTCTTGTGAGCTTATTTGGCTCAAAAGTTGCTTAAAGAACTAAAGATTTTGGAAGTTACATAGATGACTCTCATTTGTGATAACCAAGCTGCTCTTCATATTGCCTCAAATTCAGTATTTCACAAGAGTACCAAACATATCCAGATAGATTACTACTTCATCCAAGAAAAGATTTTATCTAGAGACATTACCACTCATTTTGTTAATTCTAATGATTAGCTGACAGATATCTACACCAAACCATCGTGGAGTCCTAGGATCGACTATATATGTAACAAGCTTGGTGCATATGATTATATATGCTTCAAGTTGAGGAGCAGTTTAGATATATTTTGTATATGTGCTTGGACCCGTCCCTATGTAATGCTTTATCTGATATATGTATATGTTCCTCAATTGTGCATATACGCACATGGGGGTTTTATCACATGAATGCTTGCAGGGATAAGTCTGCATATATCTACCCTCCTCAAACCCTCCTACCTAGGTCTGCTGCCATGCAGTCCGCCAAGGGGACCATGGCACTGTCATTTAACAACAATGATCAGCATGACAGGAGGAGGAATCCAATCAAACTTTTTTGGTTTGCAGGGATCCAAATTTTCTAGTTGGGTCCCTATGGTTTCACAAGTACATAATTGGATAAGATTTCTGAATATCCCCGCACAGTGCTCTAATTCTAATAGTAAGCAATCTTCAAGGACCCAACTAGAAATTTTCATACTATAAAAACCCAACTACAAACTTTTAAATTGCAAGGACTAAATTGAAAATCCCCAGACGGCAGAGGAACCTACAATTTAATTGACCAGCAAAAAACATTTCAGTATAATTGTAGGATCAAGCGTCATAGAAGCCAGACATAGTTAGGTACACAATGCAGCATTGCAGATAAGAAGCTAGTCTTATCCGACCAGGAAGGGTAGCCCATTTTTGGATAAAAGAAAAAAAAAAGTCAAGAACAATAAGAAAGGGAGAACAAGGACTTAGATGCAGCATTGCAGTTCAATCTTTTCCCATATCTGGTATAGCCACTCTTAAATCAATAACCAAAGCGCCAAAGAGATGCTAAAAACGTAGCTCTTAAGTTTGGGATGAAAATACACCCTAAATACACAAAGCATATGCACATACAAAGGGCTGCTTCATGCACGTATATAGTTAGGTACACAATGGCACTAATGCACCGACACTCATCATTCCAACGTATGTGATACATTTACAAATCCGCATCTGTACCAACTCAACTTTACTACTACTTTCCTATTATTTATTTATTTATTTATTTTTAAACAAAGGCGACGTTTTATTTATGATGACTTGGTGAGTAAAAGAATGTCAACAACAATACCAATTTCTTCTAGTTCTAACTCAAATTCTAAGTTCATTTCAAAAAGATGTTGAACAAGTTGATTATGCTCCTTTATGGGCTTATGTTAGTATATTAGACAAACGACCAGAAGGAGGAGGAAACAAGAGATGATCTTATAATTTTTGTTAAAAGCTTTTACAAGTTCTTACTCTAGAGTAAAGGTCCATTTATTGAAAATTTACGGGACTGGAATTGGTGTGTGCTCAAATATCAATGACGAATATTTGATCGAATTGATTGTTGAATTGGCTAAAACTAGAGTGAAACCTAAACATGTTCCTTGTCCACTGAAGATAGACACGAGAACTTCATTACAAAGAAGGAAGAGTTGTCCTCTAGAAAGGGCATTCAACTTATAAGATAGAGAAAATCTCGAAGCTCTCACAGCTAGAATGTTCTATTCTCCTAGGTTGCCTTTTAACCTTGCAAGAAACCCCTATTATGTAAATTCATAACTGTTCGATGCAAATCATAATCTTAGTGGTTTTCTTCCTCCCACATACAATGCTTTGAGCACAACGCTATTACAAAGAGAGAAAGCACATGTTTGAAGGTTACTTAAACCAGTTAAATCAACCTGGAACAGAAAAAGAGTTAGCATAGTCTTTGAAGGATGAACAGATTCCCAAAGACCTTAAATTAATTTTATGGCCACCGGTGAGGAGGTTCCTGTTTTTTCAAAAGTTGACAGTGCTTCTAATGAAATAAAAATAAGCATTACATAGCCAATAAAATGGCTGAAGTTATTAAAGAAGTAGGGGAAGAAAATGTTATACAAGTGATAACAGATAGTGCTAATGTGTGCAAAGGTACTGCAATGATCATTGAGGTTTCATTTCCTAAAGTTTTTTTTGGATACCTTGCGTTGTGTACACACTGAGTCTTGCCTTGAAGAACATGTGTAGCAAAGTATACTGAAAGAAATAATGTAGTTTATGATAAATGTAGTTAGATTACAAAAATTATTCATGATGTTTCTCCACAAGATTGGCTATTTTTAATCATTTGAATTTGATTGTTGTTGCGGATACATGTTTTGCATCTCTTATAGTGATGATGAGAAGATTTAATTTTTTACACATTCTGTGCAAATCCATGGTTATTAGCAAAGAATGAAGTTCATATAGAGAGGATAGTATGGGCAAGGCCAAGCTCTTAAAGACATAGTTTTGAATGATTTGTGATAGGACAAAATTGCATATATTTTAGCTTTGATTGACATGCTTAAAGCTTGTGATACAGATAGCCCCACGCTTTTGGTCTATGAGATGTGGGATACTATGATAGAAAAAGTGAAGACAGTTGTATACATGAAAGAAGAAAATGATACATCATTTTATGAAGTTGTTTATAATGTACTGACAACTAGATGGGACTAAAAGTTGCACCCCTATCACATGGCTCGCTCTTTGAATCCTTGGTAAACTTATCCTATCAATACTCATCTTTTTAATAACTTAGATGTAAATAATTGGAAAGTTACTAATATTTATAATATAATTTTTTTTTCTCCATTTGTATTTATAGGTACTATAGTGAAGAATGACTTCAAGAGACTTCAAAAAGGATCCCCAGCATGATGAGGAAGAGATTTCTAGGGAGAGGAATAAGTGTTCGAAAAAGTTTTTAGCAACTACAGAGGAGAGAAGAAAGGTTGCACTTGAATATGCTGGCATCTCATCAAAATCAAATAACTTCAATTCTTTTACCTCAATTGAAGATAGTGGATATTGTATCCTAAGTCTTGGGGGGTGATGCATGGTTATTCTGAACCTCTCCCTCAAAAGCTAGCATTGAAGTTTATTGTGCAACCTTGCTCATCAACTTGTTGTGAAAAAAATTGGATTCATTAATTCACTCATTAAAAAGAAATAAGTTCAATCCTAAAAGAGCAGAAGACTAGGTTTATGTGCATACTAATTTATGACTTTTGGTTAGAAAAAGTGAAGAATATAACCAGGGGAGCACTGAGATGTGGGACATTAGTGGAGATGCACGGGAAGACTTTTATGATGTTAGAAACCTTTGAGTGGCAGCATTATCTAGATATGGAAGTTGTCTCATTTACAAATCATGCTCAAGGAGGGGATGAAACTGATATTATTCCTATTTCTAGGCAATAGGCAATTAGTAGTGACTTACAATTTCTATTTTATATTTAGCAATGTTTAACACCATAATTTGTCATTTCTAGTTCATATATACATTTGAGTTTAGTATATTTAGTATGCTCAATTTGAATAATATTTAATATCAATTTTCAATTTTAGTATGGTCTTTAAAAAATTACAATAGCATTTATTTTATTTTGTGAATTATATATATATATATATATATATATATATATATATATATATATATATATATATATATATATATATATATATATATGTGTATATATATATGTATATGCATAAATACACACTTCAACTATAATCTAAACATATCATATCCTATATTTTTCAAGATGATCCGAATCGTTGTATCGGATATGTGTCATATCCGATAGTTATACCATATTTGTGCATCATACAATGGAAATAAAGAAGAGAAAAGAGTGATTTTATTGCTTGACTGAAAAATAAACAGAACAAGCAGAAAAATCTCTCCTCCAATGGTTTCCCTTTATTACAACTGAACCACAGTTTTGTTTACCCAACGTTAACAAATCTAAATGCCACTCCCTTCTACCCCTCCTTCTATTTAAGCTGAATCCCTATCCCTCCAAGTTTCAATCTCTCTAACTAATCATACTTACAAACCTCTAAAACATGTGTAAAATACACACATCAACACAAAGGACTTCTTTCTTGCCAAAACCTTACAGTTTCTAAATAAACATTTCAAGGGTAAAAGATAAACCAATATTAAACCAAGAATCCCCAACTGTCACATAATGCCGAATAAGTTGACTACTATTGCTGAACTAGACCTGCAAATGCTACTACTACCAGTTATCCCAAAAGAGTATGATAGATTTTTATTGATATTACCTTCTCCTGCCCTTGGGCAGGTTTGGGTAGACGCTCAGCTTCAATATCATACTTCAGAATCCGAAAACATTCAAGTCTTTCTTCTAAAAACAGTGCATAAGTACGTACCCAGGCAGAGCAATCCCAAGCTGCAAGCAAATAAAATCATACAGGAAAAAAATTAGATACTACAGTTAGAAACCTAACATAACTTAAGACCATATCAAAATTAAAGAACAAAATATGAAGATGATAGGGTAAAAAAAGTTAACCAATTGGGCTAGAATCATCCTTGAAGTTAGAAAGTTGGAGAATCCGTCCCCTTTGTGAGAAATTCAGAAGTTCTTCTCTAAAAGTAGGATCACCCTCCCTCAATAACCTATGGATGACTATCAGTGTTTTCAATGCCACCTGTGAACAAGCCCGACAGATGTGAAACATAAGCATTCCTACATCTACATCTATAGTTACATGTATACGCATCAAACAATGATAATGAGAAACTGATGCTAAAAATACAGATACAAAGAAAATATTTTAAGCTCATAAAATTGATATTGCTTAGACCAAGGCATAAATTGAGTAAATATTAGATGCTCAATTGACAAATCAATGATAAAAACATCTTAAGCAAAATAACTAAAACCATGTTGGTGGTATTAGGACTTCCATTACATTACATGTACAAGAATTTCCCATGTTTCTAACCAATAAATGAAAACAAAATGAGAAAAAACTAATGGTAATTTTGTTTGATGGAATACCATCCTCTCCCAAACAACTATAAAAATGAACTACTAACAGGGTACAAAAGTTTCAACATTTCCATCACCAAAGTTTAATAACAGGAAAAAAAAATGAAAATAAGGGGGCATTTACATAGTTATTAGTGAAAACATACCAACTGAAAAATGAAAACAAAAAAAAAAAAAAAAAAAAAAAAAAAAAAAAAAAAAAAAAAAAAAAAAGCAAATTATGAGCCTAGGATCACTGCTTGCTTGATCCTTTAAAAACATATGAGAAAAGCAGACACTGACAACCTCACAACATGATGGGAAATACTGAATACAATTTCTTGGCATACAATAATAAACTTAAATGAGAAACCATCTAAACCAGTGCATAGCAAATTTAACAAAACGTAAGGAAAATGATGTTTTTAGCAGTAAGGAGAAAAGGAATAAGAACTAGAACTATCAAACAATTGGATCCACTATCACATCCTCAATCAAAATGGATTTGAATTCAATCCTTCATAAAAAAAAATTCTTTCAGTATATGGTGTCGTGTAGGTTACATGCCACTAGTCAAAATCGAAATTCAGAAATAGCACAAATCCAACACCAGACCATTAGGAAGGAGGATCCAAACAATCATTAGTTTTACATGCACGACATCCGCAATTTAACATCATGAATCCGAATAAGAATATGAAAGGGATGAACTACTTCCTAAGTTTGTATTACATCTTCTGACACCAATCTCTATTTTCTCTTTTGCTACCAAAAGGAATAGAAAAACCAAGAAAAGCCAGAAATCTAACAACACCAATCCATAAAGTAAACAAACAATCACATGCAAACAAATCAAACAAAATCAAACTGTACATCAATCAAGCGATCACATGAACAATGTCACATCATCATGATCAAATCCTACCGTCCAATTTCGTGTCTTTGCCAACCGCCGGGAAAGGGCGTGAATACAGTATGCAACATCGGCCCTTGGTCGAACAGCAGACGTGGCGAACAGAATCTCTACAACAAACCCGTAAAAATTTCAACTTCACGAACATCATCTCTCCATACCAAACCAAAAAGAAGATCAAATAAAATCGGATCTGAAACCCACAAATCACTCACTTCTGAGGTGCCTCTCTTTGGGGGGACACTCGACGTGGTTCGTAGCTTTGACTATAGCAACATCCAAATCCTAAAATTGGAAACGAGTATGAAAGAAGCACCCCACATAAGCAAAATCGATAAAGATCCTATCTTTGGAAACAGTGATTACCGCGTAATCGCTATTGACATGGGCAAGACCCACTTTGGTGGTGTCCTTGATCGCACCGTACGCTCTCCTCCAAGACTGAAGCGTACCCATCTCCGATCTCTCGGGTTTCTCTCTCTAACGCGTGGTGGGTGTCGATCAAGAGAGAGAAAGTGACGAACTTCGACCGGAGAAACCCGTAAGACTCAGCGCAAGTGAAGAATCAAATCCAATTCCGACAACCTTGGCTTTTTGCGGCCCCTCCTTCGCTGTGAATCATCATCCATTTTTTTTTTCTTTTCTTTTTAATAAGTCTTTTTTTTTACTATTATTATTTTATTTTATTTTATGATGGCTATGATGATATATTATTATTATTATTATTATTATTATTATTATTATTATTATTATTATTATGAAGGGTCGGTATCATGCAATAATTGGTAATTAGTTATGGGTAAGTATTTGCAATTAAGGACATTGAATATTGTTATGAAAGGGGAAGAAGTAAATTGATGTGGTTGGTCTCACTCCACAATCACAACTGAAGTGGTTATTAAGGAATGGCTGCATTCAAATCCAAATTATTTAGATTTTCCAACTGCAGATATATTTTAAATTGTGCAATTTGATTTAATTTTAAAAGAGTTAAGGTATTGCATTTTTTAGAAACTAAAGGATCTGGTTGAACTTTTATTGGTAGAGAGATTAAATCAAATTAATAAATAAATAATAGTACTCAAGAGGTCATTAAAATTTTCAAGTTAGTTGAGTATTTTAAAATTTATAATTTTTCATTTGAAATAAAATATTTATTTCAATTTTATATTTAATTCAATGGAAAATAATATTTTAAATTGTAAACAGTAATTCTAAACATAAATGTAACTAAGTTGAATTTTTAATTACTATATTTCAATATAATATGAACACAAGATAAAAGTATTGTCAAGTTCAAGTTATAGAAATGAAAAGAAAAACATATTAATAAGGGAAAGATTTGGTAAAAGAATCTCTCAGGTTTTAGTTTTTCTACAAATTAAAGATGATAATTTAGTTTTCTATAATATCATGCAAATTCTTGGAAAAAAAAAAGTGATGAAATGTAAATTTGGTAGTTTTATAAATGATAATTTATATAGTCACCAAATTTGAAGTTGGCATTCATTCATTCTGCAGTAGCTGACAAAAATTCAGACTGACTTGACAATACCAATAAGATTCAAAGTTTGACAGCCATCAATAAATACATGGCTAAATTAGAGAATTTTATAATTTTGAGAAAATATAACTAACTTTAATTATTTGTTTTATTATGTATAAAAAAAAATTATTTTGATAAAAAGTATTTCAATGATCATGAAATATAAAAAATATATTCTAATATTAAATATATTTCATAATTAAATATTTTTTTATAATGTCATATCCTTTATTTTTAATTGATGTTAAAAAAATCATTAATTATAATTTTTTATTATCTTTTTAATTGATTTTAGTTAAAAAAATTATTACCTCATTATTTAAAAGAATTCAAGTTAAGATTTTCCTCATTTATAATAAGAAAATATTTAACCAATTTTAGAAAAAAAAATAACATAAAAAACAAAATTTACTTACAAATCATTCAAATATAACCATGAAATACGATAAACATTGTTAAGATCAAATAAAAATAATAATTTACTTGTATTGATTAAGAAAACTGACTTATTTATCAATAAAACAACTTTGATTTACATTAGTGTACAAATAATTTCAATAGTATTAGCTAAAAATAATTTCTGTTAACATTGACAAAATATTTTAAACTATATTAAATGAAAAATATTGTCATTGTTACCAATATAAAAGTTTAGTTAACATAAAAAAATAATTATTTTAATACTAGAAGAGCAAACATTAATTAATATTAATAAAAATAATAATTTTGATTAATGTTTAAAATCCAAATAAAGAGTTATTATTTAAAAATAAATAAAAAATAATGATCATTTTAACTAGCTTCAATGTCTTTAAAAGAAAATTTCAACCTCCACACAAGGTTTTAATTGAGTTAGTTTAGGAGAAATTTTTCCTAAATCAAATTTGTATAATCAGAATGAAGATACCTATTATTAATGAGAAAATAAAGAAAAGATTTCAACAATGATAAAAGAATCTTTCTACAGGATATTTAAATAAGAGAATAATTAAAGATAAAAGAAACTGTCAATAATAATACACAAATAAAGAAAACTATATAAAGATAAGATACTATTAAAACTTATAAATAAAAATTCTTTAGTTTTTTAAATTCTTCGATTTAGTTTAATTTCTAAACATATAAGTAAGATAATGAAATAAAATAACACTTTAATAGTCCTGTTAATAGAAAAAAACTAAATGGATTGAATTATTAGAAAACATAATTTTTTTAAAGAGGTAATAAAGAGAAAAAATGATAATAAAAACTCAATTAAAAACATTTAAATTTAGAGGATTAAAAATTTAATTAAGTCAAACTAAAATGACAAATTAAAAGTAATTGGATATTGACAGTCATCCTTGAAATCCTCTACATCAATTATAATTAACCATTAGAATTTGTAAATGTTAATAATTAAGTTAAATCTATTGTATATTTACATATTTTAAATAATACACTATACAGCAAAATTATTTTCTAAAATATTTTTTATTTTATTTTTTAATAAAAAAAACGCAGTGAGACGGATCTATGAGTTAGCAAGTCTACCCATTAGGGGAATCCTTCAACTACCCTAAAGGATCAAATCGTTGAACCAAAAACTTTAATTTTTAATGCACAGCTTCTAGAAAAAAACTCAAACAAACATGTTTATAAAAAATATATATATATATTAGCACTAAAATGGCACTTTCTACTTTTTTATGTTAAACTGAATACAATGGCATATTAACTTTTTGAAGTTAAAAATAAAAAATATAAAAATCACATAAAAGTTTATACAGAAACTAATTTGAATTTATGAAAAAATTTATTTTATTTTATTTTTGTCCTTTAACCTGATGAGAATAAGTTGAATGGACAAGAAAAAAGTGGTAGTGGATGAGAGTGATGTAATCTGAAATCCACACATTTAGTTTTGTGACTTTTTGGTCTTAATTTTGATGGAAGTGAAGTGATAAGGAGGCAAAGTGAGAGTTGTAGAGAAAGATGAGGTGCTCCTTCAGCCTGCATGTTCCCAAAGCTCTGCCTCCTCTTCCCACTTCCTCCTCACTTGGAACTTCTTCTCTCTTCTTTCCTTCCAACCACAAAACATCATTCCACAAGAACACTAGGCCTTCCCAATCAATATCTGTACTTTGCTTTCTCATCTCCTAACTCATTTTCTCATACTTCTACTTAACCTCACTTTTTCATTCAATAACTCATTGCAGGTCACATGCAACACCCACAAAGCAGACGATGATGTCACTCTAAACTATTCCAATTTGGCACTGCATATAGGAGCACTATGGGCTTTGGTGAGAGTTTTTTACACAGATATTCACTTCTTGTTAAGATTCTCTACTTATATTGAATTACATAACATTATTGGCAACATTAATATTGCCTTTTTCTAAAGGATTTCTCATAACAAGTTCTTAAATGGAGTTTTTTTCTTATCATTTTTCATAGAAATGGTTAGAGAAAAATTATTTAAATATATACCCTAACTCCTCCAACAGAGAAGAATTGAAATTAATTGTTCATAAGTTATTGGTAAAAAGTTGTTTATACAACTTGTCTAAAATTTTATTTTGAACTTGCTCATAAGTTAATTTTAGTTTATGAAAAAGTTAATTTTTTTATATTTGTATTTATTGTAGTGTAAGAATGAAGAGTAAAAAAAGATTATAAATAATTATGAGCATAATGAAAAAGAAAATTAGAAGTGTGTTGTAACTTATTTAGAAAAGTGAAGTGTGGGTATTTGAGCAGGCGGAGCAGCCAGTATTAGCAGTGACAGGAGAGAATAACCGGCCAGAACTAAGCTGGGTTCTGACACAATGGGGGATTGTTTTGTTTGTTTATTTCCTTGTGGTGCCGGTAAGTTCTTTCCTTTCAAAACTTGTTAAGTTTGTACTAATTATATATCTAATAAGAGCAACAAAACTTCGTGAATTGCAGCCAGTAATCATGGTATGGCTTTGGAAAAGATGGTACAGAAGAGGGTTGCTGGAGATGTATCTCCAATTCATGTTTGTCTTCATTTTCTTCCCAGGGTCAGCAACTCTTCCTCTAAAACCAAACTATATACACTATTATTTAGTTGCTTGCATTTCTCTTTTCAAATTCTTTCTTGTAACACATTTCCGTGCAAAATCTTGCAGGGTTATTCTTTGGGCACCATTTTTAAACTTCAGGAAATTCCCACGGGACCCTTCCATGCAGTACCCTTGGTCCGTACCTGAAGATCCTTCAAAAATTAGAAGTTCATACGGAAAGTACCCATATGCCCCACCTGAAGATTATGATAATCTATAACTCTACACTAAAACACAACAAAACAGTTCTTCTATCGTAACTCTAAAAGTTTACGTTTACTTCTCCAAAACTACTTTGTTGTGAATGTGGCGTCATACCTATTTTTCTGCTTTTACAAAATGAATATTGAATGGGATTCAGTTGCAAAATATAACATGTAGTAGAATTATCTGTAGCAAGATTGACCTTGATGAATGACAAGCTTAATATACGACGTGCCAAGGTGGAAATTAATGAACATTAATGTAATCCTTTTGACATATTCTGTAGAATCAAGGCAGTGTACTTGATCTACTAAGTAGTTACGATATCAATCATGCATGCAAATTTCAGAAATTTTGATCAAAATGCGTGGTTCAACAATTATAAATCAGTGCCTCTGAAATAGGAAAAAGATATGCTTATCCAATGAAAATAATTTCCTGCTTTATAAATCGACCATTTGATAACTCTTCAATCTGTTCGATTAAAGGAAAACAAAGCAGGATAACAAGGAAAAAGCAACTGAAAAGGACAAAACCACGTCAACCCATGACAACAGAGCAAAAGGTAGAAAAGAAAATTCGCAATGTACCACCAAAATTCCTCTGATACAACTAAATTAACTTCAAGATACAGCTGTAGTTACCACATTGGCATTTTGCCACCGTACTTAATATAAAGGCATAAGGTAACTAAAATTAAGACTCAACAGACACAAGAACAAATAAATTATAAAATAGTCTAACTAAAGTAAAACCTCAAACCATTGTTGACCTCAACTATTCTCTGATACACCTGAACAGGATTTGAAGTAAGTGTACAATCTCCGCATTAAGCACTTTATTATGAGGCTACTGGTTACTGTGGCCATTGTGAATGAGTAGGGCTGAAAATAAAATTGTTGTTTGAAGCAACCAACTGCTAGTAATGCGGAATATTCTCAATACTCAGTACTGAACGTTGAAAACTTCGGAGAGCTTCTTAAAATCCAAAGATTCCATACCGGGTGACAATAAAACGGCAGCACCCACAGCCAAAGCAAGAACGGTTACGGTTAAACAAGACGTGAATCCATGGCTTCGTGAAACTCTTCCTAAGATTATCTTGCAATATTTATCAGCATCCTTGTAGTGTGCGTGAAGAGCAGCATCAGTCTCGGTAGCCAATACTTTCTCATTCTGCGGCCAAAAATAGTTACATCATTACATACCATTTCCAAACATTCTGCTACTTCAGTACAATAAAAGCACAATTCAACCAGCCCATGTCATAGGGTTGGAAAGCAATCCCAGACACAATAAACTGAAAATATAGATCTTTTGACTTAGAAACTACCTTTTGCTTAAAATTCTTCAAGGTATTCCTCAGTGCCTCATGAGGAGACAATTTTGTTGATTGCTCCTTCCAATCATCAGAAAGCTTCTTCAGAACTGAAACACTTGCTTCAATGTTGTCATGATAAACTTTTTCCTGTCCATATACAATAAGGAATAAGATCAAATAAATAAATCTAGTATCATGGTTGTGTTAGATAATAATCTCAATGGGATGGCTTCTGTTAGTTGAGGGTGAAGGAGTAATTGTTTGTTAGTAACAATTTCATCAGGATTTGGCAGAGGTAGGCGGCAGTGAAGAGACTGGCAGAGATGATTAGGGGCATTGGGTTTAGTTAGAGATTAACACTCTCAGTCTTTCTCTAATATCAGAACCATTGCCTATCAGATTGCCATATATATGGTAAAAAAACTTGGAAAGAAATTGTTTCTAATAATAAGTTTTCTTGCTCTATCCCAAAAAAACATCAATAGCTTGCCTAAACTCGAAAAGAGTAAGCTTCGAGACAAAAATACTCACCCATTGCTTGTAGCATTCCGTGTTTTGACTCAAACACCAAATAAAAATACCAGCTGCTTCTTTTGATAAAACGGGATTGTCTGAAAAATACAGCATGTTTTAGAATACCCTCAACATTTATTTCATCAAAAAAAGAAAAGGGGCACAAATAAAATAATAAAATCAGGTTTGCGTACTTTCTCCAGCTGCCTTGATAGCAAAATTGAATATCTGCAGCGAAACTTGTTTCATTGCTTTACTTCCAGTAGAACCTCCAAGAGCCACCTCTTTCAGGGTGGCATATATGGCCTCAAATCTTTCAGTAGCCTATATATAAAAGCAGCAGCATATTGACATACATTTTGAAGATTTGGAGCTATGATACACTCAAATGAAAACACATAAAGCCAGCTGAACATATCTACCTTTACTCTAGCTGAAGATGGAGGGAAGGTAACCCGGAGCAAAATTTCAAATGCAGAAGGAGGAATTAAACGTTCCCCTTTTCTCACAGCACTATTCACTAAAACAGGCCGGGCTTTTGGGGTAGACAAAATTCTGCCATCAAATCACAAAAAACACCACGGTGATGACAATAGCAATGATGAGTTAGGGATATATATATATATAAAAGAAAGGGTAACTATGTTTTCATACTTTTCCACCAGCTGCAAAACCAAATCCCTGGACTGGGGGTTACCGCTTTTGCTAATCACTATGGGTAGGAGATTCCGTGCCCAAGCATACAAACCTACTGAGAGATCTCCAACAGAGGCCTGCACAGAAATATCAACCATTAACAAAATGAAGGGAAGATGAGATGCTACATTTCTCCTCTAAAAGTCAAACAACTCAATTTTAAGGGGGAATTCTAACAAGTTATTGTTATTTTGGCATCTATCCCTCACCTGAGCTATCATCCATACAATAACTGGAAGCTTATCTTGCCCTTGATACTTTGTATTCTCTCTCAATGTGGGCAACACAGTTATAAGAGCATCAGGCTTCCGGCGCAATACCATTGCTAAAACAACAAACATGGCAACCTGCAGGTAATGTGAACTTAATGTCTGTTTACAGCCGAAAACAAGAGCAAAAATAATAGTATATATGCCTTTCGAAACTTACATATAATCATGTAAAGGTTGAATGTGATTTAGGAAACAGTTACAAAAAAACTTGTGAGGACAATTTTTTTACCATAAAATCTCACAAAAACCAATACAATAAAATCAGAAGATACACAAACAACAATGAACGAAAGAACTGGGTAACTCAAACATAACCTAATGGATATTCAAATGGAAGCAATTGTTTCATTTGCAAGTGCATTTAATTTCTTGAGAAAAAAAAAACACAAGTATTGAGTAATGAAGCAAAACAAACTGACTGATTAACACGAACAAAAAATGCAAATTAAGAGCATGAATATTTTACCTACGTTACTGAATGCCCAATCCCCGAAGGGAAAAAGAAAAAAAAAGAAAAATTATGTATATTTTATATATATACATATACATGTATGTGTGTGTGTTATATATGCGTGTGTTTGGGTATTCTGATGTTTGTCAGCCATATATGTCTCAAGAGCACCTATTTTGTGTTATCTGTCTCGACATTGACTATTATTCATTCACTTAGGGTGTACAGGCAAAAGAAGATTGCATAAAAATTGGAAACATAAATAGAACTAACTAACTAAATATATAATTTAGCAACATTGTGGCTCCTGCAGTGTTTAATGAAATCCAGTCATTTGAACATCTAAAAGCAGGTATTATCATATCAAAACTAACAACTTCTTACAAATAAATAAATAAATATCCGGGTGAATGGACAGCTAACCAATCACCCCTATTGCATTTGGTTAAAAGAGAATATTCTAATAAAAATACGAAGATGTCCGTTATTAATTAATCATGCTTTGGGACAAAATTGTTCAATTGACCCCTTAGCTGTTCTGTATTGAAATGGGACAAAATGGGTTCTTCCAGAGACTCCCCTTAATAGACAGCTATTCTGTATTGAAATTTCTCTTTTAGCTTAGTTTTGTTTCAATTTGGTGGGTGGCCTTCTATCACCTAACAGAGGCGACTTCCATTATCCAAAAATCAAAATAAGAATAAAAACCACTAGTTCTAGACACAGACAAGTATTCAGTTACCTGAGATTTTGAAGAAACTTGCTGCACAACCTTTTTGGAACCCTTGCCCACAGTTTGCGGGCTACCCAAGTCAGCAAGAATGCTATCTAAAGACCAAAGCAGAAAGGAACTAAGTGCCTCAGGAGAACGTTGGTTAATCCAATCAACCGATGTTTTATATACAGCATCAGATATGTGAGAAAGTGGCGTCTGGCAAAAAGGAAATTCATCAATACATTTCATAGGAAAAGATCAGAAATTAGAACCAAGATTCTGAAAAACACTAAAAGATAGAATATGAATGACTGTATAATATTCTTCAAACATCAATATCCCATAAGACAAGAACAAGAAACAGCACTGTAATTCTGTAACTGATGAATGAATGCGTTTTAATAAATATGATTCCCAAGGTCATAAATCACCACTAACAAGACACGGTATTATTTATAAAAAGTCAAAACATTTAGGAAAAGTCTTCCTTAATTAACAATATTAAATTACCTATTTTAAAATAGTAAATACAGTAGACGGTACCATATGCAACAATATCAGAACAGAATTAGTGTCTTAAGTTTACAGATGAAAATGACGTCCATTGGATGTGAATGATATATGAAATGTTGCTTCCTAGTTATGTTCTTAGGAAAGTGTGAATTCCCGTTTGCATAGATCTAAATGGGTTTCCAGACACACACTTAGAAGGGGACCTCGATTAAATTTCACTACACCAAAGACACTGAACAATTCATATCTATGAAGAGATAAATGATAGCATAACAAACAATGTCATAAGTTAAAATAAATAGTTACAAATAGCAATAGCAAAGAAGAACAAAGCAATACAACTAAAATGTGCATGAAGAACATAGCACTCTAAACTGTAAAGCATTCATACACCTTGAAAAGTTACACAAAAGTTCATCCCACAAAACCAATTGGAGCCATCTTTTTGAAGGAATAATCAGGGCTTTTGCTATTGAAACTTGCACATAAAACACATACAAAAACGGTTACATCGCATGACAACTAAATTAAAAAAACTGCAGAGTATTACTGACTTAGTTTGTTTCACCATATCGTTTCCTCACAGGATTTTACTACTTATTTATTTTGAAAAGAAAGCAGCGTCCTTTAAACATCAGATCTTATTGCTTCAATCGTTTCTTATTAGCAGTATAGTCTGCGGCTACTGTCGTATGTATATCTCTGTAAATAGTTCAATGTTCATGTAGACACTGCTTGAATCAGACCGATGACAACAAACAGTACCTTTTACAAATTTACAGAACCAGCCCAATAAGTTGCCACAAATCCTGGGTGCTATCAGAATATACACAAACAAATTTCAAAGTCTACATGCATGCCACTTTCCATAATAATCTGAACACTTTAGGATCATTAAGCTAACAAATAGAAACTCTTTATATAATATTTACAAAGAATAAAATAATAACCAAACAAGGAACTCAATACTCACATCAGTGATCTTAGCCACAGTTGACTCCCTGAACAATTTCACCCAGGGAAACTGAGATGCGGTCACGGCAGAAAAAGCACGTCCAAAATAATCAGCGAACCGCATCATCAATATGTCCTGTTGTTTCTCGAACGATGCCTAATGTGAAAACAAACAAATAGACAAAAATCCAAATCAAACTAAACGAATCCAAACGCATCGTCTTCTTGATCCAACAGATCAAACCAAAAACACAAAACCTAAAAATGCGCGATTCAATGGACAATGCCCTACCGATATATCAACGAGGAAAGCGCCCAGATCAGCAGCGTCGATCTTCGCCGCCGCCTCAGCCACCGTCACCTTAGGCTTCTTCGGCTTCTTCTGCTTCACCTTTTTCTCCTCCGCCTTCCCGTTCTCCGCGTTATGCTCCACATTCTCGTCGTCTTCGTCGTCTTCGTCATTTCGAAGCCGCTGCTTTGATCTGCCCGGCGCGACATCGTCTTCGTATGCCGCATCGGCCGCCTTCCGCGCCTCCAGAATTTTCCGGCGCCGGTCCTCCGATTGCAGCTCCAGCGACCGGAAAACGCCATCGGAGCCAGACAAAGTCCCGTTCGGAACGAGCTTGTTGGAATTAGCTCGAGAATCGGAGGCGTTAGCGCTGTTGTTAGGCTTCTTCCTCTGTTTCTTAGCGTAGGTCACCTTCTGCCAACCGTGGTCGGAGCCATGAGAAACACCGTTAGATTCGGCGTGCGCAGATTCCGAGGTTGCTGCATGCTTTTCCTCCATTGGCGTGGTTGGAAGCGTGATTTTCTGTTGTCTCTATCGCAGGGAAAATGCGAAAGGGAAAGAAGAGAAAGAGATGGAAAGGAAGAGAAAGTGAAAGGAAAAATGTAGAAGGAGAAGAAGAAGAAGAATTTCCAAAACACAATATTTATTGTTTTCAAACTGTTGACTTCCGATAATTGACCTCGCTCTCGCCCTCCAATAACGGAAATGCCATGGGGTAGTTGTGTCCAAAGGAGCACGTGTTTGGTCAAATAGCCTCTTAACACGTGTAAAACTTCCATCTACAAATCATTAAATAATAATCTTATCTAAATTTTAGTTTTAAATTTCATACTAAATATTTTTTATTATATGCTTCCCTTTGATTTTTTTTTCTGTTTATTAAAATCTTTGTATATAACCCTAAACCCTAATAGTTAGAAAATATTAAAATTATGTGTAGAATATAACAACATTATTGTTGTTCTATTTTATGATTTTACACCAGTTAAAATAATACAAAATAGTTGGTTTAAAATATACTTTTAAGTTAGAATCTTTTTAGTTTCTCAAATTTAAGAGATAAATAAATAAAATGGAACTATCTCGTATCTAAACACTTATATATATTTTTGTGTTGTCAGATTACTTGTTAGTCGATAAATTATAATCTTAACAGAAAATAATTTCAACCTAGCATATATTTAGCCTAAAATAAAGATTGAAGATAATTAAAATTTGATGTTCTTAAAGTATTTATTTTTTAATTAGTTGTGATTACTTTATAATATATTTCATGTAAATTAAAGAAATTTGAAAAACTTTTTTTCCTAGTCAATGTTATAACGGTGATCAAAATTTTGAGAGTTGTATTAGTGTGTTTATTATATTATTCATAATTTTTCTTAATATGAATAAATTCATATTCTAATGTTAATATAAATACAATGTTTTTTAATTATAAATAATAATTTACAATCTTATGTTAATATTTAATTAATATATAAATTATTTTTATAATTATAAAATGAAGAAAGTGGAAGAAAAGATATTGGTAGCTAAAAAATCTATTAAAAAAATGTAAAGTATTTGTTATAAGTCATATTATTTAAAGCTATAAAGATGAGAATTTTTATTAAGCATTTTATTTACTTTGGCTCAAAATTGCATATGATGATATAGGTGTATATAAAATTTAAAAAATTGGAACATGAAAGGCACAGTTGTAATAGTTTTTTATATTATTTTTCATTCTAAAATTATCTTTTAGATAATTTAATAATTTATTTAATTTTGATTAGTTTGAATTTTTCGTATGTAGTAGATACATTTTGTCTAACTTTTTTTAGGAAGATGATATGTATAAAATTTGTATATAAATTGATAAATGTGATTAAGATAAAATAATTTTTAGTGATTATGTGATATAGGTTGAAAGATAGTAATTGAATATTTAATAGTTTTGTAGGAGGTATATAGGATGAGGCCTTAGCACATTTTGGATAACTGAGCATATGTGTCGAACCAGTAAGATTGTCTTAAAAAACTGAATGAGTTAAATCATGTCAGGTCTGGATTAATTTATGTTTCCAACCACTGAATCAGGGGCAGGTAAAACTGTAAAAATGAAAACTTTAATATAAAAAAAAAAAAACAAGACATTTTTTTTTAATTTTCTTTGTAAAATAAAGCAGAAAGTTATGAAAACCATATTATTATCAAAATGATAATCAATTCTATTTTTAAACATGATATATTATCTTTAAATAAATAATGAATATTAATGAATAACTAAAATAATTTAAATTTTAACATTTTATCAGATAATTTTTTTTAATGTTTAGAAATTAACTTTTAAGAAACAAATTAAATTTAATTAATTAAATTTTATTATATATTTTTAAATTGATATGTAATATAATAATTAAGTATCAATAAATATATTTTATTGTTATGGTAAAATGAATATTTAAAATAATTAATAAAATAAAATAATATTTTGGTAATATATATTTTATATTAAAATAATTACATAATTAAAATACAAAAATATCAAACTAATAAATAAAATGAAATTATTTAAATTTTGATAATTTATTTTAATATATTTTTATTATGAAATATAATTTTTTTACTTATTAAAGTTTTATAAAAGTTTTGTATTTTAATTTAAATTTGATTTTAACTTTAATTTATATTTTCAAAAATTTATGCTTTACATTTAATTATACAATCATATTTATTATATTTTATGAATCAAATCTACTACCAACATTATCCTCGGTTTGTATTTTTTTTTTCAATCCAAACAATATTTTCCACACTTTTTTTTTCTTTTCTTCTCTTTTTCACCTTCTCTCTTATACATTCTCAATTTCATTCAAATATGTCATCTTAGTTGATTTTCTTAAAATTTAGTAAAAATATATGTTTAAATTTCTAATTCTAATTTTAATATAATCAATTTTTATTGAAATTTATTAATAAATTACAGAAATCATAGTTCATTATAAAAAAAAATTATTAAAACCACACAGTATTTTTTTTCAATATCTAATATACTTATTTTACTTATTCAAAACTAAAATAACATTATATGTACAAATTTTGAATTGTTAACTTTGAATTAAGCTGAACTGGGGAAATTGAGTCATAATATAATCTAAATCGATTGTTGCTTATGCCTACGTTGGATTGACATTCAGAAAATTATTTTCACATAAAAAAATCATTCATATTTAAAAAATGGCAGATATTTATCAAATGTTTTAAGAGCATGTGATTATGATTTTGTAGTTTTTATAGGAATGAATTTCTATATTAAAAATTAAAATTTTGGAAGATATTTATAAATTTATGAAATTTGAAACAATTCCATGAATTTTTAGAAAACATTCAAAGTATCAAGAACCAAACAAATGAAAAACAAGATTTATTGAAAGAAAAATAAAAAAGATTGATATAAATAATTTATAGTATTATACTCATTTTTTGTAAAAAAAATAACATATAACAATTCCTAATTAATCCATGATACTTTGTCTACTATGAGTAATTTTGTCCACCGTAAAATAATTAAAAGTGTTTTAATGTATGAATAAACATAATCAAGTATTGGTAATAAAGATTTGGATGAATTTTTAGATATTCTCAACGATAACAATGTTATTAGGTAGAGATGGACTAATTATCTATTTTCATTATAACAATGTTTAAAGACAAATTCTCAATTTTAATTGGAATAGACGCTGCAACTAATGTATAAGTTTTCAAAATATTCAATTATATAATTATTTTTAACTAATACAACTTGATTATCGTTAAAAAGACATAAATTGTGGCTTAACTGTGTGACATCCAAATATACACACAATTACGTAGGATTAAAATAATTACAACATTAGTAAAATAATAACAAGTATTTATTCTGTCTTTCCCATGAATCTAAAATTACAATTTGCTCAATGATTTAACTAAAGGAATTCATTCTGCATATTTTTATTACAATAATCATTGTGCCAAAAATGTCTAAATGAACAAATCAA
>Ga0209700_100140_pt1 | contig 110838 bp, 60 predicted proteins | sample SiratroredBW_FD_187528 | JGI IMG/M metagenome (GOLD analysis project Ga0209700, IMG submission 187528) | Root nodule microbial communities of legume samples collected from California, USA - Siratro red BW (SPAdes) (version 2) | ecosystem: Host-associated > Plants > Roots > Nodule | place: USA...
TATGAGTGTGTGTATATATATATATATATATATATATATATATATATATATATATATATATATATATTAAAGTTGGGTCAAATGGTTAAATTGACCACCTTAAAAGCAAGATTGGTTGGCAAAGATACAAACATATATATAGTCTTGATTATGCTGATACATTCTAGAGTGGCCAAAATGACCATTGTTAGACTTTTCTTCACCATGGCCCTATTCTCCATTGGCCTCTCCATGAGTTGAATATCAATAATGCCTTTCTTCATGAAGACCTAGAGGAGGAAATCTACATGGAGAAACCTTCTGGATTAGTTTGAGTTGCGCCGATCTCTCTATGATCTTAAACAATCACCACATGCTTCGTTTTGGAAAATTCCGCCATTGTACAGAACTTTGGGTTTAGTGAAATAGATTATTTTGTCTTTTGTTGTCATACCTCTATGGAGTAATTCTTGTACTTAATTGTGTACGTTGAGGATATAGCCATTATAGGAAATGATGTCACTAAAATTTTTAAGCTAAAGAAACATTTATGCAATTGCCTTTAGACCAAAGATCTTAGATGTCTTAAATACTTCTTAGGTATTGAAGTGACTTGATCAAAGGAAAGTATTGTAATTTCTTAGATATCCTAAATGAAACAAGCATGGTCAATTGTGGACCTATGGATAGCCTTATGGATCCAGATCAGAAATTAATGGCAGAATAGATTGATCTCTTCTCAGACCCAGAAAGATATAAAAGACTTGTTGGGAAATTTATTCATCTCACTGTTACTAGACTTGACTTGTCTTTTGCATTTGTAGTAAGTACTAAATTTATGTGGGCTCTTCGTCTAGATGAGTGGATCATTGTCATTCACATCCTCAGATACCTCAAAGAGGCTCCATGACAAGGATTGCTGAGGGAAATAATTAGATGACTAGGTATTGTAATGCTGATTGGTTAGGATCTCCAATAGATAGGCAATACACAGGTGGGTATTGTGTTTTCATTGGATGAAATACCGTTCCTTCGGAAAACAAGAAACAAAATGTGGATGCTCAATCTACTGGTGAAAGTGAGTATAGAACGATGTTATCACTCACTTGTGAACGTGTGAGGATAAAACAATTCCTTCAAGAGCTGAAATTTTTTGAAATTCAAGAAGTGAGCATGTGCTGTTGTGATAAACAAACAGCTATTCACATTGCAACCAATCCTATTTTTCATGAGAAAACCAATATAGAGATTTATTGTCATTTTGTTTGAGAGAACTTGTTTGTCTTGAGAGGACCTAAAATTAAATTTATATGTTCCAAGCTTGGTACATACAATCTGTATGTTCCTGTTTAGGGGGGACTGTCATAATTGTTTAACTTATTTGAATGGGTTAACTTGTTAAAAAAGGTTAACTTATGGATTGTAGGGGGACTGTCATAATTGTTTAACTTATTTGAATGGGTTAACTTGTTAGAAAAGGTTAACTTATGGATTGTATTACTTATCTGACCTATGTGTAGGTTGATCATTAGATTACTTTTCTAGATATCTTTGATGTATGGATTCTTTAAATGAATGAATAAGCTATAAGAGATGATGTAATTGCTTAAGCATTTTTTCCATATTTCTCTCTCAAGTGTATAGGTGCTCTCGGCTAACTGGTATCGGAAGAACTCTGCTACATAAAATTATGTTAAAGCTATTGCTAGCTGAATTAATTTTTAAAATTTACATCCTAGGACTCTTTGCCGATTTCATCACATGTTGTATGTTATATAAATACATAATTTCTGGCTCAATTAACAAATATAATATTTTTGGACCGGGGGTTAGGTGGTGAATTGGAGCAGGTGAACCCTGCCACTTAATTTTAACCCTCTTTGAGCAAGATAACCTCTTTTTGGAGTTTATATTGTTTGCTTATGTGGACATATGCTTCAGAGTTGCACTGTGTACCCATATTAGCTGACAGCCTGTTCTTTGTTATAATTTGTGTGGTGTGGTTGTGTACAGGTAATAACTATTGAACCCGGAGTGTACGTCCCAGCTTCTTTTAATGGTCCAGAGAGGTAACTTTTACGGTTTATTAAAGAGCTTTTTTTTTTCGAATTGATGATTGTCCGTTGCTTACTCCTCTCATGAAATTTTCCGGTTACCAGCTAAATCTACTGAAGAATGCTAATTTACGGGAGTTTGGTTCCCTTGACTAGCTCCACGAATTTACCCTTCATTTTTCCTTCCAAGAATCTGGTTTCATATACCAGTTTGTTAAAGCTTGAATTGAGTATCCTGATTACATAATTTCCAAGGATGTTTAAGCACCAATTACCCTGTTTTCTCATAATCTTCTCGTTCCCTAAGGTCTTATTTGGAATTTTGGAAGGAGTCTAGTCATTCACTATCTAGGGTGTTCTTATACCGTCAGAAAAAGGAAATAGCCATTCCCTCCAAAATAGGAATGTATTTCGTTCCATCAAGATTTACTGCAATTACCTCTATACCATGTCTTCTCTAAAAATGAGAAAAGTCATTTTCTGCCAGTGGCTGCACCATCAGGGTCCTACCTTCAATCACCAACTGCCACTGCCACCAACTCCTTCTCGTCATAAATAACATTTTATTATACTCTTATTTATAGGACTGGAATGGAGTCATTTAATCATATGCACTAGGCAGTGGAATGGCTATTCCTTTCTCTTCCGCATTCCTATCTAAATCATTGAACCCAATGGGGCCCGAGGTTCTAAAGATGTGTAGTTTCTAAATTATTCAAGCCATCAAGAGACATGTGTCCGTTTTTGGAGCTCAACTTTTTCATATGCAAATTAAGAATCTTACTTGAGTTAATCTGTTTCAATCGTAGTATCATTTGGACATTTGGGCAAACATATTACGGATTTTATTCCTCTCATCTGTATTCTACTTGCTGTGCCTTTTTTGTCAATCGCTGCCCTGTTCACAATTTCCGTTACCTCATTTAAATAATCTCAATATTTGTTCGCCATATATTCCGTATGAACATTTTAAGTTTTTTCACTCTTGACATTAGATGTTGTTTCATGTGCATATAATAAATGTTGGAAGATGTCTAATTGCAGGTATCGAGGCATTGGGATACGGATTGAGGATGAGGTTCTCATCACAGAAACTGGTTATGAGGTAATTTCTCTAAAAATTTTGCAGTTGATCGCTGAAACTAGTATTTAAATTTGTGATGGCTTGGTTATTTGCTAATTGTGCTTCTTTTGAGCGTTAGAGTGATGAATGAAAGATGCATGAGGTTGTAATAGAAGAGTTCAAATAAATACTTTATCCTTAAAAGATAAACGGCTAAGCACTTGCGCCATTTGAGTTTCACAATGCCCTCCTTTACATATTATTATCTAATATGCCCCTTTTCTATTGTTATGAACTCGACCTCTCCAAGCCGAATTTCACACCATGAAGGATAATAATGTGTTATGGTGCTTAAAAAACTCAAATGGAGGCACAGTGGTAAAAACGGAGGATGATTGTTCGGTTTAATCTAAATTTTGATTGTTAATTCTTGTCAAAGCTGTATGGAAAAATGGAGAGAAATAACATGAACAAATATAGGTGAAAATTAAAATGAAAATTAAAAGTGGTTTTGTTAAAATGAAATAGAAAAGTCTTAAAAAGTAAGGACGGAGAAAGGAATGAAAACAGATTAAAAATAGTAAACTGAATCTTACTATTTTTAAAATTATATAGTTCAATTTAATTCCATCTTCTCTTTCGACTTCCATTTCTTCCCCACCAAACATCATTAATGAGTTTGTGATACGCGCTGCTATGGTACGGTTTTGTAATTACCCTTGATGAGTTGTCAAGTATTTTAGGGATTGCTGCTTCTCTCAAGTTGGTTTCTGAAATCCGTACAGTAGTAGTAGAATTTCTTGGTCAGACACAATCGTCTTGGACAGTGTCATTACCTGAGTAATCTGTTAGTTCTGAGGCATAGTTTTCGAATCACAAACCAATAAATTGAAGAATGTTGGTACATTAGAAACTAATCAAGGTCATTAATCTCCATCAATTATCTTCTAATCAATCAGAATTAAGTCGTTAGAGTATTTACAAACTTGGATGTACTAGGTTTAATTCAATAAATTCAATTGATTTCCACATCCCTCGAAGCAAACGCAGTTTAAGTGAATATTTACTCTGAAATTCCTAGTTTGTATTCAGAATATTTTGTTAATGGAAAAGGTCTAATCTTCTTGGTTAAGGAAGAGGTATATTATATCCATTGTTTCTACTGGTATCAAAATAAACAGCAAGCAACTATCAGACAAAACTTTCAAAGGAAATAAAGTGTGACATGATTAATGCATAACTTTGCCTTTTAAACATGTTTTTATGAGTTTGATCATTAGACTTGTGTGTGAAAAAACATCTATTTAGAGAGGTCAATTTTTTTAAATATATTTCAATATTTAAAGGGATTAATCCTTAACTTTGGGTTGAAAGATCTTAGGTGTATACTTAGAGAAAGACGGTTCTTAGATTTAGTTTCAGTCTCTTGAGAGTTTGCGGTGATTTCTCTGAGCAACACATGTACTATACTATTTTTTTTACACCTCATATGTGAACACCTTACAAGGGTCTTACATAGAAAATTGGTTACAAAATTAATAAGTAACTTTACATTGAAAATCATGTAACGAATACATTGGAAATCACGGTGGAGTAAATTAGTAACGTTTCTGTGAAACCCTAATTACTATATTTTTTTACTTCTTCAGCAATATCTTGTCACATTATATTTTTTTTTGTGTGACCATGTTAATAGTGGGAATTATCTAATCGCATTAGTTAACTTAATGTTAAACAACTAAAGCAACTATGACAGAACATTTAATTTGTGTTTTTCTGCAAAATCTACAGATTGTTTGTCCTAAATAGATACTAGTGACAGTGAATCAGTAACTAATATTTAAGTTGTTGGCAAACAACACAGGTCCTAACGGCATCAATCCCAAAAGAAGTGAAGCATATTGAGTCCTTGCTAAACAATTTCTGCCATGGAATGGGAACGCTGGACGGCCAAAACAACTAAAGAGATTAACCCAACTGATATATTCCTTATGTTAGCAGTTGCAGACAACAACCAGAACAGTGAATCCGTGAGACGTGCATGCCATTGTTTGGAGCAGTAACTAAATTTTTATCCTTTGTTTGGTCTCCTGCATATTTTTTCAACCTGTGAAACATGTACTCTGATCTTGATGAGGAAAACGAGGTGGTCGAAGGTGGGGATATGTTATTTACGGGTGTGTTAGTGTTAGGATTTGGATGATAAAAAATAAATTACAGAAAAAAATGGGAAACCATACATTTGATTTGATTTTATTCTAAGAGCAGAACAGAATGAGATGAAAATAGAAAAATAATTAGTTTTTATATTCTGTGGTACAATTTTTAATATTTTGTCTATTCATGCTTTCTTTCTCTGCAATTGAAGGGAACTTTAATTGATTGTTGTTCCATTGCCTTGATGATCCAATTAATGGCTCATTCCTGTTCTGTTGTAAATGATTGATGATTGGGATATCAAGAAGTGTCCGACTGCAGATAAATTGTTCAGTGCTGTTGGAATATAAAGGTTGAAATATGAAAAAGAAAATACTTTTTACATTATTCTATTTGTTTAATTAGTTTTGTGTGCGGGTTTCATATCTTGCAATCATTTTAATTTGAATTGTAGATTGTCTTTACGATTGCATTTCTGCAACTTATTCCCTGTTCTCTTAATGATGTTTTTCAATAAAAAAGTATTTTTTTTTATTTTAAAATAATATATACTAATTAAATATATTTTTTGATTTAGATGAAACAAATCTTAAACAATTAATATAAAGGAACAGAGTAGTATTACTTTTTATCAGATTTTGGAGTGTGATGAATTTTTTTATTGAGAAGTGAACTGAAATGTATAATTTATAACTATGTTTGTCATGCTTTCATTAAATATATTGACTAATATTTTAAGTGAATTACACTTAGTATTTTTAATATTTAGTTATTGATTAATTTATCATTGTTAATTAAAGTAGTATTGAGTTTGGATATGGTTACTTTGTTATCCAATGATTAAAAATATACATATTAAAACTTATATATATATATATATATATATATATATATATATATATATATATATATATATATATATATAGATTTAGTTTTTGTTAATTATACCAAGACTTATTAGTGAGACTTGGAAGAATCGGAGGATAGAATAAGTTTAAAAAATTTGATTATGATAAGGTAGATTTTGAAAGACTTTGATATATTTTTTAAAAAATAAATTTAAATCTATTTCAATTTTATAAAATTAACTTCAATATTATAAAATCAGCTTAACTTATAAGGTGAGGTTTATATTTAATTACATATTATAATTTAATTATATTTTTAATTAATTTGAAATCTTTAATATATTTCCTCACATCGAAAATTTCTAGACATTTTAAACATGAAATTATGAACAAACTCAATAATAAATGACAAGATAGAAAAAAAACTCAATAAACTAGATTAAGATTAATTATGAGACTAAAAAAAAATAAAATGTAAATATTGTTCAATCTCACAAAACAAAGTTAATAAGATAATGTTTATACCTAATTCTCTATATTAATTTATTCACATATATAGTTGATATAAACATAATCAAGAATAAATAATATGTTTGCATCTAATAAAAGGAAAAGTGTTTGGAATTATTAAAAGTAATATAATTAAATTAACAAAGTTAAATTTTATGGTTAGCAGTGATAAGTATTTTTTAAAAGTCACTAGTAAGTAATTACTCACTCTATTTTTTTAAAGTTTTGTTTCAGGTTCTTTTAGAGAAACCAAGAATTACAATAATTATTTTTTACTTTAAAACAAATTATATATTTTATATTTTATATTTTTTATATTGTAGTAAATGCATATGTGTAAAAATAAAAAATAAGGGTATAGATAAAAAAGTAATTAATATTGTATTGAATCTTGATTTTTTTTAAAGAAAATATGACACTTTAAAAAAAAATACACAAAGTGTTACATTTCACAAATTTTTTTCTTACCCTTAAGTAAAAGTAATTTAAAAAATTAAAATTAAAGTTGTTCTTTGGAGTATTTAAAGTAGAATCTTGCATTTTTAATTATGTGAACCTTTGATTATGTTCTATAGCATTTACATTGTGTTGATGATGTTCTTACTTGTCTTTATGCTCAGGAAGGAGGAGGCATTTCTGAAACTTGGTTGTCTCAAAACCACAAGAGATATTTATTTTCTGTGTAATGTTTTGCTTTTCCGCTTTTGCTTTCTCCAACCTCCGATACCTACACTTTCATAAGATTTGAAATACCAGTTTTTCCTGTTGGAGTTTTATTTCGAACATTTTCTTCAAGATAATTTTCCATAAAGTTATCTTCTTTAATACCTTTAATTGTTTTATACTTCACTAAAAAAAAATTAACATATGATATATTTTGCATAATCATTAAACTGATATTAAAATAGTCATAAGAAATTTTACCAATTGTTACTTGGCAAGAACTTCATCGTTTTTCTTTCGTTTTGCCTATTGTATGAGGGTCAAGTTTATTTATAGATAAACTAGTTTCGGATGCTAATTTATAATAATTTTTTTAGGGATAATTTATAATAAAGTTTAACATCAATAAAATTAGTTTGTTCACAACAAAATTTGATCAGACATAAATCAGTTTTAATATGATTCACCATTTGTATATTTTTATTATATTATTAAAACAGTAGTTATGACAGTAAAAAACACTAATGATTGGTGCAGCTAATATCTATTTCTAAAAATTATTTAACTTTATCATTTTAGTACAATAGAATGAGTATTATTAATAATAATTTTTAAAAATTATTTAATATTTCATAGTTTAAAATGCATTTATTTATTTTAACTATGTTTATATGAAATAAATTTTTCTATAAGTTAAAAAAACTAACCCATGTATAAATTAATTTGTAAAATTTATTTTACATAAATTTTCAAATTTTTTATTTCTAACTTTCGAAACTAATTTTAATTTATAAAAATGATAATTTCAAAAAAAGATCATTCTAGAAAAAAAATTATAGAAAAGTTTGACAAAAGATACTCTTAGCACTTAAGAATACAAGTTAAGATTTTTCTTAAAATAAAATTTTAAATTGGATTAGAAAGGTAACAAGATAAAAAGAGTTTATTAGAAGCTACCTTGAATAGGATGTGAGGTGATGTTGGATGGTTCATAAAATTGGTATTCATTCATAACAAATAAACAGGTGACCTTCCCAACTGTAATATTACACCTCATTGCTTTCTCTCTTCACTCTTTATTATGCATTAAATTTTCAACTGTACAAAGATGTACAGTGCTGTGGGTTTCAAGAAATCTCCAAATTCTTTTCTAAAGTATTGTCATATGAAAGAGTAGTGGACAATAAAGTGTTAGGTCATCCACCATAGCTTCTACAATTCCAGAATCTCTTAGGATATTGGTGCCAGATGATTATGACATATTATTTCGTTGATCTTTATAAAAAGAAATATTACTATTTTTAAATATAAATAAATTTCAATTACATTTTATTTTATTCAATAATAATTTTTTAAGAAATATTCTATCTTTTATTAAGTTTTGATATTTTGTTATATTCGTTGATTTGAACATTTATTATTTAACCAACATTATATAATATAGTGTTATATTTAGTAGAGAGGACTTAGTCCTCTATTTTAAAGTAGATAGTTTAAACATTAAGATTCAATATGACAATTTTATAATGATTCAATGAAAAAAAAAAAGTAGTTCAAAATATACCCTATACCTAACATTTATGAATAACATACCTACTTATGAAAATCTTAAAAATAAAATATTTACAAAAATTAAAAGATGAAAAAAAAATTATCTTCACCAGGCATTAGTAAAACTTAGGAAGTTTAAAAAAATATTTAACTCACCCTAACTAAAGAAATATAAATGTGTCTTTTAATTAGAAAATTAGTTATATGATCTCATTCTTTAACTAAAAAATATAAAAGTCAATCAAGTAAATTTGTATTGTTTATTTTTTTAATTGGTTAACGTAGTTGTTATCTATCTTACTTAACATTACATGTTAAGAAATGTAAGATTATACAATTAACATAAAACAATATTGTAATTAAGGTAAAATAACAATTGATTTTTATTATTTTTATTAAAAATATATTGATAATCTATATTGATAATGGTGGTCATAATGACAATCTCTTCCTCATTATAAATAATGATATGGAAGTCACATAGAGAAATATGATGATTTTATCTAACATGTTTTCAATTCAAATAATAAAAGTCATTTTATATCAATCCTAATATATCAACCACAAAATCTCATATTTATTAATACATTGGGACTAATAAGGATGAAGATGATTTGAGAAGATAACATTGATATCACCTAATAGAAAAATTAAAAGGTAAAAATCCAATTGAAAAGTATAAATAAAAAATTTAATAGGAATTTAATTAAAAATACTTTTAATTTGATGAGTGATTTGAAACTTAGTTAATCCTATAATTTATTACATGTGAATGAATAAATGGTGAAAGAATCTGCAATAAATTAAGTAGTTTAATGTTTTCTGCAATAAAATCATAATTAAGAAGAAAAATATTCTTAAAAGTAATTAGTAAAATATTCAATAAAAATAATAAATACTTCAAAAGTAAATAGTCGACCTTTTTAATAAAAAAAATTATCAATAAAATTAATAAATACTTTTCTTCTTAATTAAATGAAAACTACATATTTATCTCATCCCAAGTGTTTAAAAATGCATATATTCAATCTAAGGTAAACACATCACAGTGATCAGACAAAAAAATTGAATTGAGGTTGGACAGGTGTGATAATCTGACTAAGCCTAAACTTTGAAATAAGAATTATATTGAGAAGAGATGATGGAGCTTTAGGTGAAGTCATTACAAAGGATTAATTAATCCATTCCATCAAACATAAATATATGCATAGAAAATGGTTATCACCTTCCTAAAATGATAAAATTAGAATCTGAATTGCCTGCAAGTGGCAATACATGCATTCACCCTCTTACCAAATCTCAACAGTCACCAATGGCAATCGAGTAACTCCTATTAAATCTAATTCAAAACACAGATTTGTAATTGATCAGACAGTAGCAAAGTGTTGTTACACCAAGACTGTCATTTCCGACCGTATTGAATCCACTTACTAAAATTTGACGTAGCTGTAATAGCTAGAAAGAAAAGTACACCTGCCTCAAACTAATTTGATTGAAAACTTTACTGCAAAAAGACCCTCATTTGAATACTTTTTTATTACAATTTCAGCCATATATAAACGACATGCAGAGAGACATTTAAGACACACGTTTTTGCTTACCAACTACCTTAATAGCGAGTGCTACAGAACATACCATAATACAAAATTAAATTCCGTATGGGGGCACATTATGAACTATGAAGGTGGCATTTTTTGAAGTTTATGAGAGATACAAGGGCAAAGAGATAGCCCTAGAGCTATATCAACCCTACCTGTCTCTCATTCCTTCATCCTTCACAATCACACAGCAAAAGTTGACTGATCATAACATCAGAAAACAAGAGAAAATGAATCTAGTTTCTGCAGAGATCAGGGCCAAATCTGAGGTGTACCGTGGAGATGAACTCTGCCAAGAAAAGACCAAGTTGCTGCTGAAGGAGGTAGGGCTACCCAATGGGCTTTTGCCCTTGAAGGACATTGAGGAATGTGGATATGAGAAGGAAAGTGGGTTTGTGTGGCTGAAGCAGAAGAAGAGCATAAACCACAAGTTTGAGAAGATTGGGAAGCTAGTGTCCTATGCAACTGAGATCACTGCCTATGTTGAGGTTGGTAGGATAAAGAAGCTCACTGGCGTGAAGGCCAAGGAACTCTTGGTTTGGGTCACTCTGAATGAGATCTTTGTTGATGATCCACCCAGTGGCAAGATCACATTCAAGACCCCTACAGCGTTGTTCAGGACATTCCCGGTCTCAGCTTTTGTGATCGAGGAGCCAGTTAAGGAAGTGAAGAATGAAGAAGAAGAGAAGGAAGTGAAGAAGGAAGAGCTGAAGGAAGTGAAACAAGTTGGTAATGCTGTTGAAGTTCAAGAGGTTTGATTCTTCCTCTGGTGGCTGCTATGGCTATGAATGAGTACTCACTGTTAAGTGATAATAAGTTTATTATATATTCTATAGGTTTTATGTTTAAGTTGTAATGCTTTCAGTTTCTTTCTTGCTCTACAGCTATGCTCTAGCTAGCTACTTATCAGCTATATTCACACCTTGAAAGAAAAAACAATGCTTAAGTTATAAATTTATATTGGTATTAAAATTTGTTCTCTTAAATTTCTAATATGATTTCACATTCTCTTAATTACTTGAAATTGATCGTCAGTTTCCTATTGGGCTTCAGCACCTTGTAATGCAGTAAACAGCTCTCATCTTCATGCTTTGAAATGAGAAAATATTAACTGTGCAATGGACTTACTTTAAGTCTGATATTTCTTTTTGATGTACTTAGCAGTGGGTTTATCCAATATGATGTGAACCAAATTTATAGGCTATTTTTAAGGATTTTCTTTAATTTGGAATTTTTTTTTACGAGTGATTTGCACGTTTCTGGTAAAAATTTAGAGTGATGAGCAAATGAATCTTTGATATCACTATTTTAGATATTATTAGAATTTGATTTTGATGCATCATTATCTTTAAACTGTCAGTTAATTAAAAATTATTGTTGGTTAGAGTGTCAATCTAATTGGATGATAAAGTGATCCTATACCTATTTTCGTTAAAAAAATTAACTAAAAAAATTATCTTAAATAACTCCCTAACTATTTTTTAAAAAAAAAAACTCAATATTTAATTTTATGGGAATTTATTATGAGATAAAAAAAACCTCTGATTAATTATATAAGTTTGAGTATAAAAAACATTTATGGTATCATTCTATTCAAACTCTGTTGAGGGAGAAGTATCACGTGATAAAGAAATATATTGAAAACATAAAAGTTTAATATGTATTCCATTCACCATTTAGTTTAAATAAACCTGACACCCCTTATCCTCAAAAATGAAAACTGAAAAAAAAAAAAAAAAAAAAAAAAAAAAAAAGCACTAAGAAAACAGGGGGACAGAAACTGCACGATCATAAGTCTTAAATCTGAGGGTGCATAATTTTAAACTTAGTATTTATTTATCATTTAAACTATAAACTTTGATCTTAATGATTGGGATTCGATTCGTGCAGACAACGATTCAACAGTAGAAAATCCTGATCTGATCAAGTAAGGTATAGACAAGTTTCCTCAGTTTATTGCTTATCTTTATTATGGCTATAAGTGATTAATTTTTAAATACTTAGGGAATAAGGCCCTACCAACCAACACCCCGTTTTAATGCTAACGCAACAGAGTGGACTTTTCTTTTACGGATGTGAAAAGCCATAGCATGATTCGAACTAAATGCTTACAAAAAAGTCATATAATGCAGATAATTGTAGGGTATATTAATAACGTTTTTTAATAAAACCTTTTTCTTTTTATGGCTTATATGTTTTTTAAGGGAAATATATGACATTTGTCATTAGGAAAGATATTTGTGTTGCACGCAGCATATCGGCAGTCAGAAAAGAAAAATAACAAAAGCACATTGCAATTCCGAGAGAATTTGGTACTGGCTATACTTACCAGAAAAATGCAAAGGTTAATGTCTAAAGCAAAAATAAAAATTGAAAATCTAAAGTGGCCATCAGCATATCCAGCGGGATGAGTTTGTGTTTGGATCCAAACAAACTGGTAAGCCATTATGTGTGACTGAACTCAATCCAGGTTTTTTCTTCTACCTCTTGCTATCTTCAGCGTTCACAATTCCATCGCCTGAAATTTTTTTAACCAAAAGCATTAAAAGGTAGTGATCATCTAAACAATATTTTTTGAATGAGTTAGTATTATATGTTTCAATAACTTGAACTTCAACGGTATATTAATTACTCGTATTAATCAACTAGAACAAGTGAGTTAGAGATTGCATAGAAGTCTCTTTATTAAGAAAGACTATAAAGTCAAGAGATCACTCTCCTCCTAAACTAGGTTCTTTTTGCAAGGTATGCAAGGGTATATCATCTTAATTTTAGTGAATTGAGATTAGAATGCATGATAAATTAAAGAAAAACACACAAAACACACCTTCAGTCTATAGCAACCTCGTCCATAATGTCAAGGTTAAATACTGATCAACAACGTTAATAATCTACTACTAACAAGTCATGAGATACTTTAACTATATTGATATTATGTATCAGTATAACCAAACATTCCCATTTGGTATCAAATCCACTACATCGCTGACAAACCAAGATTACTTACTATACCACAAAGTCGTTGTTTCACTCTACTTGTTTCTTCCACATGCAGGTATGCTTTTTACTCTGTTGTTTTATCTTAGGTCACACAACATGATTTGTCAGACAAGGATGCAAAACTAAGCTAACAGCCACACATTCCTGAAAAGAACAAACCCCAAAACATTATAGTAGGATAGCATAAAGCAGCAATTCTGAAATTTTTTATTAACTTATGCCAGCATACTATATACATATAAATTCTCAAAAATGAACAAGGCGAGGCAAATCAAAGTTTGTGACATTCATCTTGATATAAAAAGGCATAAGAGGATTAAACAAAACACAAATATATAAAAAAGTTAAAAGAAAAAACTAACACACCCTAGTGCCAGAAGGCTCTTTGATATGGGAAGATAGGGAGGAGAATAATTTTAAGCAATCAACCCTTGCATATGCCATGAAGAATAACAATACAATTCTACCTTTACATCAGGGCTGACCCTTAAAAAAATACAAGTAAATATAACAACAAAATCGAAATACAAGTTCCCAAATGGGAATCATCAATTTCTAATTTCTATTATTTTCTCTATTGCAGTTATAGATTTCAAGTTTAGAGATTGAAATCTCAAAAATATGCCCACAAAAACCCTAATGTCATTGTTTAGAGAGACCTTTCGGAATCAATGCATGGCTTGCAGCCAGTAGTTGGACTCTTTGCTACACCACTTGTAGTGGCACTATTTAAAATCTTAATTCCAACCTAGCCTAATCACTGACTTAATTTAAGTTGGTAAATATCTCAACATGATTAAATGCAAACTTTCCTTTGAAGCTGTCAACTTAAAGATGGGAATGAACCTTCATATGCTGAATTTTCACATGTGAATTTAGCATGAGAAGATACATTTTCAGTCAAAATATTTATCAGGTTCCTCTGTCTCCTAGAGTGATCCCCTAAGAAGCCACAAAGTCTAAAACCTACCTCCATCTCCAGCAAGGATGAAATCTAACAAAGATTTACTAGACCATTGAAGTCAATCTCAACCTACCTTTTTTACTGTAAGTTGTCATGAGAAATTCTAAAACAAGTCCGAACATGCATGCTTAATCACAGAGTTTCAGTGAATACCATACATACCTTACAAGGCATAAACCATTTGCCATGAATCCAGTCCTGGTGCAGCCTCAAATCGGAGTGGTTAAACTCTATTTCCTCATTAGAAGACCTGAAGTAGACTACATACTTAGAACCAGAAAGCTCTTTAGAAATCACACCGACCCACCAACCATCATTGTACAGGGCATCCACTTCGTCAAGAATACTGAATCTACCATCAGCATTAGTATCGGGTGGAAGAGGCCTCATGTGCAAGCCATCAATCTCCTCTCTCAAAAGACTAGTATCATCATCGGCTAACAGAGTATGGTATTCAACCACAAACTTGCCATTTCCCTTTGCCTCAAGAACAGTGGCCGAAAACCAAGCTCCACTGAAACCCTCTTCATCGCTACTAACCTCGACTCTAGCCCCTTCACCAAACTCCTCGATCTTCACAGCTTCATTGGATTCGCCATTATCCTTTAATAAACAAAAGTGTCAGTCATAACATTAAACTATAATCAACCCTACTCCTAGATTTAGTAAATAAGAATAAAATTAAGAGATAAATGTGCCTGCTGGAATGGTGGGACCCAAGTGTGATCGAACCATTCTCGGTGAATTCTGAGTTGGTCTTTGGAAAACACTAATTGCTCCTTGGACGCCCTGAAATACACTGCGAATCTCTCATTATCTAATTCCTCGGTTATGTAGCCTTCCCACCAGCCGTCGTTGTAGTACGCGTCAACCTCATCGCCGAATTTAAATATTTGGCCGGTCTCCGGTGGGAGAATGGGCCGCAGTTGGCGTATATCGAGGACTTCTCTCAAAGGCTTTGAGCTCTTTTCATCGGCCATCAGGTTGTGATACTCGATCAGGTACCTGTCAGAGGGAAGCTGGCGGATGACGGTGCCGGAAAACCAGGAGCCACGGAAGCCTTCATCCTCAGAACTGACTTCGATTATAGTGCCCGGTTTGAAGAAGGCCGCGGCAGCCGATGGACCTTTGCTTGTAGGCTTAGGCAACATTGTAGTCCGGGTTTAGGGTTTGTGTCAGTTACGGAAATTTAAAGGGAACGGAAGAAGAGAGAGTCTTTTATAAATGCGGTTGGCGGGAATGTGAAGGGACTAGTATCTTCTTTCGGCACCGTTTGAGATTCTCCATGCTTCATTCACCATTGATTATATTCTTCATGTGTGGGTTGATTTTGTAATTGGAGTTCAACTTATTTTTGATCATGATTCTGTTATGAGAATTTTATAAATAAGTACCTTATTACAATGAAATTTGAGAGAAAATGATCATGATGACAATATTAAGAAAGCATATTGAGGATAGAGCGGTAGAAAAAAATATGTACAATGTTTCAAAAGGAAAAGTTTCTAAAGATCGTTTGATGAAGCAGTGGAAACTTTGGGAGGAGAAAATCAGTCTCTTTCAATACAACTATGACGACCAAAACAAGAGACAAAATTGGCATTAAAAGTAAAGAGAGGCCATACATACAACCAATCCCGCAATTTGGGGAACATAAACTTTCAGGAGCATTGGAAACAAACACACATTGTGCAGAGTACCGAGTGAAGGAAGACAATCTTGTTGGTGGAGTGAACGGTAATAACATGCTCGTGTTCATTGAAGGAAGTGCAGTATGTAATATTTATATGGCTCTAGGGTTGATGAGAAAGGATTGGAGTTCATTAGCACAGGTCAAATCAATGTCCAATGAAGAATTTTGTAATGGTTTGATACATGGAATTAGTTTTGTTAAAATATAAAAAAATAGGGAAAAAAGATATAAAGTGCAAGAACGCGCATTCTAAGATTTTGTTAATAAACTTGGTTGTTTTAAGTTGTAGTTTTATTAGAATTATTGAGGACATAAGTAGGAGGAGTTGAAAGATAATATTCATAGCATGAAGTTAACTAATAAACTTATTTGTTAATAATTAAAACAAAGAAAACGGAAAAAGATTATTTTATATTAAAACAACTTCTTTTTTATAAAGATGTCTTGTAAGTTATTATTTGTGGAGATGTTTTTGTTCCTATGTAATTTCTTTTCTATATTTTATGCTTTTGTATTAACACGGTATTCTGGATTTAAGTAAATAAGGATCACAGCACGGTGACAAAGATAATTTTAATTATATCTAGAACTTTTAATCATCACTATAATCTATTGTTTTAATTAAAATCCATTTAATTATCCAGTTTTTAACTATTATTTCTATTATCTCGTATTTTTTTAATAAAGTAGACAATTTAATAGTTATAACTATTAGATGATAGTATGATTAGATGGTATAATAGTTATATGGAGTAGGTGTAATGAAGCATTTCTAAAAGTAAGTCTGATTAAGCAAAAGTTCAATTTGTTTTTCAGAATTAAAACAATAAAAGATGAGATTTGAGTAAATAAATTAGAGAATAAAATTTATAATATCTCGTAAACAAATTTGAAAACAAATATTGTATAAACTAAGAAGAAACAAAATTTGTGATTAACTTAGAATTAAAATCCAAAAAATATGGAGAATGAAAAACTGTAAACAAAAATCTCAACCGAATATGTTTCCAAGATTCTTGGAACAAAGGAAAACTATGGAAAAATATCAAGCTTCAAGGAAGAGAGCTTCACTCTGGAATGCGTTCGTAAAACAAAGAAGAAGAAACTCTTATTTTTTCTTCGTTGTAATGTTTTCGTTTTGTCTTTGTATGAAAGGTTAAATTATTTTTGGTTGATTCTCTTATAATTTCACAATGAATTATGATATTTTATGCAATAAAGTTTTATCCTTAAGTTTTTTGTAACAGATCGTGTGTTATTATTAATCTTTGTTAATATTATGAAAATAAAGAGATGAATATATACAAATAATGTATTCATTCTATATATAGCTTAAGAAGGAAAATAAATGAAAATATTACAACTTGATACTGTCATAAAACATAAAATAAACAGAATTAATGATAATTTAATTTTTGTCATGAAGACAAAATCAAATAATTAATATTTGTTTTTTTCTAACAATTTGATCATGTCATAAAAACAAAATCACATAATTGGAGAGCAAACATTGATGAGACCCGTATTGGAACAAATATTCTTGAAAGATTGAGGACCTAAGACTTTGGTATAAATGTCTGCTAGTTGGTCTGTGGTGGAAATGAGAAGCAAATGGACGAGACCCTTCTTCAATTTTTCTCTAACAAAGTGACAATCTATTTCTATATGTTTCGTATGCTCATTAAACACTAGATTTGCTGCAACGTATCTTGTTGAGTCATTGTCACAATATGAAAGAGATGGTTGCTCAAAATGAACTTTCAAATCTTGAAGAAGATAGACTAGCCATTGAATTTCACATGTAACAGTGGTCATTGCCTTGTATTCAGCTTCACATGAACTCTTTGATATTGTTCCTTGCTTCTTTGATTTCCAGGATATAAGGGAATTTCCAATATACACACTAAAATCAGTCACTGATTGTCTTGAATCACTACAGGTGCTCCAATCACTATCAGGTTTTTAGACGGAAAGAACTGTTGGAAGAGAAAAATAAGCCTAGACTTGGAGCTTTTTTTAATATATTTGAGAATTCTAATTGTTGTATTATAGTCAGCAATTATAGGATTATCAAGAAACTGAGAAAGTTGCTGAACAAAAAATATTTTGTCAAGTTGGGTATTAGTGAGATACATAAGCCTTCCAACCAACCTTCTACAAGCATGAGCATCAGTGAAAGCCACCACTTCTGCAAGATTATCCATAGGGGTGACTGTAGGTTTGCAGGCTAAAAGACTTGTATCTATTAACAATTCCAATGCATATTTCCTTTGATTCATCATTATCCCTTTCTTACTTCTTACTACTTCAAAACCAAGAAAATATCTTAAATCACCAAGATCCTTGATCTTGAATGTCCTATTCAAAGTTTTTTTGACTCGGTCAATCTCTTCTTTATCATTTCTTGCCAAAATTATATCATTTACATACACCAATAATGATGTAAAAGATCCTTCAGAAGAATTAGTAAATAAGGAATAATCATTCATAGATTGAGTGTATCACGCAAAATAAAAAGGATGATAATTTAGGAAACCACTCATTGCTAGCTTGCTTAAGGCCATGTAAAGCCTTTTTTAATTTACAAACTTGTCTTAGTTGAATAGAAGTCAATCCAAGAGGAGCAACCATGTATACATCTTCTTTAAACTTTCAATGTAAGAAGGCATTATTTATGTCTAATTGTTTCAACTCCCAATTATATATAAAAGCTTGAGAAAGAAGAAAACTTATAGTGGTCATCTTTGCTACTAGAGAAAAAGTTTCAAGGTAGTCAATGCCCTTTGTTTGTGTCTATCCCTTCGCCACTAATCTTGCTTTATATCTTTCAACAGTCCCATCAGGATTATACTTTATTTTGAATACCCATTTGCAACCTATGACAATTTTGTTCTTGGGAAGAATAACAGTCTCCCATGTTTGAATTGACTCAAAAACAGATATCTTACATTATATAGCCTTTCCAACAGTCATATTTCACAGCCTCAGAATAAGTGTTTGACTCAACATGTGAAGAAATAAACATAAAACATGGGGAGTGCAACCATGAAGATTAGGGGTGCAAACAACCACCAAGGGGCCTAACCTTGAGCCCAAAACTCCATTTCTAACATGAGGGTGCTGTATAATAAACTAAGTGGTGTAAAAAGCTGTTAGGCTAAAAAATAAACTAAGGCCCAAAATGTCAACCCTAACTCGGTTACCCTTATCTCTTCTCGCATCATATTTGGAACCAAACCTAAAGTGAAGGAGACGGTGCAACAAAGAAGCAACACACAGGAGTTGCGACGCGTGGAGGCTACACACAACAACATAGACTAGGTTTTTGACGAACAACTGTTAGACGGTGATCATGGCGGCGATGATGCAGTGGCGTGGTGGTGCTGGATGGCTCGGCTGCCGACGTCGCCGTCGCATGGTGGTGGTTTAAAGAGCATGAGATTAAGGGTTTTAGGAGTATTGGGGAGAAGGGTGAGGAGATGCTGCCGACAACGGGGACTCGCAGCGAGAACGACGACAATGTTTGGTTACGCCATAAATACGACTACATTGTGGAAATGGTGAACCTTGGCGTGGTGGTGAGTGTTAAAGATGGCGAGGCTTGCGAGTGGTCGCATCTGCTGCTGGCCATGGTGTTGACATAGTGAAAGTGAAAGTGAAAGTGAAAAATTGGGTCTTGACATAGTAAAAGTGAAAGTGAAAAGTTGGGTGTTGACATAGTAAAAGTGAAAATTTTATTAAGTGAGTTTGATAACGTATTTCAAGAATCTTGACCTGAATCCCTGGGTTAAACAGAACGAAATCCTTGAATCTATTTAACATCCCGACTACTCCACACAATGGTGAGCAACATCATCGGTTCGACTTGACTTTGACTCGGGAACTCCACAACACATTCCAATCAGACTGTATTCGTCCATGTAAAGAGTCAATCCAACCATTAAATCCAACAATCAAATTAAAACAGGAAATGAACAAGTAATCGTAAACAAATACAAAATGCAAACCTAAGGATTAATGAAACTGGAGAACCTTCGGGAACCGGATTGATCAAAGCTTTTAGCCACTCATCATCATGGTTGTCATGAATACAATACGAAGCAGATAAACACGAAAATAAAAGTGCAGAAACAAAGAAGAAGCGAAAAAAGTGAACGAAAATTGTATTTCCAAAAACTCGACAACTGTCTAGTGTGGCTGTCGTACACACTCACTACAATATTCAGAGTTTTTCTTTACCTAAGGTGGCCCAGGCCCATCTCTACATTGCCCTAATGACTGATTCTTCCTGCACCTCCATATTGACTTCCTACACCTCCATAAATTTACATATTTCTATTTTAGCCCTGAGAAAAAGACAAAAATACCTTTTGACAGTATTTTTTTTTTCCTTTTTACGGATTGTACAAACCGTAATGTAATTAAAATATATTATCATTGCGGATTGTACAACCCGCAATTTTTTTTTGCATTTTTTACATTACGGGTTGTACAAACCGCAAGTATAAATTTTTCTAAATGTATTACGGTTTGTACAACCCGCAATGCATTTAAAAAAAATTGTATTGCGGGTTGTACAACACGTAATGTATTTTATAAATATTTTGTATTGCGGTTTGTACAATCCACAATGCATTTAAAAAAAAATTAATGTGTTATCTGTAGCACCACCCAATCATGTAATTAAATGAAGAGTCTATTTTGCCTGCACGCTTATTCTTATTTCAAGTTCCAACCCCATTTTAAATGAAGAGTCTATTATGCTCCTATATATCCATTAAATGAAGAGTCTCTTAGATTCTTATGGTGAAACATTCACTCCTCTTTCTTCATTGGTTTCATTTCAAATTCAATTAAAATAAAACTAAAGTAATTAAATTAAGGCAAATGAAGAGTCTCTGTAAATTCACTTCTTGATTATAACTATAAAAAAAGGTGTGACTTACAAATACTAAACTAAACTAAAATTAAATTAAAATAAAACTAAACTAATTTATTTTATTTTATTTTATTTTAATTGAATTTGAAAAAATGTGTAACTTACAGAGCCTAAACTAAACTAAAATTAAATTAAAATAAAACTAAACTAATTTAATTAATTTTATTTTATTTTAATTGAATTTAAATGAAATTCATTTGCCTTAATTTAATTAGTTTAATTTTATTTTAAATGAACCTTTTTTTATAATTACAATGAAGAAGTGAACTTACAAAGACTCTTCATTTGTCTTAATTTAATTAGTTTAGTTTTATTTTAATTGAATTTGAAATGAACCTTATTTTATAGTTACAATCAAAATGTGAATTAGGAGACTCTTCATTTGCCTTAATTTTATTTTGTTTAGTTTTATTTTAATTGAATTTGAAATAAAACTAATGAAGAAAGAGAAGTGAATGTTATAACAATCTAAGAGACTTTTTGTTTAATGGGCATAGAGGAGCAGAATAGACTAGTTGGAACTTGAAATGAGAATGTACAGGCAAAATAGACTATTCATTTAATTTCATGATTAGGTGGTGCTACGGATAATACATATTAAAATTTTTTTTAAATGCATTGCGGATTGTACTAACTGCAAAACAAAAAAATTATAAATACATTAAAATTATAAATACATTAGGGGTTGTACAACCCGCAATACAATTTTTTCTTTTAAATGCATTACGGGTTGTACAAACCGCAATACATTTAGAAAAATTTGTACTTGCGGTTTGTCCAACCCGTAATGTAAAAAATGCAAAAAAAAATAATAATTACGGATTGTACAATCCGCAATGACAATATTTTTTAATTGGATTACGGTTTATACAGTCCGTAAAGAGGGAAAAAAATTACTATTAAAGGGTATTTTCGTCTTTTTCTCAAAACTAAAATAGAAATATGTAAAGTTATGGAAGTGCAGGAAGTCAATATGGAGGTGCAGGAAGAATCAGTCTGCCCTAATAAACAAAAAAATGCACAGTTTTTATTCCAACTCATTTGGGTGTGAAATGACTAAGTTGTCCTCAATTGAATATTTCCACTCAAAGTGTTATCCAGATTCTGTACGCCAACTTTAAGGCTGATTTCGTCCACTTTATAGTCTGAATTTAGTCTTGGACCCTCTCACAAAGTTTGTAGTCTTTGAGTTATCTAATAAACGACATAAAGAATCAAGTTAATCCGAGATTTGTAGCAAAAGTTATGCACAAAATGTGAAACATGCTCAAGTTTGGAAAATTTCCAAAAATTTCATCAAATTGAGTCAAACTTTCAATTAAAGACCAATAAGCTCAAATACAAAAAAATAGTCCAAAACTTGTCATTATTCTTATCATTATGTAGTAGGAAACCCCCTTTTAAGGTAAGACATGCTCACAAAATTCCTTTGAGTCAAGGAATATTACCAGTGAATAAAAGACCATATAAGTATGCCAAGAATAAAAAAGACATCATTAACAAACTTATACAAGATTATTAGAAAGCTTAAATCATCAAGGACAGTAACAATCCTTGTGCTAGTCTAGTTGTTTTGGTGGAAAAGAAAGAGGACTCATGAAGGTCATGTGTGGATTACAGGTAATTAAAGAAGGGTACAGTGAAAAACAAGTTTCTCATTCCCCTAATTGATGATTTGCTAGATGAACTTAAGGGTTCTACAATCTTTTTGAAAATTGACTTGGGCATGATATAATCATGTCTGAATAGATCCTGTAGATATATGGAAAAAATGCATTCAGAACACATTCATACCATTATGAATATTTGGTGATTCCCTTTGCCCTCACCAATGTCCCTACAACTTTTCAAAAGCTTATGAACACGATAATTTAGCAATTTTTGAGGAACTTTTTTTATTCTTTTTTAGATTCTCCTATACAATATAAATCTAGTGGAGCACTTATAACATTTAAGAGAGGTTTTGGTTACCCTTATCTTTAATTCTATATTTGCTAGGTCTAAATATTTGGAACATATTATCTCAGAAAAAGAGATTTCTATTTATTTAAGCAAGATTATAACCATTGTCAACTAGCTTTTTGACTCAAAGTCTGAAACAATTGAGGGGGTTGGATATTATAGGTGATTTGTGTAGGGTTATGGAGTTCTTGCTAGATCTTTAACTTATATGTTAAAGAAAAATAATTTTGTATAGATTAATGCAAGTGTTTGAAAATCTGAACGAATTAATGAGTAGCATAACAATGTTACCATTTCTAGATTTTTTCAAAAAAAAAAATATTGTTTAGATAGATGCTTCTGGTTATGGTATTGGGACAGTTTTGATACAAAAAATACCCTATTGCTTACAATAAAAAAGCCTTTAATAAGCAACAACAGTCTTATTCAACTTATGAAAAAGAATTGTTGGGAGTAGTTTTTGTTGTGAAAAGATAGAGATATTACTTAATGAATAAGCATTTTGTTGTAAGGACATACCATTACAACTTAACTACATTTCAGACCAAAGGTGGATAACATATTTTCAACAAAATGGTTAGTGAGATTGATGGAGTTTGACTGTAGATTTTAAATTACAGAACTTAATTAAGGAGGTTTAGGCAAATTTGACAACTCAAACATTATATTTGAAAAAATGATGAATTAAGAAGGATAGGGAAATTGGTGGTAGGAATAATTCCTTATTAAGGAAGGATATCTTGCTGCATGCATCAGTTATTAGGGGTTTGTAAAATTTTGCACACATATGCACAGAGAACAATAGTATAGTGGTAGAAACAAGAAGAATGTAGAAAATTTCCAGATAAGGGAGAATCAGGATGATAATTCCCAAATCGGTGAATAACTGTATTGAAAAGGTAAGTACGCGTAAACAATAACACAAAAAATAAAGCGTGGCTTTCGAGAGGTCAAGTTCTCTCCAATACTTTTTACTTTCCACTTTTCTTCCTCCTCTAATAAACATTTTATTTTATTTTCTCATTTATATTTCTCATTCCCCCTAACTAACTCCTGAAAACACGACTTCCACTCCCTTCATTCTGTTATTTTATTTTCTCTCCTCTTGTACGTATATTGAAAAGGAGTGATTTTCCTATATTGCCCGTAACTCTCTCTACTGTTGGGTTGTGTTACAATACCTCCCTCTTGAAGAGTCACCTTGTCCTCAAGGTGAAAGAGGGGAAAAACCAATTTCATCTTCTCAGCTAGCTCTTATGTGCTTTCAAATTCGGATAGGTTCTGCCATTTCACCAAGACTTCCTTCTCTCCTCCCTTTGTTATAGTGACTGTCCAAGATGAATTCAGGTTCAACTAATAACTCTATTTCCTCAGTCAACTCAGCTGGCAGTGGTTGGGGTAATATGGATGGACCAATACTCTTCTTTAAAAGAGATACATGGAACACAGTATGGATCTTGGTTGACTTTGGAAGTTTGAGTTTGTATGCAACTTCGCCAATTCGTTCTAACACTTCAAAAAGGCCATAAAAATGAGCTCTTAGTTTGTGATTCACCCTTGTTGCTAAAGATTTCATTCGGTACGGATGAAACTTCAAGTAAACAAAATCCCCAATGACAAAGGTCACCTCCCTTCTCTTTTTGTTAGCAGCCTGTTTCATTCTATTTTGCGTCTGGTCTAACTGAAATTGCTGCTCCTCAAGCATTTGGTTACGATCATTGAACGTAAGCTTTACATCTTCCACCATTGATTCCATTCCACCCCTCAACAAAGGTGGAGGTTCCCTCTGGTATAGAGCTTTGAAGGGAGTTATTCTAATGAAACCGTGGTAATTGGTGTTGTACCAAAACTCAACCCAAGACAGCCATGCAAACCACTATTTTAGCTTGAAACCCTTAAGACAGTGCAAATAAGTTTCCAAACACTTGTTGACAGCCTCTATTTGACCATCCGTCTAAGAGTGATAAGCTAATGACATTTTCAAAAAGGTCCATGTTTGTTTAAAGAGTTCTGACCAAAATGTGCTCATAAAAACTATTTGTCGAAGACAATGAAAGAAGGAAACCCATGAAGATGGACCACCTCCTTGATGAATAAAGTGGCAACATCCTTTACTGTAAATGGATGAGAGGGAGAGCGAAGAAATGAGCATATTTGGCGAGTCCGTGAACAACTTAAAAAAAAAACACACAGAATGTTCATGATGAGAATGCAGTAGATATAAGTGATGCATGAAAGGTTTAAAGGTTGAAGCTGTTGAGAATGTCATGAATGTCATCCACTTGTTAGTATCCAGCTTCCCTATCATCATGCGTCCAAAGCTTAACATAGGCTTTTCTCTTGGAGCTTGAGGCACAAAAGGGATCATTGGTGTTGTTGCTAGATTTGGAACTTCACCTTCATCTTGGCCTACAACACCACTCATTCTAGCTCCATCTCCATCTCCTCTTTTGTAGGTCTATGTCCCATTCACCTTGTGTAGGCCAATTCTATTTAGCATTGAGTGATTAATCTCACTCGTCTGTTTGAGGCTTTCTGCGAGCTCATCCACTAAGTCTACCTTAAAGAACTCCAACATCCTTGACACCAAAACAACATAGGGCAGTTTGTAGTCGTTGAGCTTCTATGCCTTGGACATGTGATCTTTCATTGTGAACACCCAGTTAACTCTTACTCTGTTCATCAAGCAATACAACAACATTAAGTCTTCTTCAGTAAGAGTTGCATGGTTGCTGCCTCTAGGTGTTATTATCCAGACTATCAACAATTTCAAAATTCTTGGAGTCATGGCCAACTTTCTCTATCTTTCTTGAACTTGAGTGTAGGTAGTCCCTCCACTAGATTCTTGGACACAAGTCTATCAAGATTATCCATATGTATATGCGCTAACCTTCTATGCCAGAGCCATGAATCATCATTCTTGAAGAGCAAACAAGTCATACTAGATGCAATGTCACAAATGTTAAGCATGTAAATATTGTTTACTCTTTTACCAATAAGCAAGGTCTGATGAGTTGATGAATTTTATATGAGGCACAAGTCTGGTTTGAATGTGACTTAGTAGCCTTTATCACACAATTGATTGATGCTCAACAAGATATGCTTTAGTCCATCCACCAATAGCACATCCTTGATTATTATCGAGTCATGACTCCTGACATCACCTTTACCAAGGATTCTTCCTTTGTTATTATCTCCATACCTTACAAAGCCTTTTTACTTCATCTTTAAATTAACAAATTTAGAAACATCTCCTATCATATGTTTTGAACAGTCATTGTCCAGGTACCACAACTGCTTCTTAGTTGTCCAATATTACACATTATTCATTGACGCCCATGAAACCAAACCCCCCAATTAAAACAACATAATAGATTAAATGAAACAACGGAGATAAAGCTTAGAAATGAAAAAGTTACAAAACTTTTGTGATGAAGCTTAAACTATAGCCACTGCATCCTCTGTTGCACCCTGTGCCATTTTCATTCTTGTGTCGCGCTCCTCCATCTGTGGTCACCCAAAAACTACCACCATTCGTCCACAACGCCTTCACTGGCAAGAAACCCCAAACAAAAACCGTAAAAAAAAATAGAGAACAAAGGAAGAAAAAGAGAAAAGATTTCGCGCCTTCATCTCCTCTTCTGCCATTGGTGCTGTCAACGAGGAGAGACACCATCATGATATCTTCTCCGTCGCCACCAATCTTGTCCCTGCAAACCTTACTCCCAATCCCATCCACGACACTGAGATACATTGTCGTTCGCGAGTCACTACTACATCCTCCCTCCACCTATGCTCACCAAAGTCACAAATCGTGAGCCTCGTTGCGCCTTTAGCGTCTCTATCTCCTTCTTCGTGATGTCGTTGCCATCTTCGTCGAGAAGCTGACGAGCCACCGCTGTACTAGCCCAATGCCGCTCTCTCCACCCCCGTTGCTTCCAAAACTTTGTCATGCCTTATTTTCCATCACCATTGTCGAAGAGCAACACCGGGGTCACACGCGACTCTTCTCCATGTCAAATCGGTACTGTTTGCGTATACCTTTTCCATGGCACGTCCAGGTCCTTCGCCGTCAAGTTGGTCCAACAGAAACGACCCCACCTCCTTCACTGCTCACGTGGCACTCTGCCCAGCCCTTCGGACTGTGCCTCTACGGATCAGCGCCCTCACCTCGTTTCTTCGAAAATTTACCTTTTCCCAACCCTAAATTATGTTTCTGAGAACCTAAATCACATGATTTTGAAGAAAACCAAAAAGAGGAGGGGGTGACGCTGGGCCTTAGCCCAACAGATCTTGTACCACGCATTTAACCATATATTTTTCGTATATACTCTGCACCACACGTAATCAACTCCGAAGCCCAAATTCGAGTTTACAAACTTGTTTTTATCTTTTTGTGAGTTTTCCATAGTTTTTCACAGTAAACTATAATGACAACTCTTTTAAATTTTTCAAATTATTTTCTCATTGATCGTCGTTCCTGTCACGATTCTGGTTGTGACAATTATCCTGAGTATCTTTCTTATCTTTTCAACTTCCTCCACTTCCAAACTTGCTTTTAGGGGACTGCTTTGTCCTTCTTTTCCTATCTACCACTGTTCGACGTTATCCTTTAGCTTTATAACTTGAAGATGTGTTTAAATTTAACGGTTTTAGAAGTTGCGACTAGAGTGGAGACCTTGTGGTAATACTTCATCTAGGGGTCTTTAACTTGAAATATTCCATTGATTTGCCCTATAAGGGCCTCATACTCAACTTGATTATTCGACATTTTGAAGACAAAGCGCAACGATTGTTCAATCTGTAACCCATGGGGGCTTTCCAACACTACCTTGGCTCCACATCCCTTGACATATGATGCCTCGTCCATGTATAAAGTTGACCCCTACAACTTAGATACAAATTTGTCTAACACCTAATTTTGTCCAGGTAAATAAAATTTATTTCAAAAAATGAAAAAATATTTCTAGTTGTTTTTAAAGAAAATTCAAAAAAAAAAGTTATTTAATTAAAATTAGATTTTTTAGAAAAAATATATATGTGTTTTTATCAAAAAAAAAAATCACTCAAAATTCATCTTTAAATCTATTTGTTTGCTTAGATTTATTTTTCTCCTATTTTCAAAAAATAAAAAAATATATATAATTTGCCTGCCATTATCTTTTGTCTTATTTTTAGAAAGAAAAGACACAATTTGGATTTTTATCTTGTTAGAAAAAAATGTAAACATAGGTTTTGTTTTGATTAGAAATTGAAATTGGAGTTTGTTGTGTCCCACACCCTTTTTTTTCGTATGCACCCATTGGACCTCCAAGTTGGTGTCATAGCACCACTCCCCACAGCCACTATGCATGGCATCCCGGTACCTTCAAGTGCGACAAAATCCATTTGCAGCACTACGGTCCCTGCTCCTCCACCCTGCAGAGACGGTTTGGTCTCCCTGCAGAAAGCTACTATGTCCCCTCTGCGGCACAAAAATGGTGGCAGGCAATATTCTTTTTTGTCGTCACACATATTCTGTTGGAGGAAAAAACAAAGATATTTTGAGAGCTCTCATTTATCTGAGGGGATGAGCACAGTGGATGGGGTACTTCTGGAGAGCACTTGTTGGCTTCAGTGGACATACTAGGAGGCTCCTCATTTTTTAGAGATCGAAGACAAGACACAACAATCACAACAAAGGAGAATACATTCAGGAAGAGGAGAAGCAGGTATGGCTTCAAAATCTGATCCGTTTAATGTGGAATGAAATGTCTGCATCTACTGCCATGTTTTGTTTTGTTTATGGGAATTTCCTTAGTTGTTTCGTTTTTGAAAACATTATTTTTTATGCTTTGCCTATTCTTCCTGCTCTTTTTCGTTTGTTCAACTATATCACCGTCGTGGTTTCTGATGAGGGTTGATGAATAGCAAAACCCTCATGCTTCACCCATTTCTTCATATGAGCATACTCTCCAAGCTTCCCCTTTCCATCTGTTGCCTACTGTTCTTGGCAAGAGCAAGCCTTGCTAGCACCACAAACATGCATCTTCATCATTATATCCTCTCCACAACCCTTATAGAACCAGTGCCTATGCCCTCAATCTACAGCAGATGCCTCAACCTTGATATCACAACCCTCCCTTACACTATCCTCATGCGCCTCAACCTCCAGGAACGACGTTCCACCGCCAAAGCCTTGCCTCCGATCTCGTCACCCTTTTTCTAAGTCGTCGCCGGCGTGGCCGTGGTCGTGAGGTACCTCCAACACCTCTGTAACAACCACCAACCTTCTTCTTCTCTCTAGTTATACCCTCGCCAAAGCCACCGCCACTTCCCAGGTCCACCTCAGGGTAGCCAACAACGTTGAATTCAAGCACGAACTTCAGACACCTCCAACTTTCTTTTAGCCTCCACACTACTATCATTCGAAATCACCTCCACCACCAACCCTTGCTATGCTCCCTTCCACCTCGTTTTCCCTCCTGTCCGCGAATGCCACAAGGAAACAAGACCCCAACTTCCTACACTTCCACAAAGCCATCACTCACTCCCTCTTCTTCCTCCGCTAGCCAAAACCAAACCAGACATGACCATTCCTCCCTTTTTACCCTTCCACCCTTTTCATGGCACCATCTGAGAACGTCATAAGCATTGAGCCCTAGACGATGCCTTCGTCCATCCTTCTCTGATCCCTGCCCTAACCACGACGTCACCCAACCTTCTTCTCCCTTGCCTCACTATCATCAAATACCACCCTCTCCCTCACGTCATCCTCTTCCTAAGCCGCTGCCGGCGTAGCCATGGCCGTGAGGCGTCTCCGACACTTCCAGGCTCCTCCAACAATGACTCTGCCATACTACCGTGACTTAACGACAGTTCTCTGACGCCATTTTCGCCGTCGACGGCGCTTCATCCTCAAACCTAACTTCCAATAGTCCTCACCAACACCTAATCACTATGCATAACCTCCAACCTAGTCACCACTTCCACCAAACAACTGCCACCTCCCCCCTCGTCACTCTCTTCACCACCAGGCTGCCTACCCCAACGCCAACGCCTGACTTAACCATGCTCCTCCATCCCTCTTCATCATGCCACCAATAAACTAAAGAAACTAACGCTGCCATCATTCCTGTCTTGGCAAGAGCGGCAAGGATCCCATAACGCCTTCCTCATGCCATCTTCTTCCTCCCAACCCGTACCTTCATGCTACCGTATAAGTTTCCTAACAACGATAGCCACCGCCACTCTCATCTTCTCTCCAAACCAAGTCTTTATCCTTCACTGCCTGCTCATGCATAAGAGAGATCCTCCTTCTCTCTCTCGTTCACCAGACGCCTCCCCCTAAGGCCACCATCAACCTCTACACGCCGTCGGGAAGCCACGAAACCTCCTTCACCACCACCTTGCCTCCATTATCCTCACAAAAAAAAAGTGGCCCCCACACGCCTTCACTCCAGCCACCCACACCATCGTCACTGCTCTCATTCACCATGTCTTCCAATCTCCACGATGAAACTTCCATGCAGCGATGCTCCACCATTAACGCCAATCTTCCCCAACTATATGCTGCCATCAGAAACCACCCTCACCGCCAATCTCTCTTCCTCAACCTCTAAAAACCCCATAATCCACTAAAAAACCAACGCATGTGCCTATGCCACCATATCTCACCACCCTCCATCACTGCCAGCGCCACTAGCAGCCCTCAAACCTCCCCCATCGTCGTCGACTGGCCGGCGCCGTCACGTTCACCGTCGTTGATTGGCCGCTGCCGTCGCGTTTGACTACCCAATGGAGAGGTGACCTCATAATCCCTGCCTCTTGAGCAGCATGCCACAGTTCCTCATGCACCCACCAACCCTAATGGGTTTCTAATTAGTGGGGTTGCTTCCTGCACCCCCACATATTCTGGCTTGCACCTCCAGCCCTCATAATCCCTAGAATACCCTCGCCTTTAGTTGGGTTGGATTTGCTTTCTGCACCCCCATATATTCAAGCCCACACCTATAATCCTCCTCAATCCCTAAAATGCCCTTGATACTAGTTGGGTTGGGTTTACTTTGCTTCCTGCGCCTCCATTAGTTAAGACCTGCACCTACATATGCCCAGATTCCGAAAATGCCCTTGGCTTGTCTTTTTGTTAATCTTTTGCTTTTTCAATAAAAAAATAGTAATGTCTTGAAAATAAAGGTTTAATTTTAGGCAATGTCTTTTAAAAAAAAAAAAAGATCTTTTTCTCATGTGATGAATGACGTTTTGAATAAAAACTTTCAATTAATTCCTTAATTGACCGCTCGCGTCATATGGGAATTAATTTGAAAAATTTTAATTTCATTTGGAATATCAGAGGACCATACGAGTCAAGCAATATCCAAAATAAAGTTTAATTTTTGAAAACGCTAAATTTTTATAAAATTAAAATATATAAAAAATATTCAAAACTAAAAAAAATCAACCACAAAAAAACAATTTTCAAACATAGAACTACGTAACCCTAATTCTCCCTCTCTAATGGAGATATGTAGGAGCGAGGTTAAACCTTGTCGAGCTCTTTTCAAAATAAAAATTATTTTGTTTGCTTTTATTTCTATTTCTCATGAAAAATAAATATTTCAAAAATTACACTCATTTTATTATGTTCAGTTAAAGGTACCGTCTTAGGACGGGCGCTGTGGGAGGCTAATACCTTCCCCACGCGTAATCGACTCCCGGACTTGCAATTCGGTTTTCGTAGATTAGCCTTATCTTCGTTTTTTTTTCTTTGGTTTTTCATAGTTTTCCATGAGAGCTATGGTGGCGACTCCACTCTTTTAGAAATTAAAATAAAATTATCTTTACGAGTCGTCCCGTCGTGACGCCGGTTGTGACAAAATTTGACTAAAAATTGTGCTTTAATGGATCCCTCGATTCAAACATGAGACCGTATTCGGACAACTTAATCAACCATAAGATCACTTAACCTGCAAACTCCGAACGTCAAAGAATAGTCGGTTTTAACAATGATTGGGCGGCCTTAGAACTACGATCTAAGGTGTCTTACGGTATAAACCAATGCTAAGGCCGCCTTTAAAACCACTTGGTATCTTGTCTCATCATCTTGCAATGCTCGTTTTGCAAAATAAACTGACTTCTACTCTTCTTGTTGGACAAGGCCGGTGCTAATTGCCACATCAAAGACGGATAAATATAACAAGAGTTTAGCTCCTAGTTTTGGGTTCTCAAGCACAGGAGTGGTTGACACACCCAATTTGTTTGTTATAAATGCTTCTTCGCATTGGTCGTTTCATTTGAATTTGTCAACTTTTCAAAGTAGTTTTAGGATCAGCCGAATCTTCTCAATCAACTTGGGCAAGAAATGGGACAACGAAGTCCATGGTTTAATTAAGCATTGTCCCTCCTTCAAATTCTTTGGGCTCCTCATAGATAACACGGCTACACACTTGTTAGGATTTACTTCTTTGTCGTTGTGAGCAAGCATGAAGCCCAAGAACTTTCCTCCAACGACACCAAAAACACACTGCAGGATTGAGGCGCATATTGTATCGATAAAGTTGGTTGAATATCTTGATAAGGTCTACTAGATGTTGGTCGAGTGTTTTTTATTTAACAATCATATCGTCCACATAAACTTTCATGTTACGCCCGATTTGATCCTTGAAGAATTTTCAATTAATCTTTGATTAGTTGCGCCTGCATTTTTTTGGATCAAACAACTTCACTTAGTAGCAATAGTTGGCAGAATCAGTTATAAAGGCCATTTTTTTCGACATCCCAGTCGTACATAAGGACTTGGTTGTACCTCGAGAAAACATATAAAAAAATGAGGATTTGATGCCGGACTGTTCCATCGACTAGTCGGTCAAATATTGGGCAACTGATAGATGTGTTTAGGGTATGCTTTGTTAAGATCCATGTAGTCGGTACACATTTGTTACTATCCATTGCTTTTCTTGAGTAACACAATGTTCGCTAGTCATGTGGTGTACCAAACTTCTCTTATGAAGCCAACGTCAACTAACTTTTTTACCTCTACCTCGACCACTAACCTCCTTTCTTCTTCGAGTCTCCGTTTCTTTTTAGAAATCAGTTTGGCTTCTTTGCACACGGCTAGCTTATGTTCCTCCAATTGCATGAACTTTATATCTTTATCGAAGCTTGTCCATATCCACTATCGATATTTTGCATAGGCTATATTCGAAAACGTGTTTATCTTGAGAGCAGTAACCATGTGATGCACGGAAACCTCTAGGTTCGAGTTTCAAATATTGAGGGCTACTTTGCCAAATCTTTCCATGAAGGTTCTTAAAGGCTTCCCTTACCTGTCATATATTGACCAAGGCTATGGACGTCAGATGATGAGGCTGGCTTGTGGCAAATTAGGCATTGAACTTCGTCACCAAAGTATCACAGTAGTCCACAGAGTTGGCTAGTTAGCGAGTGAACCAGTTGAGAGTTGCACCTTTCAAGGAAGTGGGGAAGACTCTACAAAAAATATTGTCGTCCAATGCATGCATACCGATCTGTGTGATATATATGTTGATGTGCTCGTCTGGGTTAGTGGAACCATCGTACCTATCTAAAGCAAGTCCTTTCTAGGGCCGGGAATGCGGTTTCCATTATGTTTTCGATAAAGGGGTGTCGACGAGAGGATAGGCCGAACGTATTTATGGACGTAGGGGGTTTCGACATTACGTCATGAGTGACTCTTTCCCTTCATGGGCAAGTTTGCTCGTTTGACCCTGACGGGTCACCTTACTCAGTTTCCACTTTTTCGATGGTCTTTATCCTTTGTTTCAGTCTCGTGTTCTCCTCCTTCTGTGCATTTAACTCTTCGGTATTTTTCCTTTTCAATGTTTCCATTTCTCTATGCAGTTCCAACATCATAGTTATTGAGTCTTCGTGGTTGTCCTGGAGTTCCTCCTGATGATGCATGTCTTCCATGTTCCTTATGGTCACCATGTGATTAAATGAGGTTAAACTCGGCCCATGGTGGGTGCCAAAATGTTATTGTATGATCGACTAAACCTGATTAATCAAACTGGTCTTCGATCGAGTGTGTGGTGCTTCAGTCTTAAACTTGTGGTCGCCTTCGTACTTCACTTCTTCAATTGGTTCTCAGTCTCGGGAGGGATCCCCACAAACACTTTGACACTCAAGTTAATCACCGGTCCAAGTATTATAGGATATTTAAGGATTAAAAGTAAGAGTACCTTATATCTTGGAACTACCTCCATATTTATATAGGCTTCTTAGTAAATGGATCATATGTCCAAGTTCTTTTAGGCCTTCTTACTTTATTTCCTGTAATACATGTAGTAATTGACACGTGTCTGTTATTAATAATTTGTTTCTACAAATGATAAGAGAATCACAATATCAACCGAGATCATATGTAATTGGCCGGTCGATGTGATACTGTTAATTGTTTAGTTTGGAAAAACTAGAGATCGACTAGTCATTTTAGAAATACACAAGGTATATTGATGCCTTTTCATACACAAGGTATATTGATGCCTTTTCATTATTGTCTTATCATTTGAGATGACTTGGGTACTTGCTAAAGTTATCAAATGACCATGACCTTTAAGATCCCTTTGACTTTAGTTATTGGTTGTCATGGAATAAGCTCTTACGATTGGGAACTGTTCCGGGACTAGCGTAATTGCCTTCTATGAACTTGGCCTGAACTCCGGAACACAAATATAAACATTATAGAATAATTATTGAAATAATCACTTGATATGTTTCTGAACTCGGTATTTATTTCACAATATCATCTATTATGTTTTAGCCAATGGTTATATGATAATTTACCTTTTAATGCGTCCTTTTACAGTAAAAGGTGAATTCTTAAACTTACTAGTGTTGCAGTCACTGTGTAAACATCATATGCGGCAACCTTGACTATATGATTAGTAATGTCCTTTATTCTTAAGACGAGTGATGAGAAAGTGAAGTCAAAGCCACAGAAGAACAAGGTAAAACAATTGTATAGAGAGATAAAGGAACTCATTATAAAATGCTGCAAAGGAGCAACTGTATAGTGAGATAAATCAATGTGAATATTAGTTCATATACAAACAAGAGGACGTGCTTTTAACTTGCTATCCCCTCATTGTTAAAAGTAAGCAAGAATTGCCATCCTAGAACAAAGGAACGCCTTCTGAACCATATTATACCAATGGAGAATATGTTAACCTTCAGATTTAACTTTTTCTATAAGCTACCAAACTTTTTCTATGAATTTCACACTACACAAGGTATTCATCATACAAGAATCTGAGACCTGGCAGCACCACGGGAACACCTTTTCCTGCCCTTCTTGCTAAGTCCACAAACACATATGTCCAGAAGCTCATAATCCTCCTGCCAGAATAACCTGGATGCCGTCTCAGGATCTTTCAAAAGCATCTTGGATGTAAGGAAACCAGCTATGGTCCATGTCTGATACATCCGGGCTTGTTTTCCAATAAATTTTCCACTGCGTGTATCATAGTATTCAGGCCAAGAATCAACTGGCAGTCTTTTCTCAGCCAAAGCAACTGCTTTCTGGGCAAGTTCAATTCTCCCCATTTTGATGCATGCCAGCGTGAACTGAATATGAGATGAGGTACAAGGGAATATATCAGAAATTAAAGCAACATTTCATGACTTGAAAATTGACATGCAGGCCCCCAGCAACAAAACTGGAAAATAATTTTGTTTCAGTTTTAAAAAAATTTTGCTCTCAATTAACAACCCGAGGAAATAATCTCTCTCCAGATATTTTTCTCCTACTTCAGGTTCTCCAGTGTATGGTTTTAATTTCCAATTTTCTGCAATATAGTAGAATGAGTTTCTATTGGTGGCCTGGTATGTACTCCTCCCGTGCTTATTATTCCCCATTGAGTTCAAAAGTTTAGGTGGCAAGACACAGGACAAAGCGGATAGCCAACAACACATCACCCATTGCCATCAGGAAAAATTACCTGCCATAGAAGGGTTGGCCAAGATCCACCATTGTGATATGACCAAGGGCTGCAAAAGTTAAGCACGTTGTTTCAGTTAAGATGCACACACTAGAAGCAATTCTGTCTACAAAGGCAAACAAATTACAAAAAATGAATTCAACAAATGTACTTCATATTAAAAACGAATCAAAATTCTCAGGTATGTAAACAACAAAAAGGAAAATTATGATAAGAACTTACGTATTCTTAGGGTCAGAGCCAGTAGTTATGCGCCACTCTTCATTATCTAGGGCAGGATAACATATCTTAAGAGGCATATGGCCCACAAGATCATCCCATTTTGCTTCTATCAGATTTAAAATAGCCTGGTTCTGTCTTGGGGTGCCCAATGATGAGACAATGGACCAAAGGTTTCCAAGAGTGAAAAACCTGAAGTCCATGTGAGCTGGCTGCAAATTCCCCATCAGATATCCACCTTGTTCTGGAATCCAATCCATTAACCACAGTGGAATTTGTTCTGGATAGATGTTGAATTTATTAATGGCATCCATGGAGTACTCTTCTGTTTTATACCTGTATATTTCATTGATCTTTTTCATGTCCACCCAATAATATTCTCTAATGTGGAATGACAGAGCACTGAGTCGGTTGTTAATAGCTCTAATAAGAGTATCAGTTCCCTCAGTTACAACAAGCATCTCACGTGAACAGCGAAGAGCTGAGTAAAATAGTGCCTGTAAAGTAAAACTTGTCAAAGCTAAATGGAGGGATAATATGTGAAAAACTAGAAGTGCAACGCAGAAACCACGTTGCCTGAATTCAGAGTTGTATCTTTATTTAGCAAATACAGATTAATGTCAGTTGAAGCATATGCACTAAAATAACATATATCAATGGAACAAGAAACAATTTCAACTGTGTAATACAGAGAATTGTTCAATTTTAAACGAAGAAACAAAAGGAAAAGCATAAGAATGAAGAAGCATAGCATAGTTAAACTCACTTGGATCTCAAGGGGGTGACCATGAATGCCCATCCTCCTATCTATCATGCAAGAGCCATCAGTGACTAGCAGTGAAGGAAACATATCGAAACCATCTGTTAAACACAAGTTAAGGATCATTTTTAAGCCTGTTTGAACATCGGCCCTTTCTTGCAAGCTGCAATCTCCAGTGAGCTTCCCGTAAGCCCGCAAGAGGATGATCCACCACAATCCTATCGACAAAACAAAACAGAAATAATAAATGAAAGTTCTTTTGTTATACTATTCGAATACTATTTTTCAGAATTCTTATCATGTACCACTCAATAGCAATTTTCAACATATTCCTCTATGGGAAGTATTTAAGAAACAGCTAAATAATCAACTACTAACCTGAATCTACAGGTGCAACTCGACCAATGGCTGATTCCCCAAAATCAGGATCTAAAACTTCTTCATGATTATCTTCGTCCAGAGCTACACTTCTAACTTTGAAACTTGCAGGCATCAAGCCCTGCCCTGGACTGTAGCAGTCCACTGTTTTCTCCCAACTCTTTTTAACAAAAATGTATAATATTAACAAACAGTTCTCCACAAAAATTTTTAACACTAAATGAGTTTTGTTACACAAAATCACTTTCTTTCTGGATCAATCCAGTAGAGACAAAACACTGAACTGTAAAATCTATTCATCCAAAAAGGAGTGCTAGAGCAACTCGCTTTTTCTAGAACATTCTCTACTATTATCAAACTTTATTAAAAACTACAAAATCATGAAACTCGTTAAATAAGAAGCGAGACCTATAACAATTTTGTGATGTCCAATAAAATTTTGCCAAGAGTAAAGCGTGTGTTGTTAATATTTCTTATTCTTCCAACAGAGAAGGGATTATTCAAGTGATGAAGCACAAGATTGAATCATTAGGTGTCTGACTCTAAAAGGGTAAATTACCTGCAACTGCAAGGTGTGAAGAAGAAAGTTCTTGACAATCTCACTTTCTCCTCTAAGCAAGAAAGCAAGTGCTGATGGGATAAAATCCCTAAGAAAGACCTGATCATAATTCAAGGGTACCTTGTCACTAGGATCATTTGCAGCCATAGTCCCCACAGGGTTGCCACAATAAGTCACAACGGCTCCCTGCAACAACTTCCATGCTTGTTTTTCCACCTCTGACTCCTCACATTTACTCTTCTCCACACTCACATTCACTTCTCCACCTAAATTTCTCTCATCTGTAACATCCTCATGAGAATTTTCCACCACCAACGGCTTCACGTTACTCATGCCACCCTGTACGTAAATCCTCTCAAAATTGTTGTCATGGCCACGGGTCTCCACAGAGGTTGAGCAATTTCGAAACTTGCAGGTAGAGGCATCCCCGTTGGATGTGATTAAACTAAAGGGCATTGATAAAGGGGCGAAATTCGAAGAGGGCAAGCCAAAAACTTTGTGTGCAATACCCTTTATGCGATGCATTTGCAAAGGGTGGTGATGATTATTGAAACGAGGTTTCGGAGAGTTGTTAGCAATAGAACGAGTGTGATCAAAATTTGCAGGTGTGGACGGAAAAGGCGATGAGTTCCGAGAACTGATGAGAATCCTGCGAATGGATTTCATGGCGCGGTTGCGAATAAGGGCAATTGTGTTCATCGTGACAAAGAAATAGGAGTGGCAACAGAGACGAAATCTATGGAAATTTGTATGAGAAATAAGTTAAACACGAAACTATTAGCATTTGGGGTGTGGTGTTTGTAAGAATGAATGAGAAGGTTTAGGTTGAGTGGTTATGCCATCATGGCATGTGGGCTGAAGGCGGTGCTGTTGCCGGCGGGGAACACAAAATTCTTCTGTACCTTTTCGTTATAGAACGTGAGTAGGTTATCCAAACATTAGTTTCAGAACATTTGAATCTTTATTGTTCTTTATTGTTTATGTTAGTGGATATTTTCTAACTTTGGTGCTGGTAATATCACTACAATGTTTTTCCGTACATTGTAAATTTGACACGGATTTCTTCCATAATGGAAAAATACAAAAAACAATATTTTTTTGCCAAACTTACTGCATTTTTAATTGTTTCTGGAACATATAATAAATTTCCTCAAAATCATCTGAATAGTTGCATTATAGATGTCGTCAAAATAAAAAACAAAAATAAATCATCAATATCACCAGTAAAAAAGAGTGCTAATAAATTCAATTATTTTAAATAAAATTTAAAATTGAAGTTTTGTTAGTGAAAATAATAATTAAAAAGGAAAATCTTAACAAAAACAATATTTCCTAAAAGAATATGAAATTTACTAATCACAAATAAATATCTTACAATTCTAATTGTATGACTTTTTCCACTTTGTTCGTAATAACATGACTGTCACTGACTGACAGCAATTATTAAACACGATTTCTCACTGCATAAATATCTAAAAAAAATATTTCAATATTTAATCTTTGTAAAAATTTACTATGCTTTTAGATTTATATTTACCAAAAATAAATCAGTTTGAATCTCTCATCAGAAATTCGTTCAAACGTGAAATGTAAAAATAGTAATTTTTTTTTTTTATAAAACCTAGTATAAATTTCCAAGAACTATACAAAACCAAATCATATTTTATACAAATTATTTTTTTTTTCAAAATTTGCCCGTCACAATTCTAAGTTTGTGATAAATATTAGAAGCATGTTTCCACTCAAATCAAAATAAAGAAACGATGTTGCAATTGAAAAAAGTGGAGTACAAAAAAATTGAAAAAGGTGTTGAGAAAAACGGACAACCCGATTATTCTTGGATCTGCTGCCCCGGTGAAATATTAGAGTTTCAAGTACAATTCCGAAATCAAGTTTTTTATTTAAAAATAAAGTGGCAAGAATCGAATCCAAAATTACTTAAATTACAAGTTCTAAAAGTATTCTCTCTCTCTATATATATATATATATAAAAGAAAAACTAATTAACAAGATGAAAAGTATTCAAATAAAAATTTAATCACATAAATTGTTGTCGCATACTAATAACAAGAGACAATTAACTAATTAAATTTAAATGAAAAAAATTAAACAACTTCGATAGATTTATATTTCATGTTTTTAAAAAATATATATTTTCTCAAGGATTAAATAATACTTATAATCAAGGATTTCATATGAACTGCATCCAAACTCTACCTATTTTATTATGAGATTGAACTATTTATGATAAAAGCTATTCCTTCCTAATGTACAAACATATTTTTATAAAAAATTATAAACAATATTAGATAGAGATCAGATGAGATTAAGAGCTTGAAAATTTTGTACATCTAAACAAAGTTTTCAGATACCAAGTACGTAAGAAATGCAGAGGTTTGCACAACTAGATAATGGGATGGAAGCAAACGTAAGGTTCCGTAAAGAATAACTCATGTTACTTACTTTACAAAAGAAACCACCTAATGTTACTACAGGCAATAAAATTTCATATCCAAACTATACATATGACTTATGGTATATCCCAAATTATGATCTTACATCAAATTGACCTGCCCGAGTAAGAGCTCTAAAACCTTTGTGAAATCGGTATGGTTCATTCTTCAGATCCAGTTTATCTATTTGCAGACCAGAGAGGGCGACACCCATAATCCTAAAACCCACTTGAAATGAGGGGAAGACATGAAGGCGCTCCAAACCAGTTTCAATCACCAATAATCCAGACATGGAAGGGGCTTTATCTTTCGGAATCCGACCAATGGACCATATGCATGTCTAGTATCATATAAATAAAAATAAAGCTAGATTAATGTTAGTATACAATTTACACTGTCAATCAATCAGAAATCATCATTTTTAAAGTAATTATGGAAAAATTCATTGCAATCACTTACCAATGGTTTTGTAATTGGATAACAGTATGAAAAACTTTCATAATATGTATACACTAGTTACTAATGATATTGCAAAAATGGACCATAGAAGTTTATCTTTAATGATTTTAATTACTTTCAAGCTTCACAGTGGATAATTAATTGTCAATATGAAACATTGCTGCTCACTACTCACTATTCACTAGAAGCATGATACTAGCGAAACTAAGTACCTTTTTAGCAAGGATGTTCACTGTTCCATGATTTGAAGTCAGATCAGCTGATAAGATGAACGGAGGGAGCTGAAACTGAACAGTAACCGAGTCGATTGTCTTTCCAGGATCATTTTTTATTCCAACCAATACACTAAGACGACATGTCCCCCCATCCGAAATTAACTGTGGCTTTACATATATTGGGGTGCTCTTCAACTTTCTTACTCTGAAAGTGAAGTGCTTGAATTATTGAAAGAACACAAAGTGGGAATATAAACATTAAAATTCAACTTTCACAATTACAACTGTATCCGTTACAACTTTTTTGAAAAATATTTTGGTTATTGAAAAACACAGCCAAGAGAAGCAAAGCTTACAGCATGCTAGTTTCAAATCCTGATCCAGGCAACAAACAAGTGGTTTTTGTACCTGTAGCTCATAAGCTTAAATTGTCCATCAGGGGGCACAAAAGAAAGAATTTGATGAGACTCCCAAGGCCGAAAACGAACACACGGATGGAACCTGACATCATCTAGGATGGAAGGATTTGTAAATGAAAGGGTTAAATCAGGAAAACCTGAGACACGGGAATTTACTTGAACTTCACCATAGATCTCACATTTCAACAAACCTCCATCCCTGAATGAATAAAGATATTTAGCTGTGACTACTAAGAAATAATGAAATTCTCCAAATAATAAAAACTACAAAAGATGATCTGAACATGATCTGCAATTATTTTTTACAAAAGAGGTTTCTCCAAGTTCTAGCTTCCAAGATTAGTACCGTTCACAAATCTTGCAAAGTAGATGTCCCATTCACCAAAACATTGTAGCACAAGACCGTAATAAAGTAGAAGCACCATTAATATTATCACTATCAAAGTGTAATTTTAAGAAGTGATAAAAGAGAATGTGCATATAGACCTGTTAATAATCGCATCCATTTCTTCAACAAGGTCTACATATACTTCATTGTTGGAGTACTTTGGCTCTGCTGTTCTCCAGGGAATACGAGATGCAGTAGCCCTAGGAAGGGTATCACTCACATTTGAGTTGCTACCAGTCACAATGCTCAAGGCTTTGTTAACCACATTTGGCGGATTAATAATCTCTCGCAGGACACTAGGTTCTGTAGTTAAGGGGAAGCCATTGTCTATCATCTCATCCAAAAGCTAAAAGAATAACACAAAGTAAACTGGTTAGTTTGCATCTAACCAACAGAGACCAATCGATAAAGCTACATCAGTAGAGGTTGTACTTGAGACAAGTACCTCGTACACAATGACGAAGTTGTCTTTAATTATGTCTTCGTTTAAGGCCCCAAAATAATCATTGAGGACATCAGCTACCCTACAAAGGAACTGAAAATGAGATAGTTAAGAGAAAAAATAATAAGTAAACAGAGTAGCATTCAAACGGCTTCATATTCTGAGTAGCAAAAAAATATACCTCAGTGGCCATCAAGGGTGGCATTTCAATTTGCGTGCACCCCAAAAAAGTTATTCCATCCCGAAAAACTTGGAAAATGTAATGCGTATGAGAGGCAATCACTGGTTGTTGCTAAAAGTAAAATAGTTGAATGAAGAACGCAAATAAATAAGGTCAATGAAATTAAAAAATTCAAAAAAAAAAAAAAAAAAAAAAAAAAAAAAACCTTGAAGGAGTCGCCAAGTGAAACGGCTTGTTCCCAGAACCAGGCACAAATGGAGCGATCGACGCAGTGCCCCGAAAGCTGTTTCTCTAGCATTACCTCTCTTCACATGAAATCAAAATTAACTGAATTTGCAGCAAGTAGAGCAGATTTTAAATTAAATGAAGATTATGAAGTTTGATTTATCTTACCCGGCATCTGAGAGGAGAAATATGCACTGCAGCATCACTGTCTTTCTTAGAGTAAACCCAAAATCGGAAGGACGATTGGTAGTGAAGAAGAGTGCGGAAAATAGTTTGCTTTGCGGTGAAAGAAAGGATTATGAGAATATGAACAATGCGTCAGCTTTGCAATGATTCCAACCAGAAGAAGCTGGCAAACTTACCTGCTGACATGGATATCCAATAAACTATTACATTAATTTAATCTTATGTAAAGATACCAGTCATTTTATACCTGATTTGTCAAGTCTTTAACTATATAATTTACTTTTATGTTTACTTATTTTATGAATAATTAATATTTTTTATATTAATTCTGTTGTTGGATATATTAATAATTAAATTTATGATAACTTTATAATTTGATTAACAAAATAATTTGTTATAAGTTGATAGTCAAAACTATCAATGATATTGACACATGCTTTTAAAAAATAAATAAAAAAATATACTAATTTTGTGACTCAGAGAAATTCGAAGGTTGGAGTTGATATTCAAAATAATTTGTTATAAGTTGATATTCAAGAAAAAAAAAAAGAATTTATCCTATTTGGTAAAGAAGAAACGTAATGAAAATAAATGTTAAAGTTGGAAGATTCTGCATTAAGGAAATTCTACAGTAAGAGGGGGAAATGAAATGAAATACAAATACAAATACCTGAGAGAAAAAGGTGGGTTATAATCTGGGTGTTCCAGTTATCGGATTTCACAAATAATCACCGTTAATCTTAATCCCTCTTCTTATTTCTTTTTTCGCTTCTCCGATAATCCATCCTCGTCCTTTATGATAATCAACCATTTTTCGGTGACAATCAATTATATTTTCTATAATAATTGTGATGATGCAACATCGTCATTTATAATTATCATTCATTTCCATGAGTCAATATCCTCTGATTATATGAAGCAACTACTTTTTGCAGTCAATATTGAGTATCTTTCAATGCCAAAAGAATACAAGAAAAAACATGATTTACTCCTAAAAAGAACGGTTTTACAATTCCATCATAAAAGTCTCATTCAAGCCATTTCATATAAAAAGTACAAAACTTTGCACGTGCTGTATAATCATGTACAAACTTCCCCCGCATCTCAATTCAACTTGTATTTCCATCTTTCATAATCAGACGACGCTGAATGCTGACTGTAGGGTAGATGAGAACCGAGAGGCAATTGTCTGAGAGGCAAATTGTTGAATCTGCTTCTTGGCATCTGAAATAAAACCAATAATAAGCTCTGTTATACCATACCATTGCGAGGTTTTAGCTATTCATTTCGAGTATAAAGAGAAATCCTTCCAGGTAAGAAAGGGGACACACAAGGACCGGGCTAGCGTAAAACCACTATTCTCAAGATGTGTGGAGTAAAACTAGCCTTCTAGAGAACTCCTTAGGCGTGTATGTTTCACAACCATCCCGATCATTCAGAATGAAACATGCCTCCATGGTAACATCAATTAAACCAGATGCAATGCAGAAAATATTGATACAATAAATAAATACAAAACCCAGAGCTTCCAATCCTGACAAAAACAGGGTGCTAGTACCAAGGAATCGTTCCTTTTCACAAACTACTTACAATATCATTCCAAAATGGTGTTTATTTTTGTTGGGGTTAGATGCAATCACCAAACTCTCTAGTATATTTTCATTATATTTATATATAGTGCTATATTACTCTTCTCCATTAATGTTTAATCTTTATGCTTATTGTTTATTGTAGCCCGGTCAACCAAATTGTTAAGAGAGGTTGGAAAACCCTTATGAGTTCTTGACCTAATATAAGACAAGTAATAAATCATTTATTTGGGAACGAAGGATGACTTAGTGATCATCTTTAAATCCTTGAACTTAATGTGAGTTTACTTTATTGAGTTGACAAGGAATTGTAATTTAATAGAGTACACTTAGGGTTTTCTCTTAAGAGGAAAATCTTTATTTCTGAGCTTAATGAAATAAAAAGAGTACGGTGGTGAAGTCCAATCCCAACAATATCCATATCATATATTTCAATTTGACTAGCTTTCTCATTTCAAAAAATACCAAAAATATTGTAGTGTTTAATTTTTACTTTTGTTACAAGTTCTTGTTATTTAATCTCACTTTATGTCTTGTCGTTCATTTTACACCTAATAGTATAAAATTAATGTAGTTCTTAGTATTGCACCAAGTCTCCATGGAGTTGACACTCTTACTTTTAAAACTTACGCTAATGGCGTAGTTGCCCGTAATATGTTCCAATTTGTTGTGAATATAGAAATAGATTGTGAGCACCCTACATAAGCTTATATCAGCATCCAAAGCATTTTTCATACCGAACATCATATCCAACCCTAGGGAATTATGATTCTGTTATTAAAAGGGTTGTTTGATGCCTAATGAAGCCCTTTCACCAACAGGGAATTGAACAAAAGAACATAAATTGGCAGTTGACAAATAAGAGATGGACTCTAAACATGACTTATCCTCATATGTCAACAACCTTAAAGGAAGTAGGAGAGTGCAGCAAATTATAGTTTACATTTTTCAAAATGAGATGAGAAAAGGGCACTCCAAGACTAAGTTTCAATAACTTCATGATGACATATATGTATTGTATATCATAAACCATGAAAATTACTTGTATCTTATTATTATATACAGATAATTCCTCCATCCAAAATCAATTTTAGAATATTAGGAGAGTGGAAAGCATACATTTTTAAGAATATTATCAATAAACCTACTGACCTTTTTTGCATTTGGTAAAACCAACAATATTTGCAATGCTGAGGGTCAGACAAACTCCAACAACAAGGAGATAATCAGCTTGAAGCCTTATGAGTGAGAAGATTGCCAGAAAAATCCATGCAATAGCCTGTAGAACATACAAATAAAAAACATCATTTCTTATGTTGATCATCATTATGATTTTAACTTCTCGGAGGGGGGTTGTATAAAAAGTACAAGCAATTTTGTTGATGACAGATGGTGGTCTATGGAAACAAGTCAAAAAAGCCCATAATAATATGCTAGAAAAGAAAAAAGAGTCTAGCTAGAGAAGGTAACAAGAATATGGAAGAGAAAAGAATGGGGTCAGGGGTTACAAAAACCAAAAACAGGGAGGAAACTGTTGGAAATAGAGTCTAGGCTGGCAGAGGTGGATGAGGAAAACGAGAATGGGACTGTGTGCCGAAAATGAAAAAACTGAGGAGAAAGATGCAGGTCTCCTGAAGATTGTGCAATACAGTTTCACTAGAACTTACGGATCATGGGTATATCCATGAATATGGGTCTAAGATGTAGGTCTCCTGAAGATTGTGCAATACAGTTTCACTAGAACTTACGGATCATGGGTATATCCATGAATATGGGTCTAATATGTAGGTCTCCTAAAGATTGTGCAATACAGTTTCACTAGAACTTACGGATCATGGGTATATCCATTAATATGGGTCTAAGATGCAGGTCTCCTGAAGATTGTGCAATACAGTTTCACTAGAACTTACGGATCATGGGTATATCCATGCATATGGGTCTAACATGTAGGTCTCCTGAAGATTGTGCAATACAGTTTCACTAGAACTTATGGATCATGGGTATATCCATGAATATGGGTCTAAGATGTAGGTCTCCTGAAGATTGTGCAATACAGTTTCACTAGAACTTACGGATCATGGGTATATCCATGAATATGGGTCTAACATGTAGGTCTCCTGAAGATTGTGCAATACAGTTTCACTAGAACTTATGGATCATGGGTATATCCATGAATATGGGTCTAATATGTAGGGTTAGAGTGGCCCCATTTTTTCCCGGGAATTTTCCACTATAACTGTTTTTTGGCTCTATGGCGCCGTGAGCATGATGGTCACCAAGGCACAACCACAAGAATCTGCCACACTATAGACTCGGTATGGCATCTTATTGAAAGTTTGTCATGTATCCCATCATGACATCAAAACCACCTTTCAGAAACACTGACCACAAGGCACTAGTACAACTATGTCATGTTAATTCTTAGAGTTTTTCTCCATCTGTAGGGTATTGGCACCCTCCCAACCGAAAGTTTATAGAGAACTGGCTATTTTATTCTGAGCATCACAACCAATTTAGCATACTATTTACTCCTAACTAACACATGCACCATGTGAATGAATCTGATCAGGCAATATTATTACATAAAGCCATAATCAAAACTGCCAACAGCCACATTTTGACTGTAACTCAAAGAATCCAAGAGAAAACTGGAATGCCATTCCATACTGTAATCAATCTATATATAGTTACCGTAAGGTACAGGGTCCACCAGAAAAGCCAAGAATCTTTCTTGTTCATCCGAGCCAATGACTGCAGGGATAAAAATCAATATATGTAAGGTGCAAGCAAGTATCTATAAAGAATTCAGAGCTCATTCTTTTGCTATGTTCTGATTCAGCACAAACAGTATCATTTCAAAATGCCACTGATCTGAAGGACTACCTACCTCTTGGTCAAGACACTCAAATTTCCAAACACTCTCACCCAGATCATTAATTTCATTCCACCACCTCAAACCAACTAAAATTCGCCCACTCACATTCTTGACTACCCAAAAGTCAAGGGCAGCAAGAAGAACAGTCACGACAAAAATGATGACAAAGTTATCAATAAAGAGGGCCGAAAGAATGTAAAATGCCAAGGCTGCGGCCTGCAAGATACAAAGAAAAAATGAATATGGCTTGCATAAAAATACACGCTAAAGAGCACAATTGGATAAACAAAACCTTGAAGAGGACATGAAAGAAGCAAGTCTTGGGATTGGCGTAGTTTTCACCCACAGGCTGCACACAGAAAAATTTAATTAATCAATTAAATCTGGAAAAAATTAATATTGAATACCACGATCAATCATTAAATCCTATCCATTTTCAGTGTCCAGCGCAAACAAGTGAAAAATCAATCAGAAAATAGAAGGCATTGCAAATCATGAGAGGAAATTAAGCGTGTATGTTATTCGGCTAGATAATCCCCAGGGACAAAAGTCAAATAAAGTTTGTTTCAAGAAACGCAAGGAAATCGAATGAAAGAAGTTAGATAGCACCAGATCTAGGAATTACGCAGAAATGTAGAAAAGTAGTTGACTGACCTGATTGGGATCCATGTGTACAGATGAAAGAGAAGGAACGAAGCTTGCAAGTAAAGAGGGACGAGGGAACTATAGCATACCAGATCTCATACCCTCCAACTAATTTCGGACCAAAATTTGTTCGCAAAACACTTACATAATATTTTGGAGAGTAAGAACATTTCTTTTGTCGAGGAAATGCAAACGAAAAAAAAAATGCGGTTTGTGATGGAATGGGCTTTACTGGTCGCTGATGTTAGATATTAATTGGGCTTTTCCAGGGAAATGCAAAGGTAAAACAAAATTACTTCCTGAACCTCCTCAATGTAAACATGCAACCCCACAATTTTCAAACCATTTTACCATCTTTTAAGGTGATTTATAGATTATCTGTTTTAAAAAAATTTCGGAACGCACTTTTCATATTTCATGAAATAAATTCTAGAACACTTTTCCCTAAACAAAATAAAATTTCTAGAATAAGTTTTTGAAATAAAATTTTCAAAACGTGTTTCAGAACAAATTTTTTATATAATAACTTCTTATATAATATGATTTCTAGAACAAATTTCAGAACATATATAATATTTTCTGGAATATGTTTTTAATAATGGTTTTTCTGGAATAAGCTTTCTGGAACACATGAAATATGTTTTGAAAATAGTTTTTCATAACACATTTTTTTTTCTCTTCTTCTAACTACAATGTTTTTCTTTTCTTCTTTTTCTTCTTCTTCCATAGCCATGATGATGTACCATTGACGGTAGTGGTAGCAATAACGGTGGTGGCATACAGTGAGAGAAGTGGACAGACCAGTTTGGTCATTTCACACAATTGTGAAGGTGTAGGATTAAAAATAGGGTGGTGTAGAAAGTAATTGCCAATAAAAAGAGGTTTTTTTAGATTAGACTTTGCTTTTAAGGGTCTTTCATTCTGCACCCCGTGAATTTTAACCTGCACCCCTATGAGGGAGTGAAATGACAACCATCAGCAACCACCAAGCACACCAACCACCACCTCCAACCACTGCCTCCAACTATTGCAAGCCACCAAAAATGAAAACCTACAAAATGCTCCGAACCACCAACACATTCCCACCCACATTGAACATTTATTTTCGAAAGGGCATGAAGTGCTTGTTGAAATTCATGGAGTGAAAAATGTAAAACCCTTGGCTTTATCTAATATTAGTTACGACTTGGGTTTTTTTCAAACCCAGTGCAAACCGTAAAACAAATCAGTGGGCCTGGTGGGGGCTTTAACTTTTCCTGCCCATTTCAGGATATATTTGGCGCAGTTGCTTCCTGTACCCCATCAATGTTATTTTATACCATAAATACCCTTACTAGAAAACCATAATTTGGAGTTGTTGTCTTTACCTTTTCCAGTGACTGCGGTGGTGACAGACGTTGTTGGTGGAAGGAAAAGTTCTTTAGCAACGTTTTGAGGTAAGTGAGTGTGTTTTTGGATGATTTAATGGTTAATGTAGAGGGGATGTTACGTGGTGGGAAAGATTTTCGTTCTGGAAAACAAAATTCGAAAGAACATTTTTTGAAAAACTTTTTTTCAAAAAGAGGAGTGTAAAGAGCAATTTTGGAAAAGCTTTTCGGGAAGCCAACTTTTTATTACGGAAATCCTTTTCGGTAACTCATTTTCCCATCTTCTAACCCAGTTCCGGATTTTATTTTTCATAATTCTTCCCATCACATAACATCTCCTCTACACCCGTATATCAACTATTAAACCATCCAAAAAAACACCCACTTACCTTAAAACTCTGTCATAGAACCTTTCCTTTCACCACCAATGTCTGCCACGCCGCCGTCACTGGAAAATGCAAAGACAGAAACTCTAAGTTATGATTTTCTGACAAGGGTATTTGTGGTATAACATAACACTGATGGGAGCAGGAAGAAATTGTGGGTGCAGGAAGCAATTCTCTGTATTTTGTAGTTTTTAGCAGAATTTTCTTTTTATTTTCAGAACAATATTTGAAGTATTATGAACTATTAAATATCGATAATCTTGGTGATCATTTAAAATTTACATGGTTCATAGGTTTAAAAGTTGCTAAAAGCACTTTTCACTTAAAATAGTAAAAATCATGTGCATGTTACAAAATTTACAGTAATTTGTATAAAAGTGAAATTGTGTGTATTGAACATTAACGAGCAAACATATAAATGAGACGGTTTGTCGTGCCTACTTCTACGGTGTTAGAATTTTACTAATATCTTTTGTACAAAGATAAAAAAAAACAAAAAAAAAACATTAGAACATCAATAATAACTCTTTTTGATTTTGTTTTTTATTTTGACGTCACAAGTAATAATAAACATAACATCCAAAATATGAGCAATAGGGAAAGAGGAATCTAGAAATTCAGAGAATATTCCACTGGAGGATGTTTCCTTAGTTTCTTTTGTCAAAATTGAAGGCAAAACTTTTTGAACCTAAAACTAAAATTGTCGGTGTAAGAGCATTATCCTTAAAATATAAAAATGTTACATCTCACTTGACTATTTGACTATTCTTCTTGCTGCCGCATCTTATAACATAGACAAATGTCGTATTTTTTAAATTTCTTTTTACTTACCATACTATATTTTGTAATTAATAAATAAAAGGAGTCCCATAATAAATTAGATTGGGTCGTTTTTGTTGATTTTCCACCAACTAACCAAACCAGAAAAAACGATATTTATAGGAAGTTGTACTAACTGCCATGTGGCTCTCTCTGCACCTTACAACGCCACCCTGGTTTACACACGCAAAGGATTTCATGGATCCCACCGATATCTGGAGTTCGCAGCAATACCCTCGTTCAATGCCACGTGTCCAGTAACGGTCGACGTGACTGTCGGTGGTGCATGGCATCCACAGTTTGGGGCGGTGGCAGTTAACCTCAAACGGATATTCTATCCGCAGTCTCTTGTTGTCCTTCATCTACCTTAATAAGACCTAACTTTTCCCAAAGATTTGGACGTCGGTTTTTTTTCTTCCAACTCTCTACACGTTCTCACAACTGAACTTCAAAGTTTACGACGAGAAAAAGAATCTAATGCAATTATTGATACACCATATGAATATATAAATTGTAAGAAAATGCATTATATTGCATAATACTTGTTTATTCCCACAGAGTAATTATTCTGACTAAAAAAGAAAACCCCTAAACATATTTTAAAATGCTACTATTTTTCACTATGTTTCGTGTATTCTCCTTACAATAGATTGAAGATTCTGATTCGTGTTCCTAAACTATAATAATTTTGATTCAGGTCGTTTTATTATTTTCCACTTAGATACTATGTAATAACGAAAACTATGATTTGTTTGTAAAGATATAAGAGTCAGCTTGTAATTGTTGACTATATTGTTGCGTTAGGATTTTATTGATTAGTTAACGGAACACGCATGCTACGATTATTATTGTTTTATACGGTCCATCATTATCAAGGATTTATTACAATCACAACCACCTAACAGCAATTGATAACACGCCAATAATTCACCCTGGAAGAATGCTAGAATGCTCTAATGTTATACAAAAGACCACAAAAGGGATCATGTAATCTAATTAGTGATTTCTTTAAGTAATTAACACGTGAAAACTATCCATAACCGCGTTAGTGGGGTAATTTAACTAATAACGAAAGATATCGGTTATGATTCACCGTGCGATCCCAAAACCATTTCCGAACCGTTGGATTACTTGTGTAGTTAATGACGATAGTACCCTTCAGAGCTCTATATAAGAAACCGCGCCAATCTCCAACCAACACAACAACAAACCAAGATCTTCCTTGCAACTTTTCAGCAACTTTTCAGTGTCCTTTGTCTCCAAAACCCTTCAAACAAGCAAAAACTACTTACTGAAACCATGGCCCCTGTTATGACCACCGTGAAAGCCAACCTCACCGAAGCTAAAACCACCGAGGCTGGTGGCCGTGCCTACGTGACCTTCCTCGCCGGAAACGGTGACTATGTGAAAGGTGTGGTTGGGTTGGCCAAAGGTCTGAGGAAGGTGAAGAGCATGTACCCTTTGGTGGTAGCAGTGTTACCTGATGTTCCTGAGGAACATCGTAACATGCTCATCTCCCAAGGCTGCATTGTTAGAGAGATTGAGCCCCTCTACCCTCCAGAGAACCAAACCCAGTTTGCCATGGCATACTATGTCATCATCTACTCCAAGCTCCGAATTTGGCAGGTAGACACATATATTATCCATATGTCTCTAATTCATGTTTCAAGTTTTGTTCTTTTGTCCATTTTTTTAGAGGATTAATGTGTTGTGATTGCAAAATGTTTCAGTTTGTGGAGTATACTAAGATGATTTACCTAGACAGTGATATCCAAGTGTTTGACAACATTGACCACTTGTTCGACTTGCCTGATAACTACTTATATGGGGTGATGGACTGTTTCTGTGAGCCCACCTGGGCCAACACTCCGCAGTATGAGATCGGTTACTGCCAGCAGTGCCCTGATAAGGTTCATTGGCCCATAAACCTTGGGCCCAAGCCTCCTCTCTATTTCAACGCTGGGATGTTTGTTTACGAGCCCAATATGGCTACCTACCATGACATTCTTCAAACACTACAAGTCACCAAGCCCACTTCCTTTGCTGAACAAGTAAGTACTAATTGCTGATACAATAATAATGTTTTATAACTACAATAGCAATATGTTTATGATGGATTATTTATTTATTGTGTCGCAGGATTTTCTGAACATGTACTTCAAGGATAAGTTTAGGCCAATTCCTAATGTGTACAATCTTGTGCTGGCCATGTTATGGCGTCACCCTGAGAATGTTGAGCTTGAACAGGTTAAAGTGGTTCACTATTGTGCTGCGGTGAGGGTTCAATTCAAACTGGAATTAATGTAGGTTAGTTATAGAATGAGATAGATATTTGTTTAACATGGTTGTATTGGTGTGACAGGGATCAAAGCCTTGGAGGTACACTAGGAAAGAGGAGAATATGGAGAGAGAAGATATAAAGATGTTAGTGAAAAAGTGGTGGGACATATACGAGGATGAGACTTTGGATTATAGCAATTCCCTCAATGCAGAAAGGCTCACTGCGGCGCTTTTGGAGGCTGGTGGACTCAATTACATTCCTGCTCCATCTGCTGCTTGAAGTGCTTTTGCCTGTCTTTGGAAGTGTTTCCAAGTACATACCATATAGAAGACTCAGATCATTAGTTTTATGTGTTTGTAACTAGTTAAGAGGACCCTTTTTGTGTGTCCCCTTTCATATTTTTCATTTAGTGATCAGATAAGACCAATTATGGTGCTGTTGTTGAATCAAGATTGTCAACAAACTATTCTGATTTGGAACCAGTGGCTAATTGAGTCTGGATTTCAACTTACTATTTGTAACTACAGAATAGGAATCTGCTAATATTACTTTATGTTGATTGTAATATGATGTACTGGACTTATTTAATACTGTTGCAGATGTTAGCCAATAAACTACATTCCAAAAAATAAATTGTAACTTGGTATTCCTAAAACTTGTAAGAACTAATTATAGAGCGTTTCAATAACCTTTCGAAATTGTATGTGGCGATTCCGGGGAAACTAGTTTCAAGAACTATCCATTACATGTTATTTTCATGATTGAAGACTTCTTGCTTCTAGAGATTGTATTACAGATCGGTAAAAATATTAGCATCGAAGCTAAATTATACAATGCTAGTGATCTTATTACATTCTATAAATTTGTTTCTCAATACTATAGAAATAAAATTTGGAAGCAAATTTTCATGAAGTTCATAAATTTATAGATATATATTCTAAATATTGGCTTCAAAATGTTTTCCACAAAAATAATAGGATGAATAGAGATTTTGATCCCTAAACTTATAAATAAGTGGGAAGTTGATGTATGAAAAAGGAAAATTCCAATTCAATTTATAAAAATGTGTAAAAATTATGATAAATTCGTTTACAACTTAATAATAAAGTAATCCTTAAATTTTACTACTTAAGGTGAAACATTCTTCGAAAAATACAATTTAGTCTTGTATTAGTTTTTAAACATCACAACTTAATGATAAAATTATTATATAAAACATATCGATGAGATATAATTGTTACACTTTTATAATAGATTAACGCAATGGTCTATAAATATAAAATTTTATATTTGTGAAAAATAACCAATCCATCTAATATTTATAATGTGTTTATGAAAGAATTAGTTACAAGACATTTAATTTATTTCTATTTATAAAATTAATTAATAACAATAATTGTATTACTTATTTTGTTAGTGAGAGATATAATCACTTTTATATCTTTCACTTTGTAAACTCATGTCTTTCAAAGAAGATTTTATTGTATATTCCGTTAATGAGAGTTAATTCTCAAGTTTCAAATTTATTTGTTTGTAAAATAAAAAATGTTTGTATATTCTTTTAATGAGACTTAATTCTCCAGTTTCAAATTTATTTGTTTGTAAAATAAAAAATGTTTGAAATTTTTATCCTCAAGAGAAAATTAAAAAGGAGAAATAACAAATAATTTCTTGTACAATAAGTGATGTAGTGTATTTAGTTTGTAATTAATATTTCATTTATGAATTTTTAAATTTTTTTAAAAAGATAACTAAAATTATATTCATTTTGTATTATTTTTATATGACTTTAGTATTGTTATAAAATTGGTGTGATATAAATACAACTTTGATTAGTTTATTTTAGTTTTATTTATCTAAATTTTGTATTTCTTTAACATAATGATAGGTTGGGAATTTGAGCAACTTCAACTACAATCTTCAAGTTGTGTCTTCTACTTATATTCAACAGATTTTATGTCAGTCATTTGGATAATTCATTCTTCAACAAACTCCTATTTCCCCATTCATGTATCATGATGACCATACCATGTGTCTTTCCAATTTTCGTATTAGTAAATTCAATATTTTTCTTTCTCTATCCACCAAATATCTTTGCAACTTCTACCTCAATACCTTCATCTATATACTATCTCACATCATTCATGCATTATTATTATTATGCACTCACAAAAATTTGATAATTACAATCAAAACTAAACGAAAACAATAATGATAATCTAGTTTCACTTCCTTAAACAACTAACAAACATAACTCTTAATAAATATCTAAAAATCTAAAAGACAAAAACAAAAAATACTACCTTATAACACATTCTTTCAAATAAATTTTTGTTCTTATATGACAAATTTAATTTTAATTTCAATTCTTAACTTTTTTTTTATTTTTTTACATTTAAAATTATAAATTATTTTTTTTCTGACTGTCGTACAAAATAATCAAACAAAAATAAATATATAAATACATTAAACTAACAATTTAATTTCTATACATATTCTAATAAGATCATGTTTGTATTTATAGATATTATCAAATTACCAACTAAGCTTCTAAAAATGTTTAGATATTACTACCAACTAATTCTACACAAACATTGCAAAATACATATTTATATAATAGATAAAAATATTATTTCTAGAATTATAATTATATTTTTTCTCTTTTCAAACATTTTTAAATAATTATAAATTAAACACAACAATATAAATAAAAACTCTATAAGATCGTAAGACTAAAAGAAAAATCCTAAAACTAAGAAGTCATGTCACCTGCACATGATTTCACCTTGAATAAAAACCATTAAAATCGTGTTATTCTTATATATTTTCACCTTAAATTACACAGTACCAAAATTGTACTTCACACGCATAATTTCGGTTTAAATAACTGTTGAACAAGTGCTTGTACCACACAACTTTTGCAACACTGAAGTGTTGGCCGAACACAACTTTAGTTGAAGATTCAGAACATCTTGGTACCTAAACACGTTCAAGCATGACGTACCTAGATAATTTTTAAAAAAATTCCCATGGAAAAATTGGAAAATAATTAGAGCAAAGTGGTAAATTTTCCTAGATCCACCTCATTCATTAAAACACCGACGAGATTTTCATTCCATGTGCTCCGAACGGTGGTTACGGTTGGTGGCTGAGGCGAACGCGAGTGTCTGAGAAGTAGCCACGCATCCCCTTTTCCTTCCCCCCAAACCCACCAAACCCCACTTCATGAACCAATTTATTCGCCAATCAAAACCTCACAAGCATAAGCAGAAGCAGACACACTCAGCTACGTTTCGCTGTTAAACGTTCAAATCAAAATGGCCGGTAATGGGACCCATTCAGATTCAAAACCTGCAACAATTGTCATTAAAGATCTCAAATTTACATACCCCGGCATCGACGGCCACGCGCCGCCGGGTTCCTCCCCGCTCATTCAAAACTTTTCTCTCACTCTATGTTCCGGCGACCGCTGCCTTCTCGTCGGTTCCAATGGCGCCGGTACTCTCTCTCTCTCTCTCTGAATCTTTAGAATACGCAATTGGGCATTTTTCATATTCAGTTGTGAGTTTATTGGTTTTGCGATTTATAGGGAAAACCACGATCCTGAAGATACTAGGAGGGAAGCACATGGTGGAACCTGACATGGTTCGCGTGCTTGGAAGATCAGCTTTTCACGACACCACTTTGGTGTCTTCTGGTGATCTCTGTTATCTCGGTGGCGAGGTTCGTTCCTGCTTTCATTTTACTTTTGCACTCACCTCTACTACTTCTGTAAACGTAATAACTAATGTTCATTTTGGTTATTAGCAAGTAGTTAAATGCTGAACTCCCTAGTTACACTTTAGGAATGTTGGAAATTTATATTGCGATTTGCGTTTTTATATTTTGTTTTTTGGTTCTGTGGAATCTTGTTAATTGTTTGAAATTGATTTCATCAGTGGAGGCGAGATGTTGCTTTTGCGGGGTTTGAGGTGCCAATACAGATGGACGTTTCTGCTGAAAAAATGATATTTGGTGTGGCTGGGATTGATCCTCAAAGAAGAGCGGAACTCATCAAGGTTGGATGAATCTTTTCCTATCATAGCATCCTTTTTCCATTGCTTTATTGATTGGGCTTTAACTATTTGTTCATTTCTGTATGTGGTTTCTATTAACTTATGTAGCTCATGTTGATAGAATATAAGGAACTCATTGTGGTGGAAAACATAACAACCTAAATGCATTTTATATGGTACCTGAATCTGTCTCCATGAATATTATTGTTTGATTCCATGAAGCTGAGCTTGGTATTTGGCTAGGGTCTGTGTACATAAACTTTTCCCATAAAATATGAAATAAATTTCTTCATGAACGAAGATTAACTTCATAAATTTTCATGTTTGTTTTTCTAAAAGATGATTTTTAATTGCATTAGCTAATTTAAGCTTATGGATAAACTTATTTCATTTTTCTTCTCCTAGAAGTGTTTATGTAGAAATTTATCCAAATATGTTCTTAACCCAAGTTGTTACTTTCTCTTCATGTCCTTTGTTTATGCGTGGTATCTCTGGGAAGGTTTTTGTGGCAATGCATGTATAGTTTTTCTCTGGAAATCTGTTGCATAATTTCTGTTTTTCTGTTCAACTGGGTAGGTATTGGATATTGATCTTTCCTGGAGATTGCATAAAGTATCTGATGGTCAAAGAAGAAGAGTACAGATTTGTATGGGTCTCCTCAAACCGTTCAAGGTATGTTCATCTTTTGCTTGATCTGTCAAAAAGTCATTTTAGCCTCATTGCGCGTATGTACAAGCTTGTTCCTTGTTTATATAGGTTCTTCTTCTTGACGAGATAACTGTTGACCTTGATGTTCTGGCAAGAGCTGACCTTCTGAGATTTCTAAGAAAGGAATGTGAAGAGAAGGGTGCCACCATTATCTATGCAACACATATATTTGACGGTCTTGAGGATTGGCCTACAAATATTGTACGTTTGCGCTATTTCTGAACTCTTTGTGTCAGTTCTAGCATAGTCTAATCCTACACCATTCTTAATGTTCTTTTTTTATCAGGTTTATGTAGCCCATGGAAAGCTGCAACTAGCAATGCCTATGGACAAAGTCAAAGAAATAAGCAAATTGTCGCTAATGGTTAGTGTTCTTGTACATAATCTTAAGCCGAAGAAAATAGCAAATTGGCCATTATAAAACTTGTCATGACCCCAAACAAGGATAAATCATAACAAATTATTATGTGTGCTAATGTTGGACTGTAATGCATAAGTAATGTGCTGTATGTCTTGAGTATAATGATAAATAAGATAAAGAAAACATTGGCACACAAATGTTATAGAAAGCAATGATCCTCACATTTTTTTGGACAAACGAAGATAAAAAAAGTTAGACTAAGTGTAAATGATTAAGCTTGGTACTTCAACAAGTTAGTACTTTTGGTTTTTTTCTTGGTCTTTTGATCCATTCCACACCACTTGGCAATTACTGATTTACCTTTTCAAAATCAGTAAAAATTATATGCAGTCTCTTGCATTTCCTTCACCTTACAAAAACCAAATTGATTCTATATGATTTCATCCTCTACTCCTAGTCTATGCTGAGTAACCGTTTCCCATAGTTTAATAGTATGATTAAACTTTCTCATTATAGTTAACACAATGTTAAATATCTCTGTTGTTCTTACATATAGGAATAGGAACCAAAATACTCCACTCATCTATATCTTCTTTGAATCTCAAAATGTTACTAAAAAGCTTAGTGAGCTAAACGATTGTTCTCCTGTACACCTTCAAACTTCAACAGAATACCATCTGGACTAACACCTTACTCTTATTAAACCTTTTAAGAGCATTTTTAACCTCTTCAACTTGAAGTTTGCGAGAATAAGCTAAAATTCCGTTCATTTTCTTCTATTTTTGTTTATTCTATATTACAAGTCCATCCTTATACCTAATTGAAAAACTTTAAGAAAATAATTTTTTCCTCTCTCTTTGATATCTTGATCTATAACTAGAACATTTTATTTTTTCATCCCTCATATTTTACTTTATTCAAATCTCATATTTGAAGTTAAGTGATGCAATTTTACAATTAAATTGTAAAATTTGGTGTTGAATATGCAGAGAACAGTAGAAAGTTGGCTGCGGAAGGAACGAGATGAAGATAGAAAGAAAAGAAAAGAGAGAAAAGCAGCTGGTCTTCCCGAATTTGGAAAGCAAGTTGAGGGAAGCCGTGTAACTGGGGATCCTGCACGTGCTGCAGTTCGAGCCACTAATAATGGCTGGGCAGCAGGACGATTAAATTCCACCGTTGCAGGTGAGGAAAACTTTATCCTCAGCTCTAATCGAGTACTGAGGCAATAGATAAATTTCAAATGCAATCAGCGTTTTTGTCGTGTTATTTTGTATACTTCAGAGCAACATTTGTTCGCCTGTGTCTTCTGGCGTATATGATTTGTTATATAGGAAGCATCATAATATGTGAGGTAATATATTTACCCTTGGAAGTGTAATGCGCCATGTGGCCTTAGTATTGCAAATTTGTGCCCAATATATGAGAATAAGGAAAATAACCTTCGTAAAATTCTCTTTAAAATTACTTTCGTTTTCTTTTCATCTAAATGAAGTCTTTGACTTTAAATCCAAACATCCGAGAATTCCACTTCCACAAAAAATAAGCTTTTAGAAACAAACAAAGGACTCGTAACCTGGCGTCAATTTCCTTGAAACATAGAGTATATAATTCTCCACATACCTTATCTTCAAAAGATAAAAAGGAAGTAAACGCATGCCATTTATCGTACGAATTAGAATGCATAAGCAATATACCGCGCATTGCACTTTAAATCTTATATCCGTTCCCGATGTCTTAAATTGAAGACTTGTCTTCAGGGCTTTGGTGACAATTATTGGAAAAAAATACCATTAACCTGGAACCATGTGATGTCGGTTATAGACATACGGGGTTTCCCAATCTGCACGTAACATATTTTGCCATTCATGGCGTCCGCACCACTATGCCTGGCTCATGACTCTAGTAATTTAATTTCTTCTGAAAACAAAACGCAGTACCAGCAGTACAACTATTGAAAAGTAGCAATGTTTCCGCATAATCAAAATCACATACTGAGTAGTTGTACATCGTACACCGGAACAACAAATCGAGGCTTAAGAATTCTAAGAAAAACATGATCGCTGCATGTGTAGTTTGTAATTCATTAATATTAATTATTTAGAAATTCTACAGAACGAATACGATTGCTATGATAATATAGTATCAAACACCTAAATAAGACAAAAAAAAAAAGAACTTAATAAAGAGTTGAAAAAAGACTTTAATGCTTTGAGAGAACATCAACTTCAAAATATAATCGTAAAGCCGAGCAACATAGCAGCGTTCCCCAAAAATGTCCCTAAGCCTGATCCAGAAAAGTAAACAGAAATCAACTAAAGTTATACAGGTCCAGCATAGAACGCAAGAGATGAAGAAGTTATGCCCTACCTTGTTAGCTATATTATTGGAGAGCCAGTCCAGTCCTTCATAGAGCCCTTCCCCAGAGGTGGCACATGTGCTCTGGATATACCTGTGATGAACAAAAAAAAAGAAACACCAAACATTTAAAATCCAATCATCAGAACTACTCGATAAAGATGGCAGCAGGCAGCAGGCAGCAGACATAACAGAAATGCATTTCAATACCAGTGGCGTTGACGAAGAGAATGAAGACCAAGCTTGTCTGTGATTTCTGCGGCATTCATAGCATTTGGAAGATCTTGTTTGTTGGCAAATACAAGGAGAACTGCATCTCTCAACTCATCCTATAAATTAACCAAGCAGATAACTAAATTTTCTACCACAATGTAAAGCTCAAATGCAGCAGTTTCACCATGAACACTCAATCAATCGAGAAAGGCTATAGCCAGAAGATTATCAATAAAAAAGAGTATAAGTAATGCCATGTTTGTAGTTGACAGAATAAGAGAAGTATCAGAATTTAAATCCAATATCATTTAAAACAACTGAACATGCAAGACATTTCAATCACAGTGATGCTATCCACATTAAGTTGCCTTCATCTTGCTCTCAGTTTAATATATTTACCTCATTCAGCATCCGGTGGAGCTCATCTCTAGCCTCTACAACACGGTCACGATCATTGCTATCCACAACAAAGATAAGTCCTTGAGTGTTTTGGAAGTAGTGTCTCCATAAAGGACGAATCTGTGAGAGCACCGTACAAGAGACCATTAATGTTTAGCATACAAGAATCAAGATGAAGGCAACACAAATTTAGAACTAACCTAATAGACCTTGTATTGTATGCACTCTAATAAGGGTGCTAAAGTCATAGCAACCATACAAATTTTCAAAGGTAAACAGGAACATAGCAGAAATTTTGCTACCAAACCAGTACAAATTTTTTTGTCAATCTAAAGCACACAATAGAAAAATATATTTGGTAAATACTTCCAAAGCCAAAAAAAAAAAAAATGGACAAATGAAGAATGTTCTTAACAGAAATGCATTAAAAGTGCTAGGAAGATGGACCACTCGACACACACTGTCTAGAGGTAAATGCAACTAATCAACGAACACAAATATATATATATATATATATATATGTACAGAGGAACTATGCTTAACATCTAAATTGTAAGCCACATGTACTGGAAAAACTTGAAAACCTCGATGGCTCAATACGTAGATTATGTTTGTGTTGTGTGCTAATAAGAGAACCTCTGCTAGGCACAAGACCATCAATATGCATATTTTCATCAAAACCTATAAATTTCAAGCAGCCAAACCTATAATAAATTGTGACAGATTGGAAATGTCTACATATAAGGAAACACAAAGGCTCGTATATGTTCATATGCAGTGGTGGAGCTTCTCTAGGTGGCAGCTGCCCCCCAATTTTGGATCTTTCTTGTATTGTCATAAGCCTTCTTTCACAATCAAAGCTTGAAGCTTTTCACCACAACTACATAGAAGCCTTCATTAAGCTCCTGTCCCCATCAAACTTTTTGGGTGATGTTCTTAAGTGCTCCATCACTGTTTATATCAATTTTATTTAATTATTTTTAAAATGTAAGTCACTACACAACGCTGATAATTTTCCCTAATATGGTTCAAAGAAAACTTGAAAGGAGATGGATGACATATATGTAGCTTATGTTGATCGTCAAAAGTAAGTTCAACAAAGAAAGAAGTAGTTACTGCCACATGTTCACATCTGTTGTCTCACGTTCAGAGTGCTTTATCAAAAAAGAAAAAGGAACATGAAAAATTGAAAAACGATACTTCCAAAACCTTAACAGATCTTAATACGAATATGCAAGCAACTGACCTTGTCTTGGCCACCCACATCCCATACAGTAAAGCTAATATTTTTATATTCCACAGTCTCCACATTAAATCCTGTATAACAACAAACATAATCATCAATTAGCAATTCCTTTTTCAACAACGAAAAAATTTACAAGAGAAGTTGGACGGTGAGTTTGAATCAGATCATAAAAGTACCAAAAACTGTGGAGAATAAAAAAAGTCGCAGCATAAGCAAGCAAAAATGAAGCATGTAAAAGACAAATTCAGGAGAATACCAATAGTGGGAATGGTTGTCACAATCTCTCCCAGCTTGAGCTTGTACAATATGGTTGTCTTACCAGCAGCGTCGAGACCTACCATGAGAATACGCATCTCTTTCTTCGCAAAGAGCCGGCTAAAAAGCTTGGTGAAAGACAACCCCATCTTACTTCAACTGGATGCAGAAATTCATGGGAAGGCACATGTCAACAAAATCAGATAGTCGCAGTCAAATCTCATATTTAAGAATATATGTACATGAGAACCATTAACCTTAATTTTCCAAATTCAGACAGAGTCACCAAAAAAAAAAAAAATTACTACAAGCAAGTGATATCCTATAACTTTTTGAATAACATAATTCGGTGCGATGTAAAATGAAGAGTCTGTTAAACACAATTACGAAAGAAAGTTTTGAAAATAAAATGATTGGATTTCTTGATTGAGCATAACACAGCAAATGCGAAAGCAGAGATCTCCGTAATTGAGAAAAACCTGCTTGATTTTGTAATTAAAAATGAGAAATGGTTTTAGTTGCAACAGATCTGCTAGCATAACACGTAACAAGATGGCGAGGATTTGAATCGAGAACTTGAATAAAAGGTAATCAGATCTAGAGCAAGCGAGAGGCAAAAATGAATGAGTCACAGTCCAAGAGAGAAGAATCTTACAGAGAGAGGACTTAGGAGGTGCAGAGGCAGAGAATTGAGATTATCAGAGAAGTTGAGAGGTTAGATCCAAGAAGAAGCTCCCTCCAAATCCAATCCAACGCTGGTGAGGAATGGGAATGATGCTCCTTTAATATTATTGAGTTATTTTAGTACCAAAAATTATTATTTAATATCATAAAAGAGAAATACAAATCTATATACTCTTTAATACACTAATTAATTATACATAGTCGTATACAATTAGATTATAATATATTTTAATTAAATTTATTTCATGTATAGTATAAATCTTAAAATTCATTCATCAAATGTTAACAAAATATTTATAATGTGTTCATACGAAAAAAAAATTAGAAGTATATAGAATATTTTAAAGTAATTTATTTATACAAAATATTTGAAATATTTTATAATAAAATATGTTATTTAAATTATTTTTTTCAAACTAAAATCTTCAAAATGATTAAAGTAATTTGATTATTTAATATTATAGAATTAAAAATTTTTATATTCTTTCTACTTTCACGTTTATCTTTATTTTCTTCTTTGGTTCAAAATCAATCATGAGTTTTTTTTTCTTTTTTGAGTTAGAGTGTTGTTTTCTGAGACATTAATGAAGTTAAATTTTTTACTAATATAGGATAATATTTTTTTAATTCAAATTAGTTAAGATTTTTTTTATCGACATTAGCAGTATTTTCTTGTTAATATTAAATATAATTTTCTATTGATATCAACTCAGGTTATTTTGAATTGATGTTAATCAAAATATTTTAATTATATTGATTTTAGTTGTTTTTGACTCAACACTATATTAATTAGAGTTATTTTAAATATGGATTACTTTTCAATCAATGTTGTTTAGTTTTTTACTTTTTATTTATCTAATTTTAAATTATTATTGTCTTATAAAGAGATGTTATCTATTAGAAAGGACACAGTAGTATGAACTTTACCATTTATCTAAGATAATATTTTGTTTTGACCATCTTAATATTTTCCATTATTCATTTCCTTAGTTTTATATACAAAACATATACTTCATGGGTACGTGTGATATATCTGTGTTAATATTTATTCTATTTATAAAACTTTCTACTATAATATAATTATTTTCTTTCATTTTTATTATTGTCGTATGAATACAATAATTGACGTCGTTTGTAGAGACAAATAAAGAAAGTTAAGAAAATCAGGCTTTAAAAACATAATTATTGAGAAGTTTTCTGTTGCAAACAAGATTATAAAACATTAAAACTAAAGCTGTCTTCATACAGTAAGATATACTTATACAATAAAGGATAAAAAGATTCTCATAATAAACATAACTGAAAGCTAGTTATTGATAGATTATTTTTCAATTGAAGATAATTATTTATTGAGATAATTGTTTATGATTGTTGTTTGTTTTAAGAAGCATTCTAATCACATAAAGGGAAATTTTGAAATAAGATGCTATTTATTAAACAAAGCAAGAAGAACTATGAATTAGTATTATGAAACTAATAATGAAACAGTGATAGGAGGAATACAATAAAATTTCTATGGAATTCTTGTGCTTTAAAAATCATATCAGCTATAGTAACTTGTACAAATTATCTTTCCAGAATTTGAAAGAGACCTTGGATGCTTTTGCTAGATAAGGGTAATAAATTGAAATGTGTAGGAGCAATTTTCGATCTAGACTTTCAAACGTGACATTCCAAAATGCACTATACTATAGAAACGTCTTTGTCTTCATGCACTTAATCTGCTTAGAATCCTCTGCCTGTCACCTCTTCCCTTTAATCATCACCATCATGATGGTTTCTGTCACCGTTGAAAGGATCACAGGGTTGCAATTCCAGGTCTTTCACATCATCCTTCACTTCCTCCGTTATCTCACCAACACCGTCATTCTTATTCACCTCTCTGTTCTTTCCCCACAACACAAAATACAGCCCCACCACTATCAGCAGAGACCCTATGGCACTGAACAAAATCAAAAACCTTAGATTAATTAGGAACAAACTAATCAAATTGAAGAAACCATAATGTACAATTTTTATAGGTAAGTTTTGAATTTGAGTTAAGTCCATGTAATTTCGTACGTGCCAACATATAATTGTTCGTGCAGCAGGGCCCAGCTAAGAACAGCAATGATGACAAGCAGCAAAGGAGAGAACACAGACGCATAGAGAGGACCTTTCTTCTCAATGGACCACGCGAGGAGCACATACGTTAGCCCGGTAGAAATAATTCCCTGAAACCAACATTGTAAAATGCAAAAATCAGCGACTATTATAAAATAAATAAATGAATAAACCAACTATATAATATATATATATATATATATACCGCATAAAGTGCAGAGGTAAGTCTTATTGTACTGTACAGTGACCAAGCTGAGGCCTTGTGTTCAACAGACAAGGCAACGACCAAACACTGAACACTTGCCATCAAACACATGTAGAAAGTGCTGGTATAAGGAACTGGATAGCTCTTGCTCATGTTTGCCTGAACAAACAAACAAACAAACAAATGTATGTATTTAATTAAGGATTTCTTTTTTAAGGTATAGTATTTAATATAATGTTACTTGGTTTATGTGATGCTTACTTGAATTATGAACCATGCTGCCCAAACAAGAGCGCTACCAGTTACGGCAACAGGACCCAGAAGTAAGTTTGGTTTAACATCAGAAGAGGCTTCTCTTTGCATTCTTTCAGCATATCTCCATCGAATTTTTGACTCACCTAGACCAAGAACTTTTCCATGGTAAAATGATAGAAGCACTGCTCCACCCACACTAAGGATTGTCCCTAATGCCTTTGCTACCCCGGCCTTGGTCTTGATCCTCAAAAACTCTTGTCTGTTTATAAAAGCATAAATTAAATCAATTACAACATGAGTTTGTGTACTGCAAAGAAAATATCGGGGTGGTTGGTTCTGTTTGTTTGCTTGATACTTACCTGAAGAGAACTGCAAGAACGAAAGTGAATGCTGGGAGCAAGTTGTTTAGTGCACATGCAATTGTAGGGGTTGAATATTTGAGCCCCACGAAATATAGTATCTGATTTCCTGTTATTCTGCATTAATTCGAGTTCAAACTAATAATTACTACATAATTGGAATGAGTGGAACACAATATCAATGAACAAAATAAGAGATATTATCTCGATTAGAATATACTGATGGTTGTAACTATGTATTATATATAATAAAGCCTAAGAAGAAAGTGCAACTTGAACACATTAAAAGGGAGTAGCAACAAACCAGATTAAACTTACCCTGTTAAGGAAGATAATAATATCTGCAACGCAATGGACTTTGTCATTCGGGGAGCTTTATTTCTATTGAAAGGAAACAAAAATAATAAATAAATTGTAAATTAGGATGCAATAACTGATCAGGATTTTCTGCTTGCTTATCACTTCTTGCTACTTATTAACTTTATGCTAGGGAAGTAAAAGAAACTAATGATTTGATTTCCACCAAACTTTTTACTAGCTATAGAAATAACTATATATGCACTGGGTAGAGCTTTTTTTTAATCACAATTCTTCCGTTGTATAAATTTTCCCTTCAAAAATAGAGTTGGTAAGGATTGCAATATTTTCAAATAATTTTTTTTTTTCTTTTCAATTTGCTTTGATGTATGAATACTTAACATTTTATATGAAGATATATTAATTAAATTAAACAAGAGACGTATGTGTAAGCTTTTTTATAAATAGTAAGTGTTAACGTGTAAGTAAGAATGCTGAAGTAAGGGAGATAAGTATATGATATATTAATGTGTATTACCGTTCAAACCAATAAGCAAAAGGAGCTAAGGAGAGAGTTGCAAAAATTTGACGATAAGCAACAAGAACAAGAGGGTGCATGCCAGATTGTATTGCAAGCTTTGAGGAAATATTCATCCCTGCATAACCCACTTGTACAAAAATCATGGCCAAGAGTAGCATAACACTACCACCCATTCTCTCTTCAAAGGTTCTTCTTAGGAATTTGCCCAGAGTTTTCAAGAGAATGAGTATCTCTTCAAAAGACAATGTACCAGGACAAAGGATGAGAAATGAAATGTTGTGGATATGTCTCTTTATACAAATATATACATAAGAAACAGCAACAACAAGTATGGGATATATCAGTGTGAGAAAATAGTCGCATGTGTTCATAATCATAAAAAGTAAAACAACAAACGTAAACAGAGAGTGTGTGTATGTATGTGATCCATTTTCAAGAAAAAAACAAATTTAGGTAACTACTTACGCAAACACTAACATTCTTAACAATGTCTAAATAATATGACATGAGCTTTTTTTTGGACAAAAACAAATTTAAGTAATTACTAGTGTGAATGTCTCTAATGTTGTATCTTGTCGCACCATAAAACAGTTATCAGAACGTCATAGTTGAAATATTCTTAAACCCGATCATGAACCTACTCTATCCTGTTAAAGCTAGATATCCAAAAATAATATTGTATTTATTATTACAATAAAGTTGTGTGAATTTTTCATTAAAATGAAGTTAGACAAAAATGATTGTTAGAATTGACGAATATTATATTAGAGACCAATTGGCTAATATTCTTTCCATGCAGACTTAAAACTAGTATTCTTAGAATTTTCGAGCAAGTAATATTTATGCAACAACTTAATTAAGTTTAGATTTTTTTTTCCTCAGTTAATTTATATTATTCTAAAGCTATCAAATATAGACTGATTAGCTTGTGTTTAGGTGTTTTACATGGAATAACTTAATTATAAACATTGAAATGTTTTTCGAAAAAGCATTATCTTTTGTTACTGTATTTACTTTTTGTTCTACATATACAACTACCGTAATAATATGAATATAAATGATGAACTGTAACAATGTCAACGTAAAAAATGAGAGTTAAGATTTTAGGATTAAATTTAGTTTTACTTTTGTATATCCATGTGTGTAAGGTATATCAACCGAAAGTATTAGCACGCGTTGTTAAGTATATAAGTGAAATCAGAAAAAAAAAATATTATGCATAATTATAAAATAAATAATTGAATACTGTGATAAGTTATATTTCGTTTGCTTAATAATTTCGAGTTTAAATTTTCGTATTACCTTCAAAAACACTTTTTTTCACCACAGCATGTTATAATTATATGAATTGTTCGAGAGTATTATTTGAGTTTTAATTTTATTCTTGATAAAAAAAATTCTTTAATTAAATTTTATTTAATTTTTAATCAAATTAGATTATTTTGAGATAAAATCTTAAAATACTATGTCTATAGAAATGAAATGTAAAATATATGATTTCAATTTTATTATTAAATGCAAGATGCAACTAAGTAATATGCTGCACATTTAGAGCTTAGTTAGATTGATAAAGTGTCTTTTCTTCTTATATTCTTTAAAAATTGAAAAAGTATTTAATTAAATAACGCAATAAAATTTAATTTGTTTTAAAAAAATTCAATAAAAACTCGATACACTTGCATAGAATGACGCAATAAAATTGTACCTATCTCAATTCTCATTTAACACATATATGAGGTCATGTCTTAGAGGAATAGATATTTGTTTCTCTCCAATGAATGACAACATATTGCATTATACTTCACAACTAAGCCAAAGTAGTTAAACCTGATTAAGAAGGAATCTCAGATAACAAAACCGAGTTAGAAATAATTGGATTAAGACGTTTTTGCACAGTACACTCTTCCTCGTTTTGGAATAAGGGTCACCACACAAACTGTAATGAGATAAGCAAATGCATGGCTTGTGATCATTTTAAACCTGGAATGCGTGTGTCTGTGAAATCGAATTGTAACTAAATCAACTTCTTACATATTTAAAGTGTGCGCAACTACTTTTACTACTTTATTTTAACACGTGCAATCTTTCTTTTACTTTTACTTTTACGACATCTTATTACAATTCAGGAACATGTTTGCTACGTATCTATTTGGTGTTACTTTTCGTCGAAACTATGTTAAAACTCTAAACGATGGAATAGCTTGTTGGAAACGTGCTTTTACACCGAGAATACTATAACGTTCCAGTTTTACTCAAACCTTTGAGTTAATTTGAGTCGAAAGAAGTTTGTTATGAATAAAATTATTATTTATTGTTTATGTTTAAAGTAATTTAATTTATAAAAAGCTAAAAAAATAAATCTCTTTTTTTTTTCAGCTTTATTGAAGGATTTTTCTATGGTCCATATTTTTTTTTCTCAACTCTATGTTTTCACCCAAACAAACTTTTAATTTTTTTTATTCTATTTGTGTATTTTTTTTTATTTCCATTGAATCAAACAAATGATATGGATTGTGTTTGATTCCATGTGATCAACGATTTTCTTTCATCTGTATGGATGACGTATTTGCCTATTTGCATGCCTTGCAAGCTACACCTACAAGTACCCATAAATGACCAGGATAAGGTGGGTCTTCCCTAAAGCTAAAGCCTAAATATGTTTCCTATTCTTTCTCTTGTCGTTTACCCAATAAAGAGAAAGAGATGGTCAATTTTACATTCATATTCCTGAGAGTTTTTCTTTTTCTTTCTGTTTAACGTGTAGTAAGATATTCTCTTTCATAAGTGAAGATTAACTTTCTATCAAGGGCAAATATCATGCAAGTAAATTTGATCTCAATAACAAAAATTATACATATAACTAAAAATTTGAAGCCTAAATAAAAATATATTAAAAAAACTATGAATCAGATACCTTTTATTATTACTAGGTAGGGATGAATTATACCTCAACAGTTCAGCCTATAAAAGTTAGAAAATGATCTTTTCCGACCTATAAAAATTACTCTAATTTCTAAAAAGTGACATGACATGTCTTTAATATGTGGTAAAAGACAATTTTGATATTTCATATTCCCACACACTATAATATTTTCAAGTAGCACTTTTATCATTTTTATTTACCACAACACTAAACTCTAAACTTTTTTTCATTTTTCCCCACCAAAACAAAAAAATGACAAATCAAAAAAATTTTTATCCAACAAAAAAAAATGACAAATCAAAAAATTAAACACAAAAAATCTAGAAAGCTTCGACAAACACGAAAAATTTAAAAAGTTCTGACCAATCACCTATAACAATAGACAATGACAGAAATTGAGACCTTAGTATAAAGAGAAAACCAACGATGTCACACAACCACAAATCCGATCAACGAAGATCTTAATGTAAACGACAAGTCATACGAGACGTAAAGAGAGATCAAGACATAGAAAAACACCGAGATGTACACAGATACTAAGACGCAAAAAGACAAACAAAAGGCAAGAAGACACCAAAAGAACACACACGTTTGTGAATGTGAACGACAAACATGCACTTTTCCTATTTTAAACAAATTTCAATTTCAAAATTTTTTTCTCAAAATTAAAAAGAACTCATTTTTTCCATATTACCCTTATGTGTGGTTGTCATTATAACATGTTGCGGACATATCAAAACCAAAAAAATTAGACCATTACATGCGTGTCTTTTTACTTACTCGAGAAACAATCAACAAATTATTTTATATTTACATGTATCTATAAATACTTTTTAATTTGTATTATTTGTAAACTTTAAATAAGAATATAAATTTTATCTTAAATTATAATCCAAATTTTTCTAAAAAATAATTTCATAAATCTAAATAAAAACATAAATTTATAAAATCAAAATTTAAACAATTATTCAATTATTAATGTTTTTCTTACTAAAAATTTTACTTTTGTCATTTAATTCTAAAAAAAATATCTAAATAAAACACTACTAATTAATATAAAGATAATATCATTAAAATTGGAATTAAATATCAAAAAATAAAATTTTAGAAGCTTACATATATAGATATAGATATTTGAATATAATAAATATTAAATATTTCCTAGTATGGATATATGCTCATCTTAAGTTTGTACGTTGGTTTTGGTATAAAAGTGGATTCGACTAACTTTTCCCTTTTTGTTCAGTGAGATGGTTTTCGAGTATCATAGCAGGATGAACGCAACAATATAACTCTGTTAGATGTTTTGGCTGTATCATAGCAGGTCTGGTTTGTTAAAGAAGGTGGAAGAGGGATATCAGCTTGTGGAGTAGACATGGAAGGGTAGTTTATACAACAATGGATCATATGATGATGGCGAAACGTGCAATGCAAAGACTGTGATGTATGAGCTCGGTTGGAGTAGGTAGCAAAATTATAAGTGGTTGGCCAAAGGGGAATAATGCTAACAGGTGGAGTGACACTGCTGTCATCACAACAACCACAGAATAAACACCTGGAATTGCAATACCAGTTTTGTTGGAGGAACAACGTCTATTCTTTCGCAAGATGGAGGGAACTAGTAAAAAATAATGCATGGCATAATTATATATGTTGTCTAGGGGCAGAACATAATTACCTTTTTTCTTACTACTTACTATTATATCTACACTTTTTTTCTTATAAGTGTCAAATAATAATATGGGACATGAATGAATGCATTATTTTCATCTATGTTAACATCACGGGTATAAACTGTTTCTTGATTGTGTGTGGAAAAAGTATCATTATTGATTAATTTTTCCAGATTACTTTTCTTTCACTTCACACATTTGTGAATTTGCCCCCCTCTCTCCTCCCTTATTATGTGGTTTGTGGTTGTGACTTGTTTGTTGTTGGCTTCGAAAATTGGTCCACTGAGTGATGGTGCTCTTTTTCCTAACCTAACAGGCTTAATTCATATTGAGGCAGTAAAAAATAATATATCGGATTCAGGAAATACAGGGAAAATCGAACGAACAAAGCAATTTGGTCTTCAAATCAATCACAGGAAAGGCAATCCATTACATTACACACGTTAATGGAGTTAACTATAAAGAAAGAGTTAGGTCTAAAGCATGGCTTGGTTTGTTGTTATTTCCATTTTGAGCCTGTGTTTGTGGCTCTGTGGTTGCTTCTGCTGATTCTTTGTGAGTAGGCTCTTTCTCTGTCTCTTTCCCTGAAGGAGCTGGTGCATCTTTATAGTTAATCTTGGCCAACTCTTGATCATCCATGAAATCTTCTGGTTCAAAAGTTGCTTTCCAAACACCCTTTGCCTTCTCTTCTTCCTTCTCTTTAGACAACCGATCCCGTGCATCTTTGCTGCTCTTAATCAGTGCAAAGAACTTCTCCATCTGCTCCTCTTCACTCTCTTCCTCCCTATCCATTTTCCTCTTCCTTCTTCCTCCTTCCATTCTTCTCACTTCCAACTGCTACCGATATAGCAGAATCCAGATATATATAATTCACTCACTCACTATTCCCTTTTTCTTGTAGCTGACGATGAATCACACAAAATGGTAAAGGAAAAAAACAGTGCGAATCCAACTTAAATTAAATAAGTGAAAGTGAACAATTGTAGAATGGATAATTAATATGTTACCTGCCATAGTTAAGTATGCAAGGGATCCTCTAACCACTTCAATGCACCAAACCCTACCTCTTTGTTCAAATTGAATGCAAGAGAGGTAATTAAAGACCTTCTTGCTTTGTTTTGCTCAATAGATTAATGGATTCACAAGAATGGCCATGAGGCCAAAATATGAACATGGTTTTAACTTGAGGACACGAAGGGTACCATGGTAGTTAGATGGAGCCCAAGGTTGCCTTCTAAACCTATTGCATCCTTTTCATCAATAAAATTTTATACAATTTATAAGTAAATTTTGATAATGAATAGCCACTTCTAATATCATATTTTAAAATTTTACATGAAAATTTTGTTGAGAACAAAAAAAAGTTTGTTAATTTATAATTTCTAGATGTCACTCTTATGATTTCTAAGTAGGAAAAATACTTTTTAAAGGTATTGGTTATGCATGATGTCGGAATAGGTGAGGGTTGCTTTTATGAGAAGAAGGGATGCACTTTTGGGAAGATATTGAGAAGAGGAATAATACTTTTAGGTGGGTCATGGGGGAGATGGAGATGGACCCGCAATAGAGAAATGGAAAAGAGATGTTTTGATACCACTGTCATGATTTGACATTGTTATAACGACTGTAAATAATAATTAATAATATATTAGATTAAATTGTTTAAATAATATAAATTAAATCAATATAAAAGTAATAGAATGATTTATAGAATGGGAGTGAAAATTTTGTTGAGTATGAACATTCTTATCACAAATGTTAACATGCGGCTAGCTTGTAAGGTTATCGTATAATCAATTTATTAGTAATAATTAGTGTAAATATTAAGATATTGGATCAATTTCGGTCTAGATTAACTAGTCCTACATAGCACTACAACCCAAAAGTAATATAAATACATGTATAAGGAAAAAAAAAAAATAATGAATTAAGATCTTATTAAATTATTATTTTGTATAACTGACTTGACTTGATTATCACAGTATAAATGCACGCATTTACTTAGTGTAGAATACCAAAGACGGAGAATGAAAATTGAGACTGATAGTAAAAAAAAATTATGAAGGGAAGAGATAAATCATAGTTGTAGTGATTACGTTGAGTTCATTTGACTTTATAAAAATATTTTAGCATTTACCGTACGGCTTAAAGAAAAACCTTACAAAGTAGTTACATAATAGTAGTTGAAACATAATCCACAATAGGAGTAATATAGAAGAGACCTGAAACAATCATGTTGACCAGATGGAGTAGATGATGGAATTACGAAATTAAGACTTTTAAAAGAAAGAACGATTAGAAGATTGACGCGATGAGAACCGAGAACCCTCTGATGAAGCAAAAGAGCTGAAGGGTAACAAAACGTTCGTATTCACACGAAGCATGAACTCTAAGATCTAAAAAGATCTAACTTGGACATCCGTAGAAATTTAGGAGGTAGACAATTCTCAAAATATACCCTCCAAACCCCTCACCTCTGCCTATCACCTTGGCACATTGTCCTACTACACCCATTCACGAAAGACATAGTGGAGGCATCTCTCCCCAACAATTGGAATAGTTGTTGGGGAGGCTCCTCGGACATGGAGATTGAGCGCAGTGGAACGCTTTCTTCACCAACAAGATCCCCACCACCCAAGCCCTAACTAACTCGAGAGAATTTTCTAGTGTTTCCAAAACCACTATCATTCAAGGTAGATAAATCCAGTTACTCTAGGCGCACCTCCTATTATTACCCTCAAACTCACTTGAAAAAGAACTATTAAAAGAAAGGAAAGACATGATTTAGCTCTCAGACTATCTCTTCAACCGGTCTAAACTCGATGAAATTGGATACAAAATAGGATAACCCAGGAACCCACATGTTGGCCTATTTAGAGGTAGTGAAACGAGAAGAATTTGAACTGACATTACTCTCCAACCGTTAGTTTGTTTCCCTGCGAATAGTCGTGATCAAATGACCTTTTGCATCCCTTGACATTACATGTCAGATAGCTAAATAGGCAACAAAGTCAGATAGCTAAATAGGCAACAAAGAAATGAATTTTTCTATTCAAAGACTTGTTGCTATCTAGCCTAGGATTTGGTGTAAGCTCAACTTTCTCATTTCTATTTAACATGAGACTTAAACTCACACTTAGATACATAATATTATTAGACATGTTGAGATATTAATTCTTATCACAAATGCTAGCATGCTGCCAATGTTGACAAGTCTTAGTGTCTCGGATTCTTATGAATAATCATTCAAGTCAATTACATTCTTACAAGTAATCATTCAAGACAATTAGCTTATAGTATTGCGTAATCAACTAATTGGTAATAATTAAGTATAAATATATTCTAAATCATTGTTAAAAAGATGTTGGGCCAACTTAGTCTTAGATTAATCAATCTTATGATAACTGTTGATTCAGATAATATGCATAGTAGTTTGATATATGTACTAAAAACAATAACAAATCCTTTGTAACTCACTAAATTAATCATTATTTTCTGTAGTTGACTTTAATATAAAGTATACTTATAAATATTTCGCTTGGACTATGATGAACACCGGGGACTCAAGTTGATGAACAATAATAAATTATAGAAAAAATAAATAAAAAATCAATCACATATGTTAATTCGTTATTGCAATAACAAATATCATAAGCTAAATTAAAGTCTCAATTAATTTTTGTGTAACAAGGAGATAACATTTCTCTGGCTTCATCGTATTGAGTGATTTTCTTTTTTATTCTGAAAGCATCTTTGCATATATTTGTGCGTCAAAACATCATATTTTTTTTTTTTGGAAAAAAAATACTGTGTAAGTTTTTTAGAAAAAGGATCGGTAGTTGATTAGTTGGATTTTTGTGAAAAGCAAAGAACAAGTTATGGTGGCCATAAATCTATTGTTGTGAAATAATTATCATAAAGTCATTTCCAGTGTAATTGTTGGAAGAGAGGACGGAGGAGATGGAACCATGGAGTGGGTAATTATAAAAAATACATTTTTTCTAAGGTGGGGGCAAATTATTTATAATAACTTCGAATGTTTAATAATTTTTTTATATAACATATAAAAATTAGAACAATTTTATTAAAAGTACTATAGAGAGAAGTTTTAATTTTTATTACATTGGAGTTTTTATTATTATAAAAAAATTGTTCCATATAATTTAATTGGGTTTTACTTTCTATTTTATTTGTCTAAATAGATTAAAAAAAAAACTTTTTCACTTGATTTCTCCGATTTCTTCTATACATTTAAAATACACATTTTCTTTTACTCCATTTTTTTAATTTATATTTCTTTTTCTTTTATTTTCCATTTTATTTCATCCCGCATCCAAAAACACTATGATAAAACTATACCAATATTCAATATTTTTGGTTGTTATATCAGCTATGAGAAATAATTGTTATTTTAACAACCGAAATTACATAGGCATGTGAATGACTAATGGACTTTGATATGTTGTAAAAAATGTTAATTATGAATATTTTAACGCATCAGTTTGTTAATACTTTTCTTATATTGCTGATACGAAACATTTATCGATTTTTTTAAAAAAAATTAGTCTCCATTATTGAAAATCTTATCTAAGCTTCAAATACTTTGCTTAAAAATATTTACTTTCAGTTTTACTCGAAACAACAATATAATATTACTTAAATTCAGAACCGACTTAAACCCTAAATCGCCTTAAGTTTCAAACAAGTAAATAAGAACTTTATGTTTTTTTTTTAAATAACACTAATGTATTATTATAAAATTAAAAAATATTTAATTTTCAAATTACAATTAAAAAATTTTAAATATTATATCTAATTGTTAAATTTATATAAATATTATAAATATTATAAATATTATTTAATGAATATTAATTTTAAGCTTTTTCTTAATAAATAATAAATTAATAATGTTTTATTCTTTTAAAAGATACTGAGTAGTCAAAAAAATTCTAAAGGTTAAAAGTTTTTAATTTTCTATTTCTTTCTGTTATTTCATAAGACATTTATCTCTATCTCCTTTCTTTCTATAGATCTTATATATTATTATTTCTATTTTAGTGTCTTTATCTAAAGGCTTAGAGTGGTAGATTGAAAAAAATTGTATTTTATGTTATTTTTTTTGCTCTTTTGAGTTAATTAATATCAAATAAAATAAAAAAATAAGAACTAGTTGTAGTGTTATTCATTTAATTTCTCTTTTGTCAATGTTTTATTGCTTGTTATATGTCCCTTTCAAATTATCATGTGTTATCTTTTCTATTAAAATATTGTTAATTTAAAAGTTTGAAACCTAACAAAGCATCATAGTTTATTAACTTTGAAAATTTTGAATTTTTGTAAGACATGACTATTTGGTATGATATATTATATGCAGTTAGCTCAATTAGTAAAAACTTATAATCAAAATATATTAGTATTATTATGACTATAAAAAAAAATTAAAATGTCTTCTTTCATTTTTTTTAAATGTATAAAAAATATTAATTTGAAAATGCATTAATTTTTGTTAAAGAAATTGTTTATAAAATGGATGTAGAGTATAAATTTGGTAAAAATAAATGAATGACTCCTTTAAGACATTTTTGGTTTTTTTTTAGTATTAGAAAATAAAGTTATTGGATTGTACTTTTGAAAGAAAAATATCTAAATCTTAAAAAAAATTTGAAACATGATAATTTATTGAACCTTTATGATTTGTATTTATTTTCAGAATTAAATATCTTAAAAGGAAATTATAAGATTAGAAAATGATAAAATAATTTACATTCTTAATTGTATAAGAGAATAATTTTTTTTTCTGACATATATCCTATAAAATAATGTTAAAAATTTTAGGACCAATTGTTTCGGTTAAAATCTTATTTAAAATAAACAAAAATATTTATGAAAAATTAAACTTATTATCTTTATTGTCTATTGAAAAAGATATGTTAAATAAAATTAAATATAATAACTTAATAGATAATTTTACATTATAAAAAGTTGAAAAATAAATTTTAAATAAAAATATCATAATTTTAGTAAATTATTTTATTAATTTAAAAGTTTCATTTTTTTAATTTTTCTTTAATCCTATTAAAGACTTGAGTCTCACTACTTAAATTGTCAACATAGAATGCATTATAAATATAGGAATTACCTATTGCGTGATTAATCTACATCACACACTTTTGATTATTATAAATATAGGAATTACCTATTGGGTGATTAATCTGCATCACACACTTTTGATTTTTTTTTGTCAAGAGTAGAATAGTTAAAGAGTTGGATTTTGAGAAGATGAAAAAAAGAAAGTAAATTGTTGACTTTTAATAGTTATTCTCTGGTTTGATTGCTTTCATAATAAAATATATTAATGGGATAAATTGACATGAGGTAAATGTATTATTTGTACACAATTCCAATTATATTAAAAATTATAAAATTTATATAAGTCTCTTAAAGTCTAATTTTAAGTTATATATATTATCAAATAAAAAAATATGAAATACAATAAATAATTCATCACAATTTCTTTTTATTATCTTTTCTCGTGTGAATATATATATTATAAAAAAATAGAAAGTGAGAAAATTATTTAATTAAACATTTAGTCACAATTAATATATGAAAAATTACACATTACACATAGTAAAAGTCACACCAGACATTTGTATCATATATCTAAAAATTTAGATAAAAGATTGTTATAAAATATTAGTATTAAATTAAAATTTAGAGATAAAATTTGTTCACAATATTTTTTTTAAGTAATCTAACTTATACGTTGTAGATATCATTAGTTGACATGGTATAACTTATATGTTGTTGATATCATTGGGTGACCTCCTATGATATAGGATAAATCATGCAGAAGTATCAGTGTCTCTCACCTTTAACTTAATGCAATAAATTTTTATTGACTATTTATTACATTATACTTTTGTGTATTTGACTCAATGTATCATTAAAACTTGGATATCCCATAATACTTCTTAATACTTTCTACACATCCTTAACAAATCTTCTAATCAATGGATTCTATATTAATCCACCATTTATTCATTTATTTAAATATTAAACTAAAAAAGGTAATTCCAAAAGGCTTTATTAGGTCTGTCAAAAATTAGATGTTAATATAGGGTCCCTCTAAGACTATATTGAAAGATAAATTATGCAATCTTCAATCTCTTTGATATACAACTAAATAAAGCTTCTAAATAGATATCCTCAAGTTTATCAGTAAAGAGTGGATACTCTTCATCAATCTATCAACATTAATCCATACCAAATCATTATCTCTCATAGTTCTTGTTGAATGGTAACAAAGTTCATATTTATACTATACCATTTCTATTTTGGAATCTCTAATTGTTGTAACGTCTTTCTAAATCTTTCTAATGTTCAATCTTAACTTTCTAATAAGTCAAACAAGAATCTACAAACTAAACTAAATCTCTTTTTAATCTAGACGAACAAAAATACTTCTTTAATTATATATGGATGTAAACTAAATTTACTCTTATGATCTTTTATCAAAATCAATCTCTTTAACTTATATCTCCTGACACACATATCATATCTCTAAATCTCATAATACCATTTGAATCTAAAAGGAATTCCTTCACTTACCCAACTCAACAGTTAACAGATCATTAATGTGAATTAAGTTTGGCTCTACAAGCTATTTTTCCTTGATCCATAAAAATAAATCATTGGTAATGGTCAATGTATCACAACTAATATGATAATGTAAAACTTTACTTTCATATTCATATATTTGAATTGTTCAATCAACCCAAACTATTTCATTATCATTGTAGATATTTAAACAATTTTTTTACTAGAAACAAAGATGAAAAGAACTTCTTGGAGAAAGGGAAAAGGAGACAAAAAATAAACACAAGAAACATGACAAAAATACTAACAAAAGGAAGATTTCAAGCTTTGGAAGAGAAGATTAGAAAACTTGTAATTAAGTAGTTTCTTAGTTTTTAGATGAACTTGAGAGAAATAGGAACTTTATATGTTGAACTTGAGAGACATTGGACGAAAATTCAAGCACTTTTAAAGTTAGAAGTATCTTTTAGAGCTTCTAACTACCACATGTCACTTTCAAAGTGCACTTGGGGTAGTTTGACTCTTTCACTTGACCTTTCAAGAGTATTTTTATGTCCGTTAGAACACAAATAGGTTTCTCACATGCGACTTTTCCAAGAATCATCATTGCTTTACATATATAATTGTTACATCACCCTAAATTCAAAGAATTAAAATGTGTTAATATTTAGTGAAATTAACTCTTGATTAGAAAAATTAACTCATTTTTGTTACATTTTCTATTCTTTGAATGAAATCCCTCTTTATTTAAAAGAGTCTCCTCCATTTGTAAACATGAATAACCTGGAAGATCAAATGAAATTCTCCTTTATAAGTTTGTGAGAGTTTAATAGTTCTATACTTTTTGATTTGGTTCTTATCGTGAAAAACTTTCTCAAGTGGTAAATCTCATTGTTTTTATCCTTTGGTTCTTGAATTGAAGGTGGTATGTTCTTAATTCATTTTCTTGTCTTAATTCATTTTCTAATTTCTTTTACAAAATATTATTGTTTTACATATTTTTTTTGTGACATACGAATTTAAATCAGCATGGTCACGTACTTCTGCAAACTTCTCTTGAGTTGAAGATACCTCCAACCTTGAGTTCTGTATCACTTTATCTCATATTCAACTCTTTTTATCACAAAGTATTTCAAACTTTTGTAATCAACAAATATATAAAGAAAGAGTTAATGTAAAATCTTCCATTCCCATTTGAAACCAATCTTCTTCTAACTCTTGATTCTCTCCAATTTTTTATCTTCTATAGAAGTCTATCTTTCAACCATTTATAAGTTGTGGAATTAATGACTTTTTTTATTCAAATGGATTACTTTAAATAAGATAAAACCTATAATTTAGGTTGAAGAAATGTCTTTACTCTTAAGCAAAAATAATATTGAAAGTTAAATTGTATTTTTATATGATTTCGCTCAAGTAAAAATAATTTACTTGAGCGAAAGTTTGTGTGAAAATTATCTGATAATATTGTCATGTTTTATAATAGCTCACTCAAACAAAGTGGAGGAACTATTTGTATCTTCTTGATTCGATTAATCAACTTCTTTGAATTCATTTTCTTTATTTGAAAATTTTCTCTTATTTTTTTATATTAACTCTTACATAAAGCGGAATTATAACTAATATTAGATATAAATTCATTAATTTGTTAATTGTATTATTTTCACTTTAACGCTTAATAAATTTTGTGAATTGTACTATTTTCACTTAATTATAATACTTAATGATGACTTTTTCTTTTATACAGTGTTAATAAACAAAGTTGATTTTTTTATTATATTTTATTGACTTTGTGACGAAGTCACTTCATGAAAGTAATATATAATTTTTTTAAATCTTGTCACTTTTAAAACGTTCTCAAAATAAAATTGGCATTAGGTAAAATTTGAATAATACATGTTTTGACAAGAAAAAATTACACTAACCGTTTAACCATTTATTCAAAAATAGAAAAAAAATCAAAATAATAAAATAATATTAAAAAATCATCATAGTAATAAAAAATATTAGGTTAAAATTTTATCACAAATTTACAACTAGGAAATATATATAATATATAGACTCTTAACGTTTAGGTCAGGCTCATGGTAGCTGAAGGACCTGACCGAACCCTACATCACCATATCATGATATCATCTGGGAATGGAACAGAGAATGGTATCATGTTTGCACTTGAATCAAATTATTGTGGCCCTACATTGAGATGCTTCGTCACCGTTCGCCATTCACCCATACCATTTTTTTTGTTTTCCTTTCCCACAAAATATAAAAATTAAAAAGGGACACTACAAGTTAGAAGGTAGAACCAATTCATTGCAATTCCTACTTTTTATTACAAATTTCTAAAATTTAATGACTAAAATGCCGAAAAAATAAGGTTCAAAATTACAAATTAGGAATTATATATAGATAACACACTAGAATAAATAATTTTAATGTATAAAAACTAAAACGCACCAAATTATACATGTATAATAATTATTAAATAAGCCTTGTTTCTCACCATTCTGTGTTTTTGTAACAAAATATTATATCTACTTTAAGGATAGGGGAAGATTATTGTGTTCAGTTGCACAGAGGTTAATTATAAACTCAATAGCATTTGATAATTTGCTTAGTTTGATTACAAAGTTCAAATATTATTACTGGTTCAGTTTAGATTTGATTTTATTATTTATTTTTCAATTTAATACGTTTATTATTGAGAGAGAAAATTTGTGGAGGAGGTTAAATCCAAAGAGAGGAAGAGAACAGCAGCGTCGAATTGATAAAGGAACAAGAAAAAGAGCATAAGTGACTTTTCGCTTAAGTTAAACGAGTAACTTATGTTAAAAGTCACTTAAAGACCAACATGTGTGAAAATCTAATTTGAGGATGTCAAGGACATAACTTACGAAATAACTACTGCGCGATGACCTAATTGAGGAGATGAAAGCTATAAAAGGAGTGAAGGGTGAAACGTGAAGAAAATGACTTATCATTCATCACCTCTCATATAACTCGTTGGAGGCTGCCGCCGTCATCAAGCTCATTCTTTTCTTTTTCTTTTTCTTTTGTAATTTCATGGCTAAGTGTAGCTAATTCTCTTACTCTTGGGATTGAATGTAAATTCTCTACTTCAAATACACTCTTGATCTCATTTAATTCAATATCTTTGTTTTATGTTTCATTCCTATTTTGATTTATTTTATATTTCTTAATTTGATCCGGGAAACATTTTTCGAAATCAAAACTAAACATAAATGTATTGCATATATAAATTCAGTCAGGAATGATAATGTAGTGACTGTTATAGCAACTAATCTTAATGCTGATTAAATTATTCTAGTAACTAGGGATAGAAGTTAGGTAACAGGTTGAAAAGATTTTTATTTACACATATCGGTAATTATTTGATATTGAATTAGGTTAAGAGTGTATAAGAAAGAAAATATTACAATTCAATCCTGAGACTTTTTATCATCATTAAAATTCATTTTTATTATTTGTTGAGTTTTTTATCAATTTATCCGATCATTAACTAATTGTCAATTGTTTATATTAGAATTTAATAAAATTTAATTTACAATTTATGTTCTCTATAGATATAATACTCCTTTTATTTACTCATCTTACTTATTATATTATTTGAGAACTTACTATATTATTTAAGAACTTAATACGCTTGCTGAAATATAACTTATTATTCTATTCATCATTTGTGTTATTGATATTAAGGTATATATTCTGAATGCATTAATGTCTTAGTGCTTGATCAATATTATTAGTTACTAATTAGGATACTCTTGCTTTTTTTATTAAATCAAAACCTCTCATACAGAAATATGGGACCCATTACTGCATTGGAAATGAGTGATACATATAGTGATGTAGCCAATGTAAGTAGATGTAGCTTGTAGTGATGATATTTTGTCAGTTTTTGGAGTGAATTTCGTTACAATCATTTTTAGGAAAATAAATAATTTTTTGTTTATGTGTTTTCTAATATATCTATTTTAAAATTAAAATTGTTTATTTATTTATCAAACAAACTATATATAATTAACAAACAATCTAATAATACTAATATAAAATAGATAGAAGTGAATAATTTGTGAAGTAATATTTTAGAGTTATACTATCAGAAAAGAGAATTATTTAAATAAAAAAATATTAAATATTGCTCAATTCTACATCATTCGAGTGAAATCTGTCACTGAAGGAAATGATAAATAATCAGAACAATTGTATTTTGTAGGCAACTTTCGGTCATAGTCAAATCAGATTGGGTAGTTTGGGTTGGCCTAATCCTCTGGCCCAAAATTCAAACAAGTACTTCTTATAAACTCATAATAATTCACTATTTTTAATTGATTTTTTGTAGACATAATACATGATATAGTTCAACAATTTTTTTAATAATAATTAACGCAGCAACCATGTAATCATGAGCATAGAATTTTCATGTTATTTTCCTTATTATTTGAAAACCTTTTCCAAAATTTGTTTATTCCCTTTTTATTAAAAAATTCAACTTTTATTTTATAATAATAATTATTTTGAAAAGTTAAGTTCTGTACAATATTTTTAGTCAGTAACATTGAATTTTTTTAACGCTTATATATATATATATATTAAGAAATTATCCTTGAAATTGTTGGGGTTGATTATCTTACTTTTTCACCTAGTTAATTAATAAGTATGGGATACTTTCTTATTGGTTTATTCAAAGGAAGAAGACAAAAAAAAAAGAGTTTTTTAATAAGAATTAAAGTGAAGTCTTTTTAATATTCTTATGCTTAATTGTGTAACGAGTAATGATGGACATGGCGTGAAGTTTTGAAATGCTAGAAAAAGAGGAATAAAGAATCATTACTTTCTTTTTCAAACTATCATTTTTCAATACTCTATAGCAAATCAAAGCAAAAAAATTCTAGAATGGACGGCGGAATGGGCATTGGTGTATTTGACTACTAAAATAATGCCACCATCAAATTTAATCACTTTTTTATGATTACATAACTAACAAGCTTCTTTAACAATTGTCAATAATAAATTTTTACCAAATAATAATGCTGGCCATAGTGTCTTAGTGTGGGGTCTTGGGTGCCTCATTTAAATCAATAGATGTTATTTTTATGTATACTAATTTAATGATATGACATATTTTAAAATCAAAAATTTATATTTAAATTAAAATTAAAGTTGATTATACATAAATGATAAAATTTTATAGTTGTTTAAACAAAATATATTATTTTTTAGTTCAGTGTCGGTTAACTCCTTGGTGGATCAATCTAACGCAATTCACTTATTAATGAGTTTAAAAATTAAAACAAATAGACTAGTTTAAAATGTAGTTTTTAACTCTTTTTTTCTTTTATCTACTTTTTTAATATGAAAATTAAAATTACGTTTCAAATCAGAGAAATAACCATAATTTAAATCATCATATTAATATATGTATATAATAATCCTTATATACATAATATAATATTTATAAATGATTTTAAAATTACGTGTAAGTTGTTTCACGGTATGTGTTATACGACGTTGTTGACAACAGAATGTGTGAGGTGTCCTCACTGAAGTTAAAAACTAAAATATCCTACAATAAAAAAAGGAAAGAATTTATGAGTTTAAATATTTTTATTTAAAAAAAGTAAGGGAGAACGAGGACAGCGAAAGTCTATATAGGACATATTTTCTTATCTTACTTGTTTCTTAATATTGTAAAGTTATATTATGATATTTTTTTATTTTTTATTAAGATTAGTGAGTCAGACTCACCACAAAAGAATTGAATTTTTAGCAAATTAAATTTGATTTTGACCTATCAAAATTTATTTATTTTTATTCAATTTATCTTTAATATGTGATATACTATATTAATATACATACTTAATATATATATATATAATAGTTAAAATTAATAGGACAGAAATAGAATAAATATTTAAAAGTAAGTACTATATTATTAGTAGAAAAAATACATATTACAACCAGATAAAAATATCGGTTAAAATATAATCGATGTAAATAAAAATGTTGTGATATTTTTTAAATTCTGTGAAGAGATATTACACCGATTACTGATGAACCAATATAATATATCTTATTCTACATCAGTTGACATTTCTAACTTATATAGAAAAGACTGAAAAAAATTTTAAAATTTGATTTAGCGTTGAACCTATTATATCGATTGTGAACCTTAACCGATATACCGATATAATAGATACTACATATTACATCGATTGTTACCTACAACTGATATAGAAAGCATCTATTACATCGATTTTTGTTACAATCGATCGATGTAATATACTCCAAAATGTGATAAAATTCAATTCTTTAATAAGTACACGTTCAATTCTTTAATAAGTACACGCAGAGATTTATTAACTAAATATTTTAATATTTTTTCCTGATTAATTTACTAGAAAAAAAATGTGACCTCAGGAGAATGGAAGTCTATATTTAGACATATTTTTGTCATTTTACTTTCTTTTAATATTGTTAAGCTATATTATGGTATTTTTTTTATTTTTTTTAATTAGAGATTAGTGAGTAAGACTCATTGCAAGAGAATTTAGATTCTTAGTAAGTCAAATTTGATTTTGACTTATCAAAATTTATTTACTTTTAATCAATAATTATCTTTAACATGTAATATACTATATTAATATACATACTTAATATATATATATATATATATATATATATATATAATTATATTAATATAATTATGTTGAGATTAACAGGAAGAAAATGGGAGAGATATTTAAAAGTACGTACTAAACTTGATTAATCTATTAGCAAAAGAAGTGAAGAAGAATAAGAGCTCAGGAAGAGAATGAAAGTCCATCTCAGACATATGTTTCTCAACTTCCTTTTTTTTAATGTTATTAAGTTGCTTTATGATATTCTTTTATTTTTTTATTAGAGATTGATGAGTTAGATTCACCACGAGAAAAAAATTGAATTCTTAGTAAATCAAATTTAATTTTTACCTATCAAAATTTATTTATTTTTACTCAATTTATCTTTAATATGTAATACACTATATTAATACACATACTTTATTAATATATATATATATATATATATATATATATATATATATAATTATGTTGATATTAATAAGAAATAAATGAAATACATACTTAAAATTACATACTAACTAATCCTGATTAATCTATTAACAATTTTTTTTATCAACACTAACATATTTTATAAATATTAGGAGAATGGAATTTCTCTAACCCCAATACAAAAGACTAAAGAGACAAATAAAATAACCTAAAAGATTTAAACGCGTATAAGTGAAAATAAGTGGATTAACCACAATATAACAAAAGATTTTTTTAAATAAAATTTTCTAATTTAATATGTTGAGATTTATTAATTTTATTTGAATCAAACTTAGTTTATATTTATGTAAAATATAAAATAAATAAAATTTTAAAATTATAGATAAGATATATGTATAACTAATATAATGGTAATATCTTAAGTTTATTTATTTATGGTTTTTTTTTTTTATGAAAAAGGATCTTTCACAACCTCATGAAAATTATATTTATTTGTGGTCCATTTTCAACGAACACAGACAAAGAAATGTGACAAACCAAAAAAATTAACTCTCTACTTCAAAAGGAGAACCAATCACGGAAAACCTAGAACGCACTGACAAACCACCCACAAAAACGGAAAACAACACAGACAAATACCTTAGCGCAAAAGCAGAGCCAATGTCATACAACCACAAACTCTACAAACTCGACCAGCGAAAATCTTAGTACAAACGATAAGACACACAAGACGCAGGGAGAGACTGAGAGTCAAAGACAGACCGAGACGAGACGCAGACAAAAACCAAGACGCAGAGAGGTACATGAGAGGCAAAGAGAAACAAATATGAATGACAAACCTGCATTTTCTCAACCCTAAACAAATCACACTGAAAGCACTAAAAGTACTCTCATATTACAACTGTGACGTGTACATGTATGATAACATGGTAGGGGTTAAAGGTGAAGTAGCCATTAGAGTGAAATACGAAATAAAACGGTTGAGAAGACGGAAAAACTGCATTATGGTCGCCACAGTTGTCGCGATTAGGTTGCGAAAAGGAGGACAGGGTGAGAAAGGCGCTCTTCATTTGTTGTTTGAAGATGAAAATCCTAAAAAGCAAACATTTACCCTCTTCACCCACAATAATAAGAGAACAACCAATGCAAAACCACAACCACAGTATTACTCAAAACAAAAATCAACCACCTAACCTCAGTTCACTGCAAATCAAAACCATCCACCAAGAAACTTCAACCCATGGACAACCATCAATCTAAAATACCACCTATAAAATTCTTATCATCATACAATGAAACACACAACAAATGAAATCATAAACATAATTTCATCTTGACGTGAAACTCTTCTCCTTCAATCAAAAAATAATTTTTATCCGATCAACATTTTTATTAAAAATTATTATTATTGTTTAACTGCCGTTATCAGGTTATCAAGTAATTGACAAGTGACTTTATCGATCCATCTTAACCCACTGTAAAAATATTCATCTGATTTTTTATTAATAAATTTAAATTAGCTTCTTCGTAAAAAAAGAAAATTAGTACTAGATGTGAAAGTTTCTTGCGAAATTAAAACATTAATTTGTCATATTAAAGAATTACTTTTAACATAACAGCCTTAAGCCTAGTTTCAGTGTAACTTTACACAAATCTAAGCATAGAAACTTTCTCAAGTAACTTTCAATTTTATGTTAAGGCCTCTAGATAAAATTAAAAATGAATAAGATTACGTTGATTAAGTAAAAGTAAATGAAGATAATAATGATAAAGAAAACTAATTAATAATAACAATAATTATAGTAATAATAGAGCAGTAGCAGGTGGCATGATATGAACATGATAACAATCCATTACATTACAGTACGACGTTAATGCTTTGTTGTTTGAAAGTGACTCCCACGTAGCCTTCATTATTATATATATAAATTCTCTTCCTTCTCTCTCTTTTCTCTAAATAAATCTAATCGGAATCTTCACCAGTTAACCAGAGCTTTGAGTAGATAAGACTTGTGGATGTCTCATCTCTTTTATTGAACGTTCAATATTGTTATTATTCATTCCTGGTAAGGAAAAGCTCTTTCTCTCTCTCTCAACACATGATTAATCTTAATTATCTTCTTTTCTTATTCATTATTTGGCTTTGCGATCATCAATCATCTGTTCGGTTTTCATGTCCAGTGTTTTGGTCTTTTTGAGGGGTTTACTGTAATTCGGCCATAACATAGTCATGTGCTCAGTCCTCAAGACAGTAAATTTCTCTGAAAAATCTTGAAAAAACCCATAGATGTGTGTCTCCTTGTCTTTGTCCTTTGTGTGACATTCAATTATCCTTCTTTTTGTGTCAATCTTGAAATCTTTGATTTGCCTGCAAGATTATGTCAAGACCCTTTCATGCTACTAGCTTGCCTCCTCTCATTAGGATAACTGCCCTTGCCGAATTAGGGACCTTTTTGGGTTTGGTTACGTGGGTGCTCTTTGTGCCTTCTCCAATTTGTTTTCCTTCTAAAAAGCCTGGAAATTTGATTATTATTTTATTTGCAATTCATCAAAGTAATTTTGGGTTGAAATAAAGTTTGATAGGGGCTTCTTGTGATTTTGGATTGTGAGATGAATTCTGTTTAGTATGTGATCCACCTAATAGGAAACCTAATCAGTTTTTGTTCCTCTTTTTCTCAAATTTGCTCATCATTTAATGCAGGTATTGAGGAAATAGTTTGTCCTTGAAGCTTTGAATATTAACAGACCATCATCAGCAGATGGGGTCTGAAGGTTCTCCAGCAGCTGTAACAACAGTTTATGTAACAGGTTTCAAGAAATTCCATGGAGTTTCAGAGAATCCAACGGAGACAATTGTCAATAATTTGATGGAGTATTTGAAGAAGGGTGGTTTGCCAAAAGGGTTAGTTATTGGGAGCTGCAACATTCTTGAGACTGCGGGTCAAGGGGCACTCGTTCCCCTCTATCAGACATTGCAGTCTGCCATTACTTCCAAGGAGTCTGAATCTCCAGGTTCCAACAAAATTATCTGGGTGAGTTTTCCCATCTACTCGTTATTTAGGTTCTCAGTTTATGTTCTCTTGTTAATCCTTATGAAGTTCTTGGTTGCAATATCAGATCAAGATTGTACCTCGCTATGAACTTCCAGGTGAAATTTTACAAATACAAAACCAAAAGTGAGACATATCATTAACACAGTAGGCAACTAAGGATCCATTTAAATAAACTTTACCATAAACATTTATAGCAGAAAAAAAAAGTAAAATTAGTTAAGCTCTTCTCATTTAACTTTTCCAAAAGGTAATGTGAGTAAGTTGATTGTCGATTATGGAGAAACTCAATTTTCTTATCCTAGAAGTTTTTGTGAAGAATTTTCTCTTGTTCACCTGGCTACACCAGTTGCAGTTTGCAGTAAGTGCGGACAAATCAATTATTTTTCTAATATGTTAACAAGCAATGCAGAATGTAAACCATGGCATGGTAGTCTGTCTCTTCTACTCTGTCAAAGAGTTTCTCGTTTAAAGCTATTATACAATTATTGGTATCTTAATATTTAAAGCAGCTGGATCTATATTCAAATAGATTAAAAAGTTAGGTAGTCTAGCTCCATTAAATCTAGCAAAGTTAAAATTAGTCTTTGTTGTTGACACCTATGAAAAGGAAAGTTAATGGCTGGTATTTCATTACATTCATGATCTGTTACATTTGTACAATTATTACCAACCTTGATTTTTATCTTCAACTGTTGAAATTAATTTATCCTCTAAGTGAACAACATACTTTAGAGTCGCCACATTCATAGAATTAAAGTTTAGCAGTGATAATGACTGGACTATGAACTGAGATCTCTTTGAAAATTTTGGTTTAGAAGTGCATTGAAACGTCTATTGGACTTCTTTCTTAGTACCTTAACTGTAATACTGAGGCCCAACTAGAAAGGATGGATGATCTTAAGATTAGCTCTAAGGCATTTTTTATTCAGTTGACGAGTTGGAGTCATTCATCTATCTTAAATCTTTAGTCACTTGATTCAATTTTCTTTCATTTCAGCATCCATAATGGCTGTTTCTGATTTTTTTTTTTTTTTCTTTTAGCTGCATTTTGGGGTTAATAGTGGTGCAACAAGGTTTGCTATAGAGCGTCAAGCTGTCAATGAGGCTACTTTCCGCTGCCCTGATGAAATGGGATGGAAGCCCCAGGTTAGATTGGATTCACTTTAATAAATGCATTATAAACTAGCTTTCACCAAACCTGATTTGAAGAACTATGTCCTCCTTTAGTGAAATTTCCAAAATTTTATGTTGCAGAAAGTACCAATTGTTCCTTCAGATGGTCCAATTACAAGAATACGCGAGGTAAATTGGATGACTTATTTTTCTGACACTTAAATTCCTTAACTGATGTTTGTTTACTGTTTGGTTTAGTGTCAATCTGTTAGTCCTAATACAGCAATGTTAAGGTTCATTTTGTACCATACAATTATTTAAGGTGCTGTTATTTGTTGAATTATTTTGATGGCCATATTTAATATCATTTAGCAGACTTTTCAACTGTATTTTGGGGATATAGATCTAGAATCTTTATGTTCTTCATTTGTCAAAACTTAAAAGTAAGAAGTTATAGAAAAAGTTATTGTTTTAGCAGTCTATATGCCACTTGATGGAGACATGCATAGGTTCAAAGTACAAAGTTATTGGTTTGCATATAAAAAACTTGATGAGTTAGCATAACTATTCTCTGATATTTTCGTCTATAACATGATTTTGTGTCCTAACTGTTATGCAGACTACCCTTCCCGTGGAGGAGTTCACAAAAGCACTGGCAAGTAAGGGTTATAATGTAATGACATCCGATGATGCGGGCAGGTTTGTGTGCAACTATGTCTATTATCATTCCCTTCGCTTTACGGAGCAGAACGGGATGAAATCTCTTTTTGTGCACGTGCCACTCTTCTCTACAATCAATGAAGAGACCCAAATGCAATTTGTTGCTTCCTTGCTAGAGGTACTTGCTTCAACATGCTAGAAACATTCAGATCATGTAATGCTCTGGTGTTGCTTGTCTTGTGAAAGTGGATGAGTGTACTTTGAATGAGATGATATAAAAAGATATTGTTTTGAGAAGGAAAATGGTTTATTGCAAATGGCATGTGTAGCAGAGGTGTTTGCTTTATCAGTGAATGTTTCTGATTAAAGGCTTCGGCAAATTGTCAAGACTTGTTGCCATCTTCAGTGTTACCTTGTGAATATTTGTTCCTTTTCGTTGTCCTTAATACTCTGCTCTTATTTTTCATTGTAACTTGCATGAATGAATTGTATCATCAGGTACACATCCGAGTAAAACTACTGAAAACTAATAATTCAGTGTTCTTTCAGTTCAGATGTTGTGACAGTATGTTGAGCCTATGTGAGATAATTAAATTGGAATTGCATATAACTTCGGAGTTAGGATTTTGATTACATCAATTACGATACAATGATGGCGATGCGGTTTTTTTAAACTAGTTTGTTTATTTTGTTTCAACCACTTGAAATTATAATAAAATTGTAATGAAATTTTACAATTAGACCATGCAACAAAATTCTTATATTTAATTAAAAACTTCTACTTAGTAATATTTTTTATGTATTTAACATATATTCAAATGTTTAATACTTTAAAAGATAAACGAATTAATTTGAACTTGGGCATGACTAATGTGAGAAGCGTGAAAGGTGGCGTGGAAGAGACTACCAAAGTGTTGTGAAAATTGAATATTGCAAAAACATCCTCGTTTATTGAGTTTTCCTGCAATTAAGCTGTTATAAGCCTTGGTTCAAGTACATGATCTTTGGAACTTGTTTCATAACGTTCAAGAGCTTCTTTTCCAGCCTTCAAGTATCTTCTGCCTATAAATGGGTATTTCTCTCTCCTTCAAAACTTTTATTTCTTCTCGTACTTTTCTAGTCTTTGCTAGTTCTAAGTTTCTTAATTATCTCCCAAAAAATTTCTGTTAAAAATGAGAGAAAAGACAATGGTGTAATAGTGACTTTTTTACATTGGTTGCATCGCTTGGACTTTTAACCAATGTAGAATGTAGAAAGTAAACAGTACATTCATCTCCTTTAAAACTAATACATTTACTTTTTACATTAAATTAAAAAAACTGATGTTGAATATGTACGAAATTATGGTGATACTAATTTTTACATTGACTCCTTTCAAATTGATGTTATTTAGATGGTACAAAAATAGTAGTCATTTAAGGTTTTTCACCAAATAATTATCTGAACTAAACACAAAAATTAAACTTGGTTCAATTTGGATTGATTTTTTTATTATAAAATTGGTAAACCTTTTTTCAAAAAAAATTGTAGATATTTTATAATAAAAAATTATCAAATAGAGATATATTATAAAACATTTTTGTATGATTATTATTATTTTCACAATGTCAACTTTCTATCATATTTAAAATAAATTACATAACCTTGAAGTTGCAATACAAATTTTCTATATTCTTTAACAAATATAAATGTATTGTAAATAAAATGTATTAAATTATAAAAAAATATTCATACATAATTTTCATTTTTTTAATTAATTTTAAACATATAATATTATATTAAATATAATAAGCACTTTGATTTGATTATTGAATTTTCATCTAAAATTCGATCCACGTATTTTTTTTTTTAATTTAAGAAAAGGTGTATAGTAAAAGTAAAAAGAATATTTCATTTCAATCGGTTTTTAATTTTTTGGAAGATCTTCAAACTTACTTGTTTTGAAACTTTTATATTTTCTTCTCTATTACTATATTAACATATAGGTAAATAAGGATGAGAATGATGCTTTATTTCTTCTTAATTCTTGATTAAGATGTGTGAACATTTTAAAGACACTTTGTTATTTGGAAAGGACCAAACTATTACTCTCGAAGAGGTGCAAATCTTAACAATGACTAAGAAGTTTCAGAGGCCTATTAAAGGTCTATTCTTGTGGTGCATACTGAGAGATGTTTGATAAGGTGCAAGAAGTGAGGTCTATCATATTAAAGATGTTTGATAACTGAGAAATTGTTGCAAGAATTGAGGTATGTTCCAGAACTCAAGAGGAATCTTTTGTCAACAAATATATTTGATCATATTAGTTTAACAACCAAGATTGGACAAAAAGTGATAAAGATTCTAAGGACAATATCTACAATTGCTAAGGAAGAGAAAAAGAAAGGTCTTTACATCTTATACGGTTTAATAGTGATTCTATATTCGCTTGTAACTAGTCAAACAATGCAGGAATAAGTGGAGCATCTGAGGTTGGAATACACTAGTGAGAGGGGTTTGGTTGAGTTGGAAAAGCAAAACCTTCTAGGCCTTTTGGGTCCAACAAGAGTTCAGAATCATGGTGCAAAGTCTTATTTCCTCACTATCATAGACAATTATTCAAGGAAAGTGTGAATTTATATCATAAGAGGTAAGACTATGACTTTCCATAAGTTTAAAGAGTGACACACCATGGTGAGTAATCAACAGGGGACTAAATTGAAACTGTTCAGGACAAACAATGGATTGAAATTTGTTTCAATAAAGTTTAATAAGTTTTGCAAGGTGGAAGATAGAAATAGACATAAGATGGTTACATGTACACCACAATAAAATGGGTTTGGGTGAGAGGATGTATGCTATTAGGAGTTAGATTGCTTAAGTCTTTCTGGGAGAATCTGAGGGTATTTGACGCCTTGACATTTTCACATGTCAAGAAGAATGAATTAGAAGCACAAATTGAGATGTATATCTTCATTGCATACGTAAAAGGTGTTAAGAGATATAAGTTATAAAGGTTGAAGCTTAGAGAGACTAAATGATTTGTTAGTAGGGATGTCACATTCAAAATGAGACTCGAATGACTGTGATATATAGAGATCTAAAGAAAGGGAGGTGAAAGTCCATGTTGAGGTGCAGCCTTTCGGTGATGAATCAGATCGTTTAGAGTTGTCAGACAATGCAAATTAACTTTCTACATCTCACTCAAGAAGGCCCAAGCATGCAAATTTTAACTTTGGCTATCAACTTATGTGTGATATGGAGAGGATAACGATCAAACCTAAATAGAGGTTAGGATATTCCAACCTTATTAGCTATGCTTTGACAGCAGATGAAATAATAGATGATTTATAGCCTAAAAGCTTTTAGGAGGCTATAGCAGGTGCGAAAGGTCAGTAGTGGTAGATTGCCATGGAGTGAGAGATTGAATCTCTAAGGAAGAACCACACATGGACGTTTGTTGGTATACCAAGAAACTAAAAAGTGGTATGATGCATGTATGTGCTCAAGAAAGAAGGAATACCAGGTGTAAAGGGACAGGGGTTCAAGGGTAGATTGGTGATAAAAGAGTTTACCTAAGTGAAGGGGGTAGACTATAATGATATCTTCTCACTTGTGGTAAAACATTGTTCAATTAGGATTTTGATGTCTATTGTTAACCAATACAATCTAGTATTGGAACAGTTAAATGGTTAAAAACTTGTTTGCGTGGAACCTTAGAATAAACCATCTACACACAACAACCTGAGGGGTTTTTTGAAGAGGAAAGGAAGGTGTGTCTTTTAAAGACAATATTGTATTACTTGAAATAGATTCTAAGGTAATGGTGTAAGAGATTTGATGATTTTCTGAGGCAGGTGAGGTTCTAGAAGAGCAGTTATGATAACTACGTCTACATCCTCAAAAGAGAACAAAAGTGTATGTTATTCTTGCTATTACATGTAGACAATAGTCTTGTAGTCAAACGGTATAAAAATGAATTATATGAGCTAAAAAAAACGAAGCTCAATTTGAAAATGAGGGATCTTGGTCTCGCGAGGTGAATACTAGGAATAGACATAAAAAGGGATCAGACAATTGTAATATTGTGTATGTCTCGGCAAGGATACTTGCAGAAGGTGTTTAAGAGGTTTAATGAAGCATGAATCTAAACATACGAAACATCTTTGGGACACCACACAAAGCTCTCAATTACTTAAACTCTTAATTCAAAGGAAGAACGGAGGAGATGGAGACTACTCCATATGCTAATGGAGTAAGGAACATCGTGTATAGGATTGTTTGTGGCAGATTGGATCTTGTGTATGCTCATTGGAAGGCTTTGAAATGAGGTGCTGAGATATCTAAATGGAATAATATTATCTAGTCTAATATATAGACAACCTACCTACAAGAGTAGATATAGAGAGGTTTGTAAACATTAATTATGCGGAGAATATTGATACCATAAAGTCACTTTTTAGGTAAGTTTTTACGTTTTGGAATTGTAATTTACTGAAAATCCAAATTGCAATTAGTGGTGGAGAGCTTCTTCCTGCACCTCCATACGTTCTCCCTACACCTCCATACATCTTTTATTTTCCCAAAGTACCCATTTGTAAAGACTTTTTTGCCTTTATGAAGGTTATGCTTCTGGAACAACATATTTTGAAAGGTAAAATTTAACTTCCAGAACAGACCATTCCGAAAGTCAAATTTTACCTTTTGGAATATGTTGTTCTGGAAGTCAAATTTCACTTTCGCATTCAGAAATAGCTTTTGGAATGAGTCATTCGAGAAGTTAATTCCTACACCCTTTCTCTTCCGGAATGACTCATTCTAGAAGTTGTTTTCAGATCCGGAAATAGCTTTCAGAATGAGTCATTTTGGAAGTCAATTCGTACACCCCTTATCTTCTCGAATGACTCATTCCGGAAGCCAATTTGTACACCCTTTCTCTTCCGTAACAACTCATCCTGAAATCTGTTTTCAATTCTAGAAACAGCTTCCGAAATGAGCCATTTCGAAAGAGATTTTCGTGTTTTGAATGGCTTCCGGAATGAGCCATTTTGGAAGGCATTTTCAATGCGAAAAACACACTCTTAAATGCCGCGTGCAACACCTCATTCCCCTATCTTCTTCCAAAACCACTTTCATTACCAACAATACATTACTTTCAACAAATAACGACAGACACAACAATAACTATTGACGATGGCAGCAACAGACAGTGGCAGTGGCAACACAATCATGTATGGAGGTGGAGGGATATATGGAGGTGTAGGATTTAGGAGGGTAAATGTGTCACTACAATATTTAATCAGGGGTACTTTGAGAAAATGAAAAAGATATAAAACATATGGAGGTGCAGAAAGAAGTTGTCTTAATGATGACTTTATCTACCATCCAAATTGAGGATATTGTGCTCCCAGAGAGAGTTAATGAGACACAATGATTGAACGAAATGATTGAAGAGTTGTGCATTGTGTAGGAATGTGTAACTATTTATTGTGATAGTCAAAGTGTTATTCATCTAGCCCATAATCAGATCTGCCATGTGAGGACAAAGCACATGGACGTTAGACTACACTTCACGAAAAATGTTGATAAGTCTTGGGAGCTCAAAATCAAGAAGATAACCTCGGATAAGAATCCCACAAATCCATTTACGAAGTCCTTGCCAAAATTGTGGTCTAAATGGTGCTTGGAGCAAGATTAATTTTTTATTTAAGGATAAAGAAAATAATATCGAAAGTTCTTCCATGATTTAGAGTTAAGATGAAAAATTTTGATGATTTATTCCAAATTATTTACATCAAATTAATTATTAAAGAACTCAATCAAACTATTAAATCATTTAACGGAAAAGAACATAAAAGTGTGTTCCAGATACCACCTAATAGTGTTAAAACTAGTTAAATTATCTAATGCATCTTGTTATAGTTGTCTTAATATTTTATCTTGTGTACAATTTTTTGTTATTCTCTTAATTTAGATTCTAAAATATAAAGACGGTAATGAGTATAAATGACACACTTTAATGGCATAGACTTTGTATGTAAAAACATTTTATTTATTATTTTGTTATTGTTTTCTTGTTTGTCATGATTGAGAATCTAACATTCTGTTAGTTATTATATTTTTTTTTCTTTCCATACTAAGGGCAATATTAGAAAAAAAGTTATATTATCTTAAATTTGAAAAATGACAAATGAAAAACAACAAATTTTTATTGGAAGAAAGGAAAATGTGTTTTAAGGACTCGTCCTTTGCATATATTTAGGTTTTAAATCCACTGAAACATGCTGTCACCTCTTCAATTCAAATACCAAATCTTGAAGTAATAAAATAAAAATATTATGGTCCCTCGTCGTTATGACTGTGGTTAATCTCTATATGATACATAATGAAGTCTTATAATTTAAAAAAAAAAAATCAGTTTGTGTATTACATAAAGATAGAATGAGACTATATATGGTGGTTACAATACTAATTTCTCTAATCCCTACAAACAAGATTCAGATAATGGGTTGGTTAGATTGAATTTAGAACAATTATTTACGAAATAAATTATTTTTAAAATTTACTTATTTAAAAATTGGATAGAATCTTATTTTTAAAACAAACAAATTAAACAAACTCGTAAAAAAAACTAAAATCTGTTTATTTTGTTAAAATCATTTTTATTAAAAAAAACAAACAAACTCACCCAATTTTAAATTACTAGAATTTTAAACAAGTGTGGTCATAATTACGGTCAGGGTAATAAAATTTTGACATGGCAATGCTGAACAGTAACTGATATTCATTCTCTTTCTCCTTCAGTATTATACCTCCTTTTAATGTTTCTTTCCCAAACATCACTAACTAGAACTCTATGGTCCTTGGCTTTGAGCCATTCCACCAATTATGATAATCAGCAATCTGAAATAAGAAGACTACTGATTCAAAATGCTACTTTCAATAACAAAAGAAACAGAAAACACATTTCAATAAGCATTTAAGTCCAAGTGTGCTTATCACATCAAAGTTACTCGTATTTAAGTGTGAAATGACTGAACTGTAATTGTTCACATTATTTGTGTTTTTAGTGAGTTATGGGGGCTGGTGATATAATTTTATGCTTTTCTATATGGACACTTTGACACAAACATCAAATCGGAAATGGATTTAAGGGCTGTTCTTGGTTTTAAGTTCTTGTAATATTCAACAATAACACAGAGCTTCTATATCTGATTCGACGTGCAAACCGAACTAAAAATCTGCTTGCACATTCTGAGAACTCTATTGATCACTGGCATTTTGATATTAATTAGGTTACCATCATTGGTTAGACATACTATGGGCGTAGAATATTCCTCAAAACAAAAAACAGTTTAAATAGTAAACTAACTTGCAAGATCACTCGCGGATTTTGAGTTCTTTACTACGTTGAAAATAAGTCTAAATATGTAAAGTTCATTAGTTCTTTTAGGGTCACACTAGGAGTGTATGTGAGACTAATTACCAAAAATGCGACAACAAAGAGAAAAAAAAAAGGGAAAAACATTGTAATTTTCGCATATCCATCGAAGTGAGAATTTTCAAATAAAATTGGTTCATTTTCAAACAGAGTGACTTTTGAAAAGTAGGTTTATAATAGGCATTATAGTGCAAATTTCTTTTATTGATTCTATACATTCTTTACGAACTTGTTGGAAACTGTGTGTTGTAGCATTTATTGATCATAGTGTATTTATATTTCATGTTTGGACTACTGGTCATTTATATTTTTACATTAAAAGTTTTCTATGTTGAAAATTTGTATCTCGCGTACTCTTGTTTATTTATTTATTTTTTCATGTTCTACTTCTGTTGGTGTGTCTCGTATATTCTTGTAAGTTGAAAAAAATTCATTTTCTATTGTTTTATTATTAAGTTATCATTTTAATATATTCCCATATCATACTGGTATAAGAGCTCTTTGATTAAAGGAATGTTTTTCGTGTCTTGCTTAAATGATTAAGACACATATCAAAATTACTTATTGAAATAAAGAAAATTATTACTTTTGAAAGGAAAAAATGAATTGAAAATAAAAAATCAATTCTAAAAGAAGAGTTAAATAGAGCTAATAACAAAGCGTATAAGAAGTGATGTGAAATTTATGAAAGACAAATCATTTAAGACATTACTCAGGCGCAGAAGTTTAGAGAAATGAGCACAGTGATGTTGAACAAATCAAAAATCAAACCTATCCATAATTCCAATGCAGATATTTAGAATAAAGAATAATATGATTATAGAAATGGGTAGATGTTTTTATTGATGATGTCACAGGATGAAAATCTTGGTGATGCTACTAAGCCACCTCAAGTTCAACCCAGAGGTCTAATAGGGAGAGGAAACTATTTAATATGAATATCTTTGTGAGTTTGTGATCTTGAGAGACGGGGAGAACTAGAGTTGTACAGAGACCATGGAGAGTGAACAAAAACAAAAGTGGTTGACTGTGTTGAAAGATGATACTGTTGGCACAGGTTCAGACATGGTTGAAGACATTAATTTTAGTCCACTTCAGGATATTAGATTTTGTGATTTGAGAATCTAGGATGCATAAATGTGTAGTTTTGTCTCCTACAGAAACATAATTCATTTCATCGACTAAAGCATGCAAGAAGTTACTATGATGAAGAAATTCTAGGATGAACTTAGTTTTGTTCAAGAAAAAAGTATCTTCTATTAGTACATAATCAAAGTGGTATTCATCTTCATCTTAGTAAGACTCTTACTTTTTATTTAAAATCTGTATATATTGATATGATATATCAATGGAAACGAGATGTTTTGGGTAATAAGTTGTTAGAGTTAGTAATGATTTATATCGATAATAATGGAGTTGATATGATGATTAAATCAATACTAAGAGTAGTTTAAAATTTGTTGAATGACTTGTGTTTTGGCAGCTACCTCCATATTTGCTGGATTTGTTACACTCCCATTCTATATGGAAAATAGACTTAAATGTGTAAAGTACATGTATCTCACTTATTTAGGTGGAGTGTTCTTCTTGTTTTCTTTTGTTGTATTCTATTTTGATTGATGCTCTTCACATGTTCTCACAAGTTGGATTTTTTTTTATTCTATCTCTTATTGTTATCGAATTGTTATTTTGATACATTCTCCATCAATCAAATGTTGAATAGAGTCTATATAATGATCGAAAGGAGTTGAGGGTACTCTGGTCGCATGGTGCGTGCCTTAATGTTCCTTGAACTATAATTCGTTTGCCTAAATATTTTCTTTCGATACATAATACTATATTTTGTATTCGCATGATTACACATCCATTTTATTCTAAGGCGCTTTTTTCAATTTTTATTGATGAAAAGGAATACCCCATAATGGAACGCAGAAGGCTAAAATCATAGTTGAAGATCCTTCTGGATGCAGACATTAGCTTATGCAAATTATTCAAATTTCTCATGACTAGATTAATCTTAATAAGTAATAACTTTTTGTCAACCAATTTTCTCGGCATCTTTCACTTTCACCTTAATTTGGACAGGAAGCTAAAAAGCAAATTATTCTTACAAGTTGGTGGCTTACACAAACTGTTACATAATTTGCTACTATATAAAAAGCTTAGCAGTTACATGATCATGATTCACATAATTGTTCGCATCATAGTGAATTGATGTACAATACCACATTCTTCTGAAGATGTTGAACGTTTCAGTCCAAAAACGAACGTTTTCTGGCTTTTGTTTTAGGAATCGATCACATAGAACAAAGCTGAATGATGGGATTATTACACATTATACACCAATATTGGCTTCGCCGCCAACCAATTGTTCCGTGTCAAGGTTTTAAATTGGGGATAGGTTAACTCCGTCAAAACCAATAGTTTCATGTCAAGGTCTTAAATTGGGAATGGGTCAACTTTGTCGCCAATCAATTGTGTCATGTTAAGGTCTACATAAGGTCACGATCCATTACGTTTTTCATACTAAGAAAAAATTGCTAACTAACATCACCAAAGCAATTACAATTGTGATTCTGCAACCATGATGAAAATCCTAAAAATCTTGACAACCAAGATCACAGTCACTAACCTTTTTAAAACCTTGTGTCATGTATTAGATAACTCATTCTGTGGAGTTACTCATACCCACTTTTTCAATAGATGTGTCCTTGTGGGCTGACAATCAAAGTTCCAGTCTCTAATTTATGGATTTGACATAACAGCCACTAAAAGCTTTCAAGGCAGGCAGCCGGATGAAGTGAATAATCAATTTTATCTTTAAAGTGAGGTGCTATTAATTCAGTTCTTGAATGAAGCAAAAATATAATTTAGTCCTAAATTTTTTTGCAATGGCACCTTCCTATTAAGTTTTGTAGGGTTGTTTTATTATTCAAATCAAATGTAATTTTAAAGGTTAATTAGACATAAATCATAAATATTTTGTCCTCAAGCTATAATATTTAGCTAATAATGAGTTGGAGAATGCTTACAAATGAAGAAGCTGGCATGCCTTTAACAATGTGCCAAAGCAAACTCGGCAGTCCACTATCAAATTATATTATATTAGTATTGATTGAACATTAAGATAGATTTGGATAGCGTTTGATATATGAAAACTCCAAAAAAGATGGTGGGGTTATGCGATGGGAAATAAAAAGGTTAAATAATAATAATAACAATAACAAATGGTTGAACAGAGTCTTTTCGCTACACAGAGAGATTCAATTGCTTTAAGTCTATCCCCAATCGACAAAGGGGAGATGGGGATATCCAGCCTCCGGCGGAGGCTGCAGCGACGGGGGCAAATTTCCCAACGACACTCCTACCACATTCCCTGCATGCACAATTGCACATATACACTATTTTTTATGATTAAACTATAGATTTGGCTAAGACTAACTTATGATTGATATAGGAGACGAATAGTAGGGCATAAAGTGATAAGCGAATGGTTAATTACCTGGGGAGGGGATTGGAGCGTGCTGTGTGGTGGTGTTGGGAGTGGGATGAAGGTACTTGCAAGAGTGGCCGTAACGGCAAAAACCCTAAAATAGAGAGAGTGAATGAGAAGTGAAAATTGAAAAGAAGAAGTGGTAGCGTGAGGTAACGTAGGTACCGTGTTGAGGAAGTGAAGACAAAGGGGTGGATTAGGGATTTGTTGGTGGTGTTGATTGAAGGAATCGTACCAGCGAGCTTTGGCTTGCTGGTGTTGAATGCCCTGAACGTGTCGTTTCCGATCGGCTGGGGTGTCTTGGAATTGCTTGTCGCAGTAGTCGCAGTAATATTTCCTCGCTGGCATCCTCACACTCACTCAACAACCACCATCGCTTTCACTCTAAATAAATCGACCAACCCCACCGCCTTTTAATATTTTTATAATTATATGTTAAGAACAAATGTAATTATATTAATATTATTTATTACGAAAACTTTGTGACTTGAATGTTAATAAAAGATAATATATTAATGTATCAGTTACTAATATTTATCGAAAAATATGTTTGAATGGTTATATCAGCCAGCTTATAATTTATCTTATCAAAATATATTTAAATATACTTTTAATGAAAAATTCAGAACAAAATTATTTAATTTAAAATATACATTAAACATTTGTTTAAATAAAAAATGTTTTTTAATAAATGATTCATAAATATTCTGTTGTAGTTTGTATTGATTGAAACTGTGTTTTTACTAAAATAATCAAGGAATCTGAAAAAAAAAAATACTCTAATTAGAGTTACATAAAAGAGTACATATTATTCACTTGACTTTATATTCAAAAAAATGCGGGAGACGTGTGATTACACAGACAATAATCGTAGAAATTATTCTATCTTCAAATGAAAACTTATATTTACATTGTAGACAGACAAATAAATGTAAGAAAATAGTGGTCAATAGTCATCCCATATGCTAAGAAAGAAACGACAGAAACGACCAAATCGGTGTTAGACCACTTAATCAAAGTAGTTGATGAATATTGAGATTCAAAGTCGTTAAAGAATACCTATTAACTTGAAAATGCCTCATGGAAAATAAGCCTCCGTTGACGAAGATATTCTTAACGTAAAGAAAGGGGGAGAATAAAATAGCAAAGCAAATTGTCACCGACTAGAACGCGCTTGTATATATTCTTTGAAGGCAAGAGACATACATCCAAGTTCTTTTTTTCAGTGTTCGCATTATAGTCCACTCAGACACCTCAGCCTCGAATAGAAAATAAAAAAGATCCAATCTCCTAACAGTTTGATTAAACTACGAGAAATATCGCTTTTACTTATTACGTTTTAATATTTGTCAATCGAGCAATTCATTGAAGACAGGCCCCAGACTTCGTCCCATGTCGTTCGGCCTGAGATGACCTAAAGAATGGAAAATAAACAATTCACAGACAAGGCCATTACAACTTCCAACCACCACGCTAAGCATTAACTAAATTAAACAACCCATCATTGTCTCAACAAATACAAATACTGATGCAACATTTAGATAATTGCAGACATTTGTCTTCTATTGTATGTTACAATCTGCTGTGATACAGGAAACAGGGTACTCTGCACACCCTTTGGGGGTTGGGTAATAAGGAGTAGCATGTATCTCTAGATCTGCTTTTACAGGGCAACAGAATACAATAAAGATACCAACAAATATCATATCATATCATCAAATAGAAGAAAGCGCAGCATTCTCATATGGAAACAACACTTGAAGTTCTGTTACACTTTTCACAAGCCAAGAAACGGGCATTGCTTCCTCGCATGCTCTGGAACCAATTTCACCAAAATCTCAGCTGGGACTCCTTTCAGTTCTGGTACACATGCAGCAATAACATACAAAAATTCAGCCAAAACTATTTAATGAAAACAAAAGACGAGCGGAGTCACAAACACAATAGCATATTCCAAAATCAACATACCATGAGATTTAAAATTAAATAGTGGAGGAAGGAATCGGCCATTTGGCAGGCGAGAATTTGGATCACGAAGTTCATCAAAGAAAGGATGCGTCAGAGCATCTAACTGCACCACATAAAGCAAAATCTCAAATTACACGGACATTATCGGAAGATGAAAAACAGTCATTGAATAATTAGATTAGAAAACATAAAATTGCCCAACAGAATCTTGCAAAACTGTTATCTGAAAGAGGGAACCAATGTTATCTTTTTCCTACGGTGAGATACTAAATGTTTGACTAGTCAGATACTCACAGCTGTGCACCGCAAGTTAGGGGAGTATTGTAGTAGTCTTGATACCAGATCAACAGCCTCTGGAGGCATGCGCTTGTGAAAGATCTAGTAGAAGAAAAACAATGAATATATGTTAGTATAGTGTTCAATAACGATTTTTAAGTATGTTAATATGATGAGCTTAAGAATAAAGCATGAAATGCTACTAAATTTATTTGTGATACCTTGTGCCACGGATGTGCTTTAATCTGTGGGAATTTAAATTCTGTGTAGTTAGGGTTCATGCATTTGATCTCTTCCCTTGTTGGAGTGCCCAGAACCTATCAAGACAAACAACAAATGGTATCATTTAAAAGCTATAATATTCACACTGCGATGTAAGCAAAGCTGCCTGTATAATGGAGCAAATCATCAAATAGGCCATTTCAATATTAAAAGACTCCAGAAAAATGAGATTGACAGTTCAAAACATTTGCAAGAAACATGTACAGCAGTAATAAAATGAGTTAAAAGTTAAACATCATAAGATTACCTTTATAATCTCCACAAGCTGATCAACTCCACTCTCACCAGGGAACAAAGGCTGTAAAAAGAAAATATTGATTTTAATTAAATACGCTAAACCACAAAAGTAAAAGACATCACATCAACAGCCACCAACCTGTCCAAGCAGCAGCTCAGCTAAAACACATCCAACGGACCAGATGTCAATGGCTGTAGTATATTCAGTTGCTCCAAATATAAGCTCAGGTGCTCTATAATATCTAGAACATATGTATGATATATTTGGTTCGCCTTTTACCTGTCAGTTCATACCGAGTAAGTAAAAATAAAGCAACAATCTAACTCAGGAGAAAAAAAAAAAGGGTTGAATGAAAATAAATGATTTGAGGAAGAAGCAGAAAAGCAGAGACATATGTAACATACCAAAACCTTCGCACTTCCAAAGTCACATAATTTAACCTGGTGAGTGTGTGGATTGACCTGCACAGAGAAACATCCAATTAGTATTTTCCACCCAATAGTCCTATCACCAGAGTTTCCATTGGTCATTTCCTATCTTTTAGCCAGCCAAATAAATAACAATGATTTATGCAAAATAAAACAAAGGCCATACCAATAGATTTTGAGGCTTGATATCCCGATGGCAGACTCCAATACAACGATGAATATAAGATAATGCCCTAAAGATCTGCAATATATCAAAAGCTTTGTTAAAGCCTGAACATAGAAGAAAGCTGAATCCGGGAAGGGCAACAGGCATACCTGGTATGTATAGAGTTTCACATATATCAGAGGCATCCTTTGGTTCAACTTGTTGTAATGTTTGATCACACGATTAACTGTTTCAGGAACATACTCGAGTACCAAATTAAGGTATAGTTCATCCTTTTCAGTGGTTGAAAAGAAACAGTGCTTCAAAGAGACAACATTTGGGTGGTCAAGAAGGCGCATTGTTTGCAGCTCCCGGTTCTTGTACCTCTTGTCTTGAAGAACCTTTTTGATAGCCACAGTTTCACCAGTTTCCAAGCACTTAGCCTATAATCATACACCATGTCAGAACTAAGGGAACAGTTATCTTCACTTGAGTTAAAAAGGCTAAAGAAACACATCTCATTTAGTCAACTGTAAACATGATTTTACCTGGAAGACAACACCAAATGATCCATGACCAACAACACGTTCTGCCATGTAGCTTATAGTCTGAAATATTAACAAGGATATAATTATTTTGAAGTAATAAACATAAATAGAAAAAGGCGGCAAGGATTAAAGTAGACTGTTAAAGACAATATGACAAAATACATCAGGGCACTATCATCCTATCCAATAATATCATGAGATTCATCAATCAAAACGAACTGGCAAGTATATTAATCGCCAATCACAAGACGTGACAAAATTCGTCACAGCAAGGAGTTATGCAAGACACCATAAACGGTGCATCACAAGATTAAGATACGACAAAAACCACATCACGGCATTCTCATCCTATCCAATAATATCATGAGATTCATGAAACCAATCAGTAAGGATAATCACCAATCAGAAAAGACATTACAAAATAAGTTGCACACAGCAAGAAATGCGAGTTCCCATAAAAAGATTCTAGTCAGCAAGGAGTGACTTGGCATCATAGCCAGATTTTAAGAATAATTTTTTCATTTCTTGACTTTAAGGACAGGCACAATAATTCTCAATTCAAATATCAATATTCTAAACCACAGCAGCTATAAAAGTTGGGAAAACATTTGCACAAATAATATACGAAGCTGGAACATTGATTTTTTACAGCCTTTCATGGTAAACACAGTAAGTGATATGGCATATACACATTTGACAGACGATAGAAAAATTAAGAGAGAACATATACCTGCTTCGGCTGACCATTTCTACCACCAATGGTAGTCACAATGATATGTCCTGTCTCCGTTCCATTGCCATCAACAACTGTAGCTTCCATTTCCTACAAGATGAATCAAATAGAAAGTAACTTAGCCGAAATTGAAAATCAACCACAAAGACATTCACGAAATAAAGCTAAAATAAGAAAAAGTGGAAATTTTCATACTCTATCATCCCTAATTTTCATATCGTTCATCTCCTCCGGCAATCTATCAACACCTGCTGCTCCATGCCCACTGGCTTCTCTCAAACCTGAAGTTGGCGCCACACCAACCGATGTCATCTTCACTGAATCCCTTTCTCTTTTAACTTCTGTTCAAAAGCCTCTCATACACCTGCCAGAATAAACAATTACACCATAATTAAAAAAATCGACAACTTTTTTCTCGTTTAATTTCAGCATTAAAACTGGAGTCAACAGACATAATAAAAACTGAACCAAATAGGAAAGTAGCACCGTTCAAACACGAATTAAAGAAACAAAAAAACGCAAATCCCTTTTGTCCATAAATAAATATCCATTATGCGAAAAAGGAAAACATTAAAGCAACATAAAACTCCATCAACCTCACAGAAAGCCACAAATCCATCCGAAAACTCATCAACAGAAACAGAAAACAACAAAAAAAAATCCCTAAACAAACCTAAACCGAAGATCCCCGCAACTGAAGGCGAAACAACACGATCCGAACACACAAAACAAAATTAACAAACGCAGAGCGTTCAAAACACAGGAAAAGCACAAAGAAAAGCAGCCACGTCGGAGAAAAAAAAAAAGTTGGACAGAAGAGGTAGCAAATGAAGAGGAGAAAACAGAGAGAAAGAGAATCTAGAGTTTGGAATGGAAAAGAAGGAAGAGAAAAGAGCGGTTAGAAGGAAGAGGGGTTAGATCCATGAGAGGCATACCCATGGCGTGTTTGGATTTGTGTGAGTAACAGTTGTTCTCTGCTTTTTTGTGTGGTGTGCTATAATGCGCTGGTGACAGTCAAAGAAGAAAACCAACCCATTCTAACTATTTATTTATTTATTATTTCTTATTTATTATTAATTAATTAAATAATTGTGTATTTTGGGGTAAATAAAATATAGAAAAATGTAACCTAGTTTTCCCTTCACTTTTGACCGTTCAAAGTTCAAAGTTCAAACTCACTGTATTAAAATGGTAACAACTATTAATTGGCCACTGCGGCATGTGCCTTTTAGGCGCTTCTTTAGTGACCTCGTTTTTTATGGTTCCAAAAACCATATATATTTATAATATTTACAATGGCACGTGAAAAATTACAAACAAATGAATAGACACTTTAATAATTTACATTATTATTTTGTTCTCAAATTAACATATCAAAGAAATCAGTGAGCTCCATCATTTGGCTTCTTAGAAAACATCTAATTAATGTTATTTATTTCTTATTGTCATGTATTTTGATGTTTTAAATATGGTTCTCAGCATTGAATAAGATTTATTGGTTTGTATTACCAGTGTAAGAGTTTCCTTTTGGAACAAAATAGTGTTATCTTGAAATTAATAAAGTAATAAAATATTTCTTATTGTAAATTAATTTAGTCTCCAAAATTTAATGGTAATTTAAATTGATATTACGAGTTATTTATTCTCTAAAATAATTAATCTCTCAAAATTAAAAAAAAAAAAACATAACGTTATAAATAAGTTGTTTCTTTCTTATTAACTGATGCCATTAGATAATGAATTTACAAGTGTGTCTGTTATTCTTTTAAGAGAAAAATATATTTTTAAGAAAATAATCATTTATTGACACTCTTACATGTTTGAATAAATTTATTTAAAGATTCAAAATAAAAATCAAAAATTGAAATTTTCTCTTTTGTAAGCAATTTGAATTGCTTATAAAAATTGTGGTTTTGTGTTTTTTTTTTCTATTTTTCAATATTCTTTTAAGCATGGAGATCTTATATTCATTGTAAATATTTTTTTTTTGCCACTTAATTTGAAAAAAAAAACGAAACTATAATGCATCACAAAACTTTTATTATTCTTCTATGTTATTATGTGGATCTTTGAGAAGAAATGAAAAAATTATTTACATGCTATGCAATGACAGATTGAAAATTCGGAATTAACGTGGATAATTTATTTAAAGGTAATCATTATTACTATACATATAAAAATAAAATCATATTTTTTGTAGGTGGATAGACATCATATTTAATTAATAAAACTTTAATACATCGTAAAAAGAATTCAAATCAAAACACTTAATAAAAAAATATCAAACATTCACGTAAAGTAAGAAAAAAAAAATAGACGATGGATTCGAATGTCTACTTAAAAGTTAAAAGTTAATGTTTTTATCAAGAGTTCGGCTACAATTTTTTGAGATAGCATATGATTAATTTTGAGAAATTTTGAGAAAATAGGTTGGATTTTGATCAAGTTAAATCTTCTTTAATAGTGGTTGTCAGTTGATCATGTATCAAATAAAAATCTATATGTAGAATATTTTCCGATACCTCGAGTTAATAAGAATATATAAATATTTATAATGAATAAGTATGAGATTGAATGATACGGAAGTATGAAGTATGAGACTATTTTTATAAATATTTGGGTCTAATAGATGGTTATTATATTATAAGTTGTTAAGCCTAATAACAAAAATCAATTATGAATTAATTTGTATTGTTTAAATATGTAGGTGGTTATCGGAATATTATAAGTGGGTAATATTATATTATTTATTATACTCATTTCTTTTAGTTGGGTATCATTTTTTTCATATTTTTTAGGTATTGGGTAGTATATAAGCCCCCAAGTTCAGAATCCAATGTAAAGAATAAATGAGCTTGAAGTTGAACTTAGTAGTTCAGAGGCTTTTTAAGCAACCTGTTTAGGTCAAGATTTGTATTTGAATTTGTAGTTTGACGACTTGTTATAAGTCAACTATTTGTGACCATTTTTTGAACTCGTGTGGTCTAGTTTAATATTATTACTTTCAAGGTAATATTTAAATCACCATTAGTGAGGGATTTTTGAAGTCCTAAGGAGTACTTCAACCCAATTGTAATAAAGTGATTTGAACTCGGTTGGTATTGAGTTGTAACCAAATGATTTGACTTTAGCTATAATCGGTAAATTGTAATCAAGTAGATTAAACTTGACTAAAAGTGTAATCATATAAGTGGAATTGGCATGAAATCATTGTAATTGCAACCAAGTAAGTTAAACTTGGTAGAAAATCATTAAAATGTACCCAAAGAGGGTATTTGATGTTACCAAGTGATTGAAACTTGGCTTTAAAGGTAACTAAATTGTATCATTCGGTTGAGTTTATTAAATGTGACCAAATTGTGGCATTTGGTCAAGATCATTAATTGTGACCAAGCAGTGGCATGTGACCTGAGTACTTGGCAAGGTCCAAACTATATTGTTTGATCATATATATATATAACCGAATTGTGTAAATCAATCTGAATCATTGAATGAGACCAAATTGTGTTGTTTGGGTGAGACCTTTAAGCAGGACCAAATTGTGTCACTTGGTTAAGATATTTAAACGTAACCAAATTGTGGCATTCGTCAAAATCGTTATATGTGATCGAACTATGTCGCTTGGCCAGGATAATATATGTGACTAAACTGTGACATTCGGCCAATATAATTATATATGACTAAATTATAGAATTCGACCAAAATCATTATATGTGACCGAACTGTCACTCGACCAAAATTGTTATATGTGACTAAACAATGTCATTCAATCAAGATATGTGACCAAACTATGTTGCTGGACCAAGATCATTATATATGACCAAACCATATCGCTCAACCAAGATCATTATGTAACCGAACTGTGTCACTCGATCAAGATCGTTATATGTGATTGAACTGTGTCACTCGGTCAAGATCGTTATATGTGGCAGAACTGTTGTTCGGCTAGGTTCATTATATGTGACTGAACTGTGTCACTCAAACAAAGTACTTTGTTGGGTCCAAACGGTTGTTTGGCTAGGATACATGTGCAACCGAAGTGGTTGCTCGACCACAGTACTTTACTAGGTCCAGATGGATTGTTTAGCCACGATATATGTGTGACCGAACTTGATTGTTTAGCCGAAGTACTTTGTTGGGTCCTGTTAAAGTAAGTATTTGGCCTAAGTTCAAGAGGGGGGGGTGAATTGAACCCTTTTCAAATCTTTTCGCAAACTTAGTTTTCAATGTGAGAATACAAATTCTTTAAAGAAACTTAGAATGCAATCTGCAGAGGTTCAAACAATTAACAAATATAAAATCAATCAAACAGAATCAGTGCACTGCAGACAAATATGAAATCTGGAAAACCAGTGTACTGAAAACCAGATTAAAATTCAGAAACAGACAGTGAACTG
>Ga0209700_100141_pt1 | contig 110252 bp, 44 predicted proteins | sample SiratroredBW_FD_187528 | JGI IMG/M metagenome (GOLD analysis project Ga0209700, IMG submission 187528) | Root nodule microbial communities of legume samples collected from California, USA - Siratro red BW (SPAdes) (version 2) | ecosystem: Host-associated > Plants > Roots > Nodule | place: USA...
TTTTTTTTTTTTTTTTTTTTTTTTTTTTTTTTTTTGCAGTGGTTAGTGAATTATGTTTTAAAATAAAGCACTTGGTAGCATTTCGTGTATCATATAACTTCTTAGCCTTGCAGTGGCTGCTGTAGCAGCATCAAGCATTGTATGGATGGATGGGGTTGGATTGTGTGGAACATTTGGTTTTCTTCTTTTGTTGTGTAGTCTTGTACCATCTTATACACCTCTTGTTACTTTTTTGTTGGATGAAGCTACGATTGAATGATATGATTAACATTTAACAGTGGCAGATGTTTTTGTTTTCATGCATGATGGAAAAATTAGGTTTGTCATTATATACTTTGATTGCTGTTGGGCTTATGCTACATGCATAGATATTTCAAGGATGTTCCTAACGACTAACTCACGATTGCAACTTTTTACTAATGACTATATGTCTTCTTCTCCAGGGTGATGCTGACAGTGCACTGGATAGGTTGTGGCATAAGAAGAAAGCAGAAGTTAAACAGCACTAGAAATGATCAATTTTTTTCCTGAAGTTCTACGATTCCTGGGGATATTTCACTATTATGATTGTGGAACTTGGGTAGTTTAGTAAAAGCTTTGGCAATTTTTGCTTTTCTCAGCTGAAAGCTGATTTTTTATTCATTGACACTGCCTTCAGAAATATTTGTTTCTTCAATAAATTTCGTTGATTTATGATTTTGATGGGGATTACAGCTTGTTGATGTGATTACTATCCTTGTTAAAGGTGATTTTTCGCCTCCGCTCAACTAGAAGCTAGGACCAACATCGAGGATAGGACTCCCCTTACAAATTTGTTTCGTTATTTTTTTTGAATTCCACATTTTTAATCAGTTAGTTTCTGTGTTTTGTGCGTCTTTCGAATCAAGATAGCTATTGGATACTGTTACAAGATTTACAAAGATGTGGGAACATGAGTGCTTGTTAAACTTGTAATTACTGATGCTAAAGACTCGTTACTTAAAGCTCTGATTAGAAATGGGTTAGGCACGTAAGCACTAAATCAGTCCTTAAAATTAGGATTATTAAACCAACGATTGGATGCATAGTTAAATGTATATTGTCACGCATTCATGGATAAATTTGTTTTGCTGTTACTGACATGCTTCACCAACGAATAAGAATCATCATTTTCAAACGTGGTGAGGAGAGTGTTGCCTTTCATATTGCTTACCCTGCTGGTGTCATTGACATGGTTCATCAGCTATAGGAATCATCATTTTTTTTTTCAAACGTTGCAAGGAGAGTGATGACCTTCATATAGGGTACCTCATAAGAATGGTTGGATACTTCACATCTTTCAGGGTGGTATCGATCTCAAAATTTAGAAAATGTATATTTTGTTCATTGCTTGCTCATGCTGTGTAATGAAAGATGAAAGAGAAAGAAAGCAAGGTTTTGATATTTTCTGCTCCTTTAGGTATCTGCATACATTAGGAGATGCAAAAAAGAGTATAAAAAATATAAGGTTTATAATATAATAATAATAGTAATATTTTGGTAACAATAATTTAATTTAGAATTTTTTTTAGTCAAAATATTTTTCTATATACGAAACTAATACTTGTAAAATATCAATTTAAGACGTTTATGTTAAGAAGGCGTAATTGTAGTTAGAAAATCCAGTGAAGGTGGTTGTCGAAGATAAAATATTCGTTATATTAATAATTCCTTTTCTTTTTACCCTTTTGTATATATAATTATAAATCTAAGATTTTCTTTTAAATTTTATTTTACACTTGTGTCATCGTGATTGATTAACTAAGATATTGGTTATCCCTTCTTTCTTCTCAAGTTTTTCTTTTTTTCTTTTAGTCTTTATAAGTTATTTAGTCATTAAAATGACAATCAATAAGTGAATATCAAGTGAGACCACGTTTCTTATTGATTATGAAAAAAAATAAATAGATTTTACATAATTTTGCTCTAGGAATTCCGTATAGTGAGCTACTGAGTTAATGAGATTTCACCCAACTAACCATCTCAGCATGATAGCAATTGTTAAAAGTAATTGAGAATTTTAATAAATTGATTCCTCTAAATGGGATGCAATTCAGTGTGAAAAATTAGTTAAATGAAATATATATGATTCGATTATGTTTTTTTTTTTTGTCTATTTTTATTAATATTTTTATTTCTGAAATATACATGTATTATGTAGGTAATAAATAGAGAAGTATGTGGATTTCAATAATATTTTAGGTTTTAATAATGTGTGAGTAGAATAGATAAATATAGCATCTTACGAAAATTGATAAAAGTTTTTAATAATTTTTTTTTGTTTTTATATTGCAATAAGAGATGGTTGAATAAAATGTACTAAGTTATTAAAAAATATATATTTATAATATTTTATTTATATTTATATTATGTGATATTATATTGTATGATAAAGATAACATCACTCACTCGTAAAAGAACAATATACTCATAAAAGTTTATGATATTTCCTTATATGTTGGTATACAACATACTTAATTACGCCTTTACACGTCACATGCATTACAATATTATACATTTGTCTATGTATACCATTTTATTAAATTATCTTTATAATATTTTTAACATAAAATACATATCATAATATATTTAATAATGTTATATATTATTATGATACGAACAAAAACCCAAAGACACAGATTCAGGGTTCGGTTCGGTAGAAGCCATGGATTCGTATAAGAATCCCACGAAGCTGGAATACTACGATGACATGTGGAGCCGCCAATGCACTGCCACGCTGTTATCTCACTTCAAGGTTCATTTCTGTTACTTCTTGCTTGTTGGTTAGTTAGTTATTCACCCGCTAATTTTTGAGACATGAGAAATCTTAATTTTCTTAGTTCTTGATGTAAAATGAATAGGGCGATGATGGTAGACATGTTTTGATATTGGATCGTACAATATTCTATCCGCAAGGAGGCGGTCAACCCGCGGATACTGGCTTTCTACTCATTCATGGCTTAGAAAACAAGTTTCTGGTTTCTATGTTCGATCCAAAGATGGAATTGTAAGTTTCAAGAATGAAAGTTCCTTTTTTTTTTTTTTGAACCTGTCTCTGAGGTCATCTATTATTTTGTATACATCCTTGGATTTCTTTTTAATATTACGATGATGTAGGTTTTTCACTATGGTTTCTTTGAGAATGGGGGAGGGGAATTTGAGCCTACACAGGAGAAAGGGAATGAGGTTTCACTTTTTGTTGATGAGCAGAGGCGAAAACTGAACTCCAGGTTGACTTTTTTTTTTTTTTTTTCAGGGGATGAGATTCTTCAAACTTTTCTCTTTATGTTTTTCTTCCTTTCCTTTTAGATTGAGTTGAGATATCCCACATATGTGATTTGTTTTGTATGAATTATTTTTCTGAAGAACACTTTATTTTTCTTGTGCAGCTAGGGAAATGCCTTACCATCTCTGCTTAATTTATTTTCCGGTCTTCCCTAGGATATTGCCAATTTTTTAATTAGTACTTTTTTTGAGAGTGTACTCTAGCTTGGATTTTATTTCTGCTGGGCAGTTTTTTCTGTTTCGAATCTGTGATTGCTGCACTGCTTATAAGAACATTTACGCTTCACTCTTTGCAACTAGCACCAATGAACTTCTTTCATTGAAACTGTTGAATTAATGAAAACTTTGTTGTTCAAAGACTTATTACTTGGTTTATAGAAAAATGGTCTTTTTTAGTTATATTTTGTTGCTTGGTAACAATTTTGTGTTATATGCTTCTATAATCTGTGTATTTGATCAGGTTTCTCAAATTCGCTCGAAGAAGGGGCTGACAAAAGTCTATTACAAAGTTGAATCCTAGTTATATACGGTTGGGCTGCTGCTGTGAAACTGCTATTTTAGCTCCTTACTTATGACTTCTCTTATATAAGCATCGGATAAAACTAGCTGAATTTGTAGTTTCTATTTAGGTCCTTATTTAGATAAACTTTTTTGTAAACATTTACAAAAGAAAACAAGATTATAAAATAAACAAAGGTTTTTAACAAGTTAAAATCATCTCATGTATTATATGACTGGGAAATACTGTCAGAGTATCTTAGTCTGTCCCTAAACACATGACTGACAGGTTTTTTAATGAAATTGGTACAATTTTACAAAGAAATTACCGAAATTGACAAATTTTGGAAAATTTACTTATGTCGGTAAATTGTGCCAGGCACAATTTATTGTGAAAAAAGTGATGCATGACACGTGTTAGATTTGTGAAAGTGAAGTCATATCAGCTTACACGACTTTGGTGTAAGAAGAAATGTTGTATTTGACCCATCTGACTTAGATTAATGTTAATTCTTTTATTTTAAATAAAGTAACACAACTTCTATTTGAATCAGATTATATTAAAGTCATATCAACATGCCAACCTTGATTAATATTAATCAAATCTGTGTGGATCAAACATGAGTTTTCCTTTTACACAAAAATCATTATGGTATGATTTTAGTTTCACAAATTCAAACTTATGCATATCTTTGTTACAATGAACTTGTGTCATGGTAGCATGACTTATCTATATGAGTAAATTTTTAAAAATTGTCAATTTCTATAATTTTTCTTTTAAATTGCACGCACCAATTTGGTTAAAAATCCCACTTTGACATGCCATATTCTCTTCAATCCAAATCCTGTTTCAAATTTCCAAAAATCAAACTAATCAATCACCCTTTGATTTGCTTCAAACTCACGCGTATGATCTGTTGACTACTGGACAACATCTTTGAAATGCAGGTAGGTATGTGGTTTTGTCGCCTCCTCTCTAAAGAGTTTATGCAGGTCACGATCATAATGATTTTTATCTTTCTCTGTCCCAGCTGTTCTCATGCTCCTGAGAAAATTGAATTGTCTAAAATTAAAAAAAAAAATGGGTGGTAGTGATGAGTTTGGCACCTTGTCAAAAGTCCAAACTCTTTTTCTTTGTTTAGGCTGCCAATAATAGGGGTGCAAGAATGGTCCTTGTAAATCTGCATGGAAGGGTATAATGCGCAGCTACTTTCTTTTGCTATCAGCCGCCATACCCTTTTGTTCAAAGTGGCAGCATCCTTCCTGAATATCGTATGGTCCATAAATAAGCCGTAACATTATAAGCAGCATTTTTACTCGGTCAAAAGTGTGACAGAAGGAACCAATCTTCAAATGCACTGCTATCACTATTATTATTACTTCAATTTCCTATTTGGTTGGTGAATTTTATTTTGGCCAAAAATACTCTGTATGGAGAGACAAGTGACTGCAAAAGTAAGAGCAACAACACACAACGTTCAGCCATTCAGTTCACTGGCAGCATCTCTGCATGTGTTTGGCAGTAATGTAATGAGCATCTATTCTATCCCATAAAGTAACATCATGTGTGATTTTACTTATTATAAAGATGCAATTTTGCTTATTAATTTTATACCATAGAATTTGTTGATATACTTATTTAAATTTAATCTCTAAATTTGCTATTATTATAACTGTGTTTGCAGATTGGATTGGATATGTTTTGAAGACAAAAATTATCTGATTTAATAGCTTCACTTTCGTAATTCGTCATCGAATCAGTTTGAAATGTCCATTAAATTCAATTTAAAGCAACTTAGATCATATCAGAGTTTGTATTTTCTATATAAATAGTAAAGATACACGATAAAAATAACTAAAAATTTCAAAAAAATTTCCATTTGTAACTTATTCTAGGACAAATAATAGGATATTTTTTTCGAATATATGTATATATAATATTGAAAATAAATTTACGATAATTATATTCATTACTTAAATAGTTACTTAAAAAATGAAAGTAAAAATTATTTTCGTAAAATCATATTAAATTTATGTGTATATACGAATTCAGTTTGATATGTTTTTAAAATCAAATCTAAAACTTAACTAATAAACAATTGTTTTTGGTTTAGTTATTTTTCAGTTTCTCTCAACATCATTGTTTTTTTTTTTTTTTGTTTAATTTTATTTAAAATTCCTCTAACAACTATTGACAAAACGATTGAAACTTTAAATAAGAAAACGATTAAAAAACTAAAACCAGAGATTAAGGTGGAAGATAAATGGAAAGAGTGGAAGAAAAGGTCAACGGGTGTGGAAAAGGATTTAGTGAGTTTAGAAAGGAAGCATTGGGAAAAGTATGAGAGAAATGAAGGGTTGGTGGTGAAGAATAGGGTAAATCCGAAAGAGCGAAGAGGACAAAGAAGAGTGAAAGAGAGGTTTATGATTTGGGTTGTGTTGAGTTTTGGGTTGGCAACGGCTAATATATACCATCCAATTCCGAATGCAATTTCATTGTGATACGGATTCTCCACTTGTTGCCGCACACACGCACATACCTGACGCAAAACGCAACCAAATATATTTTCTTTCTCTGCCCTTTCGGGATTTGCTTAGTCACACACTCTCTTCTATATATATACTCGCACTTTCACTCACTCCTTTCTCTCTTCTATCATACCCGCATTCTCTCATTTCTCCCTTTCTCTTTGCCTTCACTCTTCTCTTCTCCGTCCCTCTATTGGGTTCCTCACTGGTCAGTTCCTCTTCTTAAAAATTTTATCTTTCTCTGTTATGCCTTTCGGAAGGGACTGCCTTCCCTTGCTTGAATACTGTCCTCTTGTGCAGAGTCGATTTGGATTGTTTCTTCTTATTTGGGGTGTCTGATTATTAGCATTTGCTATGGTTTCGTTTCATTTCATTTCATTTCACCTCTCAGGTTTTGGTTTTTCAACTTTTACTTGCATTGCCTGCTGCTCATAGCAATAGCTTCCGAGTAGGCACCTTCTATCTCAGAGAAATTGGTGCCAAGCAAAATCTGCTTCCCATCATTTGCTCATCGCTGGGGCATTGGACACCCTTTTTGAATGAATTCATGTTTATATTTAACCCCTCCCCTGTTTGAATGTATTCATGGCGGGTGTTTGTTGTTAAGCTGTCTGTTGTGTAGATTGGTTGAACTATTCTAGGTTTTCTAACCAAGGAGTTATATAATAACGTTGTACACACGTAGATAAAGCTAGCTATGTTGTTTAATTTTTATCATCTCCCTGCTGATGTGTATTGCCTGCAATTTTTTGGGCTGAAGCTAATATTTTACTGTGCGGATGCTTCATTTTTATTGACTATTATGAATCATTTGGGTAATCATTATGGTTTGGACTTTCATTGTTTTCGTTGTCTTGCTATGGACCTTTCTGTATGGATAATGGGCATCATGATGGAAGATCTGATACTCTTGACCCAGGGTAAAGAATAAAATCAAATTTTTTGATCCAAATCTCTGAATTGGACGCTTTGTAATCATCTCTTCAATATCAGCAATTCCCCAAAGAATCGACGAGGTTCATCAAAATCTTAAAATAAATAAACTGGCTATATGTGGAACCGAATGCTGATACTGAAAACCTTAAAGTAAAAGTTCTACAAATGTGAAGTCTCATTTTTTAATTCCAGCCATATACTTTAGTGCTTGGTGATCTCATGTCAAATTGTTATGGTATTTTGTGTTTCTTCGAAAAGTTGAGTGAGTGAGCAAGGGGAGGGAATTGCTTGCTCCACTGGTTACATATCTCTTTCCCCGCATACAAACGTTCTTCCTCCCATTCCCTGTTTATATCTTTTAGCAATTTGTCTTTTCCTTGTAATGGTCGTGCACTGTAACCATCTTGGTTATATATACATCTATTTTATCTGATTATCAATTCACAAAAATCTGTTTTCCTATCAGCCTATATTATAGAGGAATATGTGTGTGTTTTCCTTTGAGTATATGTATACCTGTGATACTGATACTATTGAGAATGGATTTCTTAGCGCAGGGTATAATGCTTAGTCCTGAAGGAGAACTTAAAATAAGTTTTGGCTATAAATGCAACAGTGGTAGAGGTATTCCCTGTGAGGTTCCCAGTGGGTGCAAAATCCTTCCTGGAGTACGTAGAACAAGTAGTTTCTCTTGCTTGTCAGGGGCAGCCTTAAGTGCGAATGCTACATTAGCCAACACAAACATCTGCAATGGTAAAATAGGTGAAGAAATCCTTCCAAGTTGGGACTCTCCTAATTCATTTCGTAAGGTAACCTCTTCGCCAAGTCTTTCAAAGTTGGACTTACTATCATCTTCCCTCCCAAGTAGTTTGTCTTACCTTAGCTGCAGTCCTTCTACTACAAGCGACATCCTCGAATGTGATCCTTCCAGAGGTGAAGGTTTTCTTAATGTTCAGGAAGTTCAAGTAGCAGGAGGAGCTGCTGGTGAAGATAGAGTTCAAGCAGTTTGTTCTGAAGAAAATGGCTGGCTCTTCTGTGCAATTTATGATGGCTTTAATGGAAGAGATGCAGCCGATTTTCTGGCTGGTACCCTGTATGACACCATCATATCATACTTTAATAAGTTAATAGAGGAATTGGAGCCAGCTTCCGTCGAAGCTTATAATGATAGGGGCTTGGATGAATCCCTGCAATGTAAGTTAAATGACAGTGTTATTTATCACGAGGATCAATCTATGGCAAGATTTAAAGGAATAAATGATTCTCATCATGGATGTTATGCAAAGTGTAGTCTATCTACTAAGTCAGAACTATCATGTGATTCATTTTCACAAGGGATACTTGATATCCTTGAACGTGCTATTACTCAGGCAGAGAATGATTTCCTTTACATGGTGGAGCGAGAAATGGAGGAACGTCCTGATCTGGTTTCTATTGGATCTTGTGTTCTACTAGTGCTTCTTCATGGTAATGATTTGTATACACTCAACCTAGGTGACAGCAGAGCAGTTTTGGCAACTTCCATCACAGGTTACCGAATGGATACTAAGGAGAGACTCAAGGCTATACAGCTTACAGATAATCACACTGTTGATAATGAAGTTGAAAGAGCTAGACTTCTGGCCGAACACCCCGATGATCCCAGGATCATTACAGCAGGAAAAGTGAAAGGGAAACTGAAGGTTACTCGTGCTTTTGGAGTTGGCTATTTGAAAAAGGTTGGTATTCTCTTCGATTACCAAAAGACTTTGGTTCTGATGTTTTAGCAAATAAAGGTGATAGTTATAAACCTTTAAGTTCAAGCTACTGTGATTGTTAGTGGAGGGTTGCAAGGAATATATGTTTGTCCTACCAACTACCAAACACAGAATTGATTTTCTTATTTTTCTGGTGCAGAAAATTTTGAATGATGCTTTGATGGGAATCCTTCGAGTTCGTGATCTTAAAAGCCCACCATACATATCCACTCAGCCATCACTGAATGTCCACAGAATCTCAGGTTCCGATCAATTTGTTATAGTAGGGAGTGATGGTTTATTTGACTTCTTCAGCAATGATGAGGCAGTGAAGCTTGTAGAGTCTTATATCTTGAGCACCCCATTTGGTGATCCAGCTAAGTTTCTCATAGAGCAGCTCATGGCTAGAGCGGCTGTTTCTGCCGGTCATTTTTCCATATCTTATGCTAAATTGAATTTTATTTTCATCATAGATGTTGCTTGTTTTATCATATGATTATTGGTTAAAAAATGTTCATGCAGGTTTAAGCATGGAAGAGTTGGTGAACATTCCAGCTGGGAGGAGAAGGAAGTACCATGACGATGTAACCGTAATTGTGATCATTCTTGGGATGAATCAACGGACTTCAAAGGCATCAACTTGCATTTGAGACTTAGCACCAAAAAGACAACAAAACTCTGTATCTATGTAGCTTTTCATAGGATGTTCTGGTTTAAGTAGTATTTCCTAGGTTGTGTTACTTAAAAGTGTATATATGGCATTTTACAAGAAGCACTAGGGCATTGTTAGGTCCTATCATTTGTAAACATTGATCACAATATGAACTTTTTTATGTGCACTCAGGACTCAAGAATGTTGATATCTCAGGAACCTTGTTATAATCGAGTTGCTATTTTATCAAAATAGAAAAATGTTTACTTTTCATTTCCGAATAAGTATTTATTTTATTTATGAAAATACATCACCGGTAATCTTTATTTAAAAAAAAAATACTAAAAGGGGACTTTGTTTCTAATAGTGAACGACCATCACGCCCGACACATTTTTATCAATAAGAACATAGAAGAAATCATTTTTTTCGTATACTAAGAATGAACATTTTTATATTTCTACAAAACTAAAAGTACATTTAATCTATTTGATTTAAATTTAATTAAACATGAATAAAATTTATTAAAATCACAAAAATAAACACCAGAATCCATAGGTATAAGGGTTAGAAATAAATGTTCGTATAAACAATGTTCGAATCAACATTATATATTACTAAAAGATTATTAACAAATATTTGTACTAAAGTCAACTAAATTTGGTAAGTAAAAAAAAAAATATGAAACCATTGATTCTAGTGGCGGGGTTCGTAAGCTCACTGGAAAACAAAGACTAGTCATCACCACTTGCTTATAAAGTTGTTAATAGCAACACGGGTTTGATGGGCCTCGTTTTCACGAAAGTCAAATATGTTTACGCAATTCTATCATCAAAGTGGGGTAATTAGAATATCTTTTTTTTATAATTTTTTGTTATATTTAAATTTGATATTATGTGTATGAAAGAAGAGAGAAGTTTAATATTACGAAACCATAATTAAGTAATATAAACTCATAAGTTTTGATTTAATATAATAATAGTATAAGATTTACAATTTTATAATTTTTCATTTCGCACTTCACATACAAGTATTGTCATCGTAAGACTTTTTTCTTTATGACTTAGAGTGTTATTTAAGATTGTATCATATCACGTCATTCTCATTTTATTTTTAATAAAACTTAAGTGATGTAATTTTTTTTTTATCTATTAACTCAAAGAAGAAGGATTTCAACCAAAGCAACCTTCATGGAAGGCATAAGAAGTTCCAGCCCAAGGAGAAAATAAAATAAGAAAATGTCATCTGAATAGAATCAAGATAATTGCATTAAAAATTCATTAGTTTTTTTAATATAAAAACTCATGAAAAAGAGTTTCATATTCTAAGAAGCTTAGAATTCTTATAAAAAAATACTTAATTAAATTTTAAGTATGAAGAGCACTAGAGAAACCTCTTACTAATAGAGGAAGACAATTTCAAGAATCATCCAAATAAATGGATAAAAAAAAGTGTATGTAACATTTGAAAGTGAGATATTGCACCTAACTATGAAGTGACAAAGTGAAAGCTACGAAAGTGACAGAGTGAAAGTTATAATTTTCACATTAACGAGTTGGTTACAGCATGGGCATGCTTAACCTCTTTATTAATGAAGTAATTACATGAAATTCGCTTAACTTTCTCAAAACTAGTTAAATGAATTCAGATATTTATTCACTTTCAAACCTCTTAGAATCTTCTAGAAAATTTGCAAAAATTGTATTTTATAATTTCTAAACTTTCTTATTCCAAGTCTCCCCTTATAATTCTTATTTATTTTACGAGTCTCTCCTTATAAATTTCTTTTATTTCTTATATTTTTCTCTTTTATCATGTTTTTTCATGTTCAAATCATGTCTTAAGCTTAAGATTCTAATTATGATCCCCATGGGAGATACTTTAATTATCTTATCTTAATTAAATATTTTGAGGGGTGATAAAATTTATTATGCATTAATCTTGATATTTTTGTTAATATCGATGGGTGATAGATTTAATAGGACACTAATAATTTAATTGTATTTTTTTTGGATGCTTTGATTTCTTAGAAGTCCAATAAACAAAAAAGAGTCTCTAAATCTTTTTATAAAATTGGATATAGATCATTAGTCTCACTCTCAGCAAACTTTAATTATTATATTATTTATGTACTAACTTCAATCTCTTGATTCCTAATTGGTTTGCAACTTTTTTATGATAATAAAACAACTATACACATAATAAAAAATTATGTATTTCATGATTTTGCAAAACATATTGAAGTTTATTAAGATTTAATTAAAGACAAATTTCAATACGATCTTATTCACTTACTACCTATCTCCTCTCATTGTCTTCTTCTCAAGATGCAAACATACTCATACTAAACATCTTCATACTCAAACATTGAAAGTAAATCTTTTCAAGTTGAACTTTTGCAGTCCCTTATGTGGGAGGATCTTAGCTAAAGATGACCTGGATCCTATCAAACTTAAATTAATATATTATAGATTTTCAATAATCAGTCACGTAATTTTCATTGTGTGCATGACATGATTGTACACTCACGTAATCTCAATAGTGTAATTTCAATTTTTATTTTTTATATTTTTATCTTTATTGTTATTCAACACTTGTATATAAATATCATTCACTATTTAAAGATTAATAAGAGAATTAGAATCTTTCTCCTCTTCCTGTTCTTTTCCATATTATTATTTCCAAATGACTGATGAATTGTTAATAATTAAAATAAAGTTAGAATTGAACAGGTTTTCCTCTCTGGTGAAACAAATTGCTTCTTATCAGTGTCCTATCACGCAGGGTATTTTATTTCACTTCAATGCACCACTACTTTTTAACTGCTCTTCACCCATGTTTCTTCCTTTAATACTTTTTCTCCACTTTTTTTCATTCATCTTCACAATGCCTTAGGTCCACAACCTGATTCCCTCACATGGCCTCGCTTAACATCTTTACATGCAAAATGCAGACAACATTAAATGGTTCTCTCAATTTTTAGTACATTTATTTGTACAAATGTTAACATAAAACTATCGGAAGTCATCAATTTATTTATTTATCTTTTTGGTTCAGTCCATACCTTAAGCATTTTTCGTTATATGCTTTGCCAAAATGGGTAGAGTGAGATTTGGCTAACATGAACGAAGATTATAATCGTTCCTTTAAATACTGTTGTGTTGCAAATGGAAGCATTGATTCAATTCAATGTCATGCTGCTTTATTCATGCAGACAAGTTGATGTGGATGAGATGAGCGAATAATGATACACACCCTCGCCACATATGCATTCTTCGAACAAAATAACTGAACTTTGAGGTGATGCAGTTTTGACCCAAAGCTGAAATTTCAAGAAAGGACAAGTCCATTTGGCATGTCATGCTACCCAGTGGCGTCAGATTATGCAGTTCAACATTGAATGAATACTATTTTTCTACACAACTTTGAAGTTACAACAATATAATTTATACCCAAGAATAACCTAAAAAAGAGAAATTTTCATAAAAATAAAAAACTATAATTCTGCTTAGATATATGTTAAGTTGATAGTGGTATTATTTTATATTTGCGATGTCCAGAACATGCAATCAAACGCGGCACTAATCACGGCACGGTCAATGGACTTTTTTCAAGTGTCCTCGTTGTTGGAGCAAATGCAGTGAGTGTCCTGAATTTGTTGAAAATTATGATGAAAGCCCTAACTTCAAAAGAAGATTAAAACTAGTATAGGTAGAGTTTAGCATGGAAGGATTATATAGAAGTGAGTGATTTTTTTGATAAATTATGATTTGGTTCAAATAGTTGTATTGCTAAAGTACACCTGCCAGCTTGAAAAAGATTCTTATGTGTAGCTTCATTCCATTGCCTATGCTGAAATGCCCTTTGGACGTGACATTGACATGCTTGCCATCTAATCTCTAGATGAATATCGAAAGGGTCCATGATAGACCATTATTTACAATTTGGTCCAAGAAAATGAAAACAAGTTAAAGTTGGCAACAAGGTATATATATTGTGAATGCAAAAGGAGCCCCCAGAAAATCCAAGAACAGCACAAAGCTCCATCGATTTTGGCTCAAAAAATACAAAACTAGCATAGCATAGCAAAACAAGAAGTGGGATTGGAGCATGAAAAAAACAAAAAGGAAGTATATTGGTTTCTCACATGATGGAACAGGCGTTGGCATTCTCATCGCTGAAGATCTCGAAGGGAACGAAGGGTGTGGATTGAAGGCGATAGGGGTCGTGGTCTATGCCTGCACACATGTAGGGCAATGGTGAAACATAGTAGGAAGGACCACCCATTGTTCCCATGGGACATAACCTGTTGTTGTGAGTTGCCAGATACACAAGTGGGGGATAACAGTAGCTTTCAGGATACATGTATGATTGCTGACGTGTAGGGCTCAGATTCACCTGCACAGGGGATCCACTGTGCGCACCTCCACCGTTACATGCTGCACTCCCACTACTCTCCCATTTCTCCATCTCTTTCTCTTTCTTTTTCTTTTTCTTCCCACCTCCCTCACTTTGACCAGCCTTCTTCTCCGCTTCCGCTGAATGCTTTTCTCCGCCGCCGCCGCCGCCGCCGCCGCTCTTGCTTTCTGCGTTGCCTTTCTCAACACTTTTTTCGTTTACCTTTTTTTTGCTAGAGTTGGCGGTGGTGGTACTGGTGGTAAGCTCTGCATTTGCTGTAGCAGACTGATTATTCTTGCTTTCCGGTTCTTCTCCTTGTTGGTTTTTTTTCTTCTTCTTCTGCTGCTGCTGCTTGTCTTTGCCGGGGTTATTTCCCTTCCCGGCGGCGACATTTTCGGGCCAAACCTCGGCGTGTTTTTTGGCTTTCGCAAGTTTCCTTATCAGCGTCTCAACGCCGACGCTTCCGGTAACCGTCACTTTCTGCTGCTGCGCGTCAACCGTTGTGGTGAAAACACCTGTGAAATAACCCGAAATTGAAAATTCTGTGACTATACCCACCTAAAAATAGTGCAAACAGTGAAAATACGTTAATAGTAAACGGTTCAGTTCAAGCCCGCGGAAAATGACAACTTTTGTTAGCACAGTGAAATTTGAGATTCCGAATCTGTCCATGCATGAGGAAAATTTACTAAAAAAAAAGAAAAAAGAAAACCTGTAGAGAAACAGGATAGAGAGAAGAAGTGGTTTGCTGGTGAAGAATGCGCAGAGCAGAAAGAAAGAAAGAAAGGGTAAATTTTTGTGTTACCATCAATGCTCTGTAAAACCTTCTTCACTTTCCTCCTACACCCTTCACAGTGGATGGAAACTTTCAAGAACCAAGTCTGAGAAACAGAGAAGAAACCAACTTATTTAGAGGATTTTGAAAAAGGGAGAAAAAAAAATGCCTTCTTTTTTTGTTTTAGAGACTAACCTGATACATCAATGGCTCAGAGGGAACAACAGGTTGGGGAGACTTTGCATCCATGAGAGAAAGTGTGTGTGAGAGTGTGAGAGAGTGAAGGAATTGGAAAAGAAGGGAAAATGAGAGTGGAAGTTAAAAGAAGATAAAATGAAAAGAAAAGGGAAGGGAAAATGCCAAGAGTGTAGCAGAGTTGTGTACTCTCCGTTTGGGAGCAAAGCAAGCAGGCCAGAATGGCTACCAAAGTATAATGTGACAATGACACAAGAAGAACACACTCGCTGCTTCTGCTTTCTTTTCTTTTTCACATTTTTGCTATTTTTTAACTAACCAAACAAAATATAAATAAAATTAGCATGCCATCTTATTGTGCATTTCATCTTAATTTTTTTTGTCCTTTCATCCATGTACTGACCTTTTGTTTGTTGTGCAAGGATTACAGGACCAGAATAATTATTCCTCTTGGTAAGATTATTTAATGTGGTTATGCCTAAATTCATGGAGACACATGTCATGGTTATCATGGGTAACAGTAACTTTGGTTCGTAGGTTTTAAATTTTTGGTCTTCTTGTACGTCTTGTAGGTGGAGGCTCTTAGTAGCCAAAGGGGTGAGTCTGATTAGGACCAGGTTTTCCCCAAATTAGCACTAAAAAGTTCTTACCATGTACAAACGCATGGAAACAAAATTTCTGGCTTTCACAGATTGAGTTTGACCCCTACACTTTGTTTGGAAACCGGAAATCAGTCACGTCTATTGTGCTACCAAATGTGAAAGATGTAGCTATTTATTTGTTAATCTGACCCTAAAAAGATGTTTGCAATGTGAGACCAAACATGTCCCAATGCCAAGGTTATGATTCTTGAGAGCAACTCTAGGCTAAATAGAACCTAAAAAATTTACATATACGACAAGATAAAAGCGCCAGATGTATGGGAAAAGAGGAAAAAAATAAATAAAAGTGACCAATATATAAACCTAACTTAAATCGCGGTTCATCAGAAGAAAAAGCTGTTCTTAAATATTTCCAGTTTCGACTTCAGTCTATTTAGTATGTGGCAGATAAATTTTTCATTGAAATTCACATTAAGAATGAAAAGGAAATTACGATAAATATGTATTGCTACCAATTCTTAATAATCTTTTTATTCCTTATCCAAAACTTCAATCACTTACTTATTAGTATTTTCTAATTCTAATAGGAACCAATAACTACTCAAAGTATACATATATTGAAAAGGAAGAGTAAGTCCAGTCTCTTTATAAATTAAAATTAATTTATGCATTAATTAATTAGTAAAAAAACTACAAAACAATTAGAATTATTTTCTTATTATCTATTAATGAAATGTATACATAAACATAATACGTAATAAAAATTTTATATTCTATAAAAACTACAAAACATCTCATAAGAAAATCATCAACTTCTTCTAAACTCTTAACAATTTGAAGCAAATTAAAATATCAATAATATTTTCCCAAACATTTTACCTTTTTACTAATTAAATCTGTACAAATCACACTGTAGTACTTGCTTGGATATCTTTCAAAATCTTCCTTTAGCAACAAAATGGGGACTGTACATATTAGGTGTTGTTTGGTCTTTTTCATATATCACTTACAATTTCTTTTTTTGTAAATTTCATTTTACAAATCATTCGCAAATTAATTTTTTATTTTGACGAATAAGAGACATGATATTGCATAAAAAAAAATATGTCGTGGTAAAAACAAATTTATTAGTGTTAACATTTAAGGGTTAAATTATAAGATTTCTTAATTATAAGCACTTTATTAAAAAAAATATTTCCTGGAATAAATTAAAATTTTAATAATACCAACTCTGCATTTTTTTATAAATTGAAAGTATACAATTCACAAGGTGCTTGCTTGGATATTTTTCAAAATTTTGTTTTAGATCACAAAAATGAGATATTGCAGCCCTCCTGTTGCTTTGTTACATTTTTCTACTAAAAATTATTTTTTTTACTGTAAAAAAATTGAATATACGTATATAATTCATAAGAATTTAAAATTATTCAAATGAAACTTAACGTTTTAAGATCACCTTCAAACTATTATTAGTGGGCATTTTATACATTGTATTGGTAATTTTAATTTATGTAAAGTTTAAAAAAATACATAGACTAAGAAAATATGAATAATTAATTCAAAGGAATGTTTTAAAATATAAATAAATCAAATTTAAAGAAAATATATGTTGGAAAACCAATTAAGTGTGAAAATTATTTAAATTTAAATGAAAGTAAAATTTAACATAACTATCATTTATTTATTTTCTTAAGTATAAAAGTTTCCAAACAACTTTAACAAGATGTATCATAAAATTCCACGAAACTGATGATACCCTCATTGAACTATTGAAAGAGGAGATATTTATTGTTTTAAAAGTGGCCACGGAAATTTGCGACAGTAAACAATTAGACAAAAAATTACTCTTAAATGTAAATTATTTTTCAGCATCAATTATTACAAAATTAGTTCTATTAAAATTTAAACTAAGATGAGCTTACTCTTTGTTTGTTTTCATCTGCAATCACAGAGTTAAAAATAAACAAATTATACAACAATAAATGGGTCACTCTTTGGATTTTCAAAAATATTTTGTGATACGGACTTCATCTTTTAAAATTTAAAACTTTTGTAGTGGATAGAATTTTGTTAAAGGAAAAAAAATATGTACTTATATAAGAGAAACTTTTTAAATATTGATCTAAATTTAATTTTACCAAACTATAAATTCAACGAAGCAGTGATCATATTTCTGTTTCAGTAAAAAGTTGAATTTTTCTTGAAAGATTTTCTTTTACGGATGATATGTTATGATTGCAGGATTTTCTGGTCCACAAAATCCCATAGCCACCAACCATGGTTCTAAAAGACGGCAGGGACACTATCAGTCCACAACTTTAATTAATATCAGTTAAAAACCAAGAAGATCGTAATAAGAGTGTTTAATTTTTAATTTATAAGTTCTTATACAAGTTAATTTACATAATTTTTAAATTGAAACATTCTATCTTGTGATAAAATATTAAATAATAATATTAAATTATTTTTAATTTATAATAAATAATAATAAGTAAAATAAGTTAAAAATTTGTTGGATGAGTAATTATTCCTAAATCAAAAGTTATAAATGTAAATTGATATTATCTATAATAAATAAATATATTTTTACTATTAAAATTTATAATTATTATTAAATCAAAAGTTATAATTATTAGTTAGATTATAACTTTTTTATTTAATTTTTATTTTTGATTGAATTATAATTTGATTTTTGTTACGTAAATTGATACAAATTGTTAGATCTAACTTATTATTAAATTAAAAGTTATAATCATTAATTAAAACATAATCTTTTCTACTTAATTTTTACTTTTCATTGGATTATAATTTAATTTTTGTTATGAGAGAATTAATATCATCTATAATAATATCAATAAGTATATTAAAATAATTATTAAACATTGTGTGTCATGTGATGAGGTTATAAAGACGTAGAAATGGTGAGGTGTGGTTGGTAGGAAAACTAAATAAAAAGTGGTAATGAATAGGAATAGGAAGTGCCTTGATGATGCAGAAAGCAAACCCACTCACTCACTCACTCACTCACTGACATGTCAAACTTGGCAATGAAAATCATTAATGATGAAAGAACCTCTTTCACATCATTTCTATTGTTTCTGTGGCTACTCAAACCAATTATTATGCAGCAGTAAATATTGATGCTATCTTCTCCAATTCCAGAGATCGATGCATATTAATGAACCCTACACCAACTTATGCCCAACCCAAACTAACCACCTTTTACTCCTTCCATGCTCTAATATCTACCAATTAAAGGTTACTACTTTGGAGAGGAGACTAACTATATATAAACATCAGTTACCTCAACAATTTATATATATAAAAGTAAATGTTTATTCAATGCTAGGATTTTAAATGTTATTTGTGTGTTAATATGAGTATAACTTTTCAAAAGAAAACTAATAGTTTTCTTTGCAAAATGTACTAAATAATAATATATATTTTATTTATTGTATTATCTTCAATGCCAACCAATTTTTTTAGACCAATTATTTTCAAGTTATTGAAAAGTAAATATATATATTATTCATCGCTACAACATGTTGGCTTTTCTAAACTTTATGTGCAACGTATATGTATTCGGTACTTGAGTTTTTGGAAAGAGAATGAATGTTATTGAAGTACTATAATTTAAATAATTAATATCTAACTTAAGTACATCCAAATTATATATTTTCAGCTTCATTACTATATAAAATAAGACTTTAAGTGGTAAGAAATTAGAAAAAGTTTGTGCATCATATTATTAAAATTTATGTACATGAATTACTTAATAGGAAGTTAAGGATAAATTTTTCAATATGTTTCTAGTGAGTAAGTGTTAGTATTTATTAGAATATATTTAATACTAGTCTTCTAGAAAAATGTTTGAGTGTGATAATTTATATTGGTTTATTGAGATGTAATTGAGATTAATGTGTTATTAGATAAAAATGATTTATTTGTAATCTGTTATTTATGCTCTAGTAGGAGATTATGATGTAATCAATATATGTATTATATATATGTGTATGATGTATGATTATTTAAAATAACTAACTCATCATTACATGTGTGTGTTAACTACATTATTATATTTGCTACCGAAGGATATGATGTACAAGTAATGATATAAAGAAAAAAAATATGTATATTTATATTATTTTGTGATGTATATATTTATATATATAGTTTTGGAAAATTCAATTTCCAATAGTTTATATGTTATTTAAACATAAACAATAGTCAATGTCAATAATTTGTATATTAAACATAAATAATAGCAAATTTTGAAAGTATATGTAACTATAGAATGAAAATTAAATAAATCATAATAATTTTTTGGAAAAACATTATATCATCTAATTAATAAAAATAACACAAAAAAATTATACTAATTTATCCTAAACACTTAAGTTATATATAATTTTTCTTATAAAAAAATTAAATAATTATACTAATAAGAAAATAAGTACATAAATCACTTTTAGTTATCATAATTACACATTTTTTTTTTTTTTTAAATCTTTAAGAAAACGAGACTTATAAATAAATCATTTTTATATATTGAGTCTACAAGTCACCTTTTTATTTAATTATAAACATTTATATCAAATTTTACAAAAAATTTATAACAATAAAAAATATCAAATAGATATTTTAACACATTTTAAATTATATATATTACATTGATCTTAATTTATATCAATACACTTTTTATCCATATAAATTTTTTGTATATATAATTTATACAAAAGGAATTTTACAATATTTAGTAGTATATTTTGAATAAATATATTTAATTAAAACCAATTTTAATATAAAAGCATGATTGATGCATTCATATTTCATAATCTCATGTGAGTTATCAAAACTCTATAATTTCATCAATTCACATTCATGCTCTAAATAAACCTTGAATCTTTCATTTGGTGTAGACTCTAATATAGAAGAATATAGAAATAAGTTAAACCTTAGATCTCTTATAAATATCTAAAATACTAAAATTACAATTTAAGAGTGAAGAGAATTTGTTCACCTTTAGTAAGTTCTCAACATCATCGTTAGTCTTCAAAACTTCTTTTGTATATATTGCTTCTCTGCCTCTTTAAAAACACAATACACTCAAATATTATGTTAGCATTTGTTTTATGTCTGCTTGTATTTTGTAATGATTTACTATTCTATATACTTATATTTATTTATACACGAGAGAAGAAAAAAAAAAAAGTCGTTTCACGATTTATGATATTCGATTTAAATTTTAACCTTGGTTTGTTTTTATCCCTTTTAAATTAATATTTTTTATTTTTGTATTATTGATAAATGTTTGGTATATTTATTTCGTGTGTGTCACGTAATATTTATAAATTCGTGATGTTTAATTAAAAAAACACTAAAAATTGGTAAATTGTGAATAATTATTTTCTTTTTTAAAAAGTGGTGTATTATAATATAATAAAATAAAGATATGTAAGGATAAAAATAAAATGTTTTATGATATAAGTGTGCACTGGATTCGTACAGATAGTTGGTTAACGGAAGTGGAAGTAAGGAAAAAGAAAAAATATTGATCATTTAGTTTAAAATAAGAAAAACTAGTTAGACTTATTATATGATTTTTTATTTATTTCTATTCATATTCCATTTTTATTATCTATTAAATTTGATAGATTTTAATATATATTTTCTCTATTTCGTACACATTTTTTACATTACTAAACAATTAAATATTCTTTTCTTTTCTCAACTTTTTTTCTTCCCTGTTTTCATCCTCGCTATTTATTTTCTTTATATCAAGCACTCATTTTCTTTAATAATCATAAATAAATAATTATTAGAAAATCCTTACAGATGACATTATTTACCAATATTCTCACTTTTTCTTTCATCAAGAGAACACCCACCCCAAAGTGAGTACTCGTCTTTGATTTAAAAGAACTTCAAATGTTTTATTCTCAAAAGCTATTTCTTGCAAGTTTTCAGTAGTTTAAAACTAATGGAAATTTAAGACTATGTCATAATTAATATCTTAAAATTAAGATCTAAATATTATAAGAAGCTTCTATTCGATCAATTAAGATCTAATCTTTTAAGAAGCTTCTATTAAATTATGTCGATGTGCTACGGTAAAAAATTTAAATTTAAAATCTGAATTCTATCTTAAAAAAAAAAAATACTTTAACTGTAATAATTAACTTAACTTTTAAAACAATAAAAAATTATAAAATTGTAAGTCTTATAAAATTTCAGCATTATATTAAAATTAAAAAAAAAACACTTAAAAAGTAATGTGGCATATGAAAGTCGTTTAAAATAACGAAAAAATCATATAAAATCATACTTTTTTTCATAAAACCCTTACATTAAAGATTATTAAAGGGAAACAAATGAATAGAAGGGAAATGCTAGAATAGGAGACCCGTAATAATGAAGTAGCCCAGCAAATAATTATTACTTTTACCGAATTTGGTGACAATTTGTCGAGTTCATAGTACCATCCTTTTCAGACAAATCCCATACATCTGCTTGAAGGGAAAAAAACACTAACCAGTTTTTACAATCTTAAATGTTGTTCATTAGATCACAAAAACAACTTTATGAATTCTACAAATTTCTAAGAAAGCCCATGCCTTAATTTTCACTTTTTAAAGGATTATCTCATAATCATCATCATCATATTCAAAATTATACTAAAAAATTGAAGGAGGCCACAAAGTACATACCATATTATTGATTAGAATGAAACAGTAGTGAAACTATCACGTGATATGACATTGCATTTGCCCCATTGTCACTCCACAAAACATCTTTAGATAACAGCGACCAAAAGCAAATTATAAGTATGCATAAGCATTTGTGTTTTTCTCCTTCCATGACCCACTTTTAAGTAACAGAGGAATCTTCATCCATGCTGCAAAATCTGCAACTAGAATGGATTCCCCCAACCCAGATAAAGATGGTCTTAAACTGTTGTGCTAATATTTGTGCTGCACGATTAAGAAAGTGGCACAGAATATTAAACTGCACGCATCCTGCCCTTAAAATACTTGATCTACATTATAGAAAACTATAAACAATGGAACACTACGAGGGGAAATCCTTGGATCCATAAGCAGTTTATTTTTAAACTTCAGAGGATCCATCAGTATAATAGATTATCATGTTTGAACAGTATACTAACACCTTACACCATGATATGGCTGATGGCATTTAGCTAAAGCATCGAACTCAGGTTTGTTATAGTTTTCCTTCTGTTCTAACATTCCGGTGTGATGATCTACCAATTACACAATCTGTAAAATTAGCTAAAATACAACAATTATTCCAGGATACCCAGATATTCAAAATTGGAAACGAGTTAAACATTAACACCCATAAGCCTAGCTGCTAATTGCCTTCACAGTTCAGACCCTGACAACAGTAAATTGCAATGAAATTATAAATTTGAGAAAATACAATCTAATGGACCACAACACAAAAAGGCTGCACAAGGAGGTGCGCATGAGAAGGTAAAATCATGAAAAGGCGAGTTTAACCAATAAAAAAAGGGTTTATGTACCGATACTCTATCACAACTGTTTAAAAGTAGCCTTGCATGCATTGTGCTTTCATCGTGATGGATTCGTTCTGGACCAAAATATTCTGATAGAATGAGGGCGTTGATGTTGAGTGCAAAGGCTTCAGAACAGAGGCACTAAACAGAGTTCAGAATTGTAGCACAAAAGAAAAGGACATAATCTGAAAGGTAATGCAACTTGCCATTTTGCATGCAGTAGTTAAAGAAACTTACAGTGAAACAGAGGAAAGGGTTGAATGGCAGCAATCAGCACCTCATACTTTTTCAAAGTAAATTTCATTGCAAAAGAAACAATGCAGCAGATCGATAGAATAGAATACAAGACCGTGCAGATGGTCCAGTTGCAAAAGCTGTAGTGAATGGAAAATACAATATATAACTAATTATTTGTAAAGAGATGCACTGCTTACAAAGTATGATCCCAGCACTGGTTCTAGTCAAGATCAACTTTCAATTTCTTCTATAACACAAAAGAAAGAGCATACCTCCAACTTTGTCATAAGACAGATTTCTGTTCAGAATTTAATTCATCATAATAAACAGGATTAGCAACTAAAATCCGAGAATACAATATAACATGTACTGTACAAATATAGAATTGGAATAGAAGCCTTGTGGATCATCAATTCTAGCTGATCTATATAAGCTACATCGACCAGACTGCAAAAACACCTATTCCTTATCACTAGTCCAACATTTTCCTGGTCTAACTTGAAACAGAAACTTCCAAAAACAACCAAATGCTAATTTCTTTTGTGTGAAGTTCTATTGATTATTGGCTAAAAAGGTACACCTTAAACGAGTAACTAAGAGCCTATAAGGAAAGAAACAAAAAGAAAATCACGATTAGATTTAGATAACGAAATCACGTTTCTCGACCCTGGATCGAATCTTATCCAATACACCATCAATGGCCAAATCAATTGCATCCTTCTTAGCTTTGAGACCGGGAGAACTATCATGCTTCCTGTACAAGACATTTGGTATCAACGTCAAAACCCTCTGCCTCAAGCTCCTAACCTTAGCCCTAGGTATCCGTTGCAACACGTTCAAAATCCTCAACCCCTTGAACACAACCTCCTCCTTCGGAATCAACACAGAGAAATCCTCAAACTCATTCTCGGGGAGATGCCACCCATACTGCGTTTTGGCCGAAAGCTCCTCAAAGAAAACCGGTATGCACCCGGCGAGTATCGCGTCGAACGTGGACCGGCGCGTGGGGGTGTCTCCGGGAGGCTGCAAGCAGAAACTCGCCTGCAGCATGGGCCGCATGAACCGAATCGGGTCGTGCTCGCAAACCCCGTTGGAGCAGTCCACGATCTCGCACAACTTCTCGTACGAGGGGTCCGAGGGGTCCGAGGTGGCGTTCTCGCATTCACTGCGTATGCTCCGACGGATGTTGGGTGAAGCTGATCCACCTCCACCGCCTCCACCTGCAAAGAGAGCGAGAACGGAGCGCTTGGAGCGGTGGACGCGGGTGAGCCAGGATTCAAGGAGTCCGAGGTTGGGAGGGTGGAAGGAGGTGGGATAGGGAACGGCGTGTTCCTGCCACGGCCACGCGCGGGCCTCGAGCGTGAGGGCGGTGAGGTTAAAAAATTGGGGTAACTCAAGAAACGAGGTGCCCCAGATGGGAGGGTCGTTGACGAGGGGTTGGGAGAAGTCCCAGGCGGGGCGGGCCATGACGAGGAAGTGGTCGTGGGCCATGTTGCGGGCCCAGATTTGGGGGTTGTCTTGTTGGAGGAAGTTGAAGAGGTGGAGGCCGTGTAGGGCGCTGAAGTTTGATTCTGGGCCGTAGAGATAGCGCAGGGCGTCGAGGCCGGCGTAGTAGGGGAGGTAGATTGCATTTGCAAGCGATGGATCTTGCGTGAGGCACGGGTACTCCAGAATCCGACGGTGGAAGATGAGTTCCAGCATGGAAGGGTCGGTTCGGTACCAACTGCGGGAGCGGTTATGGGTTTTTTGTCCCAGACCGTGGTTTCCGAGGTAGGGACATAGGTCGTCCAACATTGGATACTCCGAACAGTTTGCGAGCAGATCCAGGTTGAATCTGGGAGGTAACCTCCGTATGTAGATCCATCGGTTCTGGCATTCTTCCTCTTCCGATGCCGCCAATTTCCACACTGACACCGACAATATCATTAACAACGCGCACGCGCTGCCTTTCAACATCGCCATTGCTCTCTCTCAATTCATGCAACTCCGATGGATTCTTATCTCACGTCAAACCCACTACGAGAGAAAAAGAAAACCCTAATTAAACCACGCCTTTTCTTTTATCACATGTGTTTGATTTTGACCTTGGCCACCCTGCTGCCACCTTCTCTCTCAACCGATTCCTATCACTCTTTCACCCATCAGCTCTAATTACTCTTTGACTAAAAACAGATACACACCAGCTATAAAAAGTCAAATAAATATATCAATCTATAGCCTAAATGGTAACTTACATACCCTAATTAATAACACCACCACTTCAAGAATTTATCCCAGCTATTATATTAAATTTATTGAAATGTAATGTAGTTAAAAAGTTTTAATAGATCTTGTTTTTTAAGAAATTTCATTTTATCAATCTGTTTACGCGCATAGTATTAAAACAAACTCAATAAATTAATATTGTTAAACAATTTAATGCATTCAATTCAAAATTTGTTTTTTTTAAATAATCGTTGATGTACATTTTATATAATAAGTATATATTATATTTTATTAATTGTAGCATTTCTATAACTTTTACATTAGTATTAATCATCATTAGATAAAAATGTTTACATTACATTTTAAAGTTAAAAAAAACTATTTGAATGTAATAAAATCAATAAAACAGTTTATATTTATATCTAATCAGATTTTCGTGTAACATTATATTTATATGTTTATGTAATATACTATTACCACAACTTTTAAAAAATAACACACAATATAGGATAAATTAATGTTTAAAAAATACATACATATATAAAATCATATACATACATATACCAAAATCAATATTAAAAAAGTGCAAATAACTTTTTTAAATCTCAAATTCAATACACATTCTAAACATTTTTACACTGTATTTTCTAGTTAAAAATAACTATGTTTACAAATACTATATATCATATTGCAACAATAAAATCATATATTCTCCTTAATACATCTGAACTCAATTTAAAAATTAATAAATTACAAATTTTTCATTCGTCCCTTACAATGATGTTTAAGCATAATATATAGATAAAATATAACAATTTAATGACAAAAAAAATAAAATTTAACACTTAGAAATATTTAAACATATTTTTTAAAATTTAGAAAACACTCTCGCTCAATTACCGTTTACTTGCCCATTAAGTACATATTAAAATTTGTTTAACAACTATTATGCTCATTAAACCAAATGAGCAAACTCGTCCAACCACCTTTAGCCACCCAACAAACAAAAATCTCAAAAATTCACTACATTAGTTTCACTCAACAACCATTTTTTAAAATTTATTAATCAATTAAATTTTGTTAGACTAATAGTCCTAAAACAACTAGACCTCTTATATTTTCAATTAATTGAATTCTTTTGGGTGAACATGGTAATTATCCAACAACTCTACATAATTACCACTTTTGCATAATATTACAAATTGACATCAAATTAATTAAACATAATTCTACTTCACTTATTATACATAAAAGCGAGTAATTTGTTAAAATATCAATATCATATTAAAGTAATTTGAACCAATTACAACATTCAACTTCTTTAACTATTAAACATGTAACATGTGTTCATATTGATGGAACTCTAATTCTCCCAAAATGGAAAAACAATGCTATAGAGAATCCCAAATTCATCTTCCAGTTGTTGAAGAATATCAAGTATAAATTCATTAACAAAAATTATTTGACACTCAAATTACGAGTATATGAGCAAATTAAGTGAACAATTCCCATGCAATCAATATGTATTTATATACTTTTGACCTAGGTTAAAAATATTCACGAGATAATTGAGATAAATTGGTTAGTGGGTATCTGTCATTCTCATTTAATTAGTTATGATCAAATTCATTATCACATATATGGATATATGAGATGTCAGCACTGTGGATTATATTTATATATTATCCAGATATCTTGCAACTAGGTAGCTTACCTTCAAATATACTAGAGTCAAGAAATAAATCTCACTTAAGCTTCAAACTAAACAAACTTCTGACTTAAACTTTGTTTTTTATACATCATTTGTAACATCCTATTTTATAAATAATTATATTAATTTTTATTTTTTGTACTTTTATATTAAAATAAGAGTTAAAAAATCGTATGCTTTAATTTATGTGATTAAATTTCTATTTTAAAAGTATTTTATATTATAAACGAATTACGTAGTTTTAAATAAATATTGGAATTAAATGAAATAAAAATAATAATAATAAAAGCAAACAATAGGAAGAACAATATAAAATAAAACCGAATTGAATTATTATTATTATTATTATAATAAAAAAGAAAAATTGATAAAGAAAATCAAATAAAAAGTTATTAAAAATATTAATTAAAAAATAAAACAATAAAAAATAGATGTGACTTGTGAAGCGATAAGCTTAAGTTTGTATTAGGAAATAAATTCTCATAAAAGATATAATAAAAAAAATTTCATTAATATAAATAGGTATGAGGTGTGAGGGGGAAGAGAAAGAAGATAAGTGAGAGAGAAGAGAAGAAAGAAAGAGAGTAAGAGAGAAAGAAAAAGGAAAAGGGAGAAGATTGGAGTAGGACAAATTCTAAACCTTAGTATATCTAATTTTATTCTTAGGAGAAAGTGATGTTAAATTATTTTTACATTAATTTTATTAAATTTATGTATATTTTTATTAATTTTCTTTAATTGTTTTAAACTATATGTTCCTTAATTTAATTTATTTTTTAATTTATTTTATTTTTAATTACGTACTGTTTATATTTATTTTATTTACTTTATATTTATTTATATACTGATTCTATTTATTTATATACGGATTCCATTTATTTTTATTTATCATCAATTATCCATAGTTATATTCACTCATGTATTTGTAATGTTATTTATTTATTTTTACTTTAACTGAAACACGATCCTAAATATAATATGATTTAGTATTATAATTACTTAATTGCGGTAATGCCACAACACTTCTTATATACACATTAAATATTATAATAATTTTAATTAGTTCATACAAATGTTATTAAAAAAATATGTACAAAATAAAATATTTTTGACTGTTTTCTTTTTTATATGTAATTATAAATCATTTTTTCATACACATTTCTTATCAAGAAGTGATATATATTTTTTTCTTTTTTATTTTTAAAAATTATTTTACTTTAAATATTTTTTTCGATATATATGTATATGTAATTAGCATATAGTCAATAAAGTAATTTTTTATCGTTAAAATATTGATGAATAGTGGTAAAGAAGTTCATCAATATGTTAAAAACAATACTGTATTTTGAATATGTTTATAATATCACTTGTCATAATTAGATGTATTGTAAAATAGGATATTAATAAAAACAATATAAAAATTTATTTATATTTAGATCAGCCACCAGAAAATTGAAGCAACCAATTCTCGCAACTGGAACAACAATTTGGCTTTCAATTTCAATAAAATCACCTTTACAGAGGACACTGTAATTTTACTGTACCATCCTATTAAATGTAACATAGTAAGGGTATACTCTTTCAGCATACCCTACAAGGACATTTTCTAAATGCCCAATGCCCCAATAGCATTGCATTAATTATACTATTGAATTTTATTCTTGCCCTTACCCTCAATTCTTACATTCAAGTTACTGTTTGACTTAGACCTAAATAAAAATAAATAAATTTTATATTAATTAAGTTTATTTGCTTATTTTTATTTCATAAAATAATGCATACAAGTACTTTTGAAATAATAATATTAAATAGTTTGTTTCTTCTTATATTTAAATAAAAAAAGTACAATTTGTGGCAGGATCCGAATCCAATATTATGAGGCAGTGTAGTTTAAGAAAGGAACAAATCCAATCAAATCGAGGAAACCGGGGCAAAAGTAATAAAGCAAACCCCTCCAGTTCCCTACTAATTTTACTTAATTATCTATACATTTTTCTTTTATTAAACACTTTAATAATGATTATTGATTAATCTCTTTTCAAACTCAGTCAAAGCCAGTCAACAGTTCCAGCTCAAAAATACAAGAGAAAATGGGCAGTAATGTAACATAACTCAATTTATTATTTATTATTATCTTTACTATTATTAATTAATAATAAATACATTAGTATATTTTCGGATGAGAAACGCGTTTCAGCAGCCGTTGTTTTCTCCCACAATTTATTTCTTTCTTTCAGACGAAGAAAAAGAAGAAACCAAACGCGGCCTTCAAGTTCCAAATAAAGTGCAAAAACTAAGTACCCTCTCTCTCTCTCTTTCTCTCTCACTCACTCTCTCTGTCTCTCTCTGCTTTTGAGTTGCGAGTTGCAGAGAGAGCAATGAGTCAGGAATCGTTTATATACAGTTTCGTGGCTCGGGGGACGGTGGTGTTAGCAGAGTACACCGAGTTCACCGGAAACTTCCCTGCAATTGCAGCTCAGTGTCTCCAGAAACTACCCTCTTCCAATAACAAGTTCACCTACAATTGTGACCACCACACCTTCAATTTTCTCGTCGAAGATGGTTATGGTACTGCTTCTCTCCTCCGATCTCTTGCCTTTTCCCTTTGCTGCATCTTCCCCTCAACCTGCTCCTTATACCACTTTAATTCACACTTTAACTGCTGGATCTACTTTGTCGCATCAAACTGGCACATATATATATTTTTTTTTGTGGGTTTTCCATGCTGGGTTTTCTTTACTTTTTGGGGTTCCTGCCCAAGTTTTGTTATTTTTTCATTTCAAATAAATGGATGGTGAAAAACGGAATTTGGGTTCTCCAGGTCCATTTAAGGTGGTTCATTGATGAGAATTTGAATCAAGTCTTTATTCTGGGACAAGGACTTATCTTGTGGCTGTGAAGTTATGAATTTTTCTTGGGTTGGTCTTAGGCTGAAACAAGTTGTAAATGTTGGTGTCTTACTCTCCTGTTAGTTTAACCAACCACGCAGCCCCTTGATATACATGTTCCCCTTCTCTTGGTTTCTGAATCAAACCTTCTTCTTCCAATCATTTTGTGAATGAGCTGGCTCCTATTGTAACCTTACCCGATATTTTGAAGCGCAAGATTTTTAGAAGACAAAAAAGTGAGGTTACTAGACCTGTTCTTGTGTATTTCCTTTCAATGGTTTATTTTGGAAATTTCACGTTGACTAGTCATACGTTCATTATAGTGTATCTAAGTGGAAGTTAGGATAAAAGATTAAGATGTTCACTTTATCACTCATTTTGACTCTATCCGATCTTTGAAAAAATTAAGAAACTGTCAATATACTTTGAGTATTGGTCACATCGGCCGAGTTACATAAATTTGTGCGTTCTTCTTTAGCTCTGTGCAATTTTCTGTTCATTCCCATCTTTGTTGCAACTCGGGGTTACTGAAACATTCAGTTGCACACATGTGGATTTTATCTTCTTATAGTGTGTTTGGTACAGTTTGGATAACACCCAATAATCAATTCTCTCCCACATAATCACGGTGATACCATGAAAAGTTAGAAGCAACTATGGTTGCTTTATCTTCACCATGAAGCCAATCCAAACACACTATTAATGTTTTCCATTTGGGATCAATGTAAATTGCAGCTTACTGTGTTGTTGCCAAGGAAGCTGTTAGCAAACAAATCTCTATTGCTTTCCTAGAACGTGTCAAAGCGGACTTTAGGAAAAGATATGGTGGTGGAAAGGCTGACACAGCTGTCGCCAAAAGTCTCAACAAGGAGTTTGGGTATGCTTATTTATTCCCAATTTGCTTGAATAGAAAAAATTGTATAAAAATGTTTAATAATACAGATGCTCATTTGCAGACCAGTAATGAAAGAGCACATGAAGTATATCATAGACCATGCTGAAGAGATTGAAAAGCTAATAAAAGTCAAGGCTCAAGTTTCAGAAGTTAAGAGTATCATGTTAGAGAACATTGATAAGGTATGTTTAAGTTTTAAAGTGAGACGTGGGATCTTTTAGGATATTTTCAGTCATTTCATCTTGTGCACTGGTCTACTAGCCTTCAATCCATTTATATGTATATTACCGTTATTGAAATAGTAGAAAACTTTGGAGAAGCAATATGCTTCTATCCTTGCCCCTTTCCTCCCTGTCACCATTGTTAGTGACAACTTGCTATCACAATTTGACAATAATTAAATTTGGATTTACCTTTGAGATTTTTAGTGACTAAATCATAGCCTGTTAAATTCTGCATCACATAGAGTTTTTCCTATATGTTGTCCTGGTTGTATTAATATCAGGATACTGAGTTGTCTTTGCTGGATGTATTGATTGCAAAATGTTAAACAAGACAGTGTAATACATTGCCGACTTTGTTTTTGCTACACGTGCTTTCAGGCCATTGATAGAGGGGAAAATCTGACTATTCTTGCCGACAAGTCTGAGACATTGCACTCACAAGTAAGTTGAATGAGGTTTGACATCTTTTGAGGAGTTTGTTTCACAGAATCTTTTTGCATTCCTGGAAATATGAAAGTGAGAATGCATATGCCTGTGCCTATTACAAGGTTATAAAAAATATTTCTGGATAAAAAAATAAAACTTATTTTTAGACATGGCTACGAATAATTTTCCAATCATAACATTCCCATGAATTAAATTTCCAGGAATGAAAAACCATAACTTGAAACAAACACCTCCTTTGGTTTGTAGTCTTATGTTGTTCAGGGCTGAAGGGTGTCCCATTTTCAGGCCCAGGAGTTCAGAAAGAAGGGAGCTCAAGTCCATCGGAAGATGTGGTATCAGAACATGAAAATTAAATTGGTTGTTCTTGGAATTTTGTTGCTTTTGATCCTGGTTATCTGGCTTTCTGTCTGCCATGGATTCAACTGTGCAAATTAGCAAGAACTGGAAGCATAGGGATTTAAATGATGTTTAAAGAGCAATTTGTTTGAAGTTTTAGCAAAAATCTGCTTAGAAGGGGGAGTTTGGCAATTGGAGAAAAAAGTTTCCTACCTTCTTTGTTGGTTGATAATGATATACGATATTCTTGGAAATTCTTAGAGAGGAGACTGGGTGTTTCTGTAATGTATCATATGCTGGACTGTTTGGTCTTGTCAAACTCTACACTCTTAATTGCTTTCTCTTTTCTTCTTTACTTTAAATATAGAAAAATGTTTCTGTCTCTTTATAGCATGCATGAATGCAAATTCTGGCAGATTTCTTGGTAATATGAATTGATGATGGTGAGCTTACGAAGATTTAGATTGAATTTGGTAAAGATCAATCACATACTTATTTGATTAGTTTATAACTAGTTTGACAATTAAAATATGTGTTATAAGTTTTTATTTTTTTATTTTCTATTTTTTTATATATTTTAATTTATCTCTTTATTAATTTTAATTTATTTTAAAATTTTCAATTAGAGATATGAATATTTATATGAATTATTGTGTTACTTTTAATATTTGTTGGATTATTTTTATTTTATTTTATGTAGTTTAAATTAGAAAGGATTTAATATTACAAATTGAAGTAACTAATATTTAATTATATGATGTTATGTGAAAATTATATTTAATAAAAGTTTTAAAAGAGAAACTCAATGTCACTATAATTTAAATTACGAAATAAAAAAATATTATAATTATAATTATATAATAATATGTTTTGTTTAGGGTTTAGAAACAAAATTTTATTTATATACTTATGTTGTTGATATGATTTTATATTTAATAACTAGTTTATTAATTGATAACATAATTAAATTTAGAAGTTTATTATTTACAGGTTAGTTTATTATATGTTTGTTTATGGGATAGTATTATTAGATAAACTTCTAATTAATAAGTGTATATTTGGATGAATTTCTTAATACGGAAAAAAAATACATAATAATTAGTTTACCAGAGATGTGCTTGTTTATCCCATAGATTTATCAAACAAACTCTTAGTTAAGTGTATATTTGTAAGAATTTCTCATTAAAAGAGAAAAACAAGAAGAAAAGAAAATTAAACGAGGTCTTTACTAAGTTAAAATAGAAATTGAAAGAATTGTATTGGAGATTAAAAAAAAATCAATTTATGTATAAATTAATTTTAACACATAAAATAGTTGTGTTTTTCTGTAATCTTTATAAATAAGTTCGTAAAAAAAATCCTAAATCCATCAACTTTAATATTGTCTCCAAACATAATTACAGGAATGGACTACAAACATGTCCCAAGTGGATTAGGAAACTATCATGTAATCTTGTTAGTTTTTCAACAAAAAAGTGTAATCGTAATATTCATTTTATTTTTGTTTCCTTATTTAACATAGTAAACAAATTTATGTAATGGATGATAATAGGAATGGTTTTTCAATTTAAATAGAACACTATTCAAATTATTTTTTGGATGGAAATGTTCCATCAATAGTAAAAATAATAAAAATACAGTTAAAATATTATATTAGTTAAATGTTTATTTGATTTCCTTTTATTATTTGTTCACATAACTTTTTAAAAATAAAATTAATAAAATAATAAGATTATATTTTTATACTTATTTATTAAAATTAGAAAATGAAATGAGAAAATGTTTGAAAAAATATTTTTATTAGACAAGAATAGTTTAAAATAAAAGAGCTATCAGGCAACTTTTAATTTAAATCTAAAAATAAATAAAACTGACAAATAGGTTTTTCATAAATTAAGTTCATGTCATGCATTATAGTTTTTGGAAAATTAAATGATTTCTCTTGAAAATTTAAGACCAATAAATTGGTTTTACTTCATGAAAAAAAAAACAGTATTTTTTGGTGACAAGTTTATCTAGTTTCATCATAATCACATTTTAATACTAGTAATTACAACAATTACTTTAAAACAAGTTTCACTGGGATTCTTATTTTTTTCTAATTATTTTCTTCTCCTGTCTTCAACAATATTGAATGCGAATCATATTAGGTTTGCTATTTGGAATTTTGGAATCTAAGTTTAACAGAGAAAAATAAAAACGATTTAAAAAACTCTTAAACAAAAAACAAGAGAAAAGGGAAATTTAAATTGGATGCCCAAAGGAACATTGAAAGAAAGGAGTGGATCCATGCAAAGCTGAGAAAAGAAAAACAACAGAGAGAAGACAGAGAAAATGTGTCCCATTCTTTCTGAACAAGTTAACAGGCTTTTTTGTACAGAGATTTCTCGAACTTTCTTTCTCTATCCCTTTTTCAATATTCACTGAATTTGTTTTTCAACGGTAAAAAGCAACTCTAATTAGTATTGATTGAATGTTTTTAAAGTTAGCTTTAGAAAAAGAAAAAAAATTATTAATAAGATAATAATAATAATGTCTTGATAAAAAAATAATGATCATTATATAGATATTGATAATAAATAATTACTAAGATAGTCAATCGAAGAATTTTAATTTATATTCGTCAAAGAATAGTCTTCTGAATATTGGTCAATACAATTTTATTTAATATTATATAAAAAAAATAATAATAGTCTATAATTAAAATAAAAGATAATTGTAGCAAAGTAAATAAAAATTAATTTTTATTAACATTAATAAAAATTAGTAAACCTCTTTACCATGTTAATTAGGAAAATCTTTAATAACGTTGAATAAGGAATAACCTTCACATGTTAATATCAGATAAAAACAATCACGACTTCTATTAGTTAAGAATAAACTCACTTAACATAAATTAGAAAATAAACATATTTGACATCAAATAAAAAATATTGATTAATATTGATTTAGAAATAACTTTGACTTATACCAACAATTAAATAATTCTAATGGTGCCAACAAAAAAAAATACGATTAATTTTAGAATGAAAGAAAATATTTATTAAAAAAATGTACATTATGATACCCAAATCTTAACTAAACCAACAATGTATCGAACTTTATCCACTCTCAATCAATAGTAAAAAAAAGAATACAAGTATAAATATATAAATTTGAGAATATAACTAATTTTTACTTTTTAAAATAAATTTAAAATTATTTAATTTTAATAATCATAAAACTTAGAATTTCATTTTTTAATTTCTTACTCAAATAGTATAGTTTATAATAAAACATTTCAATTTCTTTACAAAAATAAATTCCAACCAAATTAAAGTATTTATTATCTTACAAATCCTGTAAAATTTCAAACATACACATTATATATAAATATATATATATATATATATATATTTACGTCAATACAAAATTTAACTTTAAATGTTTTTATTGTTATGACTTTTTAAATATATGTCTAGAAATTGAGGTAATTTTTTTTATTCAGATTTAAAATGAATACTTTTAGATTAGTTAAGGTGTATAATTACGAAGATGATCTAAACATTTATCCATTGTCTACCGTCATAGTTAATTGTACAAAAATAACTGATCTATTTTGTGTAAAAAAAAATCGATTTTATACGAATTTGTGTCATGCAGTTTAAAACTATTTGTAATAAAGTGTGTTGAAAATATAATATAAAATAAGATAAAAAAAATAATGAGAAATGAAGGAATAATTTCGTGAGGAACGAAAAAAATGCTTAGATAGGCAGTGGAGAGGTATCTTAATACTCGCGTGCGAGTTAGGTTGGACACCACTTACCCAATTGTAAAGGCCATGAACAAAAAGAAAATATAAAAAGGATCACTTTTTCAAATATAAAATATTCATACACCTGTTAAAAGGCTACACTAGTAGTGTTTTTCTTGTTTTTTTTTAAAGTTTTACAATGTGACATCAATTTAAATATTATACACAAAATTGAACCTTAATATTAAGTGACCAAGATGAATGTTTAATTTAATTTTGTAAGTTTTATGTATAATTGAATAATTAAACGTTTTATTAGACGTAGTGTATATGTAAAATAATGAAAACTAACGATAAGTGAATGCAATATTAAAAGGTGGTAATTATTATAAATAGGTTTGGGGGTGGAGCAGTAAAAATTTATTAGATCAATTTTTAAGTGGTTAACACTTAATATAAGTATGTATCATTTTTAACCTTCTTTTAATATTAATATATTTAAATTATTTAAAAGTATCATATCACTTGGACATTATTCCTTTAACCTTTTTGAGAGAATTTATGTATTATTCATCACTTTTTTTTATTATATAAGAAAAGGTTTTATCTAGGAGAATATCAACATTCGTATCCAATTAGGTTAATAAATTAAAACTTCATGAATCATGTGATATCAGAATGAAAAATGTATTTAAAAAAAAAAGAGAAAACAAAATATTTCAAAATATGAAGGTCAAATTAAACTCATGTACAGGAAAAACAAATCTAATCAAATAAATTTATCGTGGTTGTGAGTTTTAATAATACTTCTATGACTCATTAGAGGTAGATGAAATTGCTATGTTATTATAAATAAATTTGTTAACTTTAAGGTGTCACATAATTTTAGAAAAGAAAATAAATATGCTCATAAAATTACTAATTTAAGGATATACTCCAAAAGTGGTCTTATTTGCTAGCATAAAATATCCGATTGTATTAGAGATTTTTTTTAGAGATGAGTTTAGCCTGCTGAAATATAGATTTGTTTGATTATATTTATTTCAATATTCAATTCACTTTTAACACACTTTTAGTTAAAAAAACTCAGGAGAATATTAGTATTTTTTTATCTTTTGAATTACATACGGACTTATTTGAGATTGATATAGTCCAAATTAGTGTGGAAGGAAACATTTTTAATGTATCTCAAAAATTTAGAAAGCAATTCTTATTAATTTGAACAACCTAGAGAGTTCCAAATATGTAAAACTATAAGTTCGTCTTTAAAAATCAGACATAGAATGTGAACTTACAATCTCCACCATCTAAACAAATTGTTAGACAATAACTCAACTAATTCTGAATTAATTTATTTCCTAATTTAGCATATATTTATACATCCATTTTATTTTTCAAGATATATTTATCGAGCCTTATTATAGGAACACTTCAACGGTATATACTTTCTTTTAATTGTTTTCTCTCATTATGGATATCCTATCACTTACCATATTTTTAGACTTTTTTTTTAACATTAACCATATTTTTCTTTCTCCTTTCCAATTTTTCTCCCTCTTTGATCTACCCAATGAAACATTATGCTAGCACGTGTCAGATAACAAGATAGAAGATATCCAAATGAATAAAATAACCTTCTTATAAGGGAAACCTATATATATGTGGTAGGTATATATATATATATTATCCAATTATGATGAAAAATAGAAATGCACGCAATGTGAATATTTAGCAGTGGAATATAGAAAACTGGAATTTCATAGCAAGATGACTAAAAATTTACAGCGGAACACACAGTGGCAGCCATTCCTCAGAAATCAGGAATCAGACCCTACCTACGTAAACATAAACATGAAATAAATTATGAGACCATATATAATATATAATAAGAAACTCGAAACACCCAAGTTAATGTCACAATCAATTGGACATGGACCTCCACGCTCCAAAATCAAACACTCAAACACCTAACTCAATGAAAAGAAACTACCCCGCAAGAATTGAAGGAGTAGCAGTAGTAGTAAGTACACAAACACTGACACTTCAACAGTAGCAGGGTACCCTGCCCGAAGGCCTTGCCGGGTTGTGATGTGTTTGGTCACTATGTATATATGTTGTCTTGTGTTGTTGTCCCTCCCTACCCTACATGTCCCTAACTTCAAAAGCGTTCTTGTTCTTCACCACTATGTCATACATGTGCATGGACTTGAACTTGCTGAAATCTCTAGGGAGGGAAATAAGGTGCACGGTGGAGCGTTTGTGGAACTGAAGAAGATCAGGGTCGTCGTAGTAACGCTCCCACCCAAGTGAATACAGTTTTCTCTCCAAAACCGAGTACGAGGTGATAACCTCATTGCTTGCTAAATGAACAAGCATCTTCCTTCTTCCACCGCGGCTTCCCTCCACCGCCTCCCCCCCAGGGTTCTCCACAAGCCTCACCACCCCGTTCTTGAAAACCCAAACCCCAGACATTCTTATATGAAAAAGATGATATCTTTAAGCGTGTGTGTTTGTTTTATCTTTTGGAGCTTTGTTGGGGGAGCATATGGTTGTAATGTGTGTGTGTATATATAGGAGAAATGGTTTAGTGTGAGGATGGAATTATTTAATTTTTTATATATATAGACCAGCCAATACGAGATGAAGGGTACGTAGAGAATGGAATGGAAGAGAGAGATATAGTATTTGGATGTGAATACAGCTAAGGTGGGACCCAGAGAAGAAGAGTCCTAAGCTAAAGGTGAATTTTGGGGACAGGGTGTTTGGGGAAAGACTGGGGGCCTAGGTTATTCATTTCATCAATTATCATAATCGGATTGGGGGAATCATGATTCACTTTTCCATTTGCGTAGTTTAAGTTTTGTAACCCCACGCCTAGAGAATCTGTGTTTTGTTTGGGTGAGAGAATGAGTTCTTCTAGAACAAACTGCAATGATAATAATGCAATGGAATACAAGAGTAATAGGGGTGTAGAAGAAAAGATTTGTTGGATAAGGAGGGAATGAAAATGAAGGTCCTTAATTGGTCAGCGAGTAGTGGGGCCATTTCAATCAAATTGTATGAAAAAGTGGTGAAGAAAACTATATGAGAGGAAGGGGGGGCGAGTGTATAATTTGGACTTGAATGGTTATGGAATAAGTTTCTTCAAGTAGAAAGAGGATGCCCAAATAGGCTTTCAATGAATAGTGTACACTTTTTCCCAAAGTGTTCATATATGGTTTGTGGGGAAGGATGAAGAAGCGCAGATAGTGGGTGTGGGGACCAGAATATGAAAGGAATTGATTTCAATTACTTGAGGTCGTTGGTGGGGAAGTAACATTGTTCAATTTCATTAGGACAAACTAGTGTAGGGGGAGGTTTTCCAACCATTTCTTTTCTGTTTTTGTTGCCTAACTATTATGCTAATTTATACTTTCGGTAAAAAGTTTTCTTGCCTAACTAGTTTTGACGATCCATATCCATTTATATTACTATAATTAATAAACTTTTCTTTCCCTTCAAACCCAAGTTCCTATGTTTGAATTCTAAAAATCACTTTAAGGTCTGTGTATATCAACTCACAGCTTTGCATGATCAAACTCAGTCTACAAATTCATACTCAATTACTGCATTTTGCTTACTAGAATATCCAATAAAATAATGACTCACAAAGTTACAACACATTAACTAGCTTTTTGTTTACTACCATAAAACTACCAATGAGCCACTAGCATAGTGCTGGAATCCATTCTGTCCCAACCAAAATCAAAGTTGAGGCATTAAAGTTGTAATCCTTTAGGGCATGCATGCTCGTTAACCCAACACTATGGTCTTGACTTTGCTCCTTGAGCCACATTGTCCTACGATGCAGACACATACACACTACATGGACCAAAGTTCTACATTTCTTTCTCATGACAAAGATCTTGCTAGGGTTTGTCTTTCTGTCATTTTCTCTCGAATTCCTTTTGCATACCATTGGGCCACCGTTGACGCTCTTATAGCTGGTATATATTCATTCACTTCGTAATTTGTATTCACTCTTCCACAGATTCAAAAACATATAAAATTTTCATCACAAACAACTCATAGATAGTAATTAAGGTGTGATAGTAGTTCCTTCCCTGCAACCTCGGTAACTTCAAAGTTTCACTCAAATTATTCTGGAATTTGTCTGGTATGAGATTCTTCTCTAGAAGTTTACATGTTGGTGAGGTGAACAACCAAAGTACTTGTATTAAATACTCACGTAAAGAACAACGAAACTTCATTAAGGGTTTATTATGATGTAAACAATGAGGTGGCATGCATCAAAACGATTTCTACCCACAAGTGCCAGCCTCACATAAATTTGATTCCCTGTGTATATATATATATATCCAAAAATTTCCGATTGTTTCTTGATATGTCAGCTTCACGTTATTACTTTTTCTGGATTTTGGCCATTCTATTTTTTTGTGATAAAGTTATTCGGAGAACATCTCCTCAGTGACAAAACAACTAAATTATAAAAACATGATATTGCTTCTTTAATCTCGTGTCACAAAGAATCACAAGCTCCACGATAAACGGAATGCTTCCTCCAGCACGCGTATGTGTATATACAAGAAGCTATATGTGATTGTTCCAATAGAAAATCCAAAGACAAAATACTAATCTGAACAAAGATACTCTTTGGTCGTATAATCAACATCCTTCACACATGTACATGTTATGTCTTTCCATATTAGCCTCTTCTTTTAAAAGACAGACTATGATCCATCAACTCACCAAAAGGGACCTGTTGTCTAGGGCTTTCTGTTCTGTAATACATTGCTTTCAACACTCGTCGGTGCCAAAGATCGTGAATTAAAAACCCTAAAACACTTGAGATATATACATAATTCAGGATTCAATCATTTAATATTGATGGTTTTTGTGATATATATCTTATATACTACTGCAATTGAATGTTCTTTTAATAAATTAAAAACAACAATAAATGTATTTCTAAGTAATTTTATTTAAATAAATTTACTCTTTCAAATAATACATTTTTTTATTGAGACAAATTAATCAATTTGAGAATAAATTAGGATAAAAATATTTGATTGAAAGTTAAATATATCAGCCAATTTATTTTTCTGAAAGGTTAAAATTATAACAATCTTGGAACATAAAAGAAATGGAAAAGCAAAAGGAAAAGTCCAGAATTCGAGTGAAGTTTTGATTTTTCTTACATAAAATATCTAAGATTTGGGTCGAAGGAAATTGAGTCATGTTTGTTGGATCCAAATTTTCAAGTTACATAAGACTCTCTTTGGTATATCATTTGAGGAAAAGACTTAACAAAATAAAAATAAAAAACTAAAAGGAAAAACAATGTTAATAAAAATGGTTTCCAACTAATTAGATAATGTAAAGAAATGAAAAAGAGAGAACACCATTACTTTTGATGTCTGATATCTGTAATGCAGCATCCGTGCAATTGTCTACTTGCAAATTAAAAATCATTCTTTCATTAATTAAAATAAAACCATTCAATACCCTGGTTTAAATATTCAACGATTTTGCAATGAATAAAATAAACATTATTATATATTTTTTCAATCCCTTTAAAATGAAAAAACAAAATAATTTATATTCCTCCAAAATAAAAGGCAAAAGAGAGTTCCGTTAACTATGTGAATAATAGGTTTTTTTTTTCTATTTTGGTGTAGTTTTCAATTTTAATTCTCAAAATGGGTAGAAAAAAATTTATTTACTAAAATAGGAAAATTCTTCTAACTAGATAGACATAATTTCAAACTAGTCAAAATAGAAGTGATATGGACTATTTCAATTAATGAAATTAATTAAAATTGTTTCTCTCTCTCTTCAATCATTTTTTAATTATTTGATACTATGATCCTTAAGTTTAATAATTAACAAAATAAATAATAATAATAATTATATAATAATAATTAACAAAACTATAACATAAATATTAAGAGATACAAATTTATTTTAAATTAAAATAAAATAGCATAATGATAATAATAATAATAATAAGAATAATTTTAATTAAATTCATATGAATTTAATTTAAATAATAATAATAAGAAAATTTCATAAAAATTTAATTTAAAAAATTATTATTATTATTGAATTCACTTATTATTAATTATTATTGTTATTATGTTATTTTATTTTAATTTAAAAATAATAATAATTATTATTAAATTTATATGAATTATTATTATTATTATCATTATGTTATTTTGTTTTAATTTAAACTAAATTTGTATGTCTTAATTTTTTTATTACAGTTTTGTTAATTACTATTATTAATTTTTTTTGTTAATTGTTAAAGTAATAAACATAGTGCTAAATAATTAAAAAATATTTATTAATTATTATTATATAATGATTATTATTTTTTATTAATTGTTAAACCTAAAAATCATAATATTAAATAATTAAAAAATATTACAGATAAATAAATGATTTTAATTAATATCATTAATTGGAATCGCCAGCATGTCACTTTTATTTTGACCAGTTTGAAATTATACCTATCTAGTTGGCAGAATTTGCCCATTTTAGTAAATAATTTTTTTTCTATCCATTTTAGAAATTAAAATTGAGAAGTACACTAAAATAGGAAAAAAAGCCAAATAATAGAGACTTGGATGATCATTTAGTTGATATCAGTTTTTTCTTTTTTCAGCAATAAAAACTATATAAATTATATAGGTTATTTGGAGTATTCCAACCTATTTACAAATATACATGGATATAAGTACAAATAATTTTGGATTAAAATTAATTTAATGTTATTTTTAAATCTAAAATAATTTAAATTCAATATTTAATATCGCAAAAAAAAATAATCTTAATATAAAAGATCATTATATAAAATATACATGTAAAGATGAACAAATTATTTATTTAAATAAATATTAATAAATTATATATATATATATATATATACACTTAATATATATTTCAAGTAATTCAATTTTATAATTATTAATAATATTTAAATAATAATTACAGATTTTGTATAATGTAAAAACAAAAATTCCAACGTATTTTTTCAATCTAAAAAAATATTCTTATAAAAAATACAATAATTTAAAATATTTTAAAATTGTCATTAAATGACTTTATAAAATTTTAAATTATTTTATTTAAAAATATATTTTTGAATTTAAAATTCAATCTAATTATTTAGATTTGAAATCCAATTTAATTTTTTCCCGAAAGAAAGTATGACTTTGAATTAAATTTATATTTAGATATACTTGAGATTTTTTGGTTAACTTTTGAATGACTGAATTCAGATGTTATAGGTCAATTCACAGAAATGTGTTATATGGTTTTTATTTGATTTAGGTAACACATTTTGATTAGTACATAATACTCTGATATTGATATAAAAATAAGTTATAATTGAATTATAAAACCTGTTAAAAAATAAAACTCCTTATAATGGATATAAGTGATGGAATTGGATTAGCATTTGTTTTCTAATTTTTTTGGTTGGTATTATATATGTTTCTTGAGTGATAAGCTAATTACACTCAAACAAAATATTCATGACTGAAATAGTTTATTATTGTTCAAGATGTTTGAGTAAAAGAGATGTTAAAATAATTTTCTTCTTTTAAAACTTTAATTGTTTAAGTGACTTGAGTAATTTTAGGAAAGTACTATTTAAGTTTATAATTTACACTGCAAATATTTAGTTAAGAATCAATGAAATGTTAAATTCTATTAATATATCGAGTTATATAAATAAATGTTTAAGTAGTGAGAGTCTATTGGAAAATTATTGACATATTATATAAAATATGTATTAAATATCATAATTTTGCGAGTCCAACCAAATAAAGGTTACCCTCTTAATTTGAATTTAATATTAATATTTCATAATTACTTAATTCTTATAGATGTCATTGATGATAATTTTTTGACAGGGTTAAGTTTGTGATTATATATGTATTAGCATTGATATTTTTCTCTTTCATGATTATGTATTGATACCAGAATAAATAATTTTATAAAAATAAATGCTCAAAAAAATTATAATTGTATTATACTCATTTTTTTCGTTTTTGAATGGTTATATATACATATATGTTTATATAATATAAACATATATGATTTATTAAACTTATAATTTGGATGTTGCAAACATGTCTTTATATGATTTTTTAATCGATTAATTGTTTTATTGAAAATAATAGTCAATACTTACAAAATCATTAACATATATAAAATACAGTGTAATCAATAGAATGATACTTCATTAAAGATCATCATCAGATATTATTATTTGAACCATGTTTGGACACTCATACTTTCCCTCTCTCTCTATATACACACACATATATATTAAAATCTCTTACTAATTATAATTGTGTAAGTGTTTAAATTGTATACAAATGTGAATATATTTATAAAGATATTATTTTCTATAAAATATATAAATATAATTTTTAATTATATATTAATATTCGTAATTATTTATCTATATATTTTACTTATTTACATACAATCTAGTAGCAGATTTATATATAAAAACTAAACAAGAAATTGATAAATTTATTAAAAACTCATAATAATAGGATTTGAAATATTCTACATTGGTAGGAATTATTCTAAAATATAACTGCAATATAATTTATTAGGATACTCCAACTAAAAAATAAGTCTGTGTCCACATGTATATATTCATATTTGTTGCATAATAAAATTGAAAAGATAAGTTTCAATAATTATATTATGATATTAAATATATTACTTATCTTTAAAAGTTAAGATACTGCAATTATTTCTCAATTGATTATTATTGGAATAACATGCTCCTAATAACTCTATTAAATAGATAAAGTGGATAAGTTTTTGTAAACTTCTAAAACTATTGAGTACTTCATTAAATATATCAACTTAAGGAATAATAATTTAAAAATATAAATAAATATCAATTACAATACTATATATAAAATGTTCAAATTTTTAGAAATTTGATGTCAAAAGTCTTGTATATATAGGTAGAAATCTTTTAGAATTTTGACTCTCAACAATATTATTCATATAAGTGGCTAATAATGAAATTAATTATTATAATTTTGTACTTAACCTTAAAAAGGGAATTTGGCTTAAACGTATTTCTTAATTTTTTTTTTCAAATGATCCTCTGTACCTTAATCAAATTTTGAGCATCTTAAATATTAAGGATGATGGTCCCACCTAGGTATATGAACTTATTCTCCATTTCTTCTAGGATCATAGTTTAAAAACACAAAAAAAAAAATCTGATTGGGCTTATGAAATTATAATATAAAAGGATGAATAAAATCAGATACCGAATAGAATTTTTGAAGAATCAGAAAAGAAAAGAAGGGTGGGGAATTTGGTGATAGAAAAGAATAAGATTAAAACTAAAGGAGAATTATTTGTTTGCTTATCAGTTGTTAGGTTTATGCCTAACTTTGATTATAAATGATGGAATTGGGGAACTTACATTGATTTTGAGAATAAAGTGATAAACATTAGGAATGTTGGATCAATTCTCCCATAAGGCCATTTTATGAGAATTTTCTTGTCATATTCCTTATTACGTACCATAAATATAAAATAAAAAATAACAAAATAAATATCTCATTAAAGAATCAAAATAAAACAAATGAGTATATGAAGATTTGGTCTTTAAATTAATTAGGTTTATATGATTCAAAAAATTATCATGATTAAAGTGTTATTTAATTTTAATTCAGTAAAATTAGTCATTGGAGTATAGTTTATCTTCACTCAGAAACTTAAGGATTTAAGGTTAATTTTGTGGTAAAAGTGAAAGGAGAAAAGAAGTAGGGTATGAAACTTTCAGTAACAAAAACTAACATATCAACCATTAACATTTAACATTTGTCACTAAAAAAAACATTTCCTCCACCTGTCTCTATTACTTTTTCCTATTTCAAAACATTGGCATTTTAAAGATGTGATACACATGTTAAAAAATATTAAACAAATTATTTCTAGTTAATTTTTTTAATTACTTCTTTTTAATATAGAAATAAATATTATTCCATTAATTACTTTTAATTATTTGTAGAGGTTATGGTTGAAAAAATAACTTAAAAATTTAAGAAAACCATTTTTTAGAATAAAAGAAAAACTGGATTATTATTTTTAAAATGGATAAATTACTTTTTAGTTTTCCTTAATGATATGGAAGAAAAACAGAAAATATTTGTCATAAACTATAGATAGAAATTATGAAGCAGTTGCCTCATTTCTTTCCTTAGTCAGACACCATCTTCTCCTGTGGTTAAAAAAAAATTATAAATAATTATTTAAGAAAAAAAAGAGCTCCCAAATTTAGGAATGGTCACATGTCGGATAGAATCTCTGCACAGATATAATCACAAATAGAAATAGTGAAAGACATAAAAATTAAGAAATGTAATGTAAAGTCTGTCACAAGGTCAGTTCAACCTAATTTTAGGCCTAAAACAAATATTAAAATGAAATATTTTTAGGATTAATAATATTTTTATTAAAGTAATTATATTTTTACTGGAAGTTTATCTTACTATATTTTAATAATAAAAAATTATTTACTAAATAAATTTTGAAAACCTAAATTGATGACTTTAATTGCTTTATTTTTGGACCTACATCACCCAAAAAAACATTCTTTTGTTATGCTTATTCTTTGTTTAGAGTGGAAGTAGAAAAGTACAAAAAGGAAAGAAATAGAATTTGAATTGAAAAAAAGTAGTAAGTTGGATTAAAAAATAAACTAATTAAGTAATATAATAAATTAAAATAGCACCTTTGATTTAATTTCAATCAGAATAAGTTGAGAAATGATTCATTATAAATTAATTAATTTATAAAATTGAAAATAATATTTAAACTTATTTTTTAATAACATTTCATAAAATTACATAAATTTTAAAAAATAAATTTTTAATATAATTTTATTCTTCTATATGAATTTAAATTTATTTTATTAATATTATCTTTCAAGAAAATAAAATCAAAATTACTAATATCAAATTAATACTCAATTAATTTGTTTCAATTTTAAATAAAATAAAATTAACATTTGTTTAAAAATAGGAGCGAATAAAAATATCAATTAATTACTTATATATATCATTACAATTAATTATTTGTTCCAAAACATTTGTATGTGTTACCTATTTTTTATTATATTTAATTTTTATCTTATTTTTTCATATTTTTTTAAATTCAAACTAAATATAAACTATCTTAAGACGTTTTTAAATCCATAATCATTGCAACCATTAATTGTATTTATTAAGAATGTTAATAGTGTGAAAGAAGGTGAATAATTATATAAAATTCTTCTAATTCCCATTATAATTTAAAGATATTGAAAATGAAATGGGAAAACACCAATTTGAAAAAATTATAATATCTAAGTTGCCTCTGTCTAATAACGGACGAAACATCAAGATTGAATATATATACTGAGCAATACAATTTGTTCCAATACTTTCATTCAAGTGGTAACATGGGAGGAAAAAATTGTAAATGTTTGACTTTTTCTTTTTTTCACCATGGTAAAGGGGGCCAAAATCTTACTCTTCCTTTCCTTTCCATCACCTCAAATATGCAAACAAAAGATTTCATGTTAACGAGAAAGTGAGAATTTTTTTAGTAAATGTGATTAATACGAGTAAAAAAAATTAAAAATAACTGTTATATAATGAATTGCTAACATGCTTTTGCTTGTCATTTATTGAAAATGAGTATACATTAAAATTAAATAATAAATAACTATGAAGTAATTAGATTATGAAAAAACATTAAGATAAATTTATTGTGTTTATTTAATTTTAGCAATGTGTTATATTACTGACATATTACTTTATCAATGAAGAAAATATTTTCCTATGTAGCCCAAGTCACGACTAACAAGTTTGCAAAGCCATGAGTAATCAAGTTTGAAAAATCACGACTAATATACTTAAGCATCTTGTGTGACATGATGAAAAATACAAAATGTTGTAAATGCATAAACATAAAACGAAAAAGAAAATTGCAAGGGTCACATAACTGATTATGATTGTTTGCTTAATCAGCTATGATTAGCCACATAATCAATTATATGTCTATAAACGATTAGACAAACAAGGATAATGGATCAAGCGTCACTCATTACTCTTGCATGAAAGTGTCATAACCATATTATAATATCAACTCACATAAATATATCATAAATCAAGAATAATTCATAAATCAAAACTTATGAACAGAAAAATATTTTGTAAGTCATAATTTGTTTTTAACCCTTAATAAATAATTCTACTATTTAAATAAATTAAAATGAAGTCATCGCCCGGTAGAGAATGTTCCTACAAAATATCTACCAGCAGGTGCAAGTATAACGGATTAAACCTGATATAAAGAATGACTTTAGAGTGCAAAACAAAAGCAATGCACCACAAACAACACCGTCAACAGGCTGCCAAGTGTTGCATTTGCTTTAACTACTTGATTTCCAGCTAATCAGGTTTTGTTAATTTTATTTCAACTGGCAACAAAAATAGGAAGGTATTGCTTTCATCCGTAAAAAGCTTATCAGTGTAAAAATGATATCGATCACTCAGGATTTCTCGTGATTTTGAATTTATTACCTTAGAGAACAAATTTAAGAAATTACAACATAATTAGGCAAAAAAAAAATTAATGAAAATGTATAAATTGTTCACCTACGTATCAAATCAACTTTTTATCAAGATTCTCCATTGAAGCAACTTTTGAGGCGAAGGAAAACTAATATCAGATCAGGGTGTTTGAAGTTCATATTGTTGTCATAATGTAATGACATGATAATCCTCAACTGCTGAATATCAAATGTAGATTAAGAGTATTAAACATTCAAACCTTCTAGTGATGTTAGATCCCAAAAGGTGGTGCATGAAGGTACTGAGAAAATTTAAGGAGTGGGGTTAGACCATAAAGGCAATTATGAACAGCAAAACAATGTCATAATGAATGGAGCAGAAGATAAGTTGACAACTTCGATAAACTATTGCAAGGTCCAATATAGCTATAGCACATCCATATATCTGTGAGAATCGGATTAAGCATGTTCTAGATTAAAAACACATTTTTTGTTTATGAACAGCTCCTCCCAAAAATTTTCTTCCTTGTGTAAACAACTGCTAACCAATCAAAACAACAGCTGCCAGATAGGATTAAAAATATTCTTCTTTTGTACAATTAAACGAATAAAACAAAACAAAAATTAGGGATATGACATTGTGCTGTTCTGATATCAGAACCTGGTTGTGAACAACCTTCATGGGAGAAGCTCTACAGAACTGAGTTGTTCTAGAAAAATTGTAACAAAGCCTACACTCGTTAATTTGGGAAAGCTCCTTACTCATCCTCCTAGCTCACTTCCTTCTCTATTGACCGACCTTTAACAAAAACATGAATACACAAAAAATTGTACAAAACTCAAAAATAGGTTAAAAAAAGAAGAATGTAATATAGGAAAAAAATGAATATCTTATAAACTAGAGAAACCTGAGTTCATTGAGTACTAGCCACTAGCATGACATCAGAAACCATAGCTCCCATCATCACTACATTATCATCTGGTAAATCAACTATAACGATAAATGTGAGGAATGATATGATTACAAGGGGCACAGTGATACATGGAAGGGCTGTAATTGGAGAATGAATACAATTTTTTTTCTGTTATGAGACCCAGCTGAATCTGGAATTAAAACACAGCAAACAATATGCAAGTAAATTAAGTTGCTTTGGTTCCACAAGCTGTTTGTCCATTGAACAGAATAACTCATATTTCGTAATAACTATTCAATTCATATATATTTTCCTCTTTGAAAGAAACTACAAAATAACAAAGTAAAGACAAAACTAATCCCTCCATTAATTAATTTCCCCTGACGCATCAAAGCCACCTCAATCACCGATACTCAATCACAATGTAACATCCAGGCACAACAGAGGAATCTAATAAGCCATCTCAAAGGCAAGGGAATTAAATACATATAATATCGAAGATGATATAATTTCACGAAATTCTGAAAATGCAACAAAAAAACCGTTTGGAAAAAGCATCAAAGCTCATCCTCCATCCTCAAGTAATCTCCCACATCGGCCTGGCGCAGAACAACGATGCCATTGGGATCCAACTTCCTGCAATCCTGCGTAGACTTCGCGGCGACACCGAAACCCAACGGCACATCCGCCATGGAAAATACAACAACCCCGTCGCCGGCGGCGATGTTCTCCGTGATTCTGCCCAACTCGCCCTTCAAAACGTGGTTTCCGTACAAGAACGACTGCTCAGACTGCGGCTTGAGCCATACCTTGTGCTTGGCGTTGGCGGCGAGCAAGTTGAGGGCCTGGATGGTGAGGTGGAAGTTGCCGCCGTGGGTGTACTTGCCGATGCAGATGCCGACCGATACTAGTTTGGGACGCGCGACGTTGGTGGCGCGCTTAACGAGGGATTCGCTGGCATAGAAAATCTTGTTCTTGTGGAGGCGGAAGCAGTAGCGGCCAGGGTTGGCGTCGGGGCCCTCGTGAGAGGGGTTTTCGACGATGTTCTTGAGGTTGTTTCCGACGAATTTGAAGAGCTTCTCGAACACTACACTCGTCTCCTTCTCATCCAACGGTCTCATCTTTCTCTTTCTCTGTTGCTCCCTCCTTCTAGGGTTTTACGGCGAGATTAGGGTTTTTGGTTTTGTTTTTAAAACAGAGAACAGTTCAGAAGATGTAAAAGATACTAATGCCTAAAAAAGACACCACGGCCCAAGACGGCCTACGAACTAGAACACCAAATTATTTGGGCCTGGGTTGCTGTCTTCGGCCCATTTAATCAACCAAGGGCTATCTCTGTGTGGTTGCTTTTTTTTTATTTTTATAAATTTAAATACTGTATTCATTTAAAATGTTAATATTTTATATCTAATATTCACATATAAATGATCATAAATTATTTTAAAACTTTGTACTAAAAATTTAATGGATGACCAAAATGATAAGATCATTTTCATGCATGATACTACAAGTAACAATCTTAACTTTATCGTAGTTAATGTCAATATTAACTTTTTCCTTTATTAGTCAAGTATTTGATTTTTTTTCTTATTTAACCATACTAATCTTTTTAGAAATTAATAATATACGTATAAAAAATACTTACTCTTGTTTTATCAATTAATTTAATGGAGGGATGATAATGAAAAGGACGAACACGAATAATACCTACCCGTATAAAAATATTACATGTGCTGTTAGATAAGATTATTTAAAAACAGATTTTAATAAATAAACTCGTAAAAATTTGTTTTTGAATAAAATTATAAAATATAATAGTATTACAAATAGAGTTAGTTCTAAAAATAAATTCAAATAAGTTATATTACAAAGTATAAATTTAAAACATTTAAAAAGTTTTAATTTCATAAATCTAAATAAAAAAACAAAATTATATCAAATTAAAATTTAAATTAATTTTCATCTTATTAATGTTTTTATTGTTAATAATTTCATTTTTTTAATTTTTTTATAAAAATATTCACATAAATTTCATTGACAATAACAATAATATCTAAATAGTATAATATTTTACTTACTTTATTAACAAACATATAATTAAAATATATATTATATGGTTTATTTGAATAATCACTCAATTGAATAAATTGTGTAACAAATATTTGATGACTCCTTTGTATCTATGTTATTTACAGTGGAATTGTTTTTTTGGTGTGTACCCATATGGATTTTGCCTTTGTTTTGAGGAGTTTTTAAGTTTAAATTTTGGCACCTTTGTTTATAATTTTGGTAATTTGTTATTGTTGTTCATTTATTATCAGTTTTCATAAATTATTGAGAGTTTATGGAGATTTATTTCCATTACCAACTATTAGAGTGTGTTTTATGTTATTGTTGTGTCATTGTTTCATTTCAGAAAGATTAACAAATAATATGATAATCAAAAAGGCTTAAAATTCTTCAAAATCAAAATCATACCACTAGATATTTAATAACAAGGTAGACCACTCATTGAGCAAGTTAGTGGGTTATTGACTTCAATACATCAAACTTTAAAGATTCAATTATACTTTTGGACAAGATTCATGTTTGATCTTCATTCATTTTTCGTGGGCAAAATATTATGTTTGTAACATGCACTCTACTCTGATCTTTTATTCAATAAACCATGATTTAATTTTTTTCAGATGTGATCTTAAGAAGAACATAAACGAGTAAGAGTCGTGTTCGTTCAAAACAAATTCATAGGTTTGATGAAATTGGTTATCAATATCATTTGTCTCTATTATATGCTTGAATTTACTTTTCTAATAATAGTTTATGTAATAACGAAACTGTTTTTAAAACTCGGTTAATAATTTGGCTTGCTTGAAGATTAAGTTATTTCATCTTATATCACGAACAATCTTGGAAAAATATTTTGTTTTATGTTATTAAAGAAAGTCAAGAAATATTAGTTTGCATGATAATGAATTTTATCTTCAATTCAAAATTACTATATTTTTTTGTTAAAATTGAACACAATATGAATATATTGAGTGAAGACCATTTATTTTCTATGTAGACAAGTTGCCACAATATTCGAACGTCTTTCATCTCACCTTCAACATTATAAGGAAAATACTCCAGAGGAATTACAAAACAAATATTAACAACAATAATAAAAAGTTGATGTTTTAATTTAAATAAATGAGTTTCAACAAAAAAGGTCAATTATGGGCAACACATTCAATATATTATCTATTGCATATTACCTTTAACAACTACCAATACATTTCTCAATCAATGTTATTTTTTAAACAGTATAATATTCAACCATCTCCAATATTTATATATATGGATCATTTTCAAAATCACGATTATAACATGTATGTTTAAGATTTAGCATGTTTAGTCCCAATTTCAACAAATTTTTTTACAGTTATAATATTTTTTTTCATCCCAGTAAAAGAAATCCTTCTACCAAATTTAAACATTTTTCATTTCTAATATCATTTATGAATCGTTATGAATTCATATCATCTTTACAAAAATTTTAACTAAAGCGCGCGGAAAAGACGATGAAAAACATAATAATGACAAAGAAAATAGTGTTAATTTGCAAACATAACTAAGAATCTGTACACAATAATATTAAGATCCATATTTATATATTTTTTTCGTTAAGTTTGTTTTCTACCCTCCTACTTTATAACCAAAGTCAGTGCAACCCCGTGGAGGTTGCTAATACCTGCTAGAATTGATCAACAAAAATGGGTTTGAGAGATATATGTTGCAGAAATCATGTCCTGCAGTTTCTCAAATGATGTAATCAGAAAAGAAATTAGAAAGCAGAGAATAGTGGTCAAGCGTACATTCGTAACCAAACATAAAGAACACACCAACTGTACACCAAACTAGAAGTAACAAAACAGTATATACTGTTGCAAAAGCATATTCATCGTTCGCATGCTAAGAAAAACTATATACTGCAAACAAACAAAAAAAAAAAAAAAAAAAAAAAAAAAAAAAAAAAAAAAAAAAAAAAAAAAAAAAACTAAAAATCAAATCCACCAGCATCTCCAAAACCAGCGTCATAGCCAGCATCGTAAGAACCCACATCAGAAATCATGTCTCCGATTAGAAGCCCACCCAATGCTCCTCCAAGCAAACCCGCTCCCAATCCCATTCCAAATTTGTTCTTCCCAGCAGGTCTTTGAGCAGGAGCAGGAGGGTAACCGTACCCGGGTTGTGGCGCGTACCCGTAAGCCGTTTGTGGAGCGTACCCATATCCCGCTTGTGGCGGCGGAGGGTACACATATCCGGCCGCATATTGCGGCGGTGGCGGAGGAGGATACACAACGGGATACGACGCAGAAGTGGACCCCACCGCGGGAGCAGGATAAGCCGTCACCGGCTCTGCCTTGGGAGGAGCCGAGGGCAACGGCGCTGACGGCGCTGACGACGCTGACTCTTTCCCGGGCGCTGTGAATTTTTCGCTGAATTTGTATGAAAAACTGAACGCTCCTTTGGGCTTGCCGGAGGGTTTTCTGACCTGGTAACTGACATGCTGGAAGGATTTTCCGTCACCGGGTTGGTCGAGGAGCTCCCTGATGGGGACGTGGACCCGGCCGATTTCCTTGTCGGCGGAGAGGTTGCGCTCGCAAAGGAGCTTGATTTCGAGGGTCAAGCGGTTCTGGCGCGCGAGCGATTCGTCGATAGTGAACTTCTGGGTTACGTTCCACGTGGGGTTGGTGCCGCCGTTTCTGTCGACGGGAGTCTTGATCTTTTGAACGCCGGAGAGCGAAACGACGGCGTACACGTCCATCTTGGAGAAGAGATTCACGTCTTTCAGATCCTTCGCCGATCCGAGGCTGAGTTCCAGCGTTCGGTGTTCCATGGTGACGCTGACGAGGGTTTCGGTGAATTTGCAGATGAGAGATATGAGTCCGAGATTGTTTGTTGCGTAGGTTTTATCTTCTTAAGTATCACAAATTAACGTCAACCGTCTCGAACTTAAAGTCCCACTCTTTCGCATTCACGCGTTTCAATATCGTTGTTTTTTTTTCTCAATAAAGGCGGCTTTATGGTTGTAACGAGATATTTGGCCGCGATAAAATAAAATATTCTATTATTATATGTATATTTTTTTCAGTTTGATATAGTTAATACTGTTTTATAATTTAAAAATGACAGAAAATTAAAGTTAAAAAAAGAAAAATGGCTTAATCGAATGAAACAATTTCTTTGGAAACTTCGATAAAATTTACACTGCACTTGACCAAGTCATGTGTCAGTTGTATGTGTCTGCATCACTTTGCATATGCAGACCTACACGGCACACGACTTCTTCCTATTGTCATTTTCACTTTCACTGATGCGTGTTTTGCGAGTTAAACAAAGAAAATTTACAATATTTATTTTTAGTACACGTATCGGACTGTTTCCAAGAAGTTGTTGGGACCCTTCTTTGATTCTTCTTCTTTTTTTTTTCTTTATTTTGCAGTTAGTTCTAGTTCGCTCTTTTCTTATATTTCGACTTCTTATTAAATTTTAAATATTACTCCGTTTTTATTTTATTTCTCATAACAGAATTTGAAAATATCTCAAATAGAGCACGCCGAAAATTATAGATGTTCTCATAATTTTCTTTTGGCAGATGGAATTCAACTCCGGGACCATAAATGGATGGTACTATAACTTTCTTTCCAGATGTTCTTAAATGAGTTATATTAGGGCTAGGATGATGTATGGAAAAACGTATAATACAAACAAATATTGAATTTTGACTTTTAAACTTATATAATAAACCTAATCTTATTCGATTTTTTAAATGAATTCGAATATAGATACTTAACTTGGTCAAATTTTAGAATCAAATGGGAAACAAATATATGGAATCTGAATTTGCTATTTTTTTTTTTCCACCACAGTGATGTCGTCATGTAGCGAAAACTTGGAGTATTTTTGTGCGTTGGGGATTGAGGGATGTGTCATCATTTATAAACGCTAAAACTAGAAGTTAAAGTTAGAGAAAAGAAGTGTATGGTATTCAATGCTAATCTCTTCATTTTTGTGTCTACATGTCATGGTTCCTTTCTTTAGGAGCAAAAAGGGAAGAGTATATGTAGAAGACTCCCTTACACTCAATAATAACAAGTAGCAATTTATACAAATGAACTAAATTTTTCACGGATTAACTTTATGAAATAAAAAATGAGCATTAAAACATCAGATTATCCCTAAAGAGAAGGAAAAACTAGTTATATGGCTTTTTTTTTAACTAAATTCATCTAATTTCTTATATGATTTTCATTCTCTCTTCGGTTGAGAAGAGAAAAAAAAAACTTTTTACTTGAGTTGATGTATTATGAATCATGATTATTTCTTATAACTTTACAGAGTTTCATTATCTCCTAATCGGTCAAACCAATATTTAATATCAATTTCATGTTAGTAGTATTGGACAGTATTAGATTATAAAAATCCGTCTACATGTAAACAATTTATAGAAATATTATTGTTTTAGTCGTGCAGATTAATTTAAATAGAAATTTTCAGTATTTTTTTTATATTTCTGTTCAATTTATTTCTTCATCCTTCTTAAAAAATAATTAATTTTGTTATTGCAGTTGAAAAACAACATTTTACTTATTCTCTTTAACATATATTTATTTAAGTATTTAAACATTAATTATCCCAAGTTTCAATTAACTGTATCAATTATAATAATCTTAACAGATTATTATTTACTTTGGCCCATCTTAAGTCAGAGTAAAAATAAATAACTATGTATTAATTCTGTATTATTTGTGATCATTTTATATATACATACATAAACTTCTTTTTACACGTTTCTTCTATTAATAATATTTCCTCCTATCTAGGACGAATCATTTATAATATAATATTTAGTCTATATTATTAATTACAAACTATAAAATTATTAACAACATTTCATGTGTGTTTCATATTGATTTTAAATATTTTTATCACAAAAGATTTTCACCACGGCATAATAGTCACTTATATTAGATAATATTGATAAAATATAGACAAACAATATGAAAATTATATATAATGTTATCTCGATCATGCTTATTTTTAAGTTATTCAAACTTTATTCTTTATAGATATCAATCCAAATGCAATATGAAAATAATGTATAAAAAAACTACTTAAAATAAAATGATGATCAATTTTATTCTAACAAAAATCCAATCAATAGTAAATAACATAAAACATGTATATGTCTGTGACACTTCCATCAAAAGATACTGTAAGGAACAATACTCATATAGTATCACGTTCATGAAACACTTTAGGTTGATACCTTTATTAAGTGGATCAACTAAACTTAGTTTTATATGCTATATGAAATCGGTTTATCTTGGATTTTTTTTACCAACCAGAAACTTAATTTGAGATAACTTTAATTTGGTTGTACTCCTATTATTGTTATTGTTGTTGGAGTAATGAAATTACAAGAAAAATTAAAGTTTTATCAATGATTAATCAAATATTAGAGAGAACAAATCTGACAAATTTCACTGAATAATTAGAAAATATAAAATGCAAAAAAAGTCAAAAGACGAAGAAGGAACTACAATCACGAATAATGAATAAGTTAAGGAAGGTTCAACATCTTGAATTAATAATTCAAATATAACATTCAACATTTTTAATAAAAAATCCAAAGAAAATTTCACTTACAGTGCACAAACTTCAATTCATAAAATGAAATTTAACTTTTTTTCAAAAGTCAACATAAGCTTCATCTACTAATTAGGTTCATCCAACAAATCATTTAATTAACTAATAAAGAATAATATTCATACAAAGACTATAACTACAAAGGATATAAATAAATAAATAAACAATAAAAACTAATATAAGAATTCAAACTATCACTCTGACTTCCATCTTCACAGTTGAAAATTTTCATTTCCATCTTATTTCTTTAAAGGTTATTATTGAGACATTGTTTGAAAAAAAAGATTATCTTCTTATCACACCTTATTAATTGTTTTTTTAATGTGTCCATTTAGAAACATTGTCTCAACATTTATAACTCTAAGTAAAATAAGTTATCTATATCATCTCCTATTCTAGAATAAACTAATATAATCCTTAAAGTTATTATTAGCTTTCTATAGTGAAATTTCTTAGTAACGCCTCTTGAACATACCTATTTGAGGAAGAATTTTATTTTTATCTTATTGTGGAAACGATTTCACCAACAATAATTTAAACATTACTTTATTAATGTTGGAGTTGTAACTTGAACAATAGTAGGTAGAATTAATCTGGATTACTATTAAGGAAAGATTTTTCCTTAAAAAATATTTTTCTTATGTTCTCTTTCCTTTTAAATTGAATTTCCTTAAGAAGTATTGTAGTTCTCATATAAAAAATCTTGAAGTGTGATTGTAAAATTCATGATCCTCAAAGAGTGTTGTGCATAACCAATAAAATAGTATTATATTAAAGGATCATCAATTTTATCCACGACAAATATCTTAAAGGTGTGACCTAAACATCCGCGCATAAAGCAGTAATTAAAACATGGGTTTTCGGGAAAAAAAAAATATTTCATTGAAATACTATATGCACCCCCTTAGACTCATAATATTCCTATCTTCTTTTAATATATATATATATATATATATATATATATATATATATATATATATATATATATATATATTAAATATAAAAAAAAGTTTAAAACATATATTAAGCTTAATTATTTTGTAATTTCTCACACACTTATATTACAAAACAAATTCTTGCATAAAAAAATCATTTTTGTGTCTAATGATATCCTAAACAGGATTTGCCTAATGGTGCATGCAGTAAGAAATTTCTTATGTATGGTTACTATTCAAATATAGGAATCTAATGATGAAATTTCCAAATTGACTTATATTTGCACTTCAGAGATAAATGTGTTTAGGATTGCAGAATAAGAGCAACCACATGCCACAACTATCTCTCTTTATGTTTCTGAGAGAATCATATATTAATGGAATTGTGGGTAGAAGGGGTTTGAAAAGTTATTGCAGATTTATTTCCCAATGTTTAACATCCCTCTTTCATTTTTGCATTTTCTATTCAGCATTTATCTTCACAAGAAATTTTCACCAATAAAACCCTTCATTCACATTAGAGTATATTAACATATTGTGTGACTGGTTTAGTTGCAGAATTGGTACAAACTTTCATAGCATAAATTGTACAAAGATAGACACAATGTTATATAAATAAGACAACTGGTGTTCTTAAACATCTTTAACATGATTCTGTTTTTCTGTCTCATTTTGTTTTTATGAATTGATTTTCCCTGTTTTCTGTCTGGGGATACACGTGCTTCTGATTTATGTACATGCACACAAATAAAATAAAATAAAAAATATTTTTGCAACAGATATATAGTGATGCTGCATATGTCTGTTGTAATCACTCAGAATATTTTATTTTTAAGAAAGAACATCTAAAACCCTGATCTGTTTAATTGGCATTTTCTAATGGTTCAGAAATTATATGTGAATTGGAACATCTTTTAAGAAATTCCATTATCATTCTTGTCAATTTTGACAGCAGAACCTGCAGATCTAATTTTCTTAAGAAGAAAAGATTAATGTTTTTGATGAAATAATTTATGGAAGGGGAAAGAGGGATTGTTTTATTTCACAAAAGTTTCATTGTTGTGAGTAGGACTTTGGATATTAGTATCATCTTTCAAGCACCAGGTAGGAAAAAAAAAATCAAAGAAACTTTGTTATAATATCATCAATTTACATAATATGCCAATTTTTTCCATTTTATGGAATGTTATTATGATACTATATTTTACTCCAAACTTAGAAGGAAAAATATAAAGTGGTCTTAAATTCATTTCACTATTGTTTCTAAGTCACAGAGTATAATTAATAAGATGTAAAAAATTCTATTTGAGTCAAGTTCTTAAATAATAGACTTGACTCATAAAAGAAATTTGATAAGTTTGATTCATGAGTTCAGTTGAATTTAATTTAAATTTTAAGTCTGACTAATTGTAAAAACATAAATTTTATGTTTAACTTATTAAAAAAATAATTGAAGTAACTCTTTTGAAAAACATAAATAAAAAATTAGACATCAATAAATGATGAATTATAAAATACTTATAGAGATATCACTTTCAACCTAACACAATATAATTAGTTTATCAGCATTTTCATTTCTTAAATATAATAACCTTATAGTTTCTTCATGATATCTATATATCACAATATTTTTGAAATTTTTAACATGATTGACTTGTTGAACACATTTATAACTTAATTACTTTTGTTTTAAGGATTTAAGAAAAAATAACTTTGCCAATAACATCTAAAAATTATTTTAATACTAATATACAAAATATAAAACACAAAAACACAGTTTTAACAAGTTTGGCTAGTTAATTTAGAGTTAAGTTCACTTTTATAGAAAAAAATACCAGGAACTACCAGAACATTAGAAAAAGATATTAGCAAAGTTAATAATATTGATCTACCGTATTAAAAATAGTAACGTATTCTTTTAAGAGGATTTTTAAATACATTTTTTTCTATATTTAATATAAGATAACAAAAAATCATGAAAAAAAAATCATAGGAGGGGGATTTTATTGAATTCAAAACTTTTTTTTAAAGTTAAATTGAATTTAGATTTTCTTTTGCAGCAAAGGTATGTCTGTCCTAATTTAAACCCACATGTGAAATATGTGAAATGTATAGTTTTGGATTTAGTTTGACTAAAAGTTAAATTTGAAAGTTTAATATTTTTTTTTCTATCACTCAACTCCTCTAATGACAATTTTATGTGAAAAATGTACATCTTTCAGTGAATTAAAAAAAAAAAACTAAAATTACACTATTTACAATTTTCAATTTCACATTTTTATTTATACTCCTGTAACAGTTCCCAAAATAATAATAAATGTCTGTCAGTCATATTGAAGTCCCAACAGGCATACATGCGCAATCCCATATCTTGTTGGCAATGAGATAACATCTTATCACCAAATTGTAACACTCAACTTTATAAATACATACACATACCTGTGCAATGGATTTATATATTATTTTATAACAATGAAACATTGAATTTATAAAATATATTTTTTATAAAATAAACAAATTGAATATGAAATTTATTAGAGTGATGAATCATTTTCAATTGTAAATATGCATACAAGATTTAGACAAAATTTATAACACCTCTTATTATAATCTATAGCAAAAATTTATGTGATGAATGTCATCTTCATGGGATTGGTATAATTTATATAATCAAATCAAATTAAATATGTTTAATGCATTTTAAAATATTATTAAAGTTCCTCTCACTTTAAGAAAACATGTACATACAACTCAAAACTTTCCAAATAATATAAACATACATTAAGTCATTACATGCAACTCAAAACTTTTCAAATGATATAGACATACATTAAGTCATCACTCACTCTCGTAAACTAAACACAATCTTCCATACTTGCACAATACTAATTTATAGTAATTAAAATCATTAAATCAACTTTAAACATAACACTAAGCAATCAAAATAAGAAAAAAATATCTTTTTCATATTTGCCATTAATAAGCCTAAGTTCTATTTGTGTTTATGCAAATACCTCGTCTGCATTAAACAATTTATTTTTAAAAATAATATTATCTTATTCTTTTTAGACAATGTTATACTCATCCATGTAATCTTTTACATATAATTACAGTTGAAGTTTACCTTTCTAATCTCAAAATTTTAAAAATGTTCTATAACCCTAAGTAATGGAGAAACTGAACTTCTATATATCCACATGTCAGTTATAAATCAAATCCTAAAAACTACCTTACAAGTGAACATGAGGTGATAGATAGATTTTTTCTTTTAAAATTGGCATAAAACACACCTGCTGTTAGACATTCTAATATTAGCTTTTAACAAGTTGTCATAAGTTGGTAACTTGTCTAACAAGATTCTTTGGACACAAAACTTGGGTGAAGGCAACACCTTTATTTTTCAAAATTTATAAATAGTTGCTCACTCTTTTTATTTCATTCCTTAAACTACTATAAGCTGACCTCACAAAATATGTCTCATTCTTCTCACCTTTCTAAATTCACACATTCTCGATATCCCTCTTTAGCAAGGAAGTCTGCATTAGTGGTAAAAATATATGTACTAAAGATTTTTTCCATCCCTCTTTAGCAAGGAAGTCTGCATTAGTGGTAAAAATATATGTACTAAAGATTTTTTCCATTCAAACTAATATATTCTCTAACTAAATATCCAATTCTATTTATTTTCACACCATGCTCCTGTCGTGCACACCTTAGCATCCTTTAGACAAGAGTTTGCATACAATATAAGATACCTATCTTTTAAAACTATATTCACCTATCTATTGTCCTGTCATAATAAAACCTTATGACTTGGTCCCAGTTTTCAGGTAGTATTCATAAACAAGTTTCCTTCTGAACCTTTTCTTTATAAGATTTATTTGTACCATTATCCAAACCTTGCCAAGATCCATATTTAGATTCTAAAACATATTTCGATAAGCTCTTTTCTTCCATTCCTAACCTCTACTTCCGTTTCTCAGGTAATGTATTATTAAAGTTTTTTAATTCCAAAATTTCCAAACCACCTTCTAAATTACTTTTGCATATGATACCCCCTCAGCCTAAGCTTTCTTACAATGATTTTATCTCATCCTTACAGAAAGTATTTCTTTATTCATATAATTTGTACCCTAACACATTGTGACAGTTTAAAAATTAACATTAGAAAACACTAATTTGATTAAACAAACTCTTATAGCCAATGAGATGAACTTCTCGTTCCATCTTATCAATCTTTTCCTAATCTTTGAAAACATCCCTTTCCAAACTTCTTTTCTGTTATGGTTTCTCTAATATAAACATTGTCATACAATTGCATTTCATTAATTAATGCAACAAATCTATGTAATCTATGTCTATCAAATCCTATACCAAATATATGTAATCTATGTTATCTATCCAACAAATATATGTTATAAATGATATATAATTAAGAATAAAAGGAATATTATAAATACATATAACATTATATATTTTTTTAATTTTTAAAATATAATAAAAAATAAAATAGAAATATAAAAATATACACACAAAATATATTGTTACAAATCATAGAAGATTTAAAATCACATACAATATTATATCTTCATCCATCTGTTTATTTCTTTTGTAATTTTTTTTTCTTTATTTTGTAATTTTTTCTTTATTTATCATTTCATTCGCAAACAAGTTCCATTGAATTTTAATTGAGAAATTGTTTATTTTTATTTATAATCTTTTCATTCTTCATTATCTAAATTTATTTGTAATTAATTTAATTTTGTTACTTCAACCAGTTAAGAATTTTGATCCTCTCAAATAATTTTTATTTTAAATTATGTTTGATTGTTTTTTGTGTTAGACTGTAGGTAACTACTTCTAATAGTTTTCAACTACTTAGGTATTTTGTATGAGATCCAAGTAAATTTAGATTAAGTGGAGTTATTGTTATTTTTAAATTATTATTGAAGCGTTTTTAATTGTAAAATTATGTTAGTGATAAGAAAGTTTGTTAAGGTAAATGAACATTTATATTAAAGCCTAAAAAGATGTTATGTTTATTTATCAATATGTGTATTGGATAGTGAAAAGTTTGTTTAAAATGATGTGCATGGATATTAAATTTTGAAACATATTTGAAATGAGTTTGGAAGATGGTTATAAGAGAAACATGCAGAACTGTAAAATTTTCATAATACTTCTAATGAGGATTTCATCACATCAATCTTACTCTCAACTTAATCACCTTAGTGAAATTCTATGTGCATTATGAACTTACTTCGATAAGTAGATGTTAATCTTGTAGTAATTAAAAATATTACAATTTGAACACGCTCAGAAAAATGTTTAACTCGTAGATTATCATGTTTACATCCACACGCTTGATCATGCATATGTGTTAGGAATAAATATTGATATTCTATACTAATTATAATTAAAAATATGGATAATAAGTTTATCTGAATAGTTTGAGTTCAAATATGTAAAATGATTTAACTATGTAGTTGTTTATTCTAAATATTAAATATAAAACTATTTATTAAAGAAAATATCTTGATTCAATAATAATTTAAATCATATAAATTAAAATATCATTATTTAAATTTTGATATAACTAAAACTCATATATTATAAATATCACTTTATAATAAAATCCATAATAAATACCACTTTATACGTATAATTGTATTTTAAATTTATAATAAATCACCCATACAATAATATAAAGTTGTTTTTAATTATGGATAACTTTTTGTAAAGTATTGAAAATTAATTTAAAAGTAAAGATAAAAAGAACATTGAAAAGAAGAAAAGATTAAAAAGAACTCCCAAAAACTTTATAAAAATATTTTCATGAAATTGTATTCTTAAAATGTATTTGCGCAAGTTAAATGCTACTTTTTTTGGTTCTTATTTATAAATCTCAAATATGAAGAAAAATTTCTTACTTTTACTGGACTTGATCTATAATGTTTTCTATATTAATTATTTTTGGACTAAAACTAACGAGGAGGAAACATGCGATAACAACGAATTAAAGAAAAAAAATAGAAGGTACAAATAATAATAATAATAATAGTTTCGAAATATATATTTAAAATAAATTTCTCTTTTTTAATGAAATAAAACATTTTTTGAATTTTGATGAATTAGATGATTAAAAGTATGATTTAGTTTATAGTAACAAAATTTTTATCCAACCATGTATTTGATATCTGTTAATAGAAAATATCCACGATATTGATAGCCATAACCTTTTAGATTTCTAACTATAATTTTTTTAAAGTTTTATATTCCTTCGCAAAGAATTTTGTCCACTGAAAGTGCATATGTCAAGTAGACATGAACGACACATTCTCAGTGCCAATCGAAGAGACATAGAAAATGTATGAAAACTTTGTTGGGAACTTTTAAATTATAGTTTGGGCGAAAGTGATTAAAAAATTATATAAACTAAGGTTGAGTACATATATTAATCTTATTACTATAGCTTTATTCATACAAAAAAATTCCACTCTCCCATAGTAATCTAACTTGTCGTTATGTTTTTTCTTAAAACTGAATTTCTTTTTCATCACATCCATTCTTTTCAACACAAATGGAGTGTTTTGCTGAACTAAATTGCAAATTATTTTCCTTCTTCTTTCTCCTTTAAGTGTTGAATATTGGTTGAAATTGTTAATTGTATAAACTTGGTTGAAAGGGAGTTCGGTTATTGTGTGATTTATAATGCAATGGAAAGTTATAACTTAAAGAATTTGAATTGTGCGACTGAATTAGATAATTATGCAAAAATTTTGGTTCTATATAATTCATTTAATGAATGAGATTTCAATTAGTAAATTTTAATTTAAAGTAAATTGAAATTTCAACCTAAGTCCTAAACCTAAAAATTTTAATCTGTTAAATTCTTTTAGTGAAAAATAATTCACCCGACAATTGAGTTTTTTTATCAATTAATCTCAACCCAAATTAAAAATTTTAATTGATTACATTCGCTCATCCAACTTTTTAATCCATTCAACAAAATTTTCCTCAACCCTAAGTGTGACTAATAAATTGAAGATGTACTGCAAGTATTAAGATAGAAAATCTTATAAGATATATATGTTCTAATGTTCATGTGTATAAATAAAATAATATATACACTAAGTTGAAAATAAAACTAGTAAGATTTAACTAAATACATATAAATAACCCTCGTATAAGATATTGTTAGTTAAAATTCATACTGGAATAATTAGATTGTCACACATATCAAGTGAACGACAAACATTAATCAATAAATTTAAATTTAAACTTAATGCTAAATAATTAACGATTATTTGAACGTTTAATGATATATTTGACAACATTACATACATAATTAAAATATTATTTTACTTTTACTTTTTCAGAATTATATTTATATATGTGTGTGATTTGAAGGCAGAAAGTAAACACGATAACGTCAAGAAACACGGAAAAAAAGCAAAAGCTTGAAAGCTAATGAATTTTGAGGGAGGACCACGATGCCTTTAGCATACCACTATACTTTTCTTTTATCATTCTTTTCCCAATTTTCCTTTTAACTATGAGTCCTCCCACCTAATTCTCTCAAATAACATGGGTTTATCCACCAACCTTACTTAACTAACTTTCGTGCTTATCCCAAGTTAATTCACTATACAAATTAACCGTTTTGCAACACCAAATTATGGTAAAATCCTATGTCCTCAATCTCTCAATTCCAATCTCAAACCATGCATGTACGTTTATTTAGTCATTCAAGTTTCTATTTAAGAGGAAATTAAAACACAGGGATTTATAGATTAAAGAAAAAAATGTTTTTCCTATTTTAAAACTTCTTTTCATTTTGTGTTAAATTACATTTATAATTTTTCATTATCTCATCAATTAATATGGAATCGCCAGCGAGATGAGAGATGCATTCGAATTAGGTAATGATTTATATAAATAAAAACTATAAACCAATATTTTTTTGTCCATAAAAAAATTATAAACATTTTGATATCAGGTTTCGCTATACCATTTTTTTTATATTTTACCCTATTTTAGTAGTTTTATTAAATTTAAAATATAATAGCATAAATATTTTCACTAATAATAACTATTTATAATATATAATAATATATAAAGAAGATCTTCAAATGTTGCATATATAAATAATTTTCCTATTTTAAAATAACTGGATAAAATTTAACTTTACGCTTAATTTTTAAAAACCTTACACTACGCATATATTTTATTTAAAAATATATAAACTTAAAAATAGTATAAATTTAATTTTCAATAAGATACCATGACAAAAATACAACTGCACCTACATAATCATACTGGTATTTTTCAGTGATATTAATAATACTGCCAATCTATAATTTGTCATAATCGATAAAGACATACATTTTATTTTACACCATTTTTGTATTTAAAATTGTTTTAAATATTTGTTGGCGTAACTATTATAGAATATAATAATATAGTAACTACAATAAAGATAAACATTGATTTATGTGATTTATGAAAATAAAAGAGAGAAAAATTTATGGAGAGGGAAGGAGGGGAATATCTACCAGTAACAAGAAAAGTGTAGCTGCAATAATCTCGCCGTCCAATTCAAAAATTTTGTTTTCATAAACCCAATCATCACTCTATTCGTTTCTTCCTATAAATAAACAGCGTCTCTCTCCGCCAAATCTGACTCAATCAGATAGAAAACTTGTTTCCTCTGTTATCACTTTCTCTCTCTTTCTCTCTCTCTCTCTCTCTCTCTGGTCTCCAATGTCGGCTCTCTTCTCCATTGCCTTCAGCGTCTCCCTGAGGTTCCTTTCCCTCTCTCTTTCCAAACGCACAGATCCTAAACCCTAATTTATCTATCGGCTTCTCCCCAATTCTCAGAAACCCTAATTTCATTCGCCGTTGCAGGTTGTAGCCCCTAAACGGAGGAGACTATTTGCGGCAATGGAGGAATCGAGTAAAGTGAAGCGTGCTCTGATTGATTCCTCGGCCGGAGCAATTTCCGGAGGAATATCACGGACTGTTACCTCGCCTCTCGATGTTATAAAGATTCGATTCCAGGTATGGTTTTGTCTGTGTTGTGTTGTATTTTTTTTTTTTTTTTTTTTTTTTTTTTTAATTGTGGTGTAATTCATGCTCAATTCAAAATAACAGGTTCAACTGGAGCCCACATCTCAATGGGCTTTACTACGCAAGGATTTGGCTGCAGCTGCTTCTGCACCGTCAAAATATACTGGCATGTATCAAGCGATCAAGGATATTCTTAGAGAAGAAGGCGTTCCGGTAAAGGAACCAATAAATAAACCCCTAATTTTTTTTTGCCCTTTTGAGTTTGGCATTGTGTGTTTGCTTTTTTAGCAGCCAATAACCCTTTTTTTATCTGTTACCCTTTTCAGGGATTTTGGCGGGGAAATGTCCCGGCATTGCTCATGGTTATGCCATATACAGCTATACAATTTACAGTTTTGCACAAGTTAAAGACTTTTGCCTCTGGCTCTTCCAAGACAGGTATTCTATTTTGTAATTCAAGGTCTCCATGTGTTGTCTTCATGAATACTATCTTTTAGTTTACACTGTTAGTGTTCGACTGAATACGTTTTCAACCAATGAGAAATCATTCTTGATGTAGCTTTTTAGGATATTGTTATAAAAATCAATAAAGTGATCATGAATGGTATTGAGTTTGTATGTTAGTGTAAAAAAGTTTTATAATGCAGGTATTATTTACACTTTTTATTTTTTAGATTTAGGGGAGTTTTATCAAATTCATTGCGGTATTTGCTGAATACATTTAGACCAATTTATTTTGCATAAGGCTCTTATTCAATTATACCAATTTATTTTGCACAAGGCTTTTATTAAATTATACCAATTTATTTTGCCTAAGGCTCTTTTGGGGAGGAGGGTGCTGTCTGTAGTTAACGGGTATATGCTAGCTAAAGCCTATAGCCATGCACTCTGCACACTTCAGAAAAAAATATAGTTATTATATACTAAAATATTTTCTTAATTTTTTATTTCTAGTGTTTTATTTGTTCATTGATTGCTTTTTTGTTTCTGCAGAGAATCACATTAATCTGAGCCCTTATCTATCCTATGTCAGTGGGGCATTAGCTGGTTGTGCAGCTACAGTAGGTTCATATCCCTTTGATCTTCTCCGAACCATATTAGCTTCTCAGGGTGAACCAAAGGTAAGCATTCTTAGTTTAAAGTTCACACTAAATTTATGTAATGTTAATTAGTGTTCTGTAGAGGGAAGCAAATTTTTGGTCTGCTTTTAAATACATTCCTCTTTTTTTCTTAAACTTAGGCTTTTCTCTTCGTCATCATGAAGATGAACCTGTACTTCTATGTTTATACTTTGACATCACTTCTATGTTTTTTCTGTTCCTTTTACCTGTTGCAAAGGACAGGATGCTTCCTTTTCAAATTAGCTCTATCAGCAGTATATTTAGTTAAATCTGATCATATCATGTTAAAGTTATGCTATACTTCTAAATGCACTATTGTTCAAATGCCTAGGGAGACATCAACCTTTATGCCCTCCACATTGGATAGAAATCATATGTGATAGTCCTCAAGAGATTGGAGTTTAACATTTTAAAGCATTTATTTAGTTGTTCTCCTGTCTATTGTGAGAAATCTACTGACTTTGATTTATTGTTTTCTTTTTTCACACTTGTTAATTAATGTGAAACAGAAGAAGGAACTCAAATTAAATGTCAAGTGGATGGAACTCTAATTAAATGACAAGAGCTACTTTTTAAGGGATCTATTTACTCCCAAGAGTAAATTTAGTCCGATGGTGGTTAAATTAAAAGAGAGGATTAGCACTTTTAGATTTACTTTTGGAGTAATTTGATCTCTTCTCATATTTGTTATTCATATATTTTTAAGAAAATCCTGGAGATGAATGCCTCACAAACTATAATATCTATCCTCTCCCAAAAATTAGATTGATCATTGACAGCTGCAGGCCATAAGTCATAATAGAGCATTGTTATGATACACTCTGGGACTATAGTGAATACCTTGAGAACCTTATTAAGTTTGAATTCAGCTTGGTTGGGAAATGGACTCAGGTATCAATCCGTGGTATACTAGTACTGTATGTTTCAGGTTCAAGGATTGCTACAGTTGAGTATGAACAATTTGGTGCCCCTTTGAGTACTATTGACAGATATGAGATCTTAGTCAATGAATTCTTTAACCCTAAATGCTTATGCTTTTTATGCTGTTCTGTTTTGCTTTGTGTGGAAATAAAAATCTTGTTTTGGTCCATTTTGAAGCTATTTTTTTGTAACAAGTCTTTGCCAATATCCTGCCATAGGTATATCCAACCATGAGATCAGCATTTGTTGATATTGCCCGTACTCGTGGATTACCAGGCTTGTATTCTGGATTGTCCCCTACTCTTGTGGAGATTATACCTTATGCAGGCCTACAATTTGGCACGTATGATACATTTAAGCGTTGGGCCACGGTACAATTCCAGTCCTTGTATTTAAAACTCATCTTTATTTGTGGACGTGATTATGCTTTGGATGCTATACTTTTTTTATTGTGAAACTCTAATGGGTTGAGATGGTGGATTCCCGTGGACTCTGCATGATTCAGTCTTCTATGCTTTGTAATATCATGCCCTCGTATTATAGTCTTCTTGGTGGATTGCAATGCTGATTCAGTTGTGAGGATTGCCCTATATGTGCCTTAATTTTTCAGTTTCATTTTTAATATCCATTTTGTTCTATATCCTCGTTTTATCTGTTGCACTGGTTATCAGTGTGGGCTCTCGTATGAATTATCATTGCCATTGCATGTCAATCACTGTGTTGGATGTATTATTTGTACTATTAATTCCGCTACGCATTTTTCAATGTTGTCCAAAGAAGAATCTGTTTTCAATTTTGATTGAGGAACTAGTGGTGTGAATAACTCATCTATTGTTAGGTTGGCATTTTGATTATAGTGCAGATTAAAGTTGTTGAATTATTAGCAGAAGAGAAAATGAACTTTGAAATTATGTTACTATTGATTTATTTCCACTTTTAAGTGGTGGCCTCACATTATAAAGAGGGAGTTGTTTTCCTTCACACAGCTGATTAATGTTTAGTTTACTTTACACTGTAGTGCTTGGTCTCGTTAAACATGTCATATATTGTGTGTGTGAAATGTAGGCTTGGAATCATAGATTTTCCAACACTGCTGTAGAAGGCAACCTCTCTAGCTTTCAGCTTTTCTTATGTGGGTTGGCAGCTGGAACATGTGCCAAACTTGTCTGTCATCCACTTGATGTCGTCAAGAAAAGATTTCAGGTAAATCTCTTCGCATATTAAATATCAGTAGAGGGATTGGAAGTTCAATTTCAGAATTTAGAGTTGTAGATACCTCTCCTTCAACCCTAAAAAATGTAAATTGGTGATTATTTTAGGCATGGATGCATGATGTTTTTGGTGTCATCTGACACAAGCAGAGGGTATTAAAGAAATTAGATATTATGCATTCTGTCCATGTCATTTGTAATAATGGATCTTGATTCTTTGTTGCTACAGATTGAAGGGCTTCAAAGACATCCAAGATATGGAGCTCGAGTTGAACATCGTGCATACAGGAATATGTGGGATGCCATGCAACGGATATTGCGATTAGAGGGGTGGGCTGGTTTGTACAAGGGGATTATCCCATCAACTGTTAAAGCTGCACCTGCTGGTGCTGTTACATTTGTTGCTTATGAATTGACATCAGATTGGCTAGAGTCCACTTTTAGTTGAATTTCCCTACTTTTTCTTTAGTTATTAATCATATTCTTTTTTCCAAATACAAATTGATCCCCCATAGTGTAGGAAGAAAGTGAGGGATTTGCTAATTCATTTTAATGATAGTTATAGTTGATAAGATTGAACTTCCCTAAGATGGAAGATTTGTTTTTTTGTCTACTTCTGATTTCGAATTCCAAATGTATATTTCCAAGATGGTGCAAAGCCTGTCTAGGATCGAATGGTGTTTGGATTCACCTAATTTTGATCTTGCAGTTAAATTCGGTCATAGTTAATGAACATCTTTTGTGCTTTAGGTTATGAGACCAGGCATCATTCTTTCGGACAAAAGTAGCCTATCCTCAAATTTGTCGTTTCTGTAGCCTGATAATGTTCCGAACACGTCCTTATACAAGCCCAAATATTCCAATTATTGATGTACATGCGAAATCAAGTCCTTCTCTATTCATTTGAAAAAGAAAGGGACCCTCTTCCTTTGATCATTTACCACATGTTTGAGGTCCAGGATTCCCAGTGTCTTTTTGTTTTGGTCGGTTGGTGCTAACTTGGTAAGTGATCAAACAGAGAGGATTATATTTTAACCTATACCTATTTTTCATTCCTCAATTTGTGAGATACTGGATAGAAAGAGAATGGAGTTTGTAGCGTTTCATGACATTTTGGTTCACATGAAAAAAGTTAAATAATAAGTTAATGTAATAAGATAAAAATACAATGTTGCATATAATTTTCTAAAAGTTAACTTTTAATTTAAGTTTTATTTCATAAATTATGAATATTGTTAAAATAATAAACTTAACTGAATTTAAAAAGTTCATATTTTATTTAGATAACTATTTTTTATATTTAAAATTATATAAAAATTAAAATTGTAATTAATAGCTAAAACATTTTAAAAAAATATTATTTAATTTAAGATTGTAGTGAATAATATGATTTATGTCAGAATAGTTGAAATTATAAACACTTTAGGATATATATTATCATATAAACTAATTTTTCTAAAAAATATAATTTATTTTATTTATACAGTTACTTTTTTTAAAAAAATGAGTTTTGTAAAATTAATGCTGCAAACTTTTCCCTCTTAATATGTTTGAATAAAAAGAATTTTTTATATTCATTATTATTATAATTTAAATTTGTAAGTGAATGTTATATTTATAAAAAGGGAAAAAAGAGTTTTATCATATTTATTAACCCTTCTTGTGCGTGGAAGGATATAAGTTCAAACATTACTATTTGATTTGAGTAGAGGACACTAAAATTGAGTGGAGTTTTAGCCTCTTCTTTTATTTTCTCTCGTATTTTTTCTCTTGCATCTATTACTTTCATTATTACTTTTATTTACGAAGAGTACTAGCAACAATTGATTATACATAAGACATACTTAAATCAATTTTAACAAATCATTTATTAGAAAATTGTATTCTAGCATTTCTTTTTATTTATTTAGATCAATAAAAAAAAATTCAAAACCCTAAATTATAACTTAAATGAAGCGTTCTCATGGAATACGCTTCAATTTCTCTGCATGTTTTAACATTTAACCTTACTAAACTACTATAATCTTAGGGTAAACTAAAATCTATGTCATGTGAAGATCATTTTCATTGTCATACTGAGAACAAGAAACACAAACACAGTCTCATACTAACATTGTACCAACTACACATCTCGTGCACATAAGTCGTTGCCATTTCATGATTTTACTTTGTTAAACATTGTCTTCTCATAATGTGCAATGGTTGCTCATTATCAATTTTCTGTATATATAATTTTGTGTTAGAAATTCCACTTTTTATTGTATTTTTTATCAAAAAAAAACTGGTTGACGGCATGAAGAATGATTATCAACATCGAACAACATTAGCGATTGTTCTAACTTTGCTTGTGCTGTCCAGAAACAAAAACACATAGGTTTGTCTGTATATATCAATTACATATTTGTCAGAGTTGGTCAATGATAAGTGATAGAATTTTTTTTAGAGATTTAAAATATAAGATTGAATTATAAATATAAATTAACATTATAGATTATATTTATACTAGAAATACAAAATACGATTGCAAATGTTTATGACTTCATTACTGGAAGATTGTTATGGGCACATTGGTAGATAATTGAAGTACTGACAACAACGTCAGATTTGGACGTAATTTATGTCTGGAACTGACAGTTAGTTGGAAATTGGAATTATGAAAAGTTGATCAAATCAAAACTTTGAAATTATGATAAAAAATGAATTTTAAATTTTCTATCACTAGCAATGATAACATATTTCTAATAAAGGGAATTATTGACACATGCTATCTTTCATTTAAAAGTAAAGTTGAAAAAATATTTAGATTTGTCTTCTCACGATATTCTAAGCTGCTCATAATATTTATTTTAAAAAACTACAAATATTTAGAAGTCAACTTTTGCATTTTAAAATATTTATAAATTTTCTTTTGAATAATACTTTTTTTAAAATACTAAAGTTTGATTTGGGTGTATACAATTATATTTGCGTCATTAAACAACCTGATTAGCGAATGATTTAAGCAAATAAATTTAACAATAGGATTAAGAACATGTATTTTTAAAGTATTGTAACTATTGTTGTCACGTGATTTTGGTAAGACTGGCTGTAAAAGATATTTGAAGCTTCAAAATTTTACTTCCAAGAGAATTTTCTCTTCTAGCACTGCGCTATACTCCTCTTTTTGTAGAATAAAACAAACCCTAACAAGAAAAATCAGGTGTTAAATCATTTATCTATTATACATGTTGGAAACGGAAGTTTAGGTTTTGCTAGACCTAAAACAAAATTGGACAAAGTCGCTTTCAAATGTCAATTGCAGAAAAGAGAATTGACAGAATGACAAATTGTTAAGAAAAAACATTTTTCTAAGTATTGGGAACGAAGAGAACTGAACAAACAATACAATATAGCAAAATAAAATGACAAACGGGGATGAGTTAAGAGGTATGTACTTAACCTCAACCCTAAAATTTGATTAAATCACATTTTGAGACCTAAACTCGATTATGTAAGTGTTAATACAGAAAGATAATGATGACTCTAAAAAAAAATTCTTAAGTCAAAATTGGAAGTATTAATACAAAAAGATAAAAAGATAATGATGATTCTAAACAAATTCTCTTCAATAATGAAGTTTTTTGTTTGTACTTGCAGGGAAAAATAGTTATATACAAGTTTTCTGATATCTTTTCTTGAGTTGTTGGTATAAAATATATAACTAAACACTCAAATCATTAAAACTGTTTCAAACTTCTAAAAAATTAATTAACAATTTTGGTAACCTTAAGAACATCAGATGACATGGCATAAGGAACTTTTAACGTTTGAAAATGTTTAACAGGAAGTTAAAAAAATAAGATAATGACAAACGTCCGTATCATTAGTTAAATAGTTTTCTTAAATCTTAAAATCCATATAGCTAAGTAAGTTTGAACACAGAAATATATCATTACAAAACAAGACAAGTGGCAACCATGGTGCTGGTCAACTTGAAGACACGTCCTCATCTAACACCAGGTCAATATTTGAAAATTTGGTGAAAAACTTTGTTTGACGACAAAGTCCATATTCTGGCACAGAATAGTTTGAGGAGTAAAATCAAGCCATAAAGATCTATACTTTACATAGAGAGACAATGGTTTTCTGATTCACAGTTTGCGAGACAAAGTACTCTCTCCATGCAAATATAAATAGTTAAGCGTGGTGTAACTAAAGACGCTTGGTCTAAGCGAAATGGTAAATTTTTAGAAACAACCACCTAATAACAATGATGAAATCACATCATATATGCATGTATAACGAATGTTTGGAGTCATCACCTAGGAGGACATCACCTAGGTAACTGCTCCGTTTACTTTTATTCTGTCATCCGACAGAATTTGACGAGGTTAAACATGAAAAGAAAAAAAAAAAAAAAAAAAAAAAAACTGTTGTCACAATGTGCATTGGCTTACTGTGTATTCTGTTCATAACCAGGGGTAGCAAGAGTTGACTGAAACCATGTCTGACATTGAAGACTGGCACTGCAACTAAGAAATGAGAAAAGCATAAAAGTTCAATTCCAGGGACTAGACACCTCTCTGATTCTGCTGATTGCAAAGCTGAGAAGACCAGAGGGATTTCTTATGTAGTTTATAATACATTCTATTGGAAAGACCTGAAAGTTTTAAGCGATGAAAAACCTTCCTCCGAAGTTAATATCTAACATCCATGATGTGAAGAACCACTTCTGATATCTTGTTTATGTCATGCGTTGCCATCTCACGATATTGGAACCAGGTAGTTAAACTTCCACTGTTTGGATTCAAAGAAGTGTCATTCACATCCTGAGTCTAGAGTTGAGTTTGAACAATCAGTTTCATTTATCCTTCATTACACTTGGAACCTGTGTATATTACAGTCACTGCCAGGGCTATCATTACAGACTACTTCTGTCTTTTCCTCTTTTTCAAGAACAGTACCAGCACTACTAGAGCCTGCCACCTTGCGAGATACGGAAGGTCTTGCTATTGAACTGTCCTGAAGATAATCTCTATTTCTGCGCTTCTCCTTTCTGTCTAGATATCCAAAGGCAAAAGCTTCTAGCACTTTTGTTGTTGGTGGCCGGTTTCTGGTGCTCTGCCTCCGGGTGTGCATGTCAGGTTGTTGTTCAGGGTGATCGCCAGATTTGGAGTTTGTTCCAACCCTGAGATCATCTGAGTCCTTGGCTGTCTTATTTTCCTGCATCTCGGTCACTACTTCATTCACAAAAGGTTCGTCAACTTCAACTTCTGGTGAAACAGGCAAGTTAAGGTCAATCATAGTCCGTGGCTGGGGTTGACTGCATTGATCCTTGGCGCCTGAAGAACTAGTGTCAGGAACAGCTTCTTCATTGATGATTGAGCTTAGATTTGACAGAGAATCTGCTGGTGTTTTGTTTTTCTGGGGTGGAAAACCTGCTAATGACTTTTTCTCCTGGGGTGGGATATCCCATGAAAGAACACTCTCACTAAATTTTGACTTGTGAAGACTGGCTTCCTCTTGTTCTACTCTAGAAGCCACAAAGAAGTTTGCAGATAAATTTGCACTAGATTTTGCATTGACTGTATCCAAACAAAAGCCAGCCTCCTTTTCTTTTCCTCTAGGAACCACAAAGAAATTGGCAGTGTTGCTATTTTTCTTTGCACGGCTACAGGCAGTTAATCGCCTCCTTCTTTTTGTAACAGGGACTAGATCATTTTTGTTATCAGATACCATTCTCGGGACTGATGAGCAATTCAAACCATCTCTATTGACTGTGTTGCACAAGAATTCTGCCTTCTGGCCCTTGGAAGCGGCAGATAGGCTACCAGAAGCTGTGCCGCTCTTTGGCAGCTCCTCTTTAGAAGGGAGATTGTTTTCCAAACCATTCAAAAGTGACGGGACACCCTTACCGATATTAGATTTACTGGCTTTAGTAATGCCATTTTTCCTCCTATCAAAGGAGGTGGTCTTGACAGACTCGGATCCATTTGTTTGCTCCTCAGAAGTATTCTCATCATCTGAGTCATTTTCAAAAGTACAAGTTTTTAAAACTTCAAATGGCAAGCTTCTCAGTTCTCTCACCTTCATCATCTTTTCACTAGCCAGACTTGTGTCCACAACAGTAAATTTCATGACATCTGTACTGCGGTTTGGAGTTTTTACCTTGAGATAGCAGTGGCGTGGTTGATCCGGGGAATTTTCACGGTCCAGTTTTGCATCTTGTTCCCAATCATTTCCCTCTTTGCCATCTGCAATTGTCCCGAGCTCAATTAGCTCAGGGTCAGAAGCAACTTTACACAAGACATCACTAACAGAGTCAAAATAGTGATTCCCCTTCAACAGTTTCCTCGAAAACTTCTTAACTCCAGGGACAAGGAAGACCAGAGAATGCTTAGAAGCAACAGCATAGTTATGACTATCTGGCTGCTCAGAGTGCCAACCTCTGGCAAGTAAACGAGGCCAAACAGCTTCCCAGAAGAGATCACTTGTTCGAGCTTTGCTTAATCTGAAATCACCTGTTAGAAAGCTTATTATTTCTGGAGGTGTAAGCGTGGAACATGCCTTGCCAACTGGTATTTCTTGGCGAACTGGTAATGCTTGAGTAGGTTTCATGGAATCTACAGCGAGTCCGGTAAGATCTTCTTTCCCCTTACCAACTCCTACTCCTTCAACAAGAGCTTTGAGCCCAACTGAGGTCTTTAAAGTTAAAACATAGTCTTCTAGAAGCATTTTCCCCTCTACAAACGCCTTGGAAACCTACCAAGTAATTGAATTTAATATAGTCATCACACATTCCTTGAGATAAATAAAAGGTAGATGAATAAATAGGCAGTAGACATGCTAAGATAACTGTTTTGTTCTGCATAACTAACGAGGTTCATGATGCAAAAGACTTCTCAAGCTACGATAAAATGTTCAAATTGGAATCAAAATTACTGTTACACAAAACTTTTCTATTATAATATATAGAAAGAATACTCTTGATTTAAGCCGTGCAAGTTCTATTCAAATAAAGTCTGACTTTGAAATTCTTCCACCTTCAAAGAAAAGTCATCATCACTTTCAGAAGTGGTTTAATCTGGCATTTCAAAAGTATCTTTTTTGTTCTGTATATAGTTGAGAAAGGAGGAGACATGACCTAAGTAGGGTGAATGAAGGATTTGTAGATCCAATCCATGATAATGACGACATTAGCATAAACTCTGAAGAATTTAAGTCGGTACCTCGACTAACTTTTTGTAGCATTCCTCTGATACCGTTGGTAGTAATCGAGATAAAAGCTCCTGTTGCCTTGGCCCAGTGAAAATTTTTGAGCCATAAATGCATTTTCTACTTCTCATTTTTCTGCATCCAGACCATCTTTGATATTTGTCAGATTTATAAAATTTTCCGTAATAGAATGACAGTATATCTCCCATGTTCTTATTGCCAATAAATCTTTTCACCTGAACAAGGTTCTTCCCAAATATATACAAGCCAAGGATGAAACTGGCCTCTTCAATTTCATTCCAGGTGTCACTCGCAGACCCAGGAACTAAAAAATGACCTTTATCACTATGCTTCTCGGGCATCTCAATCTCTGTTTCTTGTTGCATATTGGAATCTCCCGATTCTCCCAATTTCATTCCACTGACCAATGTACTGTCCACTGGCCCAAGTTTAGCCTTCACTTTATCACCATCCTGACAACTAGAGGTCTCTTCTATACAATTTAGTTTTGAAGATTCAATTTTATTGGTAACTCCATTTGACTTGGATGCCTTTTTCTGCCGATTATGCCTACTGTTCTCAAGTTCATCCTTAATCCAGATTATTGGGATGGGTAATCCAACTCGAAACTTATGGAGAGTACTTGAAAAGTTATCTGCCTCGTATGGATTTCTTAGAAACCAGGAATATTCAGATTTTGAAATTAAAGAAGGAATCTGAACCTGGTACTCCTCACCCACCCGAGGAAATATTTCCGGTTCACCAAAAACATCATAAACACCAGAATATTCAGGAGAAAGTGATTGCTCATCCGCTTGCTCATCATTACAATTCATGTCATTAACTTGTACTGCATCCACCTGTTCACAAATTTGAACACATATAAAAAAAAATAGAAAAGGAACATGAAAACACATAGGAAGTGTATCAGGTGAGAGGAACTAATTTTAAGGATTCAATCTTACATAGATGGTCAAGATTAGTTTTATTGTTTCTTGTTGCTAGGGAAGTGGATAATAGAGCAACAGTTGAATCTAAGGCTAAGTGTCCTTGCCCTTCTCTTTCTATAAACATCACTCACACTATAAAACACAGATTTAATATTGTAAACCTGATAATGTTTCTGTAATGAACCGACAACACACAAAGTCTGTGTCTTCATTTCCTTCAGCAGTGTACAAAATTGATAGTTTGATTTGATTATTTCCTGATAAAATGCTAGTGAACTAACCAATAATCGTAAGGAGTGTTTTCCACTTAACCTTCATCTAGGAGTCACAGCTAGGATCAAACCAGAGAAGCATTTCGGTAGTTAACTTAAATTATAGACATCCTACGATTTCATCAGTGAGATTTGCTAGCCATGTTAGTATGCTGCTAAGCAAACCGTTCCAGAAGCAGTAGGATAATAGCATTGTGTTACGATTTACATTTATATAGAAGTAATAACGCCTACACCCAATTATCATCAAAAGTCACAATTGATTGGAAAAACGGAAAAAATTAAATTAATAGGAAAATAAAAAATATATATAGAAATGAAAAAAGAAAAATACAATAACAGATATAATTATTATTTAAATTCAAAAAAAAAAAAAAACTTGCAGGTAAAAATCCCAATTTAAACAGGAAAGTTTAGGAATAAAACATGGAAGTAGAAGAAGATTCCTATACCAACCAAATGAACTTCCCCATAAAAAACTTGGGCATAAAAAATCTCGTGACAAAGAGTTGACATACGTGTTTATATGAAGAGGTAGGTAACAAAAAAGCGAGAGGAGCACCGAACAGAAGCCGAGAACAAATCCACAAACCAGATCCATTCCCTGAACAATATATATGAAACGAGAACGAAGGCGAAGACTCCGCATAAATGCATGAAAACCCCCCCACTAAGCACATTACTCTCGAATGCAAAAAACAACACAATCTCCACGAAACCAACAACATTCGAGCACGAAAAAGGAACACCAACACGAGACCAAACACACATACACACAGACACAAATATGTAACATTAAACAAAAAGAAGAGAAAAATAAAAGCAGAAAGAAAGAGACAAGCGCGCACACAGAAACACACACAAGTTTCCCTGTGAGAATTCCAATATATGATCCCAGAAAATCGGTTATTTAACACGATAACACACCTGCAAGTACATTAAAATCGTACGAGCAGCACAGCACGAGAGAGAGAGAGAGAAACAAAATAAGAGAAAAGAGTAAAAAGAAAAGGCGAAGAAGATTCGCAGTGTTATTACCTCCATGGAAGGAGAAGAGGAAGAAGAAGTAGCGAGCGAGGCCCACATGAAGAAGCGAAGCTGGGAAAATGGATCGTGATTGTTACACAGCGATTGGCGAAGTAGCAGATTGGAAATAAAGAAAACGTGAACAAGACATAGTTGTTGATGAACAAAATAATAATATCAGCATAACTATTTCTTTTTTCTCTCTCTCCGTACACATATATACTACATACATATGAAGAGAGAAAGAGTGGTACCTGCGTTAAGGAGCAAGAGCTTTCATGGCCACTACGAAGGTTAAATTCGAGAAAGAGAGAGAGAGAGAGAAGCGAGAAGAAAATTTGCACGAGAAAAAATAAAAGTGGAAAATAAAAAAGAAGCTAAAAACTAAACCCAAGTCGTTCTCCACTTCGGTCCCTTGGCTCTTGCTGATATATAGGGAAAAAAGATATATCAGAAATTATTATTATTATTTATTTATTTATTATTATTATTAATTAGTGTTTTGGTTTTGGAGAGAGAAAGTGAGGGTTGTGTTGTGTTGTGTTCTGGTCCGTCCAACGGCAGGGTTGGGTGGAAGGAAGTGTATCGTCACGCGCAGGAGGCGCGTGTGGTGATATAGCGACACGTGGCATTGAAGATTCCAATCATAGATGCATATATATGGTAGTGAATAGAGGGGACGCAGACTCGGAGATCCTCCTGCGTGAATTGGTTCTTCTTATGTTGTGTGGACTACGTTAGGTTTTAGGTTTAGGTTAAGGTTTTGTGAGTAAAATATTTTTCATGTTTTTTCAGCTACGACATGCTTTTGCCTTTGCCTTCCATGGCTGTTGCCATTTCTAGTACTCACATTTCATCACCAACCTTTCTCATTGCTCTCTTCTTCTATTATGGATTTTTCAATAACTTTTTTTAAAAAATCATTTTCTTACATATAAAAGTTAATTTTAAAACAATTACTATATAAATGAGTGTATTTTAAGGAAATTGATTTATATTTTTGGGCAACTTTAATCTAGTGTTTCTTTTTTTTATTTTTCTTTTATACGTCTTAAATGTGTTTCACTGTTATACCTCAATCGTGTTTATACTCATGAATGCTAATAATACTCTCATCAACTTTATAATTGGATTTAATTTATTTTACATTTTGATAAGTCTAATTTCTTATTTGGCAAGTCTCCCAGTTTGAAATGCGATTCATTAAAATCTGTCTTCAATAAATTTAAGTTCATAACAAACGAGTTACAAACATTCCTCTGTTTTTTTTTATATAGTTTAAGTAAGTTTTTGTTTCATGTACGTAACGTTTTCTTTTATGTATTTTTGTATGTTTTAAATGTGTGTTTAGATTTCAGTTAGCAAATTAAACTTAATTAGTCTCTATGTGGTGGTTTTATATATATTTATTTTTTGAAAATATAGATATGTGGTAGTTTTATATTATGTAATGATTAGGAGTAAAATTAAAATATAAGTTCTAACTTGTGTAATCTGTTTAGAAAAAAAAGGTTATAGTTAGATTATTTAAAAAAAATAACTAAAAAGTTGAATTCTAGGTCTAGAAGAAAAAAATAAACTCTAAGTTTAACCTACTATATATATATATATATATATATATATATATATATATATATATATATATATTTAAACATATAAATCATAAAATTGTGTATATATATCACAAATATTAATTGAAATTATAAATATATTAGAACTTCAAGTTAAATAATAATTTAACTCTATAGATTCGGTGAACTGAATCCAACAATTTATAAAGATCTAAAAACTGAGTTGTCAAATGTATGATTTAGTCTGACTTATCTATTAAAAATATTAGACTTAAACTTTTTCACTACAAAACAAATTTTAGATTTCAAAAAACAGTGTTAAGATTTACAGACTTACATTTGTCTATATATATATATATATATATATATATATATATATATATATATATATATATATATATTTTGTGTGTGTTATGTCATATAATTTTTAAGATCTCTTTTTTTTTTTTTTCTACTCCAAAATAGTCTTATAAGTAGATATGACAAAGTGAATTTGCATCGGCATAACACACATACAAGATTTTGGTAGAACAGTCTTTGATAAATTTGTAAGAATGAGAAATTATTATTAAATTTGTTAATTGTTGTGAAATATTTATTTGATATAAGGTTTTTCTAATAAAAAATAATATTTTATTCTTATATGAATGTTAAATCTATTTTTATGTCAACATATTTTAATAGAAATGTCTTATAAAACTCAACTCCTAAACTTATGGTTTAAATATAACCAATGTATTGAAAAATGCTCATATAATCTACGAGCATGACTTTAAAACATAAAATTTATAATTGCATTAAAAATGGTAAGGTATCTCGTGAAGATAGACATCTAAAACAGATTTACAATATTTGTTTATCCATTAGGTTATATATATATATATATATATATATATATATATATATATTCCACAAATTTAAGTTAAGGAATTTCCTTGTTGGATGAATTTTAAAATTAACACCTGCACAATACTTTATCACTTGTATGTGGAGCTCATGACATCCTATTTAATATAAATGTTTTTATTTTATTTTTTATTATCATTTGTTATCAATAAATGTTTTCTTTTTAAGGTCATGAATAATTATTTCTTATTTGTTATTGTAAAATATTTCCATAAAATAAGAGTTATTTCTAATGCAAAAAAAAAAATAAAAAATCTTATATAGACTTGAAATTTATTGTTATGTCATACTTAAATTCCAAACTTATAACTTAAATATGATTAATTAAGGATAGTAAAACTGGTCAATTAAATCCACTTTAGACTGATTTGCTTTTGACTCGTAAAAAATAGAGACAGAATGAGATAGTTTATGGAGGCTAGAAAGTTTAACTTGTCTTGTTAGAAAATGGATTGAGAAGTCAGTCTGTTGATTTTATTTATTTATTTTAATATATATATATATATATATATATATATATATATATTAAAAATACTATTAATCATGTCAATATTTTATGATCTTTGATTAATTTATTTATAATGTCTCTAACTAGTTAAATTAAAATAATTATTAAAAATTATTACATTATAATTAGTAATTAGAATTTAATTTATAAGAATTAATCCTACTTGTTAAATATCTAGTTTGATCTATCCTTTATATAAAAAGGTTAGACTTGGACTTTTAAACTATAAATTAAATTTCAAGCTTTAGAAAAAAACACTTGCGAGTAATGGATTGGTATATCTGTATATATTTTATATATAATTTCTATTGAATAAATGGACATTATATATGGGGAGTTTTTCTTGAAATAATATTTTTTTAATCAGAAAAAAAAATTGGGCACATAAATTATAAATATAAATATTAGTTTTTTATAGTTTTAAACTACATAATAATTTAATTATATGAGTTAAAGGTGAGATTGGGATCCAAGAGCTGACTTATCAAATATGTTGTTTAGTCTAACTTATTAATTAAAAAGGTGAGTTTTATATTAATTAAAGAAGTTAAGCTTTAGGCTTTAGAAAAACAGTTCATTTTGATAGGTTAACATGTTTAAATAATGGTAATATATATTTTACTTATAATATATATTGTATAAATATATAATATAAATGCAGAATTTTAATACTAATGATATTTTTCAGTAAAAAATAAACATAAATTTATATTGTTAGACATATAAATTAAGGAAATTATATATATATATATTAAATATTAGCTGAAATTATAAATATGTGGTATATAATTATTTAACTTTATGGATGAGGGGTAAAACAAGTTCAACAACTCAACATAAAGTTACTTGTTGAATGTCTGGTTTAAGCTTTACAATCCGATAGACTAACATGTCTATATAATATTTTTTATATATTTTATATATGATACATATGTAGATCTTTAATATTAATAATAAAGTTTTTAGTATAAATAAATAAATTTAAATTGTTGGACTTATGAATTATAAATACATATATATATATATATATATATATATATATATATATATATACACATTACAAATATTAGTTAAAAATAGAAATATGCAATAGTTTTAAATTATATAATGATTTATCTGTATGAGTTACACATGGAATACAGTGAACAGCCTATCACAATCAACAACTTCTCAAATGTGTTAATTAAAAAAAGTAAATTTTAGGCTTTAAAAAACAGTTTAATTTGACAGGCGGACACATATATTTTATCTATAATATGTGTTGAATAAATCAAGTTACTACACAAACTTTCAAACCAAACAGAACTTTAAATATGTGATACTTAGACTTAAAAAATACATATTATAAATAAATAAGACAGACATAAGCTTAATAGTATTAATATAGATAAAATTTAGATCCATTAGAAATTTAAGGTAACCTCTTTCCACCTTTTAGCATGGCATAGTAATTGAAAACTCTGCACTCACCTATCTATCTATGATCCATGTATTGAAAAATCCATTTCATATTTTCACTGTATTTGAAAATTAGTGAGAATTATAATGCAGAAACCTTGATTAGTCTCTATCCCAGTAATGAGACCGATAATAGAAAAAAAAATTATATACTAATTTTGGAGATAGATTGTGTAGGGTTGGGACCACTGCACTGCCACACTACTGATTTATGCAGCTGCTTGCATCTTCAATTCTCAACCTCTATCCAATTTACCAAACCACCCTTTCCCTCAAACACTAAATTATGTTCATGATTTTCCAAATTACACTTTTTGTAATTCATTATTTCAATGATCTTTCTCAAAGGATACACACACATGTGTAAGGTGAAAAAATTATTTTAAAATTAAAAAAAATGTATATGATACTTTTAAAACTTAAAAGGATGTATGATATAAAAAAACACACTCTTTTGAAAACAAAAAGTCCATATAGAATTTACAAAAAAATATATAATTTTTATAATTCAAAAAAACATCTTAATTATTTTTCTTTTCATGAAGGAGCTAAAAGAGCAAAGCAACACAAACTCTACTGACAAAGCATGGACAAAGCTGAATCACAATCTGCTAGCAGCTTAACAGATAAGAAGTGTAAGTGTGGAATAGAATAAGAAAAAATCAAAATCTTTTATTTATTTATATATATATATATATCCTAAAAACGTCAATTATTGGATTTGAAAATGTACAGCAAAGAGACCGTTATATATGACTGTATGTATACATCAAATAATCAGTTTATTGAACTGATTAATTAAAGTCAATTTTGGCACAAAATATATTAAAATGATCACATATATATAATTAAAATAATGTATGTCCTTTTTTATAACGAACATGTATTTGTATGTTTTATTTTAATATGGTGTGCAATGGGATTTTGAACTTTCTATACGAGAGAGGGCCTACTCGTGTTTTATATGTGCAACTAACAAAAGGGGTTTGGATTTTTTTACTTTATCATCACTCAATTCCAGATATTCCTAATTACTCATTATGACTCGGATACTATTATTATGGGCAAGTTCTTATAGTTTTTTTATCATTTTCATTTGAATCACTTTGGGTTATATGTTTCTTCTTTGAAAGATACCCCTATGCCTAGACACATCTAATTAATATAGAAAACAATTTATATTGACATCGCTAAACTGTGCAAGATATTTTGTTATCGCGTAATGTTGAATATTTATAAAAAATAATAAAAGCTTTGATGTTTTTTTAATGCTATTATAGACATATTGATTATATTATTAAGAGATCACAACTATATGAATTTATCCATTATAATAAAAGAATATAAAAATTCATTATGAATAGTATAATTTTTTTCTTTTCTAGTCAATAAAACTTTAAATTCATACTTTTATTTCTAAAAGTCTGATTGTTGGATTTTATCACAAATTTTTATTATAATAAAACATGTTTTTTTTTTCTGACTCGATTACCGAAATAAATTATTGATTCTGATATTATTATTGAACTCTTTTTAAAGAAAAAGATAAGAAATGAGATAATGAGTGAACTCGTAAAATAGATTTATACCATGTCTAATAAAAACTTAAAATTATGTCATACAAAAAATTTATATTATATTTAATTAAAAAACTTAAAGTGATGTAGGTCTTTTGATTATATGTATGAAAAATTACATATTCCTATTGTCAATAACTTTTCTAAAAAAACAGATATTTAAGCAGGTCATTGTTTTCGAGTTTGAATGATACTAGGTTTAATATCTTGTAGAGTTTGAATATTATTGAATAGAAAATACACGAAAAATAAAGCTTGGACTAAAGGTTGAAGAAAAATTACTATACAATGATATTTTACAAGCATACCTACTTTTAACAGAGAATAGTTATGATAAAAAAACATAAATGAGATTGTGATTAATAATGTTGAGGACCACGAGAGAAGGGCTAAATTGCTGTGGATTTTGTAGAGTTTTGAAGCAGTGAGAGAGAAGTGGTAACCCATTTTCATCAAAATACAATCAAGAGAGGGATGGGTCCACTCTGTTCATTGGTAGGTGTCAAAGCCTTGAAGAGTTCTTATCACACCCTGCTTCTGCCCTTCTATTTCCTTCACACAAAAAGACAACAAGAGAATGCAACACTTCAGTTATGTTTTGTCTGTATTATAATGGAATGGAGAGAATTGAAGAGCAGGCAATAAGATAGAAATATCAAACACCTTCATGCTAGGATGCCTATTAGCTCCTCCTACTATCTTTTTTTACTATATATATCTTCGTCTACTCAATTTCTTTTGCTTCATCATTCTTTCATGTATTCAATCTCTTGTTATTAATGAATACCTCGGTCTGTTTCTGTCAAAGTTCAACTGTGTCTGAGAAGAGAATAACATGTACCAATTCTTTCAAAATTGCCATGAGTTGGGACAATGAGAGGGAGATTGCCTCTCTTTCTAATTGCTTAAAAATTAAACATGTTTTACAAGATTAACAAATAATAAATAATTTATGTTAAGGAAATGTGGAATAAGAACCACTTTTTTATTATGTAATTTATTAATTTCCTCTATGTAAATAAGATAAGAACAATTCTTCATTTCTTATTTTTACCTGCTCACTTAACACTTTTTTTAATTTAATTTTCTTTCATTTATGTACTTTTTTTCTTTCATAATTTAAACGTGTCATCCAAAAACAACATTAATAACACCAATTACTTTTTCTATTTGCCTATTAACCAATTAACTAAGTTATGGATAAGTGAAGTCCATTATGAAGCAATTTTAAATGGTTGTTTAACTATAAATATCCTGTGTTTCACAATTGGGGCCAGTTACTCTTCTGGATTTGTGATGTTAGCAACAATATAAGAAATTTAACCAAACCAAATTTACTGTCACAGTCAATGATCCTGTGTGTTCAAGTTGGAGAACACGGTTCTGTCTATCTCTGTTTCCTGTTAAGTATCAGTTCAGTGAGTAGTAACATATGATTAATAAAAGCTTTAAGGAGCAGGGTGCCATGGAATTTTATATCTAAGTATTTGTAGATGTTGAACTTCATCATTTTAGGCTTCAAATTTATCTTTTGACATATTTGCCAAGCAGGTTGTGGGGAATTTGAACTTGCAGTAATGACTAATGACAGTAATTGAAAATCGAAAGCTCACTTGTGGAATGACCAATGACAATCGATAAATAAATAGCGAAACCCGCTAGCTAAGATACAAGGTTGAAAATATTGTGTTCCTAAACACATGTTCCAGTCTCCTCAAGAGTGGTGGAACCTACCAGAGAATAAATTAGTGTTCTCAACTGGGAAAGGTACAGAGTTTCTCAACCACAGTTCTCAACTACAAAATGAGTTACAGGTTTCATCACAAATCACTTACCCCGAATCAATTTTGACTATCTATTTGTTCCAAATTGAATCATTCTTTCTGCTGAGTCCAGATCTTCACAGTTTTGTCATTGCCAAGTGCACCAGAAGCAATCATGTTCTCTGTCGGGTGACATGACACAGAAACAACTGTATCAGAATGACCTTCTAATTTCTGTACTATTTTCCTTGACTGCAGTTCCCACAAGTATATAGAGTTATCTTCTGATCCGCCAACAACATATTTTCCATTTGTTATAGAAAAAGTGGATGAAATGCAGTATTTTGAATTAATGTGACCAGTGTAAGTCTTCAGAAACTTGCCAGTTGAATAGTTCCAAAGCCTCTGCAGGTAAAGAAAATTTCCGATGTAAGAATGACCCAAACATTGAATTGTGAAGCAAGAAAAAAACTAGTAGCCCAATTAAGCTACCAAATCAACTACAACTGAGTGAATAATAAAATGAAAAAATAATCAACTTAGCCATTTGGCGTTGCATGCGAATAGTATAGCACAAATTAAAGTCCATCAGATAAACAAATAAACCCGTTCTAGTTCATGAAATTGTAAGTGTTGCTCACATTAGTTTCTAATATAACAAAATCCTCATTTAGTCCCTTATACAAAATGTCATTGCTTTTCAGTGGAAAAGATACTAGAATCACATTTCACAAAGTGAAAACTAAAATGAGAATTTTGTAAAGTCGAAATGGACGAAAATGGAGGTTCAAAACATGTTTGCAAATGTAAAATGAACTTCCCTGTGGAAACCAAAGTTTTAAAAGCAACCTTATGTTGCTTTCATTTGAAACTTGGTTCGAAGCTAACATGAATCAGCGATAATTAGGCAGCTGAACGGAAAAGAAAGCATGAACATGAAAATGCAGTTCACTTTTTTTACACTTTAGAGCAACCTAACTTGAAATACCAATTCAGCATGCTTGTTTTTTCTCTTCATATTTATAATGCCAGAGAGCCAAAAATCTAAGTACAGTTTTTCAAAACTCAAAGCAAAATTTTTTCCAATGGAGCTCATCAGTCCAATCACTATTCTCATAATCATATAATCGTGATTCCTTAAATCCATTAATATCACAAGCCTGCAATTTTCCACCAGTTCAGAAACACATAACAAAAACAGAAGTGCTATGACACTAGGCAATAAGAACTCAATCCAAGTCCAACACCAAAGCGTGAGTAACTGCAGATAACACTGAAAGACTGAGCTCAGAACTCGAAAATTACAAAAGAAAAGCAAAGCACCTTCTCAGTTTCAAAAAGTTGCAAGTAACAAAAGCAAAACGCATCAACCATTAAATTAATTTAAGATACTTGTATAACCTAAAACTAACTTTCCAAAGAACCCGATTTTCTCTTTATAAATTAGCATGGTTGTGGAAAAATGTACCCTAAATTTATCCAAACATGAACGAATTAAGAAGAGAGAGGGTAATGAGGAATTACCAGAGTATTGTCGAGGGTGCCAACGAGAATGAACTTGGCGTTGGGGGAAAACTTAACAAAGGAGACGGGAGGGTTCTCGTCGTCGATGAGGGTCTTGACGCAGTGGCCGGTGGAGGCGTCCCAGATTCGGCAGAGGCCGTCGTAGCTGCTGGAGACGATGAGGGTGCCGTCACGGTTGAAGTCGACGGCAGTGACGGGGTCGGAGTGGGCGGGGAGGACCTTGAGGCACTTGCCGGACTTGACGTCCCAAACCCTAACGGTCTCGTCGAAGGAGCCGGAGACGATGACGTTGGACTGAGGGTTGAAATTGACGCAGAAGACGTAGTTGGTGTGGCCCTGCAGCGTCTTGATGAGGGACCCCGTCGGCACGTCCCAGAGGCGGAGGGTCTTGTCGTCGGAGGCGGAGACGAGGAAGCGGGAGTCGGAGGAGAAGGCGAGGTCCGACACGCCCTGCTCGTGCCCCGAGTACTCCTGCATCGGGGAGAGAGAGAGGCTGTCGGAGTCGGAGTCGGAGTTGGTGAAGCCGTAGGTTCGAAGAGTCTTGTCGGCGGAGGAGGAGGCGAGGAGGCGGCCGTTGGAGGAGAATTTGACGGCGGAGATGGCGCGCTTGTGGCCGGTTAGGGTTTGGGAAAGAGTGTAGGGTTTGAAGGAATCTGAATCCGACGATGGTTTTGCTTCCGTCGACATTTCTCTCTTCGCCGCAGCTTCACTTCAACTTTCGCTTTCACTTCTTAATTCACCTTTCTTTAGCACTCTTCTGTCACGGAAGAACTCAACAAAAACCAAGAACAACGTAGTAGAAACAAACACACCTACGTTTTATTTTACTCAATCATTCAATGCAATGCTATTCTCTATAAACATAAATAAATCGCTCTCTGTTCTCAATAATTCTCGTGTTCATCAAATTTTAATTCTTCACACTCCGGCTTTAAAACTTCATTATTTATCAATCTTTTCTATATTAACATTATTGAATATAAAAATTAAGTAGACATTGAAATTTCATCCAACTTTGATACGTTTAGAAATTATTTAGTTGTTTTTTTTATTATATTCATAGGAAGTAATTTTATTTACATGTGTTTATACTAACATTTAATTATTTGATGTGCAGTTGCATTATTACATATAAGAGTGAGATAAATATAATTACATACTTTAACATCTTCACATCTCAAACTAGTTGATGTATATTGATAAAATAGATGAGATTCAGTTAAATAATTATATTATTAACTCAATGTTAAATAATTACACTATTAACTTGAAGATAGTGATTGTTCAATACTTTAAGGGCTAAAACAAATTTAAAAATTAGGCTTTTTTTAAATTAATAAAATAATTAAAATTATAATATTTTTATCTTTTGATAATCACATTTCAGATCAATTCATGTATATTAGTAATGTGTTTATCAATTATTTTGTGGTTTTTTAACTTAGTAATAAGTTACTAGTTTACTAGTAATACAACCAATAACATTAAATAATTTAAAAAAAAAAAACAGAAGACTCTATTTAAATCTATAAAATAAATGAGTCATATTCTTTTATGATTTTTTCAATTAGATAATTTTTTTTTATGTAATATGATGTAGAAAAGTGTCTTGAGTATATATCTTTCGAAAAATCTATATCAATTATCCTAATAGGACATTCTTTTACTAATAAGTCTCTCAATTTTGTATCAACGTCCTCCCATTGCCTTCGATCATATATATTTTTAATATTATAATGATTGTCTTAGCAAATTCATTCTTGTTATCATGAATTTGAGAATCAAAATTATTATCATGAGTTTGAGAATCATAGTATCTTGTCCAGAAATCTCAAAGTCTCTTACTATATTTCCATCTTGTTCTTTGGCAAGTATTTAAATTTAACTTATAAATTCTAAATTTTTAATACTCTTCCTTGAATCTGCACAAAATACTTTTTAAATTAATTAAACAATAATGAGAAATAAAAAAATTGAAATCAATTCATCAATCTCATATTATTTTTACTTTATATTAATGCACTCAAAATGAGAAAAAGTGAACACAAACTCTTCTTCAAACTCTAAGTCTCCAACTAATATTATGTAAAAACCAATAAAAGAGATGATAAAGGAGTTAGATAAGTGAAGAAGTCAGATAAACGAAGAGATAAGTGAAGAAATTAGATAAATGAAGAGATAAGTTGAAGAATGAAAGAACAGATAAAAGAAAGAAGAATGAGATAAGTGTCAGATAATGAAATGACATGTAAATAAACAATGTTAATATGTTGAAAAATAGGAAAGAGATAGAAAAGTAGAAATGTTTGATATGTTGAATTCCTTGACTGTTCAATTCACTTCTTAAAAAATATTATTAATTTATTATAAGAAAATTTTAAAAATATTATTCATTAAATAATATTTATATATCAATAGAAATTTAAAGTCATTCAAAAATATTTGTAATATCCATATAAACTTTTTTTAAATTTTTAATTATAAATTATTTTTTAGTATAATTTTAAAATTAATGTTTTTAATTTTATAATAATATATTAGTATTAAATTTTTTGCAGACCTTTGAAAACTTGAGACCTTAAGTAGTTTTTTTACATGATTGGACCTTGAACCTGCTTAAAGGTAATAAGAAAACTAAAAGTGATAAATATTCCTATTAATACAATTTATTTATATGATGTTTTGGTAAACTATGCATTTAACATGATGGTTAATCATAAGATAAACAAAGTATCTAGATGATATTTACATTAAAATTTCAAGTTTTTTAAAATAAACTTTTTTTTCATATAAAATCATAACATTTAGTGTTTTAAAATAAATATTTCATAAATTTATTAAACATATATCAAAATTAAGTGTGTCACTCTTACCCTAGTATATTATTTCTTATTTATATATTACACAATTGATTTTGTTTTTTAATATTCCTGCATTAGAAATAGACTCAAACATTTACATCTTTTATATTACTTTCACTAAATTATTATCACAATAAAGCTACATAACAATAATGTAGTATACTCATATGATAAGGTAAATCTCCATAATTTACCACACACAACTTCTTTTCATATTACATACTATATTACAAGAACCTCCTTCAACTGTCGTCACTTAATATATTCTTTTATTTTAAGTTAATATCAATAGAGTCAAAATATCTTATACGAAATTTTAGATTCAATACACAATCTAAACATCTCAACATAGTATTTCTTCCATTAAAATACTTATGTTTACAACTCATCACATAAATATATATAACAAATATTTTATTTACATGTATAATTATCACTCATAGTCAAATCACATAGAGTGACACACACACAAACAACTAATCTAAAAGTATTTTTTTTAACTTGAGCAAAATATTTTGCTTGAGGAAAAATCTAGTTGAGAAAAATGTTGAATTCATGTTCTATTTCCTCTTAAACGAAAGTATGACTAATATGAAAATGATTTATTACTCTATTTTTGCTTGAATAAACATGTAGTTTAAAACAAATGTTGATTTTCAACTATATTTTTGCTTTGGCAAAAATCTGTCACTTTAGTGAAAATATCCGAAAAATTAATTCCTTACAATATGATAAACTTGTTTCAAAATATTACCTAAAATCAATATAATAAAATTATAATTTTAAATAGCCGAAAAGACCAATAGAACTTTAATTTATTTAATTATAACTTAAATTCATCCATAATAATTATAAGAAAATAACTATTTTGATCAAAATCATATTCAAAACTCACTTTAACAACCTTTATAACTTAACATAACAAACGATTATTAACAAAAAACTCAAATAACATTATACTTTATTTCAAATATTCACATATTTTAAAACAAAAACACAAAATCCTAAATAGAAATACAAATTATTATAACCAAATCACCTCCCATTGAAATCATCTACCATTTCAATGTACTATCAAACTCATAAGAGACTTCCTTACCTTGTTAAGGCTGGTTTAGATTTAAGGTTAAGTTTATAACTTCTCTTATTACATAAGAATAAAGTTAGACATATACATACAATATTTTGATCAATAATTTAAACATATCCTTATAACTATTGACTAACAAAGATTTATTTCTATCTTGAAAAAACTAAATACAAAACTTTGAATTTTCGTACATAAAAAACCTTTTCAAAATTAATTAAAAATAAAAAATAAAAAAACTCACTCTAAACAAATTTTATACAAACATTTTTGAAATTAACTAAGAAAAAAAAATAAAAAATCTCACCCTAAACAAATTTTGATTAAATAGATTTTATTATTCATTAGAATTATTTTGATTTACAAAAGGATTAATAGATTATTTAAAAATTTATAAATAAAAAATTATATTTCTTCTTAAACTTAATTTTAAATAATTAACTATTTTTCTATTTATAAATTTTATATTTAAATAATAAATGTGTATAGTTTATTTCAGTTACATCACTTTTACTCTTACAAACCTTATTAACCCTCTTACACAACTTATCAACATAGGCTAATTATTAGAGCTTTTAAATACACCTTTCAAATCAAACAAAATCTTAAAAAAAACACATATTAAGTAATATTTACATCATAGTCAATGCTGATTCTAAATTGGTGACATACCAAAATCTTAAAATAAATGATTTTATTGTAATTAATACTAATTTAAATTACAATAACAAAAAATGTAAAAAATAACTATATTTCAGTAATGTTTTTATTGTTATTAAATCTATTTTAAATTGACAATGCGTGAAAATTTTAAAAAGTAACACAATTAAGTGATGTTTTCATTATAATTAATACTAATTTTAAACTGGCAACCTCTACCTTATTGTCAATTTCTTAATATTTTTTTTTCCATTTTACATTTTTCTTAAACTTTTCATCACATAATTCATTCATCTCATAACAAGTTATTTTCTTTCTTCTTTTTTCTGATATTCCCTTAAAAATACAACAATAATTATTTAAAAAATATGAATAACTTAATTTTCTTAAACACACAATTTTTATCAATTTCATTTGAAAAATATAAAATTCTATTATATTATTTTTTGCATAAGTTTTTGGAAGTGAAAAGAAAATCTTAAAATATATAATTTAATAGAAAACTAAATTTGGAAAATGTTATTATATTAATCATTATTACACAAATTTTTTTTGATAAATTTCATCAATTATTTTAATAATTATTTTAGTGACATTCGTTATTTTAATTTACCTTATAATTGATAAAATAGTTTTTATTTTTTTTTACACACGTTAAAATACCTTATAATTTAATTAGTATATATATATATATATATATATATATATATATATATATATAAAATTAAATAATGCTATAAAAGATTCATAATGAATTCAATTACTTTATTTATGATAATAAAAGAATTATCAACATATTTTGATGATCTTTATTATTAATAAGAGTAAACTTAAATGACATGTGTTTATAATATCATTTGTTATGGTTGGTAGGAAAATTAAAAAAAACATAATTAGAGAAATTTCACAATTTCACAAAAAAAAAAAAATGGGCTAACTTATTTACTTTATTTAATGTAAAACTTAGATTATCACTTAAATTCTTATCATAATTTAGTCTTATCATAATTTAGTATTAGTAACTGTCACAAAATTAACACTTTGACATAGAGTAAAGTATTAAAGATAAATATTTTATTTTAAAAGATAAAATACTTTTTAAAATTGTTTATAGAGTGAAGCCCATAAGCTGTAGTCTTTATTATGGTGTCCATTCCGGTTCGGAGGGTTGACGGCGCTGAAAAACACCAAGTCCAAACGGCTGCTGCGGAAGCGGTGGATCTACATCCATTCTCATCCCATGAACACCATTCTACGCCACCGCCTACGGCTGAGTCCGACACCTATTATTTATTCTTTCACCAAGTTCCTTTTTCCCCAACCGTATCTCTTTTTATCAACAACCACTTCTGATCCCTGCACCTTCACCTTATCCTATCTCACCAACACCTGCGGCTTCTCGCACGAGGTCGCGCTTAAACTATCCAAACGACTTCGTTTCGAAACCGCCCAAAAACCCGATTCCATCATCTCTTTCTTCCGAACTCACGGTTTCTCCGCCTCCCAGATCGAACGCATCTTATCCCAAGCCCCCGATCTGATGCTATGCGATCCCACCAAAAGGCTTCTCCCCAAATTCCAATTCCTAGCCTCTAAAGGCGCTTCGCCCTCCGACACCATTCTCACCGTCTCCAAGAGCCCCCGTTTCCTCCGTTACAGTCTCATCAACCACATCATTCCCCTCTTCGAACTGATCCGAACGTTCTTGCCCTCCGACCTCAAAGCCCTCGGGGTTCTCATGGCCTGTCCCAATTTCATTGGAGACACTCGCGTGGCCTCCAACATTCAAATGTTGGTCGACGCCGGAGTCACGCACACCGGCATTCGCTACTTGCTCTGCTCTCGGCCTTCGGTTCTCTGCTCCGACCTGAGAACCGTTGTGGAGGAAGTGAAGCTGTTGGGGTTTGACCCTTTGAAGCTGAGCTTCGCTTTGGCGCTTCTGGCTAAAAGGGCTGTTTCGAAACCCCTTTGGGATGCCAAAGTCGAGGACTTGAAGAAATGGGGTTGGTCCGAGGATGAGATTTTGGTTGCGTTTAGGAACCAGCCTAACTTGATGCTGCGCTCCAGGGAGAAACTTAATGCAGTGATGGGGTTTTGGGTTGGTAAGCTTGGTTGGGATCATTCCGCGCTTATTGCGTCCCCAACGTTGTTTTCGTACAGTTTGGAGAAAAGGGTTGTTCCTAGGGCTTTGGTTGTGCAGTATCTTCTCTCCAAAGGGTTGGTGAAGAAGAGTGCTAGTTTGGTCACACCGTTTGGTATGTCTGATGAAATGTTTCTGCGGAAGTATGTGAAACGCTTCACGGAGGAAACGCCCAGGTTACTAGAGCTATATCAGGAGGGACAGGGAACATGCTAGCATCTGGCTGTTGAGATTTAACTGGATACATACAGAACTTTGTGTAATTCATCTCTAACCAGTATGTCTCCTTCGACTATTGTGATGATTTTGTTTTTTTTAGTAAGAACACTTTCGAATATGTCACAATTGTGATTTATGGCGGTAGTTTGATATTTTATAGGTGATTGATCTAGGAAAACAAAAAGTTTTGTCGTTGTAGAAAGTCTTTGCTAGTAATATTGATATCTCCTCATTAATCGGGATCTTCTTATCATAATCCTCCAACATTAAGTCATACATTAAGTCATAGCAATGTGCATTACTAGGTTTTCAAAATAGCCGTTTCCTCTTTACCATCAACATTTGACCTCCAACTTTGTTGTTTGTTATCTATAACAACTCGAACAAAGTTGTCTTCCCCAACTTCTTTGACCATTATATCTATTATTTAAAACTTTTTCAGTTGTTTTTGATATTTGCAGACATCTATGAACTTCAAAAAACATGGTTCCCTTCGGGCTGTTCACTAAAAATGGTTTTTTCTTCCATTCATTTGTGTGTGCTTGTAAGTAAGTGCTGAATTTTTCATTTCTTCAAATATTTGACTGTAATCTCAGGATAGGAAGGAGGTATAAATCCAGGGCTATACTTTAAAACCAAATCAAACATAGTATTAAATTCCTCACTCTTTGCCACATCAAATGGTAACATTTTGTCATAGAAAAATAAAGCAATTGCTCGACATGCTTCCTCTCTTACACCTTTCTGAAACATGGTATTGATGTTAGCTTGTGTGTTAAGTACTCTTTCCTTAAATATATTTCCAGGACTGTCAACGTTAAATGTTTCATTGTTTGTTTTTTTTCTTTATGACTAGCTTCTGCACTTTCCTCCTCGTTATAATTTTTTATCAGATTTTGTTGCAAACCAAGAACAATTTCCCGCATTTTCTTCTTCACTTCATCGGGAAAACTCTTGCATGCTTCCACATCCTCTTAAGTACCAACCAATGCTTCATCTTGTAAACTCCTTGTGGTATTCTGCCAATATTTGTATTGAAGTTTACTAGTGTCCTATCATTTCCAAGCTATATCACTCCTATTTCTTGGAGCATTTTTGAGAGCCACAGGTGCAAAGGAGTTTGGAATTGGCTTTGAAAGTCATTTGGTAATAAATAAAGGAGAAGGAATGAAATTAGAGTGAGTGGAAGTGATTTTAAGTAGTGAAAAGGAGAGCAGAAGTCTGTGCCTTTTGCTAAAGGGATAGCAGCAATAGCAACGGCAAGGGGGAGCGGGAACCGTGCCGTTACATATTTTTTGGCCAAGGAAGAGAGACAATTGTGACAATTTTTAGACAAAAGGGGTACGTGGGGGTCATGGACGTAATTGGGCTTTGAATGAATAAAAAAATGTGCCTAAGCTTCTCGTTATAAACAAATTCATGTGACCTGACTCACAAAAATTGATAATGCTGTTTTGACTAACTTAATCTCATCTGCTATTCCTGATTAACTCTGGACTTGTACTAGTTTAGCTGTGATATTTTACTTTTAGAATATTTGTGGAGAATAAACTTAAGAATATAAAAGGAATTACATAATTTTGGTATTAAAAGATATAGATTGAATTTATACAGTCAGATAATCAATATTTTAACTTTAATATAATTAATATTTAAAATAATTTTGAAAAAATATTTTGCATTTAAACATAATTGAAAAATACGAGTCTTGGAAATAATAGGAACAACGCTTGTATGTGAACTTGTCTTCAGGTTTGTTATTTCTTAGAGATCTTCCCTGCAAAAGTTTGTTATGTTTTTCAGGAACAACATGGTACATATGCAGATGATTTTTGTCAGATTGCTAATTTAGCCTCCCCTAGAAATTTGTGAATTGTTTTATGAAAGATTCTTGTCATGTGTAGAAACAGTGAAGTAAAATTTGTCTAAAGAAAGAGACTTCCCGTCTTAGGCTTACTGCAATGGCTTCAGTTATCTGGGATCTTCTATCAACGAGTTTGATTATGTCAGCTTAGCTATTGGTAGTTATTTTAGCAAAAGTTTGTGCAATGATTTATGAGTAAATAACTAGGATGGTAAGGCTGTCTGTGGGACTGAGAGGATGCTAGCATCTTGTAGTTGGTTAAATTTTGAATTTAGATTTTGTTGTCAACTATTGTATTTCTTCGTCTCATTCTTGTATATGCTGTACTCCTGTCTAAATCTGGATTCATACAAGTCTGATTGTGTTGTTTCTGTTGTGTTCATACAGTAACCACAAGTAAAACAAGAACAAGAGTGAAAAAAATAAATTGTATTGTTGAAGGTTCTATACACGGAGGAACATCTATCTTGCACCAAGGGCTTCACATGCTTCTCTATATTTAGAACTAGGAATATCCAATCCAAGTATTCACCTCACGGTACCATCAAAACCTCTTGTGCAATTATTGTAGACTTTGTTTCAAGTCATGCAATATGCAGACAAGTTTCCTTAGTCTTCAACAAATCCCTAATTTGTTGCTTATAGATGGTCTCCTCTAAGTTTCCATACAGAAAAATTGTTTCAATGTCTAATTGTTCTAACATCATATTACACTAATTAACAATTAACACCAATATCTTTATTGAACAATTTTTATCACAAGTGAGAAAATTTTGTTATAGTCTCACATTGAATCTTTCTTTTCCCATACGTGGTATTCTTTCATTTTATTCTTGAATATCCACTGGCTTCCAACCACCTTTCTGATTTCTTGGTAGATTCACAAGCATCTATGTGTTGTTTTTCTTTAAAGATTCAATCTCATCTTTTATGGAGCATATCAACATACCCTAACCGTTGTATTGGTTTGATAGTTCTCTCCTCCCTATCATGCATAAGTTGATAGCTAGAGTCAAAATCCGTGCGTCCTTGCCTTCTTGGGTGAGAAGTAGAAGGTTAATCCTCATCATTTGATGTCTCATCGTCTATCCTCTCTAGATGGTCTAATCCAAAGCTAGAAGACTCTACCTCAATTGAGCTTTCTCCTTGTCTATCTTTCGATTCTTACACATTATAGTCATTCGAGTCTCATCAAATTTGATGTTTCTTATGAAGCATCTAGCCTCGCTAGTTTTCAACCTGCACAACTTATACCCCAATCACTCCAAGACACATGATTTTAATACTTCTGGCTTTCTTAATCATGTCAATCTTCTCCTTCATGGACAAAGATGTTGACATGTTCACTGCTCCCTTTATCACATTAGCACAACTTTGTTGTATCAAGATAGCTTCCAACTTGAACCTTCATAATCTCAAGTTGTTCTTATAAGAAAACTTTTCAATGTCAAACTTGGTGACCATGTCTTTGAGTCTTGCTCTTCCAGACATTCTTTTGTTGTCTCTCTAGACAACGTCAATTTCAATTGTTAGGTTTACACAACAATCTCAAGAAAACAAGAACACGAGTGAAAAAAAAGGAACTATATTATAGAAGATTCTATTCACAAATACCAAGAGCTTTGCATGTTTCCATATGTATATAGAACTAAGAACAATATAAAACCTTTAAGATAGTTAAAACAAACCACCCTCAATGAGAATACAAGGGGTAGGCGATCTATCTAAAATTATCATTACCAGACGCACCCTAATAAATAGATAGTCTTTTATGTTCTTATGACCATGATTTTAGAGTCAAAATATCATAGTTTCATTTACGTAAATGAAACACATTTTTCTTTTGATTAAGACACAGTTCTGGTCAGTTTTAGTACTTGGATGTTTTCTTAACGAATTTATCCTAGAGAACAAATGGTTTACTGTGAAGAACAGTCTTTGCTTTTCATATCTACTGATGATTTAACTTTTGTTTTGAAAGTGATGTTTTAGAAATCTAAGATGTAATTAGTATTGTTTTCTTTCTGTACACTTGTTTAAATTAAAGTGAATGATGTTGTATTGCAATTCACTATTACTTAGTTGTAAATTGATAGTTGGGAGTAAGGCATGGAAATCTGCAATGCAATTTATGATTTTTTAGTTGGAGGAGGAAATTAAATAAGGATTATTTAGTCTAAATGTATATCAATTAATTAATTTTCATTTGCCTTAAAAATCAATATATACGGAAAAGTGAATAAGCAAATTCACCGATCATGTGCCGTCACTTGTTTTAGTTTCTTTTGTGAACTTCTTGTTGTTAGCATTATTGTGTTTATGCAAATATTGCAGTTTTGGTTTTATATTCTTGCAAAATAGAGATTCCTGTTTTGAATTTATGATAGTCTTTACTCGGAATCAAAACATATTGCCGAGATAAAGAAAGTTACAGGGATTTAAAACAAAGATTGTCATATATGCAATGATGTAAAACATATTTGAACTGAACATTTTTTTTCCTCAGAATAAATTTATACATACTATGCATAAAGAAGTTGAAATTATGTTTCTTGGAATTTGGGGATTAGTTGAACGTTGAGATGTTATTCTTGATGTCCGTCCTCCTTTGTTTTTTGTTTTTTTTGTTTTTATTAAAGTTTCCCTCTAAGCCATTTTTGCTTCAAATAAATTGTTTTCCTATTTGGTACTTGATAAGCAGCCTTCAATTCAACTTCAATGGTAGAACTTATTTTGGATGTTTTGTGGGTCTATTAGTTACCCATATGATTTTAAGATCCTTTAATATTTTTTACTCCAATACTAAAATTTGATTTGAGGTTTTACCTTATTTCTAATGGTTTCGATAGTATATTATATTTTTAAATTTGTGTCTTTCTCTCTTCTTCGTGGGTTACTTTATATAAAAAGTGGTTTTTCGAAGTGGCAGTCAACTCATCTCTTTGCAGTGAAAACCTAAATAAAAGTACTTTTCTTTTATTCCAAAAACCAAGCAGTATTGGCCGAGACCGACATTGTTTTTGTGAAGAGACTGAATTTTTTATGAAATTACGTTGGACTATTAAATCATAATTAGTACCACTTGATACAATTTCCTGTAGAATTTCTTATATTTTTGAAGTGGTAACATTTTTTAAAAATAATTTGCCTTTATAATAAAGGGTTTTGTACATAAATCATGTCACTTTAAAATAACTCAATTAAGTTAATACCGGTTCATATCTACAGATGTGGGTGACATCAATCAGAAACAGTTAAAAGCTGCGTCCTTATTAATGATGTTTTTAAAAAAATATACATTATAAGATCACATTTTTTTTATTGTATTTTTTTATTTCTAAATTAAATTTCAGTATTTTATTAAGAGAAGTTATCAATGATTAAAAATAATTTATCCTTACATGATTTTCGAATTAAGCAGAAGGTAAAATCTGCAACAGGTACATCAGTACTTCACTGTTACCACATGAGGGAAGAGAATAATTTTAAGGTTAGAAGCAGTCGCAAAATGTTGTGGTGCATAAAACGAAGTTGCCCCTAACAAGATTCCAACAGGCAAAACTAACTACAAAATCTGTTCCAATGAGTTAAAATGAAAATGTCATCAATATTGTTTATATTCCCAGAACATTTATCCATGTCACATACGGTGCACTTCACTATTATCAATTTATTCATTTTGTCTCTCACCAAATTTATATAATAATTTATAGGTTGATACTTCGAAACGTACGCTGAAAGTTTTCAACTCTGGTGTTTGTTTCTTGTGAACCCATGATTTTCTAATTATCTTTAAATAATGTTTTGAATGAGTATCATGTCAGTTAAAAGAACCAGTTCCTCACATTGAGGATGTTTCAAACTCAAATAAATTTATATTAAGCATAAGTTAGTTTCAAACTCAAATAAATTTATATTAAGCATAAGTTTATAAGTGTCAAAATGAACTAACACTTTTCATCTTAGTTATTTCACCACATACTGTTTAAAATGTAAACCATTTAGGAAAGTTAGATGTGTTAACTCATCCAAATAAAAGAAATATAGAAAAAACCATAAATATAAAAGGTTCAAGAACACAACATCAATTCATCATCACAAATCTAAAGAATATACAAATAAAAGCAAACAAAAAAATCTCAACAACTCATAATAAAAAAGGAAAATATATTTATTTTGCAAAAAATTCATAAGTTAGTTTTCAATCAAAAAGTTAAATGAGCTGGATTAAAAAGAATTCAGAAAATAAATCATTATTTAATTATTAATAAAATCTCGACAGTACACCCTTAAATTATGTTATAATTTAATTATTAATAAAATCTCGTCTTACTGATATTATTTTTTTTTTATAAAAAAAATTATTTATGCCTTTTTTTTAAGTTCGTATATCTATTTAACTAATAAAAAATGCTAAACATATATTAAAAAAAAGAAAGCAAAAAAATCAAACATTTTTTTATATATATAATTAAAATTAGCATTCATATCTTTCTTTTATCAAACAAACAGGGACTTGGTTATCGTCTAGTAATTATAAAAACAAAGGAAAAAATAATCTTCGAAGTTGTTTTTTTCTAGTATGGCTGTAGTGTATCTATGGCTGTTTAGTGGATCAAAGGAGTGTTTGCAGGCACCTATAGCTTCCAACTAAAGCAATGGCTTTTGCCTTTCGGGAATCCTCCATTAACATTGCTTTTTAGTGAACAAGAAGAACCAATGTTACACCCAATCAACTAAGAATGCAGGTTTTAACAAAACAAATATGTAACTAGTCAACGGTAAAAACTTCTTGAGTTTTTCCGAGGAAAATTTATATTTATAAAATAACACTACTTTTATAATAAAACATTAAAATTAAGTCAAGTTTTTTTATATATTATTTTTGTTAGTCATTTCTAACTAATATGAGAATTCAACTCATACTTAATTCCAACAAAAGAATTTTACATTTACATGTAGCTATTTTCATTAATTAATTGATTAAACCAATGCTAACACATAGTATATTGGGATGAGAGTCCTCTTCTATACAGAGTCAAAATCTATAGAAAAATGACTGCATTTTTCTTTAAAACTCTTTTCAGTGTTATTATCTAATTAAAACTATTTTATTTTATACATTATGTTAGATTGCAATTTTTACTCTTCTTTAACTTAATTTGCTATTTTGGTCATCCTATTTTTCCATTGATTTTAAAAAACTACAACCTTAATTCAATAAAATATCGCAGCTTTTATTTTTTATATTTTAATTAAAAAATGTTAGTGTTATCTTAAATGAACATGTTTAACCTAGAGTTTATTACATCAAAATAAAAGAAATAATGTAAAACTAAAAAATAGAACCAAAATTATAAACTTTTAAACCGAACTAAAATCCCGAAAAAAAAAAACGAAAACTGAAATCACGGACTAAGAATTAAGAAAGTCAAAACTTTAATTTGACATGTAAGCTTCTGAATATAAAATAATTTCATTTAAACAAAGTCACTTATATATTTGTATGTATTTGAAATTAAAAGTGATTTTGACAATGTAGGGCAAATGCTAGACAAGAAGCATGATCCTTGTCTTTAGTCAGGGAAATTTTTTCCATTGTCTTCATCTCATAAAAACGCTAATTAAGGGTATGCTTTGGAAAAAATATTCTTCACAAACACAGAAAACAAAATGATATATAAATTGAAATTAAAAGTTTAGACAAACTATGAAGGATTTTTATAAATTAACTTATACATAAATTAATTTTAAATTATTTCATTTTTTTATTTTTCTACTAAAACAATTTCATTCCCTAAATTCATAAAGTTGAAAGATTAAAATATATCAACAAAAGTTTAAAATGAAAGTAGAGAGAGTATGATTGTTGGGAGTGAAAATATATGAATAAACCATCTTATTTTGTCTTGTCGAATAAATCCAAACTCAAGCAAGTTTCTTGTTTTACTTTCTATTGGGATACCATTTTAAAATGAGATTAATTTAATAATTTGTTGACTCACCATAATGTTCCCTTCTTAAGCATTGTAGTGGAGGCAGGCAAAACAAGTTTATTGCATGGATGATTAAATTAACATAATAGACAAAAAGGCATTTGTAAGTGTAGGTTTGTCACCTAGGACTTTAGGAATTGGCTAGTTAATGGTGTTTATTCTATTATCAACAGTTAACATTATTCCATTTGTAGTCTTAGAGAGTTATGAGTGCAATGGGTATCATCCATTGGTGTGATTAGTTACAAAGTTAACTATTTTAACCTAAATCCTATAATAATAATTAGTTGGTGGGTTGACTAACCCAAAATAACAAAAGAATGACAAAAGTAAAAAGTTTATACATTTGATGAGTATTATTTAAATAGTTAAAATAAAAATCTAAATGCGATAATTAAAAAGCATAACTATATTATTAGCATTCACAAGTATATTCTTAATTTATCACCATCAGGGAATAGTAGTCTTCTGTTTTGAACGCCAAAATAATAATTTTAAGATGGCAGCTACCTTAACCTTTTTTGGGTTAAGTGAAATTAGTCAAAATAATCACAGTAGTTAATTCGAGTAGCATTTTACTTCTAGGGAATCTGCATGTATTGTCAAACACTATTATAGATTAATTGTATTTATTAATGAGAGAGTAACACTTCATTTATATTTACATGTCTCAATTTCTATTTTTATAATTATTTTATTTAAACTTGATATTAGATTCCTTTATTTATTGATCTTAAATTATGATGTTTAATATTTATGAAAAATTATTAAAGTCTATTATTCATATTTGTATTATCATTATCTTCTATTTCTATTTTTCCTAGACATGTAGAAAATGGTGAAGATCATGTATTATTATTATTTTTTTCTTACACATGTAAAAAATATTAACATCCATCCACGCATCTAATGTATCATTCGTTTTAAAATTTGAAACTCCATTACAGTTGTATCCTTAAAATTCGTTAAAAAATTAATAAAAAAATATATTTAAATAAATATTGACTTCGACTTCTAAATTAGAAGAGACAGTATATTAGGTGTAACTAAACAAATATTATATTATTTCATTTTTTTTCCTATTGTCCATTAATACGATAATTATATGATAAATACCTCACATTTGATTATTAAATTATAAAATAAAAATATTACGAGAAGTATATTTTTTATCCTAAAATAACTTGTACGAATATATATATATATATATATATATATATATATATTTATTTATTTATTTATGTGAAGAACTATTGGGTTTGTAAAGAACCTCAAACAATCCGTTCCGGTGTTACATTACATGACCTTGTACGATGAATCAATGTTAACAGCTTTCAAAGTCCATCGTTTTTTGGCTTCACTATATTGGGGTTTTGTGTTGACATCTCATGAATACAATAGTTAATTTGGTATAGAATGTGATCCATGCCCTTAAAATTACAACTTCCTGAATCTATTACCTCATCATGAGATTTAAGATACATTAATCTATATTAACATAACATTTAATGACGTACCATTTTGAAGATTCTGATTAACAATTCTGTGTTTAAAGAGACCCTAGAAAGTGACTTTATACCAGTCTCTTTTGGTGACCGCGATACAGACTTTCAGATAAGATCAGAACAAAACAAGGACAATGAAACTAGAATTTAATTAAACACGAAAATATAGTTAAGTTTAGGTTAAATTACTCAATCGGAATATTCGATCTATTTTAAGTAAGTCTCTGAATTAAAAATAACAATTTCTTCATCATTTGTTCGATTGAGTCCTAGGGTTTTTAAATGTCAAACTATTATTTTTGCATGCCTCAAGCTGCAATCATTTCAAAGAAGTACCTCATTTTTCATCTGAAGAACTGATTCATGTTCTTATAGTTCAGATACATGATTGGAAAAGTCTAAATATTTTAGGACCAACTAAGAAATATAGCCTTAATTTCACGAGGGTGACCAACACAGATGAAAAGGCTCTACCATCGATCTTGCAGGTTCTAAATGATGTGAATTTTTCTGGGAAAATATAAAAAAATACACTAGAAGTGGTAGGAGATTCCTAGATTCTCCTCTATGAAACATCAGATCAATAAATACATACATGCATGAAGATGAAAACAGTGATTTAATAACCCCACGCTTCTGTCTTGTTCTGAACTTTGCTTGAGGTGTAATTATCCTTTCATAAATGTTATCCAATTAAGAAATGCTGTGGTAGAATTTGTGGTCAACACAATGAAGAAGGAGGAGATATATCGGAACTGTAAGGAATGCTTTGTCCTTTGATGATTTAGATAATTTGTATCACCACGTGTGTGTATGGCCAATCAATAAACATGGTTCAATCACTGAATATTTAGCACCGATTGAGACCATGATTCATATTGATTTACTGCAAATCAATCAATAAAAGATGCAGATACATAGCAGCAGTGCATGCATATAGATATACGTAACAACACACAAAACAAGATTAATTTAGCTAACTAGTTCTTGAATCTTGACACAAAAATAATAATTCTGGTTAAGACATGAAAATTATTACATTGATTATCTCAACATCCTCAAAACCTTAAACTGGGCTTGTCTCAGACACAACATTCTGCTAATTAATTGTACCGAACTTTTGATTAGCTTAATGGTTGTTCTAGCCAGTACTTGATCAGAATTCACTATCCTTGTCTTTGGAGGGGCTATTTCCTCTCTCTTGGATACCTGATCTATCTACTTCTAGTTCTCGATATCTGTGCAAATACCTTCTCAATGGCTCTGCATAGTCATCAAAACCAAGCGACCCTAAGGCCCAGCATATATCATCTCCGTTCACAGTCTTCCTCCTCTCCTTCCTGCACTTCTCTGATGCCTCACTCGTCACAAAGCTTATAAACTCTGACACACACTCTTGCATTGTTTCCTTTGATTCCTTTGAGATCTTTGCATTAGGAGGCAGAATCTGCTTCATGATCCTCCCAACATTGGCTATTGGCAGCAAACGGTCTTGTTCCCTGATGCCACTATTTTCAGGATTCGAGGAACTGCCTCCAACATTGTCCACCATCTTTGGAAGGAATGAATTCAACCACGACAGTTGAACTATTTTCTTTATTGACCAATACAACATGTCAAGTTAACTGTCTCTCTATATATAAAGTGTTTCGGTATATTTAATAATTCTATATCGTTTAAGACTGGAGAATAAGTTCATTCATTCTTTCTTAAATCTTTCTATACGTTTTTTTTTGACAAAATCGTGATAATACAACATATAGGTTAAGTGATTCTGTATATATAAAGTATTTCAGTATATTTAATAGTTTTATATAATTTAAGAATCGAGACTAAAGTTATATATTTTTTCTTAAATCTTTTTATAAATTTTTTAAGATAAAATTATGACGGAATTTCAAATTTTAAAATAGACCATACTTTAAATGGAATGATTTAATCTCTCAACGAACCTTAAATTGAAATATAAAATAAAAAGATACTATGTGATTATTTCGAATTCAAACACTTGAAACAACATGTGACTGAAGAAAAAATATAGATAAAGTGCACATGCAAGCAAGCCTAGTCACACTCACACATGAACATTAGTTTGTGACTTAGTTAATTCAATGTGACATGTGAATGAAGCCAAGACGGTCGGCTAAGATTGTGGGGTCTGATGCCGCCACTGGTTAATGAATTGGATTTCAGAGTCATTTTTTGTTACAAAGTTTAGACAAAGTCCACCCAATACATCCATCAATTCCATTGGCTTCATCACTGCTAATGGATGCTGAGGAGGCTTTTCAGGCAGTTCAAAAGAGTGAAGATCGATCACAGTATCCGTTGGAAAGCTCTAAGGCACAACTAATTTATTCATGTATATAGTAGAACTAAAGATCATGAATCATGATTCACCAAAGATGTTATTCATAATATTATTTTTTCCCTTTATGTTCTTCGTCATATCAGTTATAGTATTACACACTTTGTTTATGGTAAAAAGTAATGATACTTATTTTATTCCTTTAGTTACATTTATTTTTCTCTCTTTATGTTTCCATTCTTCTCTTTACACGTATAGTCTTAATCTCTTTCAAACACTGAGATAAGAATTAAGAATTATGTATATAATTAATATAAAACTGACTTTCTGTAAAGTATGAACAAACTGTCAGTAACTACACCCTTGCCTAGATCCAAAAGTACACTACATATATACACATCGCACTGTTCGGTGATGTAATTGATTATTTTATTCCTTACAATGTGTAACTTTTTTAATTTTTATATATATATATATATATTCTTGATATCTCTTTTTTCATTTTTATAGTTATTGTTTGAATTATTTCACACGTTTAGGTAGACACAGGAATTACCAAATGATCTAGAGTGAGGGACATATCAAGATTTTAGAAAGTCTAAAACAAATTTAAAAAGTGGGGTTTTTTTTAAATTAAAATTATTATATTTTTATTTAAAAATTATTTTTTTAGTTTTTTATGATGCAAAATTATTTATTAAATTATCATAATGGATTTTATTTAAAATATCTTTTTCAATAGACAATAAAATTAATTTCTTTAATTTTTCTTTAGACAATGTAAATCTTAAATAAGATTTTATTAGTTTAAGTTCTGAAAAACTCATTTCACCTGTTGATACTAAAATTGTTAACATTATTCTATATGTTATATATGTAATTGAAAAATAATTTATTCTTTTTATATAATTAAGAATATCAATTGGTTTATCATTTTTCAATCCTATAATCTCGAAGATCCAATAAATATGTTTTAAATATTTTTCAAAGTTTAGACGTTCAAAGAACATTCACTTACATTTTCTAATTAATATTTTTGTTTATTTTTATAAATTTATCTACAGTCCCTTTTCGTAATTTAACAAAAAATTAAACTCTTCTTTTTTTTTTTGAAGTTTTGAATAACCTGATTTATATCTTTTAGTTGACATATTTGTATACTTTTATATAAAATTAAAAATTATAATATATATAATAGTGAATATAAGTTATAAGTATATAAATCGAGATTTAGTTAGAAAGATAAAATTTGATTGTCAAAACAAAAGTATTGTCTTGAAATATCAAGTCTCCTTCTATCTTTTAGTCTTATCCTTTCTTGAGCCTTTAAATATAATTTATAAATTCTAAATTTGTAATAATCTTCTTTCTTGAATATGCACAAATCATTCTGAAATTAATCAAACAATAATAAATAAAAAATTGAAATCAATTCATCAATCTGATATTATTTTTTACCTGATATTGATGCAGTCAAAGAAGCAAAAGCAACACAAACCCAAATTCCTTAATCTACTGCTCTTATGATAATTAAACACTCAAATTAAAACAATAATATGAAAGATGGAAGAAGAATGAAAGAGTCAGAGAAAGAAAGGAGATAAGTGAAGAAGACAGATAAAACAAGGAGATAAAATATATAAATAAATGATGTTAATATGATGGAATAGTAGAAAGAGCTAGAAAATTAAAAAATTTTAATATTTATGATTCTTTGACTATTCAATTTTTGTTTGAAAAAATATTATTAATTTATTAGAAGGCAATTTCAAAAATATTATTCAGTAAATAATATGTATATTGAAGAATATTTATAATACTTATGTAGTCAGTTAAGATATTTTAAATTTTTAATTATTTTTTTAAAAGTCAATTTTAAAATTAAATATTTTTTAATTTTATAATAATATATTAATATTAAATTTTTTTTAAGGTTTCTACATCTTAAGGCTTCAAGCGGTTGCTTTACTTATTTGGGCCTTGAGCTAGCCAACCCTTATTTTATTAAATAATGTGTATACTTGTTACATTTTATTAAGAGTGAATTACGATTAAAATTCACTCCTTGAGATTAAGGTTTTAAATTAAAAGTGTGTTTCAACTAGAATAAAGTCATGGGAGATTGTTAGGAATTTATTTAAAGTTAAAAATACCACATCAGAAATTATGTATATAATTAATACAGAACTGACTTTTTTTGTAAAGTATTGAACAAATTGTCAGTGGTTGATGCAATTGATTATTCTATTCCTTACATATGTATGTAGAACTTTTTCTATATATATATATATATATATATATATATATATATATATATATATATATTTCCATTTTTATAGTTATTATTTGAATAATTTCACACGTTTATATATACATAGAAAGTGTCAAACTATCTAGAATAAAGTTACTTATTACATTTTATTAATTCTACTATCAAAATTTTTTATATTTACTTGAAGTTAGATAAATGATACTTTATTGATCATTATTTTGGTTTAAGAGTATATATATATATATATATATATATATATATATATATATATATACACACATAT